>JAABUP010000585.1_pt1 | contig 79459 bp, 76 predicted proteins | sample 5559201 | NCBI WGS metagenome assembly JAABUP01 (sample SAMN10711887, study PRJNA513373) | rock metagenome | isolation source: Antarctica rocks | place: Antarctica
TGAAAACTTTATTACCAATCTTGTCGCTGGGCTTATTGCCTATTCATTCTTTCCCAAAAAACCTGCTATCAAGTTTGATACCTCATCCTCAAACCAAATTGCCTTCTTTTAAATCGAACTCAGGTTTTTAGGCAATCTCTTTGTGGTTTTTGTTTATCTGAAACAAAAATCGAACTTATCATGGAATCAGTTGAATTTATATTGGGGGCGGAATATGCTTCTTTTAGCCATAAAAAATTAGTGCCTATATTTCAATAATTAAAAAAAGACAACAAGGTTGAATTTTTACAGGACGAAGTTGTTTAAACTTTTAAAGCCTGTTTAGATTTATAAAAGATCCTTCGGTATGCTTAGGATTGAAGGCAATGCTTCTTTTACCCTATAAAAATTAGTGTCTGCATCTATTTAAATAAACCAAATGCCTGCCATTTTTTAAGGTGATAAAAGAAGCACCTAACCAAAAAAACAACAGGAAAATAAGTTTAAACAACTTCGATAAAAGAAGCATTAAAACTATTAAGCCTATACTTTTATATTTCTGGAAAATATAAACACAAATTTATAGGCATAAAAGAAGTATCATAAACTTCCTGATATAAATTCAAACAAGTTTTTACAATACCTTTTTCATGTTTTTCAGCCTGTATTTAAAGAATACTACTATCACGCAGCCGACTTTTCACCATTTTCAACTGTCATTTCCCAACCTGTTTCCTTGCATTAAACTCCGTAATGTTTACTTCCGGCTGCAATACTTTGTGGTCTTTTTCAACCATAATTGCTTTTGGGATATTGAAAACGGCAGTTTGTTTAATATCGCGAGAGGATATACCTGCTTTCAACACATATTTCCCGGCATCCGTTATCCATTCAGAATTATCGGTATGGAAAGAAGCGAGATCAGCAGAACGAATTGTAAATGTCAACAATTGTGATTCGCCAGGTTGCAATAAATGCGTTTTACCAAATGCTTTTAATTCCTGCATAGGTTTATCAATCGTTTTGGCCGGGGCGCCCACATAAATTTGTACCACTTCTTTTCCGGCAAATTTCCCGGTATTTTTCACATTGACCGTAGCGGTAATTATTCCGTTGAAAGTGGCTGAACTCAATTTTAGGCCGCTGATGGCAAAATCAGTATAGGAAAGGCCATAGCCAAACTCGTACATCGGCTTAACATTAAAGCTATCGTAATAACGGTATCCCACGTAGATGCCTTCTTCGTATATAACTTGTTCCGGTCTTTCGGCCGGTGTGCCGGGAAAGTTTTTAGCTGAGGGTACATCTGCATATTTAACAGGAAAAGTTGTAGCCAGCTTGCCGGAAGGATTTACCTTGCCGCTTAACACGTCCGCTATTGCGTTGCCTGCTTCCTGGCCGGGTTGCCAGGCCAGCAAAATAGCATCGGCGTTATCCTGCCACTCGTTCATATCAATAACACCGCCTATATTCAGTACGGCCACTACCTTTTTACCTTTTGCATGGAAAGCATCGGCAATTTTTTTAAACTGCTGTTTTTCTTCCGGCCCAAGGTTGTAGTTGTTTTCTAAATTACGGTCATTGCCTTCTCCTGCATTCCTGCCTATGGTAATAATGGCAAGGTCATTCTTCTTCGCCGTTTCAATGATCAGGCTATCGCTTACAGGCATTTCACCATAAAACCTGCGGCGTGGTTGTTGCCCGGACCTGGCATCCTGAAAGAATTTGGTATAGGTGTTTTTCAAGCTTTCATCCGGCCGATAACCCGCATTGGCCAAGCCCTGATCAATAGAAATAGTATAAGCTTTATTTACTTCGCCGCTACCGGTGCCGCCGGGAATGGTATTATAAGTAGCATTGCCAAAAGCAGCAACAGTTTTTACAGATTTGCTGATGGGCAAAGCATTGCCTCGGTTTTTCAACAAAATCATACCTTCTGTGGCCGCTTTGCGTGCTACTTCAGCATGTGCTTTTAAATCGGGCTTATTGCTATAGGCATATTTTTGAAATGACGGCGATTTAAGAATAATGTTAAGTATGCGCTCCACATTTTGATTGAGGACTTTAACACTCAGCGAATCGTGCTTAACTGCATTGATCAAAGTTTCGATCTGATCTGGCCTTCCCGGCATAATCAGGTCATTGCCAGCATTCATTTCTGCAACCCAATCGTAGCCACCGCCCCAGTCGGTCATTACAAAGCCTTTAAACTTCCACTCATCGCGCAACACCGTCGTCAACAAGTCGTGCCTTTGAGCAGTATAAACACCGTTCACCCTGTTATAGGAGGACATTACCGTCCAGGGATTGGAAGCGGCAATGCTTATCCGGAACACTTTAAGGTACAGTTCGCGCAATGCCCTTTCGCTTACTATTGAATTGTTATAGTTTCTGTTACTTTCCTGGTTATTGGCTATAAAGTGTTTAATAGAAGTGCCGACACCATTTGATTGTACACCATTGATCAAAGCACCGGCCATAGTACCGGCAACTAAAGGATCTTCTGAATAATATTCAAAATTGCGCCCGTTTAACGGATTGCGATGGATGTTTACGCCGGGGGCCAGCAAAATATCCACCCCATATTCCTTTACCTCATTGCCAAAAGCTTTACCTACTGTATTTACCACCGCGGGATCCCAGGTTGAAGCCAGTAAAGTACCGACCGGAAAAGCAGTAGCATAATAAGTATGGGTGCTATCACCTTTGCGGGTAGGCGAAATCCGGACACCTGCAGGCCCATCGCTTAATACCAGGGAAGGGATACCTAAACGTGGTATAGCGGTTGTATTTCCCGCTGCGCCTGGTACTTTGGTTTCAGTGTGGCCGATCATTGGCGGTTCCGGCACCCAACCATTGCTGACACCGGGCTTTCCGTTCCCGGCAGGTTTTGGTTTTGGCGCCTTGCCCGAACCTACCACCAGGGTTGCTTTTTCTTCCAGCGTCATGGCGGCAATAACTTCTTTTACCGTGTTCTTACCCAGTTGCGGTGCTGGTTTCAATTGTGCTTTCAGTGTTAAACTGCTTATCAATGATAGGATAAACATGAACCAGGCTGTGTAACTTTTAAAGATATTCATAAAATAGGTTAGCTGTAAATATATAAGGGCCTGTTTAAATTTCCATCCTAAAAATTAACATTACTTCTTTTATGCCTGTAAATCCTGTATTTGGATTTTAAACCGTTACAAAATTCTTATCAAGGGTTTATTGATTTTTAGGTGGTAAAAGAAGCATCAGAAATATTAGATAAAACTTGTACAGGTTTTAAATAGCAACGTAAAATTAGTTAGAAATTTTTTACCGGGAGAACTTAACCTAATCTACTGATACTTTAATGAAGGTGCTTTTATGGCATTGGCCCTTATTCTGGCGGAGGCCCTTAGACTAACTTTTTGTATCACCCTACGTATAAATAAGTTAACTATCTCAAAACCGGATAAATATTTGAATGATTATATGCTGATTCAGTATAATAGGTTTAGCAACCAACAAAATAAGTTTAAAAAACTGTGTTTTTCCTTTAAAAAAACAAGGATGTTTTGCGTTTGGGTTTTTTTGCTGGCCCCTTTAAATATTTTTCCGCAGGCTCCTGATATCAGGTTTAAACAAATCAGCATTGAACAAGGCTTGTCAAATAGCCGGGTTGAAACAGTATGCCAGGATTATAAGGGTTTTATCTGGATCGGTACCCAAGATGGCCTGAACCGTTATGACGGGCAGCAGATGAAAGTTTACCGCAATAAAAAAACCGACAATTCCAGCATTAGCGAGAATATTACCCGGTATATCTACGAGGACCGCCAGCATGACCTTTGGATCGGAACGGTAAACGGACTGAATTTATTAGACCGCAATACAGATACTTTTATCAGGTACCAGCATGACAAAGCCAATGATAAAAGCATCAGTAACAATAATATTTCTTGTATCTATCAGGATAAGAGCAACAATATATGGGTAACTACAAAAGGCGGAGGGCTTAACGTATTCAATAAAAAAACACAAACATTTAAACACTTTCGCCATAATTCATTGGATAAAAACAGCATTGTCAGTGATAATGTGAATTATGTGTACCAGGATATTCATGACAACCTCTGGCTGGCTACAGATTCAGGGCTGAACTTATATAATGCCAAGACCGGCATTTTTGCCTTTATTAAAAACCCGCTGACGCATACTTATATCAAATATATTCAAGGTGAGCTGAACGGCAATTTATGGCTGGGTACCCTACATACAGGTGCTATCGTATTTAATCCTGATAAAAATACCTGTAAACAGTATTCAGGGAAAATAACCGGCGAAAAGGGTAGTTTTATCAGTGAAATAAACAGCCTTTATATCAGCCATAAGGGGAAAATATGGATAGGCATAAACAATGGCGGGTTGAACCTGTACAATCCGCTTGAAGACTCCTTTTTTCATTACCAGCATGAATTCAATTCCTATAGTTTATCTCAAAAAACAGTTTCGGCCATTTATGAAGATAAGCAAGACAATTTGTGGGTAGGGACACATCGCGGTGGCTTAGACTTGTATGCGCCGGATGCCCACCGCTTCAATCTCTATCAGCAAGGAGGGAATAAAAATACCATAAGCTCCAGCGATGTCAAATCCTTTTGCCAGGATAAAAAAGGAAATATCTGGGTGGGGACAGATGGAGAAGGAATGAATTTGTTCAATAGAAAAAACCAGACTTTTACCAGGTTTAAGCACGACCCGTTAAACCCTAAAAGTATAAGCTCGGATGCTGTGTTGGATATTGATCAGGCGGATGATGGAAACATTTGGGTAAGCACCTGGAGCGGAGGCCTTAATTTGTTTAATCCTGAAAACGGCACTTTTACAGCCTATAAAAATTTGCCAGGTGATGAGGCTTCTATCAGCTCAAACTTTGTGGAAGATACTTACCAAGATCAAAAAGGTAATTTCTGGGTCGGTACTTTTCTGGGTGGCGTTAACCTTATGGACCTTAAAACACATAAGTTTAAACGGATAACTAAAAGCCCTGATGGCAAAACTGCCTTCTCCGGAAATGATGTTATTGTAATTAACGGCGATAAAGACGGCAATGTATGGATGGGCACTGATGATGGAGGCTTGAATTGTTATAACTTAAACAGTCGTCAGTTTTCCCACTATTTCAATCATACAGAAAGCTTTCCTGACATCAAGGTTATTTTTGTTGACCATAAAGGCCGTGTTTGGGTGGGTCAGAAAGGGTTATATCTTTTCAACCCAACAGCAAAAAGCTTTGGATTATACACTTCTAAAGCAGGACTGGACAACGAATTTATAAAAGGTATCACAGAAGATGATGCGGGTAACTTGTGGATATCTACTTCCAACGGCCTTACCAAATTTAATCCTGCGACTTATTCTGCAAAAAAATTCAATATCAGGGATGGTTTGCAGGGGTCTGAATTTGAATCGCACGCCTTTTTAAAAGCAGATAACGGTGAAATGTTTTTTGGAGGGACCAACGGACTGAATACATTTTTCCCAAACCGAATCAAAACAAACAAGTTTATTCCTCCGGTTTACATCACCGGCTTTCAGATTTTTAACAAGGATATTTTAGCCGGACATCCCGGTTCACCATTAAAAACAGACATTACGGACACAAAAGAAGTAAAGCTTTCCTATAAACAAACCTCTATAGCCTTTGATTTTGCTGCCTTGGACTATACGGTTGCAGAAAACAATCAGTACGCTTACCAATTAGAAGGCTTCGATAAGGAATGGAATTATGTTGGTAATACCCGAAAAGCATCCTATACCAGCCTGGAACCAGGCACCTATTTTTTTAGGGTAAAAGCTTCCAATAATGATGGCTTGTGGAACCAGAAAGGAACTGTTGTTAAAATTGTTGTTGCTCCTCCTTTCTGGGCAACCTGGTGGTTCAGGATATTGATGCTCGCGCTTGTTACAGGCAGTGCCTGCGCTTACTACAATAACCGGATAAACACGATAAAAAAACAAAAAGCAGAATTAGAGAAACAGGTAAAAGAGCGTACCACAGAGGTTGTAAACAAAGCAGAGGAATTAAGCAGGCAATCAGAAGAACTGCAAACCATAAATGCGGCATTGCAAGTGCAGTCGGAAGAGCTTCGGTCTCAATCAGAAGAACTTGAAAAGCAAAAACAACAGGAACAAGCTACACGGGAAGAAGCTGAAAAAGCCAATCAAGCCAAAAGTATATTCCTGGCTACCATGAGCCACGAAATCAGAACGCCGATGAACGGTGTTATTGGCATGGCTTCTTTATTGCGCGAAACAAACTTAGACAGTGATCAAAGGGATTATACCGAAACAATTATCACTTGTGGCGATAACCTGGTGAGCGTTATCAACGATATCCTTGATTTTTCTAAAATCGAATCCGGAAAAATGGATCTGGAACAGGAAGACTTCGAACTGCGCCATGCCATTGAAGATATAATGGACCTGTTCTTGCAAAATGCGGCAAAACGCGGAATTGACCTGATTTATCATATAGATTTTAATTTACCGCAGCAAATTGTGGGAGACAGCCTGCGTTTAAAACAAGTATTGATCAACCTGACCAATAATGCCCTTAAGTTTACACCAAAAGGCGAAGTATTTATCAATGTCTTTCTTTCAAAACAATTTGAAAACGGTGATTTAGAAATTGGTTTCGGCGTAAAGGACACTGGCATTGGTATTCCTGCCGAAAAACTTTCAAGCTTGTTTCAAGCATTTTCTCAGGTCGATTCTTCTACTACGCGAAAATATGGCGGCACAGGCCTCGGCTTAGTGATCTGCGAACGGCTTGTAAAATTGATGGGCGGGGAAATTTGGGTGCAAAGCAAACACGGTGAAGGCGCTACCTTCAATTTTACCATCAGGACACATGCCGGGACAAAACCGCTTATTCGGAAACAGCAACTAACCAACGTTGATATTGAAGGTAAAAAAATATTGATCGTTGACGATAACCAAACAAACCTTGTTATTTTAAAAGCACAACTTGAGCATTGGAAGCTTGAGCCATTTGTAGCTTCTTCCGGGCAGGAGGCATTACACATCCTGTCTCAAAATGAAACGGTTCAATTAGTTATCACGGATATGGAAATGCCGGAAATGGATGGCGTAGGATTGGCCCGGGCTATCCACAGCAGTGCCAACCCGCTCCCGATCATTATGTTAAGTTCTATTGGCGATGAAACTAAGAAAAAGTTTCCGGGCCTGTTCAAATCCATCTTGACGAAACCTGCCAAACAGCACCATTTGTATAAAAGTATATTGGCAGAATTTGGAAATCAAAAAGAAATACAACAAGCCGAAGAAAAAAGCCCGCAATTGCTTACCGATGATTTTGCAGAACAATATCCGCTTAGTATTTTAGTTGCAGAAGACAATGCAATCAATCAAAAGTTGATTCAACGGGTTATCAATAAGTTGGGTTATCAAATGGATTTTGCTGTGAACGGACTTGAGGCAATAGCAATGATGGCTCAAAAAAGCTACGACCTGATCTTGATGGATGTGCAAATGCCGGAGATGGACGGGCTTGAAGCAACAGAAAAAATACGCCAGCAGAGTTACTTACAACCTTATATTGCCGCCATTACAGCAAATGCCATGTCGGAAGACAAAGATATTTGCCTCAACGCCGGCATGAACGATTATCTGGTCAAGCCCATGAAATTGGAAGCACTGATTGCGGTACTCAAAAAGGCATTTATAGTAATGCAGGAACGGCATGCCAGCACTGGGGAAATCGCATCATGAAAAAAGAACCAGCCAATTTATTTTTCTCACTGGATTTTCTCTGATTGGTGCCAATGCTTCTTTTATCTTATAAAAACAGGAATATTTTATTAGCCTGTTTGAATTTTATCCAGCTATTTTCCATGCTTCTTTTATCACCTAAAAATCATTAAACCCTTGTGCTTTTTGTGTCGATAAAGTACGCAAAAACAAGATTTACAAGCATAAAAGAAGCAAATGGATTTTTATGATAGAAATTTAAACAGGATTTTAGAGCCTGTTTAAATTAATACAAGATTTTTCGATGTGTAGGATTAATGCCAATGCTTCTTTTACCCTATAAAAATTGGTGTCTGCATCAATTTAAATAAACCAAACATTAAATGTCGCCATTTTTTAAGGTGATAAAAGAAGCATGGAAAACATATTGAACAAATTTTAAACAGGCTCTTCGTTTCTACAAATTATTCTTACCTAAATAAAACCCTTGTGGTATAGCAGTTTTAGAAAGAAGTTTATAAATTTCGGCTCGGTTATACCGAACAATTTAAGCCTGAAAAATAAGTACAATTGTTATGAAAGCTATTTTCCTTTTGCTTGCCGCATTAATGTTTTCCAGTTCTTCCTTCGCACAACAATTACCAGCCCGCTGGGATGAACTTGTTGCAAGTGATTTTCCGCAAGCCTTGCAAAAATCTTCAAAAACCTGTATCCTGCCTATCGGTATCCTTGAAAAACATGGCCCGCATTCGCCCTTAGGTACTGATTTGATCCATGTACGTGAATGGGCGGCGCGTGCTGTAAAATCTGAATATGCAGTTGTTTTCCCTGATTATTTTTATGGCCAGATCAATGAGGCCAGGCATCAGCCCGGAACCTTTGCCTTGCCCAGCAAAGTGATATGGGATTTGTTGGAAGCCACTTGCGATGAGATAGCCCGCAATGGGTTTAACAAGATCGTGATCTTGAACGGGCATGGTGGTAATCCTGAGTTTATCCGGTTTTTTATGCAGTCCTTGTTAAATAAGCGCCACAATTATGCCGTGTATTTTTACAATCCTGCAAGCGATCCTGAGTTTGACAAACAATACCTTAAAATCCATAAGTCGGCCCCTGCAACAGATTTGCATGCCGGTGAAAGAGAAACCTCCGTTTTGTTGTATTACCGTTCCGATCTGATGAAGATGGACAGGGCAGAAAGCCAAAGCGGGGCCGATCAAAAACGGTTACAATTAAAAGATGTCTATACACCGATATGGTGGTATTCGTCTTTCCCCAACCATTATGCGGGAGAAGGGGCAAAAGCCACAACTGAGCTTGGCAAGTTGGTGGCCGAACATGAAATAGCATCGTTTATCAAAGCTTTACAAGTTATCAAAGCGGATACCAAAACGCTTCAATTGCAGAACGAGTTCTACGATAAGGCTGATAACTTAAACAAATAGTATCAGCAGATAACGGCGGGTGTTTGATAATGAGCAAAAACGGCAAGCCATAGACCGGGAAATGGGAACAGCCCAATTGAGAAATCTATTCCTCAGCGCAAACCCAATTGCGCCTGATTATTCCCCAACTTATTCATTTTTTTAGCGTTAAAAGCTTTGTAGCAAGCGCAAAAGTGTTTTGGAACAGGTATTGTAAATAGCTGAATGAAATAAATACTTAAACTTTTTAAACCCTGAAAATAATGATCTTCAATTACTACGTAACCAGCTTTACCGTTCCATACGAAAACCTAAAAAATGAGGAAGTTTTCAAATCTTTTATAAATAGAAAGTTTTATTCCTTGACATTGTTAAACCTTTTCATCAAGATCAAAATGATAGGATTGGCTCGGCTAAAACAGCATGTTGTCATCACTAAATATAATTATCATGGGGCGGTGATTAAACAAAACGATAAAACCAGCAACATCAAAAACACTGGTTACATAGATCAGAAACTTAAAATTGCAATCCATCAGGGCTAATTTATCAAACCAAAATTTTACGTAATAATCAGGGGATTGCATCAGTTGCGACCCTTTTTTATTTGTACGCTATTTTGTAAAAGCAAAACTGGCTACTATTGACAGCTATTTAAGGATCAAATAAAACCAATCAGGAATTCTAAGGGCCTGTTTAAAATTCATTTTAAAAATTTTTCATGCTTCTTTTATCACCTAAAAAAGGGTAAATTTTTTGTTTTTGATTTCATTAGACGGATACAAACACCAATTTTTATAGGGTAAAAGAAGCATTGTCATTATTAATTTTGGACTTGCCAAAGGATTGATATAATTTTAAACACGCTCTTGAACAAGAAATAAAAAATGTACTTGTTTAGAAAATTTCAACAGGAAAGAAATATGAAAAATACACTGACCGCAGTATTTGTACTGTTGCTTTTTTTGTGCGCCTGCAAATATAAAACCACAGATGAAGGCTCCATTATTTATCATATCGAATACCAGTTGCCGGATAGTCTAAAACGTTATGCCAAGTATTTGCCCAAAGTGGCCACGGTGTATTTCAAAGGCGATTCTACAGTAAGTATCCAAAAATCAAACCAGGAGTCCACCACAATCATTACCGATAAAAAAACAAATTTTATGCGTGTTTTGCTGAATTCTGCTTTCCGGCAATACGTGGTGGATTACAATAAAGCAGACCAGGCAGAAGAAATCGGTACGCTGCCGCCGCACACCACAACCAAGCAAAAAGACATCAAAACCATTGCCGGCTACCAGGCAGCCAAATATGTTTTGCAGGATAAATTATCCGGGGAAACGACGGAAGCCTGGTTTACAAAAGATATTTCTATCCTCCCCAATTCTTTAACAATGGTGCTGGATTCTACCTTGGGCGTGCCGCTGGCTTTTACCATTAGCCAGAATGTGATGAAAATGAAAGTAACGGTTCAGCAGGTTAAGTTTGGACCGGTCCCAGCGGCCGTATTTTCCACCCCAAAAGGATACAAATTGTTAACGCCGCAGCAACTGCGGGAAATGCCGGTGCAGAATTGAAAGCTGTACACTGCGCTAAGGGTTAACCCTAATAAAAGTATTTGGAATAAACCTATTCTGGTGCTTATCGTATAAGCATTTCATGGAAAATAAATTGAAAGAATTAGGGATACATTGTCCTGAATGTCAAACATTTATGCATACGCCACTGGAGCAGTTTTTGTTCGGGGACAAGTTTACGTGCAAAAGCTGCTCTTTAAAATTCAGCCTGAACAATAAAGATGCAGAACAGATATTAAAACAGTTGCAGGCCGCAAATTTTACTTTTTAATTTTTGGCAGAGGTTCCTGATCTGCCTTCACCTATTTTTTATTGATAAAAAAAGCATCACTTAGTGGCAAACCATTTGCCGTTCATACTTCTTTTATCAATAAAAATTTATGTCAGGTTTACAAAATTTTGTGCAGTTGCCCGTTGCCGATGGAACAACCATGCAGGCTTACACTTCGCTTCCGGAACATGGTAAAAGTCCTTTTCCGGGATTGGTTTTATTTCAGGAAGCTTTTGGGGTGAACCACTACATCCGCAAACTGGCCGACCGTTTTGCCGCAGAAGGTTATCTGGTGATCGCGCCTGAACTTTTCCATCGTTCCGGCCCTCCGGGCGCTGCGATTGATTATACCGATTTTCCATCTGCCATGCCTCATTTGAAAGCGATAACCGTCGAAGGGTTGGAAGCCGATATCCGTGCAGCCTGGAACTGGCTGCAAAACAATTCGCAGGTTACCGGCGAACATATTGTGGCAACCGGCTATTGCCTTGGTGGCCGTGTCAGTTTCCTGGCCAATACCATTTTGCCGTTCAAGGCTGTAGCTTCTTATTATGGTGCGGGTATCGTTCCTGATTTGATCAAAAGGGCAGCTTCTATCAATGCCCCGCATTTGTTTTTCTGGGGAGGAAAAGATCAGCATATCTCGAAAGAACAAATCGAAACAGTCAAGACTGAAATGACTAACGCAGGCAAAAAATTCATCAACGTTGAATTTTCTGATGCCGATCATGGTTTCTTTTGCGATGAAAAAGTAAGCTTTAATGCCGATGCCTCAGAATTGGCCTGGGGATTGACCCTGGAATTTTTTATACAAAAGATGAAAAGGTAAAGGGCGGAAAGGCGAAAGGTAAAAGGCAGAAAGGGATCAGCAATCAAAACGGGTAATTTACAACCGAAAATTGGAAACTAAAATATGTATCCTTGCAACTGATTTTATGTTTGTGTTTTTGAAAAGGACCACAGAAGATAGGTTGGTAGAAATAGAGTAGACATTGAGAGATTGTTTAAATTTGTATCAGGAAAATTTATAGTGCTTCTTTTAGGCATATAAATTTTGTGTTTGAATAATAGGACAATACAAAAAGCATGAAATTTATATGTTTTTTTATGTGGTAAAAGAAGCATAGAAAATAAACAGAACAAAATTTAAACAGGCTCTAAGTTTTTGAAACTTGTGTATGATTAACTTTTAAATATTAGCATTAGATTGTAAATGCAAGTACTTATTTATTTCATCTTGAAACATCATCATTGTTGATTCCCCTTTTGTTTTTCTTAATATCTTGCTTTAGCTTTCCAAAATTGTAATTTAAACTAAGGCCAAATGACCTGAAATAATCCTGGCTTACGCTTAACTGCGCGAAATCTGGTCCTTTTGTTTCTGTCAGGTTGTTTCTGTGTTTGCTAAACGGATTATTTACCGAAGCAGCAAACGAAAGTTTATTTTTTACCAGTTCTTTGTTACAACTAAATAACGAGCGGACAAAACCATTGGATGTTCCTTGTAAATCGGTTGGATTACGGCTGATAAAAGTTAAACTTGCGTTCAGCCGCCATCGCTGGTTAAACCTATATCCCGATGATGCAGAAATATTACTTGTCAATGAATTATTTTCTATTATGGTATTACTTACCAATCCTGATAATTTAAAATAAGCAGCATTACCGTTTACGCTCATATTCCAGTTTTTATTGATAGGGTAACTGATATTGAAATCAAATCCCAGTCTATCAGCTTTGCCTGTGTTTTGATAAGTGGTGCGGGTAATATTGGCAGCGGTATCAAATGCAGAAGTTCTAAGATCAATATTCCCGATAAAGGAATATCCTAAGGCAACCGTAACCGATAGTTTTTTGGACTTGCTATAACTTAACTGCAAATTATTGACCAACACATTTTGCAAGTTTGGATTGCCGCTTGATACAAAATCAGGATTTGAGCGATCAACAAATGGATTAAGCCTTCTGATATTAGGCCGCTTAATCCGCTGGTCAAACCCAAAGCTTAAACTGCTTTTATCTTTAAATTCCTTATTTATAGCAATTGTTGGAATGAGATTAAAAACATGTTGCTTAACAGTGGAAGCTGTAGAAATAAAGTCAGCATTTACAACAGTTTGCTCTGCGCGTATTCCGGCATTAAAACTCCAAGTTTTTATATTGTAACGGTAAGAGTTGTAAATACTGAATACGTTTTGCCGGTAATTAAACTGATCGGAAAAATCCGGATAGGGTTCAAATAAACCGCTGGATGGATGGTATAAAAGGTATTGATAATCACTTGTATTGTTGCGTAATATCCCTTTTATCCCTGCTTCAATGTTCAGCATTTTTACGGGATGCACATAATCAATCTGAAAAGTTTGTTCTGAGGTTTGGGTATTATTATCCTGCCGGTAATCCGGCTGGATATAATTTATTATGTTGGTTATTGCAAGGTTGCTATGCTGATTATTACCATAATTTAAATAACGGTAGGAAAAAGTAAGCAGTCTGTTTTTATCAGCTTTAAAACCCAACTGATAATTTATACTTGCATCCATTCCGTTACCGCCGCTATAATTTGAATTGTCCAGATCATAACGCTGCAAGTTGGCCGCTTTTCTAAGTATTGAAGTTTGATAACTATACCCATCCAAATGATTGCCATTGATACTAAATTGGCCCGAAAGCAGGTGGAGCGAATCTATTTCATAACTTATTTCGGTACCAAAGTAACCGTTCCTGGTTTTGGATTTTGCCGTGCCACTTTGAACCAAGCTTGTTGCATCTGAGCCGAAAGTAGTACGGTTGTTTGCATATTGTGTTAAAGGAGAAGAATAGGTACTTGCACCACCATAACCGCTAATTCCGAACTTGCCTTGCTTTACAGAAAAGGAAGTACCAATTCCCTGCCCGCCCATCGGAAAATTTTCATTAAAGTTTACCGTGCCTTTGTAGCCATTATCTATCTTTTTATTAGTGATAATGTTAATGATCCCAGCCATTCCTTCTGCATCGTATTTAGCGGGTGGATTAGTGATTACTTCTATGCTTTGGATAGTGGAAGCTGGCATACTTTGCAAAACCGCTTTCAAGTTGCTTTCTACCATACCAGAAGGTTTGCCATTAATCAGCACTTTAAAACTCGCATTGCCTTTTAATAAAATATTGTCATTGGCATCAACCGAAATAAAGGGAACTTTGCGCATCATAGTCAAAACATTACTGCCTTTACTTTCAGGATCAGCTTGCAGATCGTAAGTAATCCGGTCTGCCTGCTGTTTAATAATCGGGCGGTCTGTTGTAACAGTAACTTCTTTTAACTTGTTTAATTTAGCAGCCATAAAGATGGTATCTAAATTTGAAATTATCTTGGCATTGTTGGTCAAATCAATATTTAAAGATTTGTTTTGATGTCCGATTGCAACCAGCGTTAACTTGTATTTTAAAGGTTGGGGATTTGAAAATTCAAAAGAACCATTTGCTTTAGTAAGCGTAACTTTGATAGTTGTTTCATTACTTGTTTTCAAACTTATCGTAATATAATCCAATGGTTTTTTGGTAGTTGAATCTGCAACTATTCCAACTATTTTATAGGAATTTGGTATTGTCTGAGCAGTTGAATTTTTATGTAAACTAACCATCACAAGAATAAGTAGGTAAAGCAATTTGATTTGAAGTTTCATTTTCTTTTGTGTGAAATATTGTTAGGTTAAAAAAAAGGCATGTAAAGTTCCAATAAGAGCAAAATGCTCTTTTAAATTTTTGTAGATAGTTATAAAAGAAGTAGGTTGGTTAAATGAGAATTGTTAAACCAACTTGTAGAATTAAACCTTGTTTAAATTTAACCGGCCTGTTTCTTATGCTTCTTTTATGGCATAAAAAACTGTACGCTTCCAATCCTTTTTGGACATTACAACATGCAAATACTTATTTTTATGGGCTAAAAGAAGTATATCATTTTCGGATATAAATTTAAAAGTCTCTTACTCTTAGTCTGTTGATTGTTGCTTTTTTCGTATGATGAAATAGTATAACAAGAATCCAATAGCGAGAAATATAGCTTCAATTCCATAAGGCAAGGGGGAATCGAAACTGTAAGGTATAAATTCCATCATAACCATTCCTATTCCTCCAAAAAGTAAAATCAATCCCCATTTAAGCGCTTCTGATTCAATGCCTGAAAGTCTGCCTAAAAATTTTAAAGAATTGTCGTCTATCGGGCCAGATTCTATGATGAGTTTTTTCAACCTGTAATTGAATGAACTGATGATCACAATAGCGATGGCGGCAATAAAAACGATGATGACTATAAAAGGAAAGATATGCTTCATGATGATATTGTTCTAATATAAATTGATTTTCTCCATTAGTCAATTCCTGGTCTCAATTGGTTGCAAATTTTTTTTAAATTTTATTGCAACCTTTATGGAGTAACCTTTGACTAATCAGCATGTTTAATGAAAGGGAAGTTGTTTCCGATATATTAAAAGGCAATATCAAAGCTTTTGAGTTATTGGTAAAGCAATACGAAAGGCTTGTCTTTTATGTAGTCAACCGGTTGGTCAATCAAAAAGAAGAGATGGAAGATATCTGCCAGGAGGTTTTTATAAAAGTCCATAAAAGCTTGCATCGGTTTGCATTTCAATCCAAATTATCAACTTGGATTGCCCGTATTGCTTATTTAACTGCCATCAACCATTTGCGTAAATACAAGAAAGAACAGCTAAGCGATTATCCTGACAATATCGAAAGCTATCATTTTACCAACGAAACGCCCGAATTAACCTTAATTAAAAAAGACACATCAGCATATATCAACCAACTAATTGCACAAATGCCGGTGCAATACCGTACAGTGTTGACTTTGTATCATTTAAATGAATTTACCTGTCAGGAGATTGAACAAATAACCGGAATGCCGGAAGGGACAGTAAAAAGTTACCTTTCCAGGGCGCGAAAATTGTTAAAAGAAAAAATGCAAACAGATCTAAAAAACGAGAGGATATGAAAGAGCTTCATGATGATGACATCCAAAAGTTGTTGGAACAAAGTTCATCAGCAACAACTACTGAACTTTCTGCCAGCCAAAAAGAAGATTTTGAAATCTACAGGCATTTATTTCAAGCGTTAAAAAAAGGACCGGAAGCCGGCTTGCCCTACAATTTTTCAGCAAAAGTAGCCAAAAGTGTTCAGGCAAAAACAAGCCGTACCAATGATTTTAAGTTCTATGTGTTGGTGCTATTGATTTTAATACCCCTAATTATGGGGGCTTATTTACTGTTATCGTTTATTAACCACCAGGTTGCTTTCCAATTGGTCAATACAATGCTGACTTATAAATGGGTTTTGCTTTTTGCTTTGATCAGCTTGTTTACGATCCAGTTCCTGGATCAAAAACTAATTAAAGAACCAAATTTTCCGCAGCAATAAACTTTGGTGTAGCGTATAAATATTAAAACGGGTGCGAAAATTAGCCTAAACAGGTTTCGTACAATGATGAATTGCTGCATAAGTATTAAACCTAAACTTGTCGTTGGTCCGGATTTGCAATTAGGGGTGTTCGGAAGATTTTAGCTCTACGCAGTCATCCTGAATTTATTTGGAATCCCACAATTGCAGAAGATCATTTGGTGAAAATTGATTAATGCTTCTTTTATCTATCTAAAATAATAAAAACTACAACTTAACCAATTCTTCCGCCAGCTCAACTAAATCATTGCAAACAAACCGGGGTTTTTCTGCCAAAGGATACAAGGCTTGTTCTTTACGGGCGATAAAAGCAGCTTGTAAACCAGCACGAACAGCACCGGCAATATCCCAACCATGCGCGGCAATTAACATGGCTTCCTTTGGTTTAACGTCCATTTTATCCAGTACATATTCGTAAGTTTCCGGGTGCGGTTTGTACAACTTTACTTTATCCACACTAAAAGTTTCCTCAAAAAAACCCTGGAGCTGTGCAAACTCCAGTTGCTTTTGCTGTGCAGCAGGGGCAGAGTTGGTAAGCGTTATCATTTTGTAACCGGCTTTCTTCAGTATTGCTAATCCTTCAATAACTTCCGGATGCGGTGGCAGTTGCGTCATAGATTTTAAAATATCTTCCATAAAAGCTTCGTCTGCTTGAACTTCCAGTGAACTGGCTGTCATTTGTAAAGATGCTTTGGCAATTTCACTAAAAGGATGATAAGATTTTGTTACCGTATCAACCAGGGAATACTGCAATAACCAGGAGAACCATTGTGTAAAAGCACCAGGATGTTTGTAAGCATAATTGATGGCTTCTTTTATGCTTTCCATATTCAGCAAAGTGCCGTTAACATCAAAAATTAATAATTTAGGTTTGGCTGGTGTAAATAGCATAGATAAAGTTTTATCATTAATGAACCTTGTGGTTATGATACTGTTTTTACCGGATAAAAATTGTATTCTGAAATGACCAGATTCAAACTGCTTAAAGCACAAGTACTAAACCTTATCCGCCACAGTCCGTTAAACAGGTAAATTATTTGTTTAACACCTTATCCTAATTAAAAAATTTTAACAACACTTATTTATGAAAAAACTAATCTTAATTTTTGCTGTGATCTTTACTTTATCTGCCGTTGAAACCAATTTTGTACAAGCGCAAACGGTTAAAAACACTTATTACAAAGGCAACAAAAAGTATGTAACCAAAGCCAAAACTCGTCATGGCATGTCCAAACGGGCAAAAGGGGCCATCATCGGTGGTGGTGCCGGTGCTTTGGGCGGTGCTTTGATTGGCCATGGTGTTAAAGGTGCTTTGGTTGGCGGCGCTTTAGGCGCTGGTGCCGGATATGTAATTGGCAACGAAACAGATAAAGGAAAATCACGTGCAGGAACGCACACTGTTTACAAACGTAAAGTAGTTCATTGATTATTATACTTCTTTTATCACTTAAAAATCCTGCTGTTAATTTAACAGCAGGATTTTTTTATAGGGTTTTATGTTGATTATCAGAAGCCAAAAAACAAATGGATTTATAAAAAGTTGTTTATCATATATTTAAAACCGATACCATGACCCCATTTGCATTATTAGCCCGCGTAGAAGCCAAACCAGGCAAAGAACAGGCCGTAGAAGATTTCTTAAAATCAGCTTTGGCACTGGCCCAACAAGAACCCGGAACAGTAAGCTGGTACGCGTTAAAATTAAGCCCTTCTACTTTTGGGATTTTTGATACGTTTAACAACGAAGAAGGCCGCAAAGCACATTTAGCAGGCGAAATTGCAAAAAATTTAATGGCAAATGCCGCAGAATTGTTAGCGAAAGACCCGGTGATAGAACACGTTGAAATTTTAGCACAGAAGTAAATTTTGCATCCATAAAAAAAGCATGGTTAATTAACCATGCTTTTTTTATGCACTAAATTTTCATATTTAATTTAAAGAAGCCATATCAATTACAAAACGGTAATGCACATCACCTTTTAACGTGCGCTCGTAAGCTTCGTTGATCTGATTAATGTTAATCATTTCCACATCAGAAGTAATACCATGTTCCGCACAGTAATCAAGCATTTCCTGGGTTTCTTTAATTCCGCCAACCAAAGAACCAACCACACTACGACGGTTTCCTATTAAAGCAAAAGCGTGAACATCAGACGGTGTTGGCGGCACACCAAGCAAGATCATTACACCATTGGTTTTTAATAAAGCCAAATACTCGTTGTAATTATGCTCGGCAGAAACCGTATCAATGATAAAGTTAAAAGTATTGGCCAGCTTCTTCATGTTCTCCGGATCAGTAGTCAGCTCAAAATGATGAGCTCCTAATTCCTGTGCATCTTTTGCTTTGGAAGGAGAACGGCTCAGCATCGTAACTTCGGCACCCATAGAAGCAGCCAATTTTACGGCCATGTGGCCTAATCCGCCTAAACCAACTACGGCAACTTTATCACCTGCTTTTACGCCCCAACGTTTTAACGGAGAATACGTAGTGATGCCTGCACACAACAAAGGCGCAACTTTTTCAAGCGGTAACTTATCGGAAACATTCAGCACAAAATGTTGGGTAACAACAATATGAGAAGAATAACCACCTTGTGTTATCGTTTTTTTATCTTGAGATTGGGAATTATAAGTTTGTGTATGTCCGTTTTCGCAATATTGCTCCAAATCCTCTTTACAGTTGTTGCAATGGCCGCAGCTATCTACAAAACAACCCACGCCCACGGCATCCCCTGCTTTAAAACGGGTAACGTTTTCGCCTACACGGGTTACTTTTCCTACAATTTCGTGTCCGGGAACAACCGGATATTGCGTTCCGCCCCATTCGTTGCGGGCAGTATGAATATCGGAGTGGCAAACACCGCAATATAAAATTTTAATTTCCACATCATCAGCGCCAGGTTCCCGACGGTCTATCTGAAAAGGTGCTAATGGTTTATCGGCTTTTTCGGCCGCGTAAGCTTTAACTTCTGTCATGTTCTATTTTTAATGTTGCAACAAGTATCGTGGGTTTATTGTTTATGGAAAGTCAAAAGCTATTTCGCCAGCTTAGATTTCCAACCCATGTTGCCAATTATGTAAACCTGGCGCTAAACAAAAAAGCCCTGGCTTTTAAAACCCGGGCTTTTGTTCTTGAACTTGATTACGTTTTTATTTCTAAAAAGAGGCTTGATCAAGTATTACAATACAAATATACTATAAATATAGTCAAATACACTATAAATGTAGTACATAAAATAATACATTTACACATAGGAACTTCTGTAATTGGACTATCATAAACTTGAATATTTTCTTTCTGAAGCCAGGCTGAACCGGTTTCTGGCAGCTTGTAGTGGCTCTCCTTTAAAAGCACAAAACTTGTATGCAATCAATCTTAAAGTGTCTCAATCAGTTTATCCTATCCTGAATCTGTTTGAGATATTTCTGAGAAATGCTGTGAATAGGCAGATTGTCAATTATTTTGATGATGCTGATTGGATTATAAATCAGCAAAACGGATTTATGAACCATCCGGATTTGGCCCGATCAGGGTATTTTATAAAAGGAAATATTCAGCGTGCAGCAAACGTTATTTTAAAAAAATCAAGTACGGTTACTGCCGGTAAAATTATTGCGGAACAATCCTTTGCGTTCTGGAGTAGCCTTTTTGAACCACATCATTTTAGGTTGATCGGTGGTGCACCATTACAATGCTTTGTAAATAAGCCTGCTAACATTAACAGAAGAAGCATTGCCCTTAAACTCGATGCTGTCCGTAATTTTAGAAACCGCGTTTATCATAATGAACCTATTTGTTTTAACGGTACAGCTATTGATTTTTCAGCAACTTATACAATTAGGCAGCACATTCTGGATATGCTTAACTGGATTGATCCCGAACTAAACATTTTTATAATACAATTCGATCAGGTTGAGCAGCACATCCACGAACTTGATACCTTATAAAAAGCTGCATTAGCTTATCTAATCTTAATTGGCAATCAAAAAAGGTAAACCAATTCTGCACTTTTATGGTAGTATCCATAACACCAATTTTACACCGATAAAAACAGCATTATGTCCAACCGCCTCATCAATTCTACTTCGCCCTATTTACAGCAACATGCCAACAACCCAGTCGATTGGTTTCCCTGGGGAGAAGAAGCACTGCAAAAAGCAAAAAGCGAAAACAAGTTATTGCTCATCAGCATTGGTTATTCGGCCTGCCATTGGTGCCATGTAATGGAACATGAAAGTTTTGAAAACGAGCAGGTTGCCGAAGTGATGAACCGTTTTTTTGTGTGTATAAAAGTAGATCGGGAAGAACGGCCGGATGTTGATCAAATTTACATGAGTGCCGTGCAACTAATGACGAACCGTGGCGGCTGGCCCTTAAATTGTATTTGTCTGCCCGATCAGCGTCCGGTTTATGGCGGAACCTATTTCCCTAAAAAAGACTGGCTAAACCTGCTTGTTAATTTGGCCGGATTTTGGAAAGATAAGCCGCAGGAAGCCGAAGATTATGCTGTACGATTAACCGATGGCATCCACAAATACGAACAATTTGAGTTTGTGAAAGAACAAAAAGAATATGCAAAAGCAGATCTGGAAGCGATTGTGAAGCCCTGGAAACGGCAATTTGATATGGTTGAAGGTGGTTTAAACCGCGCACCAAAATTCCCGATGCCCAACAATTGGCAGTTTCTGATGCGTTACGCACATTTGATGCAGGATGAAGCCGTGCAAATGAGTGTCCGCATTACGCTGGAAAAAATGGCTTTCGGCGGGATTTACGATCAGATTGGCGGCGGTTTTGCCCGTTATTCTGTTGACGGAAAATGGCATGTACCTCACTTTGAGAAAATGCTATACGATAATGCGCAGCTGGTAAGTTTATACGCAGAAGCTTTTACCTGGGCTGTTGATCCTTTGTATCCGAAAATTATTGCGGAAACTTTAGCTTTCATCGAACGGGAACTCACTTCTCCAAAAGGCGGATTTTATTCTGCTCTGGATGCCGATAGCGAAGGCGTGGAAGGTAAGTTTTACACGTTTACCAAAGCCGAAGTCGAAGAAGTTTTAGGTGCAGATGCGGAATTGTTCAATATTTATTTCCACGTAACCGAAGAAGGAAACTGGGAAGAAGAGCAAACGAACATTTTTTTTAGAAAAGACGATGCGGATGAGCTGGATGAAAAGTTCGGGCTTTCGCCGGATGAACTGCAGGCCAAGATTAATTCATCACGCCAAAAAATACTCGATAAAAGAAGCACACGTGTCCGCCCCGGATTGGATCATAAAATCCTCGCCGGCTGGAACGGTTTGATGTTAAAAGGTTATTGCGATGCTTATCGTGCGTTGGACGAGCCGCAGTATCTGGAAACGGCTAAGCGCAATGCTTCTTTTATCCTGCAAAATCTATCAAACCAAAATGGAAAACTGAACCGTGTTTATGGCAATGATTCGCCTGCTTTTTTGGATGATTATGCTTTGGTTGCGGATGGTTTGATCGCGTTGTATGAAGTTACTTTTGACGAAAAATGGTTGCTGGAAGCACGAAAAATTAACGATTATGCTGTTGATCATTTTTACGATCTGGCAAGCGGCATGTTTTTCTACACTTCAGATGAAGACGCACAATTGATCGCCCGCAAAACCGAAGTGATGGACAACGTAATTCCTTCTTCCAACTCAGTTATGGCCCGGAACCTCAAAAAATTAGGTTTGCTTTTTGACCACGAAGAATATCACCGGCTTTCAGGCCAGATTTTACTAAACATTGAAAAAAGCATGGCATCGTACGGCTCGTCGTTTTCTAACTGGGCAATGCTGCTTTTAGACGAGGTTTTTGGCGTTTACGAAATCGTGATCACCGGCGAAAAATCCGAAGAAAAAAGAAAAGAATTCGAGAAAAAATATCTTCCAAACAAAATTATCTTGGGCGGAACAAAAGGAACTTTACCTTTGTTGGAGGATAAAACCGGCAGTAAAAACAGCATTTTTGTTTGCAAAGACAAAACCTGCCAGCTGCCGGTTGATGAAGTTGCAGAAGCTTTTAAACAAATTGAACAAGCAGTATCAAGTATTTAGTAGCAAGTATCAAGATGAATATCCAGGTGCAGCTTACTTGATACTAAATACTTGATACTAAATACTAAAACAGGAAAGAATGAAAATTGAACCACAGCACGTAGTATCATTAACTTATGATTTGTACGTAGACCAGGAAAATGGCGAAGAGGGTTTGGTAGAAAGTGCCACCCAGGAGCAGCCTTTAACATTTATATATGGCGCGGGCCAAATGTTGCCAAAATTTGAAGAGCATTTGAACGGTTTAAGTACTGGCGACCCATACGAATTTCGGTTGACAGCCGAAGATGCTTATGGCGAATACGACAACGAAGCCGTGGCCAGCTTGCCAAAAGAAATGTTTGGCAGTGAAGAAATCCCAACAGTTGGCGCTATGTTGCCCTTGCAGGACAACGAAGGAAACCGCTTACAGGGACAAGTGGTTTCGGTTGCCGAAGATGCAGTTTTGGTAGATCTAAACCACCCGATGGCCGGACAGGCTTTGCATTTTAAAGGCGAAATTTTAAATGTACGCCCGGCCAATGAAGAAGAATTATCGCACGGCCACGCACATGGTGCTGATGGAAATGCTGAACATTAGATTCAGATACTTCTTTTACCATATAAAAGTTGGTAAAAAAATCCCGGTTTGTTTTAGCCGGGATTTTTTTGTATTAATTATAACTTTTCTGGTTCTAATTGTTTCTGTGGCACAACAATCTGCTTTAATGGATAATCATTTGAATTTTTCCAATTTTTACGGATACTGTCTATTGACTTTTTAGTTGATTCTTCTATTTGTTTTTTCCATTCCGGGCTGTTAAATTGTTTCCTCAACGCTTTGCCTTGCTTACTAATTTCTGCCATTTGCTTTTTCCATTCCGGGCTGTTAAACTGCTTGCGTATTTCTTCGCCCTGAACCTTGATGTCTTCCATCAGCTTTTTTAACTCTGGACTATTAGATTGTTTACGCATATCTTCCATCAGCTTTTTTAACTCTGGACTATTAGATTGTTTACGCATATCTTCCATCAGTTTTTTTAACTCCGGACTATTAGATTGTTTACGCATGTCTTCTGCTTGTTTGCGCATTTCTGCTGCCTGTTTTTTCGATTCCAGGTTAGGATGAAACTTATTGATAAAATTGTAAACGAATTTATTGGAATCAGGAAATTTAAATTTAAAATCAAAGTTTTGAAATTCGTTCAACTTTGAATTTTCTTTTAAAAATTCTTTTTGGGCATCTTGTGGCAATTCATCTATCGAATTGTATTCTTTTTTATTGCCTAAAGAATCTTCTAAAACAATCTTAAACTTATTTTTGGATTTGATGGAAGTATCAGCAGATAGATTATAAAAAATCTCTTTGCCTTGAAAAGATAATTTCTGACTTGGTTTGTTTCTGGATTGATGTTCAATATTGATTGTATCTGCTATCATCTCATTTATAGAAGAATTGCGTGATACTTTATAAACAAGCAACATGTTATCAGCAGTGAGCTTAACTTTAGAAGAATCAAGTGCTTCTTTTATCACCTTAAAATGATGATCTGCTAAATGTTTTAATACTTTTTTTACCGGCATATTCCAGGCAACGGATAAACCAATTGTGGCAATTGCAAGCAGCAATATGATGAGTTTGTTTTGGGGGGAAGGATCGTTTGTTTTCATATTTGTGATTCTTTTGATTCGGTTAAGGAGTGTATATTTTTTTCCGTTGGAAGCCAAAGCAAGCGTTAATTGTGTACTTCTGTTTTCTTCGATCAGCAGCAAAGCACGTGCATAAGCTATTTTGTGCGCAGTATTATCCAGCACTAAATCATCACAACTTTGCTCGCGGTATTTGTTGATTTCACGTTCCATCAGCCAAATTGCAGGATTGAAAAACAAGAAAGATTGAACGATGCAAAGCAGCATATTCAGCAGATAATCATTTCGTTTAATGTGCGCCAGTTCATGCAGCAAAATAGCTTCGGTTTGTTCTGCAGATAATTGGTTGACCAAGGCGATCGGGAAAACAATTATCGGTTTGATAAAACCCAATGTTAGCGGTACGCAAATTTTATCAGACAAATAAACCGATACTGTTTTTATCAACCTAAAATTGGAACTCAATTCATTTGAAATATTGGTTAAGTAACTATCCAATTTCAGATTTTTATGATTTCTAAACCAGCTGATATTGATCAAACCAATTGTTAATTTTAGTATACAAAATAATAACCCAATTAAATAGAAACCAGTAATCAAATAAGCATAACGGCTTGTCCAAAAGCTAAATTGCAGCCACAAGTTTGGCTTTGAAATTACTACTGCAATGTTGTTTCCAACTTTATCCGGCAACAATTTTGGATCAAAAGAAGTAACTTGGATTTGTTGGTAATGATGAAAGAACGTGTAAAAAAATCCAATAAACAAACACAAGTTAGCAGCATAATAGAGTTTGAATTTGAGGTTAGGCGTGCTTCTTTTATAGCCTAAAAACAGCAATTGCAATACCAGATAAACCACTGCGCCTTGCAGACAGGATTCGGGCAGTGTTTTGCTGAGTGCAAGTATGAACGGGGTAGTTTCCATAATTGTAATTGTTATTTAAGTTGGTCTAAATATTTTTTAATTGCATCCAGTTCCTCCGGCGAAGATTGATGATCGCTCAAAGCCTGCATCACCAATTGCGAAGCAGAACCGTTGAAAGCACTGTTGATCAGTTTGTTCACCAGGTTTTTCTGTGTTTTTTTCTGGTTCAGCAAAGCTTTGTAAATATGTGTGCGGTTCGTGGCATCGCGTTCCACCAAACCTTTTTCATGCATCAGTTGCATCAGTTTCAACGTCGTGGTATAGCCGATTTCAGTTCCTTTGATTTTACTTAATTCCTCGTTCACTTCACGGACCGTGCAGGTATCATGTTGCCATAAAATCTGTAAAATATCCAGTTCGCTTTCGGTTGGTTTGATGTTCATCCTTTTGTTACGAATATTTTCGTAATCCAAATGTACGAAGGGTTTCGTACAAAACAATATTTTTTAAATTATTTTTTAGGTGAGAAAAGCGCGCAGGTTTTTAGGCGATAAAAGAAGCATTTCAGGGTTTTTGGACATGTATTAAAGGACACGCCCCTGAACCCGCTCAAGAGGGGAAGCATAGTTTGCTGCTTTTCTACCAGTTAGAAAGGTCTGCGCCATATTTCCCCTCTCGAGAGGGGTTAGGGGTGTGTTTGTACAATTGACAGGTTTTCACTTAACAAAATTATACCGATAAAAGAAGCATCCGCAATTAACCTAACATTAGCTTGGTTAGGTATAAATCCATGTCATCCTGATAAACAATTTCACAATTCCAGCCTTGCTTCTTAGCGTGTTTTTTCAGCGTTTCCTGATCAACGTACAGCCAGTTAAACCAGTTGCCTTTCTGGTTTTTGTATTGATATTGATAACTGATTTCGCCGTAATAGTTGTTCTTTGGCAGCGGCACATCTTCGTATAAATAACTGATGTCGGAAGAATCAAAGATCAGTTGTCCGCCCGGCAACAGCAAAGTTTTGGCATGTTGTAAAAAATGGTCTAATCCAGTTAAGTTTTGCGTTAAACCGATGCCGTTCATCAGCAAAATCAGCGTATCAAATTTTTCGGTTTTGTATTGAAAAACATCCTGCTGCACTACTGTTTTTATGCCTCTTTTTTGCATCACCGCGGCTGCGCCGGGCGATGTTTCCAACGCGGTAACATCAAAATCATGCCGTTGTAAAACTAAAGCATGGCTTCCGGCACCGGCACCAATATCCAGGACTTTTCCCCGGCATAATTCTAAAGCCAGCAATTCTGCTTCGGGCATGTCAGCTTCTCCCCGAAAAAAAACTGCTGTCGGCATTTCTTCCGGCCCGCCGTAATTATTGTTGAGCCATAGTTTTTCTTTGGGTTGATGATCGTAAAAATCCTGTAAAGCTTGGCCGTAGATGTCCATCGGGGCAAAATTAGGAATAAAAGCGTCGCCTGAATCGTTTTCAAAGCCTCACCCCGGCCCTCTCCAAAGGAGAGGGAGTTAGCTACCCTGGTTCTCAAGTCCCTCTCCCCTGGAGAGGGATTTAGGGTGAGGCTTAGTAACGATTGGGGTGAGGCTTTGAAAACGATTTAGAAAGGCTTAAATTTCTGGTTTTAGGTTGATTTCCCTATCTTTCAGCCAAATCTTTCAGCAATGGCAACAGAAGTTAAGTGTCCGGGTTGTGGTCATGCTTTCCCAATCGAGGAAGTGATGGCCGAGGAATATAAAAAGGAGCTGAAAAACGAAATGATTTCCTACAAAAGGAAAAAAGACGAGGAAGCACAAAAGCGGGAAGAGGAAAATCAACGGAAATTAGAAGAATTGGCTAAGCAATCGCGACAGCAAACACAGCTTTTTGAAGAACGTTTGGCAGCCGAAAAAAAGCAACTGCAACAGCAATTGGAGCAAAACCTGCGGAAATCTATTGCATCGGATTTTGAACATAAACTGATTTTACTTGAAAATTCCAATAAAGAATCGGAAGAAAAACTGAAACTTTCCCGCCAAAAAGAAATGGAGTTTTTGCAGCGAGAGCAGCAGCTCAAAAACAAAGAAGCCGAAATGGAACTTGCTTTGCAGCGCAAGTTGCAGGAACAGCGCGGCGAACTGACGGATCAGATCCGCAAGCAGGAATCCGAAAAAAACAGCGTTAAGGAAACCGAACATCAGTTGCGCGTAAAAGAACTGGAAAAACAGTTGGACGACCAGAAAAAACTGGCCGAAGAAATGAAACGCAAAGCCGAGCAGGGCAGCATGCAGTTGCAGGGCGAAGTGCAGGAGCTGATTTTGGAGGAATTGCTGCGGCAGAGTTTTCCGTTTGATGTGATTTCTGAAGTGGGCAAAGGTATCCGCGGCGCGGATTGTGTGCAAACGGTGCGCAACCAGTTTGGGCAGGAATGCGGCCGGATTATTTATGAAAGCAAGCGGACCAAGGATTTTGGCGGCGACTGGATTGAAAAACTAAAAAAAGACATGCGCAGCCAGGGAGTGGATGTGGCCGTAATCGTATCGCAATGCTACCCGAAAGGCATGGATTGTTTTGGCGAAAAAGACGGCGTTTGGATATGTTCTTTTGAAGAAGCGAAAGCCGTTGCCAGCGTGCTGCGGGACGGTGTGGTCCGGCTTTCCAACGTCATGAAATCACAGGAAAACCGCGGTGATAAAATGCACTTGCTGTATAACTATTTAACGGGTGTTGAATTTTCTGAACAATGGAAAGCCATTCAGGAAGGTTATTTGAGTATGCGGCAGTCGATCATACAAGAACGGGTTGCAATGGAAAGGTTGTGGAAAGTGCGCGAAAAGCAATTGGACAAAGTGCTTGAAAACGCGACACATATCCGTGGTTCAATTCAAGGTATTGCCGGTAAAGATGCAATTAAATTGAGCCTGACGGGTGAAGAGGACAATTTGCTGATGGAGTAATGCTTCTTTTATCACCTAAAAATTGGAATTGGTTTTTTAGGTTTGCATTGAAAACGTAAAAAACCTATTCCTGTTGAATCAAAACCATGCAACAATTTCCACCCATCATTCTCGCTTCCAAATCGCCGCGCCGGCAGGAATTGCTTCGGTTGATGAATTTTAACTTCCGAATAGTTTTAAAAGAAGTGGACGAATCCTATCCCGAAAACTTGAAACCGGAAGAAATTGCTGTTTTTATCGCCCAAAAAAAGGCAATGGCTTTTGATGAAATTACAGATGATGAAATTGTAATTACAGCCGATACCATTGTTTCGGTAGAAAACCAAATCTTGGGCAAACCCGAAACGCCGGAACATGCGGTTGCCATGCTCCAACTGCTTTCCGGCCGGAAACACCAGGTCATAACGGGTGTAAGTTTGCTGTACAAACATCAGCAGAACACTTTTTTTGATGTTTCGGAAGTGCTTTTTCGTCCGTTAAAAGAGGAGGAAATCCAGTATTATGTAGAGAATTTCAGCCCGATGGACAAAGCCGGGGCTTATGGCATCCAGGAGTGGATTGGTTTGGTCGGCATCCAACGGATTGAAGGTTCTTATACCAATGTAGTTGGTTTGCCTACGGAGAAATTGTATCAGCAACTTTTAGTGATTAGCAATGAGGTTTGAGGTGAGAGGTGTGCGCCAACCTCATACCTCACTGCTCATACCTCACACCTCACTGCTCATACCTCACACCTCACTGCTTCATACCTCAAACCTCTCTGCCAAAACACCTTCTTTTAAAGAATAAGTAGTCATGCTAAGCTTTTGAATTTTAAGTTTTTGCAGCACAAATTGCGTAATCAAAGAAGCTACCACAATCATATCAACCCGTAACGGGATAATGCCTTTTCTATGCGATCTTTGTTCATGGTTGGAATGCTGCAACCATTCTACAATTTGGTTGAAATCGTTCAATTGAAAATGATAAGTAGTGATTTTTTTAATATCAAAAGGTTTTCCTTGTTCAAGCTCGGTCATTTCCGCATAAGTTTCAAAAGCGCCAGACGAACCGATCAATTGTTTCACATCCCAATTTTTTGGTGCTAAAAACAGCATCTGCAATTGTTCCTGCAAATAGTCGTTCAATTGGTTGATCGCTTCCTCCGTCATTGGATCAACCTGGTGAAAAAGCTGCATCAACCGTTGCGCGCCAATTTCAAAACTTTGTTTCCAGTAAATTTCCTGTCCATCGCATAAAATAAATTCCACGCTGCCGCCGCCAATATCTAAGATCAAAGCTTTTTCTGCGGATAAAATCCCTGAACTTTTCACGCCTTTGTAAATTAATCCGGCTTCTTCCAAACCGCCGATAACTTCAATCTTGATGCCAGTACGTTTTTTTACTTCGCGGATAAAACCCATCCCGTTTTTGGTGCTTCGCACAGCCGAAGTGGCCACCGCACGAACTTCTGATGCTTCTTTTACCCGTATTTTTTCGGCAAAGATTTCCATTGTTTTTACGCCGCGTTCAAAAGCTTCGGCTTTGATCAAACCGTCTTTCATGCCGCCTTCGCCCAATTTTACGGCTTCTGTTACATGCAGGATTTCTTTAAAACCCTTCTCCGTTTTTTCTGCAATCAGCAAATGAAAAGTATTGGTGCCAAGGTCCATCACGGCCACGCGTTTGTTCATCGTCCTAAAATATGAAACCGCTTTGGGTTTTTGAAAAAAGATAGGTAAAAGAAGCATAAAAACAGTAAAGAATTATTTGCGTTGCAAAACAAAAATCATTGATCAACGTAATATCCAGCATTTTACAGGTGATAATAAAAATTAAAAATACAGATGAAGTTGAAAGTATATGCAAAATATTTAGCGCTCGCGGCGCTTGCTTTTCCGGCAACTGCTGCCGATGCACAAAAAGGATTGGTGCCTGCGCAAACTTTTACGGCAACCGTGAACACCAACTATCCGCAGCATGTGGATTTTAAAGAAAGCATGGTGGGCAGTATCAAAGTTCCGGCAGGTTTTAAAGTGGCTGTTGCGGCAACTGGTTTAGGAAAACCCAGGATGATGGCGGTGCGGGAAGATGGTTCGATGTATGTAACGCGCCGCGATGTAGGCGATGTGCTTCTTTTATCAGATAAAAATGGCGATGGAAGATTTGATGACCTAAAAACAGTGTGGGCGAAATTCCCGGATGTGCATGGCATTACTATCCACGACGGCTTTTTGTATTTGGCATCCAGCAAAGAACTGAAAAGAGCAAAAATCCAGGTGGATGGAACCTTGCAGGATACCACGACTTTGTTTAAAGATATGCCGGACGGTAGCCAGCACGACAACCGTATGTTGGCTTTTGGCCCGGACGGAATGCTGTACATTTCGGTTGGAAGTGATTGCAATGATTGCGGGGAAACCAATCCCGAACATGCCACGCTTTTACAAGTAAAGCCAGACGGCAGCAGCCGCAGGGTTTTTGCCCGTGGCTTGCGCAATACGATTGGTTTTGATTGGCAACCGGTAACCAAAGAAATTTGGGGCTGCGACAACGGGACAGATTGGCGCGGAGATGAAATTCCGCCGGAAGAATTGAATAAAATAACAGACGGGGGCGATTATGGCTGGCCGCTGGTTTTTGGAAAACAACAAGTTGACCCATCGCGCGAAGATCCTATAGGGACCACAAAAGAAGCTTATGCCAAAACAACTGTTCCGGCGGTGCTGACTTTTCCGGCGCATAGTGCACCGATTGACTTTAAGTTTATCGGCAATGCAAAAGGTTTTCCGCAGCAGTACAAAGAAGATGCTTTGGTTTGCTGGCACGGCAGTTGGAACCGCAAAAAACCGGAAGGTTATAAGGTACAACGAATTCATTTTGTAAACGGCCAGCCGGTTTCTGTGGATGATTTTTTTACCGGCTTTCTCAATAATCAAACTAATACACGTTTTGGCCGTCCTGCCGGTTTGGCTTTTTCCAATAAAGGTGATTTGTACATTTCTGATGATGAGAATGGTGTTATCTATCGTGTTTACGCCAGCCGTTAATTTTCCAGTTTTAAATTAAACTTTGATGAGATCAATATCTAAAATTATTATAGCTGCAACAATGTTTTTGGCTTCTTTTGCTGTTGCCCAAACACCAAGGATCAGTTTTAAAGTTCCAAACTTGTATCCCGAAGGTGCTTCTTTTAACGCACAAAGAAATGTGTTTTACGTTAGTTCTGTAAAAATGGGAACGATTGGAACCGTAGATCAAAGCGGTAATTATAAAGTTTTTTATCAGGACAAATCTTTGAAATCAAGCTACGGAATGAAAGTGGATGTTAAAAACAACCGTTTGTGGGTTTGTATCAGCGATGCCAATTACAGTGATTATTCTGACCCTTCCACTTTCAAAAAAATGGCGAGGGTGATTAGTTTAGATTTAAATTCTGGTAAAAAAGTCCAGGATATTGATCTGTCGAACTTGTTTCCCGGAAAGCATTTTGCAAACGACCTGGCTTTTGATCCGCAGGGAAATATTTATGTGACAGATAGTTTTTCGCCTGTGATTTATAAAATTGATGCCAAAGGCAAAGCTATCGTTTTTGCAGAAAGCGAACTGTTTAAAGGAGAAGATGTGGGTTTAAACGGCATTGCTTTTCATCCGCAAGGTTTTTTGTTGGTTGCTGATGCGCGTGCCGGTGCTTTGTATAAAGTTGATGTGCGAGATCCGAAGAAAATTACCAAAGTGATGGTCAACCAGTTTTTTCCTGGTGCAGATGGTTTGCTGTTGGATGACCAACAGAATTTGATCTTGGTACAAAATCAGACGAATAGTATTTTTAAGCTTTCCAGTATGGATAGCTGGCAAAATGCCCAAGTTGTTGCTGCAACCAGTGCAACAGACCGTTTTGCTTATCCAACTGCAATTGTGCAAGCCAGCGGAAAGTTATATGCGTTAAACGCTAAACTGAATGAACTGGCTGATCCAACAAAACCAAAATCAAAAGAGTTTTCTTTGCAATTGGCGGAGTTTAAGCTGGTTAAGTAAAATGCTGTTTTTATCGATATAAAATTGGAGTAAATATGAAAATTGCAGGTAGGTGCCCAGACGCGTGAGGCCTGGACGGGTGCGCGGAGCGATCCAGCCGTTCTTGATTTCGTTGGTTCTTTTTCATCAAGGAAAAAGAACGTTAAATGAAATTAGTAAATACTGTTTTTATCCTCCTAAAATCAGCATCACTCCTTGTAAAAAAACCATTTAGCCAGTTCTTTATAATTTACTTTTTTGCCATACATCAGCACGCCAACGCGGTAAATACGTGATGCAACCCAGGTAGTAAACAGAAAACCCAGAACCATCATCAGCATAGATAAAGCCAATTGCCAGTCGGGAACGCCAAACGGAACGCGCACCATCATGGCTATTGGTGCAGTAAACGGGATCACGGAAAGCCAGAATGCCAGTGTACTGTCCGGATTGTTGACCAAATAAGCGAACGATAAAATATAAGTAAATAAAAGCGGAAGCGTGATCGGGAACATAAACTGCTGCGTTTCCGTTTCGCTGTCAACCGCCGAGCCAACTGCCGCAAACAAAGCGCTGTAAAGCAAATATCCCGACAGGAAATAAAAGATAAAACAGCTTAAAATATAAACATAGTTAACACCTTCCAGGCTTTTCAGGAAATTCATGACCGGGTTACTAATTGGCATTTGGGATTGTTGCATGCTGTTTTTAGCACCCTTTATTTGTGTTTGATTACTGCTTTGTTCGGTAGCAACCTCGTTTTTGGTGAAGACTTTTCCGGCAATATTGGTAACGATTGTAGATAGCACGATCCACAGTAAAAACTGTGTCAATCCAACTAAACCAACGCCTAAGATCTTACCTAACATCAACTGAAAAGGTTTTACGGAAGAAACAATAACTTCGATTATCCGGTTGGTTTTCTCCTCGATCACGCCGCGCATCACTTGAGAACCGTAAATAAAAAGCGAAATATAAATTAAAATGGCAGAAGCAACGCCGATGCCATAAGCTGAAGCCAGATTGCTGTCCTTTTCGCCGTTATCTGTCAATTGTTTGGTTTCTGCGGAGATATTGGTTTTTAACCCGCTTAACTTCATCACATCAATGCCAGCCGCCGCCATGTTATTACCGGTTGCAATGGTGTTCAGTTGCGTTTCTACTTCGTTTACCAGTGCAAAATTTGGTTTTTTTCCGGAAAATATCCGAACACTATTTTTATCGGTGAAATTCTTGCTGATAAAAAGGATAAACAAATCATCGTTCTTCTTGGCCGACTTTTTAGCTTCCGGCAAAGATTGTTTTAATACGCTAAAATGAACGTTTTTATGATCTTTCAGTTTCCCGGCAAATATGCCGCTTTCGTCAATCACTTTAACTTCGCGCACTTTGTTCAGACTGTCGCTGTTTTTGGCAATAAGAAATATTATGCCATACATGGCCAAAATCAATCCCGGAACCAGGAAAGTCATCAGCATAAATGATTTCTTTTTTACCCGCGCCAAATATTCGCGCTGGATAATGAGTAAGGTTTTGTTCATAGTTTTTAGCGTTGATTTACTTTCTCAATAAAAATTTCGTTCATCGTTGGGATGATTTCTTCCAGTTTTTGGATGCTGACTTTTTGGATCAGGTACAGCAATACTTCGTTTACCGTATGTTTTTCTTTGAGTTTGATCTGCATTAAATCATTTTCCAAACCGGGAATATGTTGTAATAATTCGAAGGGTTCGGTTCCGTCAAAAGTTATTTTTCCGGTAAATTCTACTTTGTAAGTATTGTTGCGGTAGGAATTACGGATCGATTTTACGGGGCCGTCCAATATTTTGTGCGATAAATTGATCAAAGCAATAGAATTACACAATTCTTCAACCGATTCCATTCGTTGGGTAGAGAAAATAATAGTGGCGCCTTTGCGGTTCAGTTCCAAGATTTCATCTTTAATCACTTCTGCATTAACCGGATCGAAACCACTGAAAGGTTCATCCAGGATGATCAGTTCCGGGTTGTGCAAAACGGTGCTTACAAACTGCACTTTCTGCTGCATCCCTTTAGAAAGATCTTCAATTTTTTTGCCCCACCAATCGCTCATGTCCAGCTTTTCAAACCAGTTTCTAATACGTTTTTCGGCATCCGCTTTTTCCAAACCTTTTAACCGCGCCAGGTAAACCAATTGCTCGCCGATCTCCATCTTTTTGTACAAGCCGCGCTCTTCCGGCATGTAGCCGATGCGCTCAATATGTGATTGGTTGAGTTTTTCTCCGTTGAAATAAACTTCTCCTGAATCCGGGGCAGTGATTTGGTTGATGATGCGGATCAGCGAAGTTTTTCCGGCACCATTCGGCCCAAGCAAACCGAAAATTTTCCCTTTTTCAACCTCCAAACTTACATCATCCAACGCCCGATGCCCGGCGTATTGTTTCACAATGTTGCGGATACTCAGCATAATGCTTCTTTTATCGGTGTTTTTTTTTAGATTAGAGTGGAGGAAGGGAGGAAATGTTACAGAAATTTGATTAAAATAATTGAAAAAAATATTTCTCCATCAAGTAAATTGTAGATTTAAGTTGAAAGAATTCTAATCTTTATCAATATGAACGAAGAAACAGAAAAGTTTATAAAATTTATGGAAGCTGTTGTTAATGAGTGGAACATTCATAGACATATTGCTTTAGAAAGCAAAGCAAGTGAAAGTCTTATTAATGCCATTGATAAAATAACTGACTTTTGTAAAGAGATAATGAGAATTGCTTATAATAATGATTTAAAAATCAATTATTTAAATCAATTTGAAAAAGACATTAACCAATCCTATACTTTTTTTATCTACAAAAATCAATCGAATAATAATTTTATTTATGGTAATGAAAGACAAATAAAAGAAACTTTAGAAAGTCATAAGTACTTTATTGAACAATTATATTTAAAGGTATCTTTTAATCTTAACTTTTTTAAAAAGCTTATTTTTTAATAATAATGTTGTTGCTGTTGGAGCAAATGGTAGTGGTAAAACTTCTTTATCAAATAGGCTTAAAACTTTTATTGAAAATAATGGAGTAGTAGTTTCTGCACAAAGAATTTTATTAGTACCAAAATTTGATGCAATTAGTAACCCGACTACAGCATTTTCAGAACTAAAGCAATATCAATTGTTAGACAAAACAAATAAAGATCCGACTCAATTTCACTATCTGCAGCAAGAGTTTAGCATTTTATTAAAGAATCTTTTAGCTGAAAATATTTCTTTAGGAAACCAATTTAGAAGACAAGTTGTAAATCAAGCAAAAAATGGTGTTCAAGCTATAGAGCCTCCAATTACAAATTTGGACAAGACTATTGAAATATGGAATTCTTTAATTCTGCATAGAAAAATTGATTGTATAGATGGTATGAATATTACAGTAGAATCTGATAATACTGTATCTTATCCGATAGTTCAAATGAGTGATGGTGAAAAAGTTATGCTCTTTTTAATTGCTCAAATTTTACAAGCGCCAAAAGATGGATTTATTATTGTGGATGAACCGGAAATGTATCTTCATAAAACAATTCTCAATAAGCTTTGGGATATTTTAGAAAAAGAGAGACAGGATTGTATCTTTGTTTATTTAACTCACGACTTAGATTTTGCTACAAGTAGAACCACAGCAAAAGAAATATGGATAAAATCTTTTACATATCCAGAAATTTGGGAAATTGAAAATATACCAGAAAATGATTTACCTGAATCATTGTTATTAAAACTTTTAGGCAGTCGTAAGAATATTTTGTTTTGTGAAGGTGAAAAAGGAAGTATCGATGAAAAAGTTTACAATATTCTTTTTCCTGATTTTACTATTACTCCTGTAGGAACTTGTTTTCAAGTAATTAATCATACTAAAGCATTTAATAAAATTCCTAACTTGTTAACTCAAGCCTTCGGATTAGTTGATACTGACCATCATTTACCGGAAAGATTAGAAAAGTTAAAGGGCGATAAGGTTTTTAGCTTTTTAGTTGGTGAAGTAGAAAATCTATTTCTTGATGAGGATTTTTTAGAATATTTTGCAGAAAACATTTTAGTTGATGATCCTAAAATAATAGATAAAATAAAATCTGATGTAATAGATGAGTTAAATAAACATAAAGTTATTCAAGCTGCTAATTTCGTTTCAAATCGAATTGATTATTACTTTAAGGATTCGAATATTAAAAAAGGAAATTCATTAGAAGATATTGAATCAAATTATAAAACATTCATTAAAGAAATTGATATAAATGAATTTTTTAAAAAAAGGATAAACGAAATAGAAAAAATTATTTTGAAAAAGGACTACTGTAAAGCAATATCAATCTATAATAATAAAGGATTAAAAGGAGTAGCAAGTAAACATTTAAAAATTACAGATTTCATAGACAGAGCGATTAAGCTATTGCAGTTCCATTCAAGTACACATAAAATGTTATTAAAATATTTCCCAGAAGAATTAACTTTAGATAAGAAAATTTGTAGCAATCCTATTTTAACCAATAACCAATAATAATTCCCACCACACCAAAAGTCCATTTTAATTTATCACTATTGATAGGTTCAGTGGCAATAACATAAATACAATACCAGCAAATACAGCTGGAATGCCTATTTGTACTTGTATTTTAAGTTCATGAGGTGGAAGTAGCCATCAGGATTTAAAAGCACGAATTATCATTTTAACATTTTCCCCAAAAAAGATTCCTGGGTAATTTTATCTTCATCCTATTCCAGCTTTATCAAATTGAGAAAAATCTTCCTCAACATAAAATCAAATTGGGTAATTACTACGCTGCTTATCAACTTATTTGTGGTTTAAAACTTTGTGCTCATGCGTGATTCCATTTTGGAACAGGCATTGTAAAAGTAAAAGTATAACATACTTATACTTTTACAATCATGAAAAAAATTATCTTAATGGCAATCATTTTCCCCAAACTGGTTTAATGATATACCATCATATTAAAGATGTTCTTTTTTGCTTTGTAGAGTTTAAACTTACAAGAGGGTTACATAGAAATGTGGTTTTAATTGGAAATTATGCTATTAAATTCCCAAGGACTTTTTTGGGATTGACATCTAATATAAACGAGGTGGTTAGGTGGAAATATGATCTTAAAAGAAGGCATTTACGATGTCCGGTTTTATATGGTTCATCAATTGTTTAGTGATGAAAAGATGCATACCGTGTCCTGATCAAGTCTTTGAAAATCTACCGAAAGATTTTAAAATGATCAATGATTACACCAAGTACAATTTTGGAATGCTCAAGGAAGAAACAAACGGCGGATATGAAAAGGTGGTTTGTTTAGATTATGGAAATAACTTAGTGTTTAGTACTATTCTATTTGAAAACTGCTCCTAAAGAAGTATGGAAAATATCGTAAGTGATTTTAGAGGAAATCTCTTTCGTTGGACGGGATTTACAATTCGATCCTTTGGGCTTTGGATTTCCAATCCAACTTTAGATTAATTAATTTACTTCAGCAAATATAGCACCGGTTAATTTATACTGTCGACCCTTTCGATTTCAGGGTGAAAAAAGAGTGCATTCAAGCTGGTTTTCCATACTAATTTTATGTACGGCCAGCGGTCTGTTTTGCGGTTGATTATAATCCGGAACGGCATAATAAACATACGGTGAGTCCAGGTAACCCAAAATTGCAACTTGCCATCATGCATCCTTTTGGTAAAAAGTTCATTGCGCAAGCCATAATTATATTTCCAGATAGAAGAACGCGGATCTTGTAATACGCTGCTTTGGTGGTTGTTTGGTGTTTCATGGGTTACGGCGCTGTCTTTTACCAAAAACCCGGGCATTCCGCTGCCAATAATCCGTTTGGAATATTCTGCATCATCGCACCAAATAAAAAAGTCTTTAATAGGCAAGCCCACCTTTTCTACCGCTTTTGCAGATAGGAGCATGGACACAAAAGTGCCCCATTGGATAAATGGCAAATCGGTTTCATTAGTAAAGGAAAAGTTAGCTATCTTTTTTTTATCTTCCAGCAGATAGGTCCGGTTTAATTCGTGCAGGTTACCGTCGGTCCAAAATACAGAGCTGGACAAAAAGCCTACATTTTCCTGGTTGCCACCCAGTTTGTTTAGTCCGAACAGCAGTTGTTCCAGGGCATCGTTTTGTGTAATGGTATCATCATCCATCAGCCAGATCCAATCTGCACCGTGGCCATAAGCCATTTTCACACCATAAGAAAAACCTCCTGCACCACCACTGTTTTCCTGTGTATAAGTGATGACATTTTGTTCTGATAACCATTCCTTTGTATCATCAGTAGAGCCATTATTGATAACAATGATATGATCGGGCTTCCTTGTTTGTTCATGTACTGCCCTAAGGCATTTTTTTAGTAATTCTAAGCGATTATAAGTAACAATAACAGCAATAACTTTCATAGTTAATTTGGTGGATAGTCAGATATTAATTTCGTATTTTTTAAAATACTGTTTATAGTAATAATACTATTTATATAATATTTATGATAAAAAATTATACGGATGCAACTATACTATTGTTTAAAATCAAGCAGCTTTTATTTGCACTTAAAAAGGCAAAGTATCGGATATTGATGTAATGGTACAGAACCCTTCTGTTCAGGGAGGAATAGCTTAAATTTTTCTTTTTAAAAACCTTGAAATCAGCTTTTAAATTTATAACATAAATTCAAATCCTAATATTCGTAATTATCCTGCTTTTGGATTTCATGTTGATTTAAAAAATATGTTTTATTTAATTAATTATGGTTAATGAAACATTAATGCAAGAATCAGGTAAGTTGTTTTATAATATTTTTTAATATACAAAAAACCAAATACTTATTTTTTTGGTATATAAACAGAGTATCCGATCCTTCAGTTGCTGTCTTCATAGCCGCATAATTTAAAAACTACAGGACAATTAATAATTGACTATACCACTTTGTAATCTTAAAAAATAAAAACAAAATGCTAAGGCTTTGAATCCCAAGTAAAACAAGTAACAACAAAATATTAAATTTTTAATACAACTACCATATGGAAAAGGCGTACCTAATTATGGCGCATAAAGATCCTAAACAACTTCATCGGCTTGTTTCAAGACTAAATGATGGAACTTCAGAATTTTTTATACATATTGATCAAAAAGCAGACTTTTCTCAATTTCAAACTGTAAAGGAGTTTGGAACTATTGTGCATTTTACCGAACGGTTTGATGCAACCTGGGGTGGTTATGGCCTTATAAAACCTTATTTAAGTGCGATGAAGGCAGTAAAGGATTCGCCGAAAGAATTTGACCGGATACTTTTGCTTAGCGGCCAGGATTATCCGATCAAAAGCAATGCGTATATCAATGATTTTTTTAAAAACGCCCCGTATTCTAATTTTATTGATTATTTCCCAATCCCCAATTATCAAAAATGGCCCGGCGGAGACCGGGGCGGTTGGTACAGGGTCGATAAATACTACTTTGGAAACAAATGGTACGAATTGCTCTGCTCCAAATCCTTAAATCTGCTGGCCACTTTTATTCCTTTTCTTCGAAGAAAAATACCCAATGGCATGAAACCTTACACCGGCCAAACCTGGTGGAATTTGGACATGTATGCGCTGGATTATATTTTAGATTATGTAGCCCGGCATCCGGAGTACATGGCTTTTCATAAACACACTTTTGTAGCCGATGAATTATTTGTGCAAATGATAATTGCAAACAGTAATGATGAAAAACTGCTTCAAAGCATTGGCAATAGCGAAAAACGGTTTACCATTTGGGCGAAGGCAGATAGCGCACATCCCAAAATACTGGATAAAAATGATTTGAAAGCACTAATGGCTTCAGATGATTTGTTTGCCCGAAAATTTGATGAAAACATAGATACAGAAATTATAGATTTGATCGATCAGGAAATTTTGTTCCCGGTTGATCAAAATCGATTTGTTCCGGCTACTTCATAAATTATCCTGATTTTGATCATGCTTCTTTTATCGTATAAAAATTGGTTTCTGTTGTAAGATAATTATATCAAACCAACTGTTGCCCCATTTTTGTACGATAAAAGAAGCATACAAATATTAATGTTTTCTGCTTATCCGGGTTTTGGAAATCCGTAGCAATCATTCCCCAAAAAAACCCCGGAACGGGTAATTCTATTCCTGGTTTTAAAGTGTTTTGAAGGATAAGAGCTATTTTCAAGCACAATTTAACTTTGGAACAGGCATTGCAAAAGCACAAGTATATCACACATACTTAAAAATTTGCAATCATGAAAAAAATTATCCTTTTCGCAGCTTTGGGTTTAACTTTGGCTGGTTCGCTTACTTCCTGCTCCAGCACACGTTTTGCGCGCACTTCGCACATGAAATTTACCAACTAAAAGAAGCATCAGCAAAAATAATAAAGTTATAAAAGTGCAATCAATCCCGTCCATCCGGTCTGGTGGCTGGCACCTAAACCTTTACCATTATCGCCGTGAAAATACTCGTGGAAAAGGATGTAATCTTTAAAATGAGGATCCTGGTTGAACTTTTCATATCCGCCAAATACCGGCCGTTCGCCTTTTTCGTTCCACAGAAAAATATTTTTAAGGCGTTTGCTTAAAGACGCTGCAATTTCTGCAAGCGAGAAATATTTGCCCGAGCCGGTTGGACATTCTACCTTGAATTCATCGGTATAATATTCCTGGAAAATATACAACGAACGGATTAGCAGGTAGTTAACAGGTATCCAGATCGGGCCGCGCCAGTTGCTGTTGCCGCCAAACATACCAGTATCGCTTTCGGCCGGGTTGTAGCGCACTTCGTAATCGGCACCGTTTAAAAAATATTGGTAAGGTTTGGCTTCATATTCTTTGGAGATAGAACGAATGCCGTATTCAGATAAAAACTCGTTGGTATCCAGCATCCGGCGCAGCAAAAGCTTCATCCGGTGGCCGCGCAGCAGCGAAAACAAATGCTGTTCGGTGCCTTTGGTATCTTTCCAGTAGCTTATCAGTTTTACCAGATCGGGCCGCTGCACCATAAACCAATCCAGCTTTACTTTCAATTCGGGCAGCTTGTTCCATTTATTTTCGTCAAACACAAGTACGGCAAACATCGGGATCAAACCAACCAAAGTCCGCAGGCGCAAACGGTCGCTGCTTCCGTCCGGCTTGCGCAACAAATCATAATAAAAACCGTCCTGATCGTCCCAAAGCCCCAAAGAATCGCCGCCCATATCTGCAATAGAGCCGGCTATATATAAAAAATGTTCCGCAAATTTGATCGCCATGTACTCATAAACCGGATTGTGCAAAGCCAGTTCTAAGCTGATTTCCATCATGTTAACGGCATACATCGCCATCCAGCTGGAGCCATCGGCCTGCTCCAGAAAACCGCCGCCGGGCACGGGCGCACTCCGGTTGAAAACGCCGATGTTATCCAGACCCAAAAAACCACCTTCAAAAACATTGTTGCCTTCGCTGTCCTTTTGGTTTACCCACCAGGTGAAATTGAGCAGCAGTTTCTGAAAAATACCCTCTAAAAACAGCACGTCTTCCTTGCCGTTCTCCTGCTTGTCCAGCTGGTACAATTGCCAGGCAGCCAGCGCGTGCACCGGCGGGTTGGCATCTCCAAAATCCCATTCGTAGGCCGGAAGCTGCCCGTTGGGATGAATGTAACTGGCACTTACCAAAATGTTCAACTGGTTTTTGGCAAAATCAGGATCAATTTTGGCAAAAGTGAGGCAATGAAAAGCCAGGTCCCAGGAAGCAAACCACGGATATTCCCATTTATCGGGCATTGATAAAATCTGATCGGCGATAAAATGTTTCCAATTGTGGTTGCGGCCTTTAAAGCGGCTTTTTGGCGGCGGAACCTGGCCGGGATCACCATTTAGCCAGGAATTAACATCATAAAAATAGTATTGCTTGCTCCACAACATCCCTGCAAAAGCCTGCCGCTGCACCAACTTTTCATCCTGATTGCTGATGCTTTGCTGTTTATCGGCGTAAAATTCATCTGCTTCTTTGATATGCGCTTTTACGATGCTGTCGAAATCTTCAAAAGGATCAGCCTGATGGTTGGCAGAAAGCCGCATCCTCACCTGTACGCTTTGTTTGGCGGGAACGGAAAGTTTGAACCAGGCTGCTGCTTTTGTGCCCGTTTTCTGCGGATTTATAGCAGCCGGGTTTTGATGGATCACATAATCATTGATGCCATCTTTTACAAAAGCCGAAGTGTTTGGCGAATGATAAAGCCGCTCGTTATTGGTTTCATTTTCGGTGAACAACAACTCTGCATCTCCATCTATATGGCAATAATAATTTCCGGCTGATGATTGCAGCAATAAAGTGCTTTTATCCTGATGCGAAATCTGTGGTTTTACCGATTCCGGGTCCCAGCTCCAGGTATCGCGAAACCAAAGCTGTGGCAGCAGATGCAGGCCGGCATTTTGGCCGCCGCGGTTATGAACCGTGTATTGGATCAAAATATCATCTTCCGAGTTCTTGATGTATTCAACAAAAACATCAAAATATTTGTCCTGGTTGAATAATCCGGTATCAATCAGCTCAAACTCCGGGTCCAGTTTTCCCCGGCGATGGTTTTCATCAATCAACCATTGGTAAGGATAAGCGTCCTGCACATATTTGTACAGCATTTTCATGTAACTATGCGTAGGCGTACTGTCAAGGTAATAATAAAGCTCCTTCACATCTTCGCCGTGGTTTCCCTCGCTGTTGGTCAGCCCGAAAAGCCGCTCTTTCAAAATCGGGTCTTTGGCGTTCCACAAGGCAAGCCCTAAACAAAGCATTTGCTTGTCATCGCTGAAACCTGCAATCCCTTCTTCGCCCCAACGGTAGGTTTTGCTGCGGGCCATGTCATGGGTAATGTAGTTCCAGGCATCCCCATTGGCACTGTAATCTTCGCGAACCGTTCCCCATTGGCGTTCTGACAGATATGGCCCCCATTTCAGCCAGTTTTTAGTACCGGCATAATGCTCGTTCAAGCGGCTTTGTTCAGCAGTAATATTCATTTCGGGTTAATGTTTTTTTGAAGGGAATGTTTGATCCGTAATTAATTTTGGAAAAGTACAAAACTGGCCCGGGTTTTTCTGTTGGTACTCTCTTTAAAATCTCAGGTAGGAAAAGTGGCTTGTAAAATTGAGCTAAGTTGTTGTTGATACTTCTTTTATGCCTATAAATCCTAAATTAGAATTTTAAAATAGGTAAGTTAAGAAACAGATTATTTTAGGTTTAAATCAGACTAAAAGCTTGTTTAACTTTTATCAACATATTTTTCATACTTCTTCTACCATATAAAAATCGTTAAACCCTTGTACTTTTTGTACCGGTTTAAAATACAAACACGGGATTTATAAGGCATTGACAGCAGCCATTTACTGATAGCTCAGCTTGGAAGCCTTTAACCCAAATACTTCTTTCAATGCTCTTTTTGCGGCATAATAACCGCACATGCCGTGCACACCTCCGCCCGGCGGCGTGGAAGACGAGCAAATATAAATGCCTTTTGCCGAGGTTTTATAAGGCGACCAGCGCAAGGCAGGCCGCGTAAATAACTGCCTGATATCCAAAATACCGCCGTTGATATCGCCGCCGATATAGTTTGGGTTATATGCTTCGATCTGCTCCGTGTTCATGGTATGCTTGGCCAGGATCAGGTCACGGAAACCGGGTGCAAAACGTTCTACCTGCTTTTCAATAATTGCGGTCATATCGGTTTTGCTGCCGTTGGGCACGTGGCAATATGCCCAGGCGGTATGCTTGCCTTTTGGGGCACGGCTGGTATCAAAAAGGCTTTGCTGTGCCAGTAAAACGAATGGTTTTTCTACCAATTTCCCTTGTGAAGTTTGCTTTTCCCCTGTCGTGATCTCCTCCAGGGTATTGCCTAAATGAATCGTTCCGGCTTGCCTGCATTCATGGGCAGTAAACGGGATCGGTTCGTCCAAAGCCCAATCGATTTTAAAAACGCCCATGCCGTAACGGTATTTTTCGAGCTGCCATTTATAGACCGGAGAAAAACGGTGGCCGGCAATTTTAAGCAGTTGTTTAGGCGTGATGTCCAACAAAACCGTTTTAGACGAAGGCAACTGCTGCAAGGATTTCACCTCGAAATTCGTTTCAATCTTTCCGCCGAGCGAAACAAAATAAGCGGCCAGGGCATCTGCAATTTTTACGGAACCTCCTTTTGGCATCGGCCAACCGCCTGCATGGCCATTGGCCAGCAAAACCAAGGCAACCGCCGATGTGGCCAGGTTAGACAACGGCTGGATACCATGTGCAGCCATGCCAGCCCAAAGCCCGCGTGCTTCTTTCGTCCGGAATCTTTTGGCCATTTGTAAAGCAGGCGGCAAAGCATCCAGGCCAAAACGCGCAAACTTGAACGGGTATCTTGGAAAATGCAGCGGACCAAGCAAATCGGGAGCTAATTTCGTCCAGTTGAGCACTAATGGTTTCAACAATTTAAGGTAAGGTTTGCAATCGATGCCCAATTTGATAGCCGTTTGCTGGGCCGAACCAAAAAGGGCTGCCGCATGGCCATCATCAAAGGGATGTGCTGCGGCTACCAGCGGATACACGTATTCCAAGCCAAAATCTGCAAGCGGCAGCGTTTTAAAAAATGGAGAACCTGCAGCCAGCGGATGGATCGCCGAACATACATCATGTGTAAAACCCGGCAAAGTCAGTTCTTCAGACCGCAGGCCGCCACCAATTTGCGCTTTGGCTTCCACCAATAAAACAGACAATCCTTGCTGTTGCAGTTCGATTGCCGCTGCCAGTCCGTTCGGGCCGGAACCGACCACTACTGCATCAAAATCAGTTTTTTGCTTAAACATTTGCTTCTTTTAGCACCGTAATTGCTGTTTTCAGACAGTATTGCACGCAATAGGTTTAGATTATCGGCCTGGTTAAAAACGTTTCGGCCTTGATATACGGTAAAACCTGCAGCAATGATTTTTGGACGATTTTAAAAATGACCTTATAATGCTTCTTTTATGCCATTAAAATCAATGGCAAAGTAGCAAGAAAACTGCATCAAAGCAATAACTTTGTACCGCAGCAAAAATAAATAATACATGAAACCAGGCGATAAAGTGATCTGCATCGACGCTACCGTTGATCCCGATAAAGCAGCAGAAATAAGCAAGGATTTTGAAATCTGGATCACCAAAGACAAAGAATATACCATCCGCGAAATTCTGGACAACAGCGGCATTGTTCCGGGCGTTTTGCTGGGTGAGGTGCACAACCTGCCCAAATATTTCAAACTGCTTGGCCGTTACCAGGAACCAGCTTTTGCCACCTGGCGTTTCCGCAAGTTAAATTATGCTGCCCAAACCGAAGCTGTAGAAGCAGAACAGGAACTGGTGGAAGTGGGCGTGCAGCAGCAACCCGAAAAAGAAAAGGCTGCCAGATAGATAACTCCCTGATGCTTCTTTTATGCCTCTTTTTTTGGTGCGGTCAAACCCTCTGTTAGGTTTTTCCATTGCTGGTTGGAAAAGCCCAGGATTGCGCCCACAGCAACCACGGCATGGCGGACGGTGTCCCAAATGCCATCTGCATGCAAGTTTGGTGCCTCGTTCCGGCCATGCACTTCGGCGATTACGGTAGTCCCTTTCCGCTTCACCACAAATGTACTGGTGGCATCTTCACCAAAAAAATGAGACGTATTCGCACCAGGTTTTTGCGGATTGGATGAAGGCCGCACACGGATCGAAACTACCTGCACATCAGCTTTCGCATCGCTTTCATCCTGAATAGCTTCGATCCGTACCCAATCATTACCATTGCCGCTATCTGGTCCGGGTGCCGGAATATGGATTTTAAAATGATCGCCTTCCTGCGCCGCACGGTTCACTTCCAAACCGTGGCTGTTGGTCAACTGAAAACCGGAAGAAGCACCTTTGGCAACTTCTCCCCAGCGGGAAACATGGAGCAATCTGTTTTTGGCGGTTTCAAACAGTTGGACGGCTTCTTCCTTAGAACCTAAAGTAACCTTGTGCAAGGTATCAGCCTGGTTTCCTTTTTCTTGTTTGGGGATGTTTTTATCTTCAATCGACATAAAACTTCTTTCTAAACCTAACACAAAAAAAGATGGGTAGTTTTTAGGTTTTGGTAATGAATGACAGATACTGTTTTTAACGACCTAAAATTGGATTTTTAAAAAAAAAGGATTTTTCCGGTCAAACACAGCTTATTATTTTTCAAAAACACATTCTTCAATCTGCTTCCAACTCCGTCATTCCATATCCAATATATCGCCGGGTTTGCAATCCAATACTTTACATATAGATTCCAATGTATCAAAACGAACACCTTTGGCTTTACCTGTTTTTAAAATTGAAAGGTTAACCGTAGTTAAACCAACCTTTTGCGACAGTTCATTTAATGACATTTTACGTTTAGCCATCATGACATCTAAATTTATGATGATTGGCATGGTTATATAAATGATTCGTTTTCGGTTTTAACCTGATTGGCAACCTGTAAAAGTTCGGCGAATAAAAATATGCTTAACGAAAGTACCCACATACCCGGTGATTCCATTACTATACTTAAAAGAAAGCGTCCTAACAAAAAATCAGTCGAATATTTACTAAGTGGCTCTATTGTTATAAACATTCCCATTTCAAAAACAGGATTAAATAAGGTTAGAGCAATAGCCCAGAATCCGATCTGCCTTACTTTTTGATAGTATTGAGGTTCCCAGTTGCTCTTTTCAGTATAGCGTTTTACTATTTTCCATAGACTTAAGCTCATTGTCAGTAAAATACCCATTGTCATTAATCTAACAACCATAACCCAAAATAATAATATGTCAAGTTGATAATTGTTAATACCTTGAACAAGCATGTATATTGATGCCAAAGCTGACAACGATAATGCTATACAGATTAATACAAAAATGCGTTTAGATTTTAATGATTTCATGGCATTTGAATTTTGATCAAATCTAAAAAATATTTAAACTAAAACAAATATTATTTAAACTAAAACATTAAATAATTAAAATTGTTATTTTTGCTGATTAACTTTTTTGCTGATGCTTCTTTTATCGGCCTAAAATTTAATTGAGCTTATTCTATAGTCTAACTACAAAGAGTATATTTGGACAAAGCTGTTTCAAACTTATATGCTTATTTATGACTTTCTCACTTTTATCAGTTTCTAAAAACTTTTGGCTTACGGTATTGAGCGCTTTATTAATTGTATTTGGCGGCTTGTTTATTATTCATCATGTTTCACCTGTAAAAAAAGATGTTGTAGCTACAGGATTTCTGCTGGACTTAGTTATAACTTTTCCATTAATTTACTACTATTTTATAATTTATAAGCTTAAACAAAGCAAGTGGAGCATAATGTTGGTGATAACCTGCTGTTGTGCCGTTGCTTATTTTATTTTGCCCGCACACCAAAGGCAGTACGTTATCCAGTTGAGAAAACTGACTGTTCTGATTGAATTAGGTGGACTTGTTTATATTGCAAGCAAGATTAGAGAGATAATATTAATTTACAAACAATTACAGGCTGATTTTCCGGACGTAGCCTATAACTTGTATCAAAGCATGGCTACTGTATTAGGGAATGGAATTGGAGTAAAGTTTTTTGCATCAGAATTAACTGTTTTACGGTTTGGCTTGCTTTGCTGGAAAAAACCAACGCAATCCAGCAAAATTATAAACAGTTTTAGTGTATATAAAGATGCAGGTTACCCTGCTTTAATTGGTGTAATGCTATTTGTTTGTTTGATAGAAATTGTAGCTGTGCATTTATTGCTTCTTCAATACAGTAAAACTGCGGCAGTCGTACTTACAATAGTTAGTGTTTACGGAATGTTATTTGTTGTAGGCGATCTTTCTGCAATTGTTAAAAGTCCGATTTTAATTACGGAAAAGTTATTATTGCTGCGTGTTGGCTTTCGTTGGAGAGCACTTGTTGAGATTGATAACATTACTTCTGTAAAGAAAATCAATGAAAATTTTCAACAGGAAACGAATTGTTTTAAAGGAAGTATCTTGAAAAGTAGTGGTAATGTCCTGATTACTTTTAAAAACCCTGTACTTATTGAACGGCTTTATAAAATTCCAATTACAGTAAACAGTATCATTACAAGTATCGACAGGGAAGCAGATTTTTTAATCCAATTAACCAATAATAGTTAAAGTTAAAGCCAATACTAATAGTTGTTTTGCATCAAGCTTCACACACAAATTTTGAACTCTCTAATTCATATACCTAAATTTCAGACAACCATCATTTAATTTGCCATAACCAAAGCGTTCAGTACTTTTAGAAAATGGATTCACCAATAAATATCCCTGTTTTATCTGCCGAAGAACTGCGCGTTTTGGGCGTTTTGATGGAGAAAAGCAAAACCACGCCTGATTATTACCCCATGACTTTAAACAGTTTGACCACGGCCTGCAACCAAAAATCTTCCCGCAAACCAACGGTGGATTATGAAGAAGAAACAATGGTTTTTGCTTTAAATACATTAAAGAAAAAAGGTTTGATTGCCACGGCAACCGGCGGCTCGATCCGTTCCGTGAAATACAAGCACAATTTTGCCATCGTTTTCCCGGTTGTTCCTGCGGAAATTGCGTTGATTTGTCTGCTGATTTTACGAGGGCCGCAAACGCCCGGCGAACTGAACACCAATTCGGGCAGAATGTATGAGTTTGAATCATTGGAAGAAGTGCAATCGGTTTTAGAAAAGCTGTCTCAGCCGGAAACACCGTTTGTAAAACAGTTGCCGCGCCGCAGTGGACAAAAAGAAGTACGGTTTGCGCATTTATTGGGCGGAGAAATGGATTTTGAAGTAGAGGAAGTACCGCAGGAACCGGCGCGAAAATCGGTAAGTGAACTGGAAGTACGCGTTGCACAATTAGAGCAGGATTATTCATCGATAAAAGAAGCATTGGATAAATTGATGAAAGAATTAGGGGTTTGAGAAAAGCGATCAGCTTTTAGCTGTCGGCAATCAGCTTTTGCCAGGTGTAAAGGAATGGGGAGCGGGGGTTTGTGGAACGTTAATCAACTATCCGCAATTAGCAATGAACCAAAAGCATTAAATGTTAACCGATTAAATTTATGAAAAAAATAGTATTGTTTCTGCTGATGCTTGGTTTTGTACATCAGCTTTCGGCACAAAAAAACATCGATAAAAACAGTAGCGGCAACCCGGTATTTCCGGGCTGGTATGCTGATCCGGAAGCCCGGATTTTCGATAATACGTATTGGATCTATCCCACTTATTCTGATGATTACGGAAAGCCCGACCGCTCGGAAAACCTGACCGAAGCGCAGTTGAAAACGCAGAAAAACACCATCAATCCGCAGTATCTCAAGCAAACTTTTTTAAACGCTTTCTCCTCTAAAGACCTCGTTCATTGGAAAAAGCACGAGCACGTTCTGGATATTAAAGATGTGAAGTGGGCGGCTTATTCTGTCTGGGCACCTTCCATCACCAAAATGAAAAACAAGTATTACCTCTTTTTCGGGGCGAACGACATCCAAAACGATAACCAGTTAGGCGGCATTGGCGTGGCCGTGGCCAACAGTCCTGCCGGGCCTTTTATTGACCATATCGGCAAGCCGCTGGTCGGTAAATTTTACAACCATGCGCAGCCCATAGACCAGTTTGTTTTTCAGGACACCGACGGGCAGTATTACCTGCTTTACGGCGGCTGGAAGCACTGCAATATTGCTAAACTGAACCATGATTTTACCGGCTTTGTCCCTTTTGCAGATGGCACGACCTTTAAATCCATCACCCCTGAAAATTATGTAGAAGGGGTATTTATGTTTATCCGGAATGGGAAATATTACCTGATGTGGTCTGAAGGGGACTGGACCGGCCCGGATTATTCTGTTGCTTATGCGATCGGCAATTCTCCGCTTGGGCCGTTCACGCGGATTGGAAAAGTGCTGCAGCAGGACCCTGAAATTGCAACCGGTGCAGGCCACCATTCTGTCATTCAAATTCCGGGGACAGACGACTGGTATATTGTTTATCACCGCCGTCCGTTAAACACAACCAACGGTAACCACCGCGAAACTTGTATTGACAAAATGTTTTTTGATGCGGATGGATTGATTAAACCGGTGGTGATTACGAAGGAAGGGGTTGAGGCGAGGAGGTTAAAGTAGGTTTGTTTGGATTTTTAAAATTTCTTTTAAAAAGGCTAATTACCAATTCAAGTTTGCTTCAGGGTATTTGGATTACTGCCGGTCTATCTAACACCTCCTTTAAGGTGAACTAATTTGAAAAAAACACAGTTTTTCGTAAATTCGTTAAGTGAAGAAACGAAAAGACATTGGACTTGATTTTGAAGTTGATAAGCTAACCAACTCTATTGAAAACGTAATAACAGGCGACAGTTTTACTACCGACATTACGCTTATAACCAATGCTGATTTAAAGACCGTTACTAAGAAAAGCGGTTGGCAGTTTGACTGGAAGTTAGAATTTAAACAACCACAACGCGATGTTTACAAACTGACAATTATTAACAACCAATCTATAATTCAAGGCTTAATAAGTTTAGAAGTTAAATCTGACCACGTTTACATGCATCTTGTTGAAAGCGTACCTTTTAATAAAGGAAAAACAAAAGTTTATGCAGGTGTTCCGGGCAACTTGGTTGCTTTTGCCTGTAAACTTGCTTTTCAACGTGGGCATGACGGTAACGTTTCGTTCTTTTCCAAAACACAACTCGTTCAACATTACATTGATACTTTAGAAGCAAAGCATGTTGGCGGGCGGATTATGATTATTGACAGAACCGCAGCATTAAAACTTATAAATAAATATTTTCCAAATGAAAAATAGGCTTAAAGAACTTGATGTTGATTTCATCGGCGGACAAGAACCAATGACTATAGATGAAGAACAGGCTATTAGCGCGTTTATACAAGCTGACAAAGAAAAACGACGATTGCAACAACCTGCGCGCCAAAAAAAATCAACACTGCTTACAAAAGACAAAAAGATTATTTCGACCAGAGGTAATTTGTAAACCGGTGGTGATTACGAGGGATGGGGTTGGGGCGAGGAAGTTGAATTGAGTGTTTGTAATCTTTTAAGATAACTATTATGAATCTTCCTGAAATTGCTAAAATATATTTTCATTTCAACCCTACAGTTTTTGAGGATATATGTAATTTAAATTCAAAAGTTGATAAGTCGTTATTTAGGCCAATATCGAAAAATAACGAAATCAATTTTTTTTCTTGGTTGAGTGAAATGAAATTCGGTATTTTTTTTGACTCAGTTAATTTTGAGTTAGAGTATGATGTTGATGTTAACAAGCAAACGCCTGATTGGAAACTGAAAAAAAATGGTGAAATTATTTATGCTGAAGTATTACGTCTGAATTTACATGATACTTTAATGCAAGAAAAGATCAGAGAATTAAAAGAACGTTACCTAAATAGGGATAAACCAAAAACTAATGTGTTCAAATCTTACTCATCAGGAACAATGAGTATGGAATATTTTTATGGTAAAGAGAGTAAACTTACTGATAAAGAAATTAGATATAGAAGCTTAATAGATATTTATAAGAATCCGTTTATTTTGTGTGTTGATTGCTCTGAACCCGGACTTTTTTTAGATTATTTAGATTTTGAGGATTATTTCATTGGTAATAAGAAGGGTTTCTTCTACACAAATAAAGATTTTAAAGAAAACATATCTGGAATTTTGATAAGAAATGTATGGAATCAAACTTTGTACCTGAATAATCCAAATGCTTCATATGCTATTAAAAATGAAACAATTCAGTATTTAACTGTAAAATAAGAAGAAAAGCCGTAACCTTTCAGACGGCCTTCAACATAAAATCTACCGATAAATCCTCATCCAACAAAGGCCAATGAATACCATATCCTGCCGGAGAAATTTTGAAAAAGTTTCTCTGTATTTCATTTGCCAAAGCCAACTTTTTTGAAATTTGAGCCAAAGGCAACTTGATAGAATTGCCATCTACTTTTAAACAAATAAAATCCGCCTCAAAATAAACAGCTTCAATATTGTGTGTTGCAATCATATTTTTATTGGGTAAAAAAAGCATTCCAAGATTCGATAATCAAATCAAAATGCTGGTAAATAATTTTTTTGATTTCCCGTTTTGAAGCAGGATTAACATTAAAAGAAAACGCTTCAACAATTTCAACTTCCTCGGTTAGTAACCAATATTTACATTCCATGTCTCCTTTTTCGGCATGTATATGAATTGGTTCTGATCCTTCATTAGCATAAAAAATAATCTCCAACCATAAATATAAAGTATTGTCGGCATCTAATTCAATTTGTTAAAGATAAAGTTATTCTGTAATTTAAGGTAATAGTTACGTGCACTCAACAGCATTATAAAATATTTTTTATAGTAAGAAAACACCCATGATCGTTAACTACACAGAAACCGGCTGGGAAATTATTTTACAACGTGCCCACGGATCTTTAGCGGCACAACTGGCCGCGCAATGGAAAAAAGAAAACCGACCGAAACGCTGGACGGAAACGCTTTTGGCCATCGGCGAGCACGATGATGCGCAAACAGAACTGGAACAAAATGATCTGGTTACCAAAAACGGCGGGCCGGTCAATTTCAAAATGAAAACTTTTGAGTTGCCGCATTGCCAGCAAATGATCGATTTCAGTTTAAGCAAAAGCCGTTATATCGCTTTGCTGACTTCCATGCACGCCAATTTTTTGCATGTAAAAGAAGCACAGACTAACCCGCAGGCCAAAGCTTTTTTGCAGGAACAGGAAAAGCTGCGTATCAATTGGAGGAAAGCACTTAAGATCAGTCAAGAGGAAGCCGAAAAAACCTATGCGCTGCTGGAATGGTGTGATGCTTTTTCGTTGTTGATTTGCCAGAAACTTTATCAGCCGGAACAAAGAAGTATGGAGATTAGCAACGGCCCGGATCAGCAGGGAAACCAGCTGATTCAGTTGGACAACGAAACTTTAACTGTAGAACCCTGGCCTTTTGAAGTAGATACGTTTACAATCCGGTATGATTCCCGCTTAATTTCAAAGCTTAGTTTTGCCGACAGCGCAGAATTTAAACAATATCTATTGGCTGCGGAAGTGACGGAAAATTGTTGGATCGTTAAAAAAAGTTAAGCTTCGGTTTTTGATCAGTTCAAAGGCTAAACAATATCCTTTAAATTAAAAGTTCTAATCCATCCTACTAAAACACTTTCCCCAAAAAAAACGCAACAATATAATCCACCGTTGGCGTAAACCAGGGTTCAAACAAACAAAATCCATGCGGAGAATCCGGAAAAGCATGAACTTCGGAATAAATGTGATGCTGATCTAAAATTTTCCGGAAATCATCATGTCCGCCGTGCATCGATCAATAGAACTATTTAAAGATAAAAATAACAGCCAATTTTTACAGCATCAGTTGAAGGCGATGCTTCTTTTAGCAGGTTAAAATGAGTTTTAATATTATCGCTACAATCGCTGCAATAACCGTATTCAAAAAGTTAACGGTGTTATTAACCAAATAGCCTTTTCGTTCCCAAGTTGCACCTAAAACAGAATCAGCCAGATTGCCTATGGTTCCGGCTAAAATGATCCACCAAAAATCAGTTTTCCAACCGAAACTAAAAGCATAAACAAAAGCAATTACCGCACTTGAAGCTAAACCAAATAACGATCCTTCCAAGCTGATGACGCCGTCTAAACCTTGCCGGTCTTTTTTAAAAGTGATGATATTGTAAAACCGGCTGCCATAAACCGTGCCCAGTTCCGAAGAAACCGTATCGGCGGCGGCAGAAGCCAAGCTGGCAGCCATCATCAACCGGAACATACCAATATTTATAGGGTAAAAGAAGCATAGCAGACCCATGAATCCGGCGGTGCCCACATTGGCCAAAACTTGTGCGGCTGTTCGCTGGCCTTTGTTTTTTTCGGCTGCGCCCAATGCCTCTTTTATCCCTGCTTTCCAGGAAGTAGCCGCAGCGGCCAGTAGGAAAAGTGTTACCGCCATCAAAATGCCGTGATAACCTGCGCCCAAGTATAAAAAAATGCCCAGCAAAGCGGCTGTTAAAGCACCTGGCAAAGTAAGTTTTCGTGTTTTAACGCTGAGGATGATGCCTGTTAATAAAATTATGGGCAGGAAATAATCTGCAATATGCATCATACATGATTAAAGCCTCCAATTATAGCAATTTATTAAGAAGAATTATGATCTATCGTAGCTATACAATCTTACTTCATTTTTATCAGCGAAGGATATATCCGCAGGAAAACTTCGCCTGCATATGGGTTTTTACCGTACAAATTATCTAAACGGTTATCGGCATGATACCAGGAAAGCTGTCCGCCTGCCGCCACACGTATTTTTCTGATATAAAACAAGTCGTGGTTCAACCCAAAAGTTAAAGCGTTGCCGTGCCGGAACCATCGCGGTTCATGGGCAGGTTTAAGGAGTGGCCGCGGCTCATCTGCATGCTCATTTTTGCAGAAGTGTCGCCCATTTGCATCCCTTTCATGCCGTCCGTTTGGTGCTGCGCTTCAGCATTTTTCAGCATAAAAACTAAAAGCAGCGCAGTTAAGGTCAGAGATGGTTTTATTTTTTTCATGGCGAACAAAAATAGCTGTCGGGGCAAGATTGGTTTCTATATAATCCTGCATAAATTTATGTAATTATGATAGGACAATAAAAAACAAAAGCAGATGTTTTGAAAGGATTGAAACGGGATGCTTCTTTTATCAACCTTTTTTTGGTGCATAAAAGGAGCATTGTAAATCTGGAAATCGCTTTAAACCAAATCAAACCTAATTTTGTTGATGATGAAAAAGGATTAAAAACGGACCTGTCATTTGCATATCAAATTCGGTTCGGCTATCTTTCCTTCCTTTGCTTTTAATTATTGAATGTATCTTTGCTTTCTCCCAAAAACACGATGAACAAACCTGAAAATACGGATGTGATTTTAATTGGCGCCGGTATTATGAGTGCCACGCTTGGCGTGATGCTGAAAGAACTGGAGCCAAACTTAACGATACAAATATTTGAACGGCTGGATGGCGCGGCGGCCGAAAGTTCTGACGCCTGGAACAATGCCGGAACTGGCCATTCTGCTTTTTGCGAGTTGAATTATACACCGGAATTGAAAGATGGTTCTATTGAAACTTATAAAGCGGTAAAAATTGCAGAGTCTTTTGAAGAATCCAAACAGCTCTGGAGCTTTTTGGTGAAGCAGGGTTTTTTGTCTGATCCGACAAGTTTTATCAAAAGCATCCCGCACATGAGCTTTGTTTGGGGCGAAAAAAATGTGGAATATCTGCGCAAAAGGCACCAGGCGCTTACAAAATGCCACTTGTTTAAAGAAATGGTCTATTCTAACGACCGGAAGCAGTTGACAGAATGGATGCCTTTGGTAATGGACGGCCGCGGACCGAACGAAAAGGTGGCTGCCACGCGTATGGAAATCGGTACGGACGTGAACTTTGGTGCTTTGACCAAAGCGATGTTCAACCAGTTAAAAACCAAGAACGGCGTTGATTTGGAATTCAGCCATGAGATCCGCAGCCTGGATCGGAACAAAGACGGTTCCTGGACGCTAAAAGTAAAAAACCTAATCAGCGGCGAAAGCAGGAAAGTATCTTCCAAGTTTGTGTTTATTGGTGCCGGCGGCGGTTCCTTGCCTTTGCTGGAAAAATCAAATATTCCGGAAGGAAAAGGTTTTGGCGGTTTCCCGGTAAGCGGGCAATGGCTAAAGTGTGTCAACCCGGAAGTGATCAAACGGCATCAGGCAAAAGTTTATGGCAAAGCGTCGGTTGGTTCTCCGCCAATGTCTGTGCCGCATTTGGATACGAGGATGATCGAAGGGAAAAAGGAATTGTTGTTTGGCCCGTATGCCGGTTTTTCCACTAAATTCTTGAAAAACGGTTCCTACCTGGACTTGATTTTATCCATTAATACCAACAATATTTTACCAATGATGGCCACCGGGATCAAAAATATACCGCTGACTAAATATTTGATTGACCAGGTAAAGCAATCCCCGGAAGACCGCCTGAATGCTTTGAAAGAATACCTGCCCACGGCAAAAATGGAAGACTGGGAACTGGAAACAGCCGGCCAACGGGTGCAAGTGATTAAAAACGACCCGGTAAAAGGCGGTGTTTTAGAGTTCGGAACGGAAGTGGTAAGTGCTGCCGACGGCAGTATTGCTGCTTTATTGGGCGCATCGCCGGGCGCTTCTACCGCAGTCTCTATTATGGTTGATCTGTTGAACCGTTGTTATAAAAACAAGATCAACACGCCGGAATGGCAAAGCAAAATGAAAGAAATGATTCCTTCTTATGGCAAAACTTTAGGAAAAGATGCAGCACTTGCCGGAAAGCTGCGGGAAGAAACGAGCAAAGTATTGGGTTTGACTTTGCCGGAATCGGTTTAAGCTACTTTAATTTTACCGGCATAAAAGAAGCATAAGGAAGTTTAAAAAGAACCTCCTCATGCTTCTTTTGGATGATAATTAGCAAATAAAATTTTACTATCTATTAAATCTAAGATTTCTGCATCCCGTTTTTCATCAAACTTTCTGGCAAATAAATCATCAGAAGATAAAATGTCATCCAAGTTAGTTTTACCAAGTATATTGGGATGGGTACTGCCGGGCTTCTCCCAAATCATAAATCGTTTGTTGTTGTTTTCTATGCTTTTCGTTAATTTTTCATCTGTACTGTTGGCAATTATCATTTGAACATATAATTCATCAGGTACAAATGTGTATTTATGAAAAGACCGGTATCTTGGATGGTCCTGGTCATAATCTAAGATGTAATTAAGTGCATACATATCAACACTACACCATTGTGAACCCGTGTAAGGTTTCATTTTATTTGGAATTTTTCGCCTTAAAAAAGGAATATAAGTTGACTGCATATTCAAAAACCTAGAACAAAATAATTCATACCATTTAAGCCCAATATAGAATTTATCAACCCGATACCACCCGCCCCTATCACTCCCAGGCCATTTTTTGTAATTTGGAATTGGAAAATATTCCATAAATACGGAATAAGGAGAGTTCTTAAAGAAATTATTTATATATTCGTTACTCTTTATTGGATAGTCCTGACCACTTAACAAAAGAATTCTATCAAATTTTTTTTGAGAATTTTTCACTGCTTCCAATCCATTTAGAGAAGCTTGTACAGAGCCAAAGCCTCCCCATTTTGAATCAACACGTTCAAAAAAGTGAACAATATTATCAAATTCTTTCACAAGTTCAAATTGAAACAGTTCTGCTGTCTTATCTATATGTATAAAAAATTCAGAAGTTCCATCGTTTAGCCTACGTATAAGACGATGAAGTTGACCGGGATTTTTATGGGCCATAATGATGTAGGCTTTTTCCATTTTTGTAATTTGATTTAAATTTTGATAACCTCGTGTTTAACTATAACTTGTAGGTACGAATATACTTTTGAAATGGTTGATTTCCTAATTTCAAATGAAGCTTGTATTTGAAGTATTACCGTAATAATTTCACGTTTGGATTTGTATCCAAAATTAAAAAAGCAAAAATATTACTAAAAACTTCCACGTCCCTCTTTTCCCTTCATACTATTTAAATTCAGGACGGCAAACCAAAATGAAAGAAATGATTCCCTCCTACAATAAAGTTTTAGGAAAAGAAGCCGAATTGGCCGGAAAGATCCGGGAAGAAGATAGTAAAGTTTTGGGGCTGACAATCCCGAAAACTGTTTAGGTTGACGTAAAGTTTTATAGGGTAAAAGAAGCATTGGGAGATTTTCTTAAACCATCATACTCCTTTTGTACCCTCTAAAAAATACATTTCTACATCACCCACCAAATCTTTTGCATTGATTTTGCCGCGTAGTGTGCAGTCGTAATCATTTTGATTGCTAAATTTTTTCACCTTCTACTGTAAAAACAAGTTGTATTAAACCTGATGCTTCTTTTACAGCTAAAATCTATTTGTATGGAATACAAGCTAAGCCAGCACAAACATCAAATGATAAATCTGCAACTTAAAAAAGTAGGCTGAAAGTTGGATTACATATCCAGAGCTCAAAAGATCAGGATTGCAAATCCCGTCCAACAGGTTTTATCCGAAAGTAAAAGGGATTAAAAAGTTAATTGATCTTTAGATTCTATAGAAGATAAGATAATAAACAGTAAAATGTATTTCTCCGGATTGATCAGGAAATAACATTGAAAAGTATTAAAACGGCTGTTAAAAATAATATGCCCATTCCCCCTAAAAAGAAATAATCAGCAACACTTTCAAAGCGGCCATTTGACTTTATATTGCCACGGATAGATAAAAAAGACAATATGCAGCTTAGCATAAAGAATACCAAGGCTATGGTCACAGTTTCATCAATATAGGTCCTTTCAGAAAGTTTAAGGAATTTTATGGAGGTTAGTATTACAAAACAAAAACCCAATAAATTGGAAGAGGCGTTGAGTATATGAATCGATGTATTGTTTTTCATCATGAGTTTTTGATTTATTTTATAAGTTACCGATAGTTTGAATCTGTAATCCAGTCCTTTAAACTTGGAATCTGTAATCCTGATCGCTAAACTTTTTCACACGCTTGCTACAAAAACCAATTGTATTACACCTGATGCTTCTTTTACAGGTAAAAAACTATTTGTTTAAGATACAAGATAAAGCGTTGCAAATCTCAAATGATAAATTTTCAGCTTAAAATGTTGCTTGTGAATTGGATCACATATCCTAATCTCAAAAGATCTAAATCACATATCCTGATCAACAGTGGACTGAGTTTAAGTTAAAACTTCAAACTTTACTTTTTAATCTTAAAAATTTCGATTCATAAAAGTAATAAGAGATACTTGAGATCAAAAAAATACTGATCAACTTTAAAATAATTATAACTTTTAACGGATAACCATTCCAGCTTGATAACCAAGGCTGCCATGGAAGGCCGCCTATAAAAAGTTCCTGCCAGATATATAAGCTATAGGACAAAAGACCTGTCTTAACTATTAAAGCATTATTTAAAATTGCTGATAAAAAACTGTTTGTGTTGATGCTTAGCAGTATCACATATCCAATAAGGATTGCAGACAGATATTCAGAAAAGTACTTGCTGTAGAAAAAGGAAGTTTTGGTATGAATGACAATTGCAACCAAAAGTAAAATAAAACTTAAAAAATAATTTCTATTGATCCTGTCCGCTTTAATTATTCCTTTAAATGCAAAGATAGAAAACAGGGAACCAATTAAAATGAGAACCGGTCCGTTCCAAAAGGAATACATGGAAATTTTTGTAATTAGACGAACGGTAAGATTACTGTATAAAATCTTGGTTTGATAAAATCCAAAAACCGATACAATAGGTATAAAAACAACAATTAAAAGTGCAACAACGGTATATTTATTTATACAGTATGCCAATAAAAATGGAAAAGTAAGATAAAATTGGGCTTCAACAGCTAAAGACCAGAGATGGGCAGTAAAAAAACTGTTTCCAATGGGCAGGTTTTTTAAGAATAGAAAAGAAGCAACAAAATCTGATTGTCCGATTTTCAAGTGATAACAAAGATTTAAAATGATCAACACAAACAAGAATAAATACGCAACAGGTATAATTCTTAATATTCGTTTGATGTAAAAATACGTTAAGGAGATATTACCGTTTTTTATCTTTTCCTTAAGTAATACCGTCGTTATCAAAAAGCCGCTGAGCACAAAAAAAACATGGACACCGATACTGCTGTCGATAAACAAGTGATAAGGTTTGAGAAAATGATTGATGCCAAAGTGGGAAAGAAGCACGATTAGGATGGACACTCCTCTTAAACCATCTAAAGGGCGGTAGTAAGAGCCTTGAAAAATTTCGGGTACAATTGTGATTTCTTCAAACAGCTTAATCCTAACTCCTTTTAAGTATTTTACCATAAATTTTGCCATTTCTATGCATCATACGGAAATGTAAACTAAATAAGCATAGCAATATAACTAAGTCCTTACTTCGCTCTTCCCTTCAAATTATCCAAGTTCCAAATCTTTTCCGCCTTACGTCCAATCAACCAGAAAGACAATCCAAGAATGGCAAAGAAAAGTGTTTTGTTGATGTTGTCCCAAAGATATTCGGTGTAGCGGGTATAAACATTGATCAATAGAAATGTAATGCCGAATTCTCGTGCAACCTCATCTTTCTTCTTTAATCCGTACAAAACAAAAGTGATGGAAACGGCAATGGCGATCAAGGCCCAATAAAATAAAGTGATTTGTTTGACACGCAGCCAATCATCCAAGGTGCCAAAATTACCAAAGATGGAAAGCAGCCAAAGCGAGCAAAAAAGATAAGCCATACCAACAATGTAAGTGAATTCGCGAAAGTATTCGAGCCAGCGTTTCTTCCTCAGCACAAAACAAAAAGCAACTAATATTCCACCGAAAAAAACAAAGCGCAGCGGATAGTTCATGCCCAGAAAATAGTGCCGCCAATCCGTTTGATAACCGGTTTCCGTGCCAAACCAACTGCCCAGTGAGATCAGCGCAAACAGCCAGATCAAATGCGAATGGAGCTTGTAAGCAATAAAGCCATACACAAAAACAGACAGTAAAAACAGTAGGGAATAATGGCCGGAACCGTTATCGAAAGTTTTGCCCAAATAAGCAATGCAATTGGCGGTGAACAAAATCCCCAGGAAAATCACGGCTTCGTTGCTAAATACCTTCTGAGGAGATGTTTTCTTGAGTTTTCGTCCTCTAATAAACAAAAAAGCAGCCAAAATTCCCGAAAATAAACTGATCAAAATATCCGGCGTGTTGTACAATTGTTTCAGCCAGCGGATCACTTTGTCATCAATGATCAGCGAAGCAATGGCAATCAGCCCGCAAAATAAAGCTACCCAAAAAGAGTATTGTGCAAGCCGTTTCCAGTCGAAACCTTTTACATCGTAGCTGTTGCGCAGGTTTTGGGCTGTTGCTTCGTCAATTAAACCTTGTGTTTGCCAACGGCCGATGGTTTCGTCCAGAAATCCACTTTCTTGCTTGTCGAGGTCTAATTTTTCCAAAATCGAAATTTAAACCGGAAGATAAAGTTTTTTCAGGAAAAGTAGGAGAGAACGCTTTCTTTATCGCGGCCTAATTGTTGGGTCAACTCTTCCAGTCCGGGAAATTTGATGTCGTGCCGGATGAAAGCATGAAAGCTCATTTGCAAAGTTTGGTTATAAATATCACCATCAAAATCAAAAATGTTGACTTCGATATTCCGCGTCATGCCGTTGATTGTGGGACGGTGGCCGATGTAAGCCATGCCTTTTAGCAGCGAGGAGCGGGGAGCGGGGAGCGGGGAGCGAAGCGTAGAAAGCAAAATACCGCCTGCAATGTTCCCCGCTCTTCGCTCTTTCATCTCCGCTCCAACTTCCACCGACACAGCGTAAATTCCATCGGCAGGAATTAGTTTATAACTTTCTTCGATAAATAAATTAGCGGTTGGATAACCTAAAGTACGGCCGATCTGGTCGCCGCGTATCACTTTTCCGGTGATAAAAAAAGCATAGCCCAGAAATTGGTTGGCCCAAGTGATTTCGCCTTGCAACAACGCTTTTCGGATGCGGCTGGAACTTACCGCAACTTCGTTCACGTCCTGTTCGAGGATTTCTTCTACTTCATAACCATAAACTGGTGCAAATTGCTGCAGTTCTGCCAATCCGCCGCTTCGGTCTTTCCCGAAACGATGGTCATAACCGATCACGATTTTTTTGGTGCCAATGCGTTCCACCAGCATTTCCCGGATGTATTCCTTGGCAGAAAGATTGGAAAAATCGCGCGAAAAAGGGGTGATGATGAGATGGTCGATCCCGAGAGCAGCTAATAATTGTGCTTTTTCCGTAATCGTATTGAGCAGTTTCAGGTTTTGGTCTTCCGGGTGCAGGATCATCCTCGGATGCGGGAAAAAGGTTAAGATCACGGTTTCGCCATCACATTCCCGGGCTATTTCCTGAAGCCGTGAAATGATTTTGCGGTGTCCCAAATGAACGCCATCAAAAGTACCGATGGTAACTACAGCATTTTGGAGCGGCTGAAACTCCCGGATGTCATAATATATCTGCATGCTGTTTTTAGCACTGATTTTTAGGTGATAAAAGAAGTATTAACCAGCGGGAACGGTTTCCGTTTTTAAAGATCGGATATGCCTGACCAATTCCATCACTTCGTATGCATCTTCCAGTTTAAAGTTGCCGCTACGGGTTCGGGTTAATTTGGAAAGATAAGCGCCATTATGAAGCGTAGCACCAAAATCATGCACCAAAGAGCGAATGTAGGTACCTTTGCTGCAAACCACGCGAAAATCAATTTCCGACAGTTCTATCCTGGTTATTTCAAATTCATTAATAGTTACTTCCCGGCTTCTGCGTTCCACTTCTTCGCCGCGGCGCGCTTTTTCATACAAACGTTCGCCGTTTATTTTAATGGCAGAATATGCAGGCGGAAACTGATTGATCTCTCCTAAAAAAGCTTTACAATTTGCTTTGATTTGCTCTTCGGAGATTCCGCCTAAAGAAAAATTCTGGTCAACATCAGTTTCCAGGTCGTAAGAAGGCGTAGTGGCACCGAGGATCATTGTGCCGGTATATTCTTTTTCTTCTGCCTGGAAAGTATCAATTTGTTTGGTGAGTTTTCCGGTGCAAACAATCAGTAAACCAGTTGCCAGCGGATCCAAAGTTCCGGCATGGCCAACTTTTAATTTAAGCGGTTTAAAAGCATTGCGGATTTTGCCAACTACGTCAAAGCTTGTCCAGTTATAAGGTTTGTTGATGAGGAGGAGTTCTCCTTCTGGGAAGTTGAAATTTCTGAAAGAAGGGTTTTGATCAGACAAAATGTGGATGGCGCTTAAGATTTTTTAAAAGGACACACCCCTAACCCCTCTCAAGAGGGGAAGTATGGCGGACTATATCTTTCTGGTGTTGATATTTATAATGTCGTATGTGCAGCTTTCCCCTCTTGAGAGGGGCAGGGGTGTGTTTTGTAATGATGATATTCATTTAAAAATGCTTTTTTTAGCACCTGTTCTTTTATATTAAGCAGAAAAATGCCCGGTAAAATATAAAGCGATCAATACAATCCCGGCCAAAATCCGATACCAGCCAAACACTTTAAAGCCTTTCTTTTCTAAGTAAGTGATAAAAGTTTTGATGGCGAGCATGGCAACGATAAAAGCAATGATGTTACCGATCAGTAAGTATTTGATTTGGTCGCCGTCGAACATTTGCGCATGGTGTTTATGGTAATCCCACAGTTCTTTTACGGTTGCGCCAAACATGGTAGGAACGGCCAGGAAAAAGGAAAACTCGGCGGCTGCTTTGCGGGAAAGTTTTTGGCTCATACCGCCAACAATAGTGGCTGCAGAACGGGAAACACCTGGAACTACGGCCAGGCATTGGAACAAACCAATTTTAAATGCAGTAGCATAATTGATTTCTTTTTCCTTATCCACAGCGGGTTTGTTGAACCAGTTGTCCACAAAAAGCAAAATCACACCGCCAACAAGCAACATGACGGCTACAATTAGCGGACTTTCGAGCAAAACATCAATCTTCTTTTTAAATAAAACGCCGACAATCACAGCCGGAATTACGCCCACGACCAACTTGAAATAAAAATCGAGGGAACGGAAAAAGCGTTTGTAATAAAGTACCACAACCGAAAGGATGGCACCTAATTGGATGGAAACCTCAAACAGTTTTACGAAATCATTTTTGCCGATGCCCATAAAAGCACTGGCAATCACCATGTGGCCGGTAGAAGAAACGGGGATAAATTCGGTAATGCCTTCAATAATGGCCAGGATGATAGCTTGGATCAGGTTCATGCTTTATGTTCAGGCTTTTTTAAGATCGCATAAAAACCTAATCCAAAACCGGCCAGCACCACAACCGGTGCCAACACAATTTTCCGGAAATCATAAATATCGGTATCGCCGATCATCAGCATGAAGCCGATCACGACGATTGCCATACTGATCAGCATCCAGCGGTAATTGCTTTTGCCAAATGTAAAGTGCGAAGGCTTAATTTCTGTTTCTGTGTGTTTTAATGCCATAGTTTTATCTGTATAAATCGTAAAGTTTTAAACGTAAAAATTTGTTCACGGCCAGGAAAGTACTGAAACCGGAGATGAACATGCCCAGGCCAATTATAGCTAAAAATATAATGCCAAATTCGGTATAGTCCCTTAATAAAATCAAATCCGGGATTTCACGGTAACCTAAGTACAATAAGCCTACTAAAAGGATGATCGCGATTAAGCCGCCCATTAAGCCATGCAGCAAAGCAAAACCTACAAAAGGCCAGCGGATAAAGCTTTTTGTAGCACCCACCAATTGCATGGATTTTATGAGAAAGCGTTGGGAATAAATAGCCAGGCTGATGGTATTGTTGATCAAAGCAATGGAAATGATGAGGAAAATACCTGCAAAAACCAGGATCACCATACTGATGGAATAGAGTTTCTGGTTCATCAAATCAACTAATGATTGCTGATAAATTACTTCTTTTACCAGTGGGTTTTTAATGAGTTGTGCTTTAAACTTTGTAATGTTAGTGTTGTTGGCAAACTCTGCCTTCATATAAACATCAATGGAAGACAGCAATGGATTGTAACCCAGAAACTTAACAAAATCCTCGCCCATGTCTTTTTGCAGGTTGTGGGCTGCCTGTTCTTTAGGGATATATTGCGTTTGCTTTACCTGCGGGTTCATGTCCAGCTGTTTTTGCAACTGTGAAATATCGGTTTGCCGTGCGGCATCGTCCACAATAATATTCAGTACAATATTTTCTTTCACGTAGGTGGACAGTTTGCGCGCGTGTACCAGGATCAATCCCAACAAACCCACCATCAGCAGCACCATTGCAATGCTGATCACGGTAGAAATATAGATCGTTTTTGTTTTTTTTGCCGAAGCGCTTGCTTCAAATTCTTCCAACATAGCCCAAACCTTTTTGCGAAAATAGAAAAAGCCTGTTCAAAGGTAAAACAATATCTTTTTTAATTTCATTATTGGTAAAAAACAACGGCGTAACTTTAACAAATATTAACAGCTTGCCAAAGCTGATTTTTTTTGGCAGAACTATTTGCCGCAATAACAGTTTTAGGTGGATAAAAACAGCATCATGGAAAAAGCAAACGACCATAAAAAACCCTCTCCTTCAGACGATAAAACCTACGGGAAAGTAGATGAAGGCCATAAAAGCAAGCTGCGCAAGGAAGATAAAATCTACCACGAGGATGACGCCAAAGCAAAAACAGAAAACCCGGCCGAATATTATCAAAATGAGGAACAGCCGGTGCAGCCGATAAAAGATGCGCCGAAAGATAAGTAGGTGAGGCGAAGGGGGGAAAGGTGAAGGGATGAAAGGTGAAAACCCGGAACTTACAAACTACAACTGATCATGCTTCTTTTAGTGCCATAAAATTGGTAAGCAAGGTCCGTAAGGCGATATGTTAAACGGCGGATTAGACCCGATTTAGTTAAAAAATAAAGCCCCCTTACACTCGCTGTTTGGGGACTTAAACCTAAACCTTATCACAATTGGACAAAAGAATTTGTCCTTTTAGATAACGGCAAGTTAATAAAATTTTTCTCGGGTTTTGGTGTTCAGGGCTTCTCGTAATTGACTTTCTCGATTAGCATACAAAATTCCTCAATTAGGATACAAGTAGCAAATGGTATCTATTGACCTTTGTTGTATTGTTAATTAAAAATCAGAATGATATGAATGAGTTGAAAAACAAACGTGTTGCCTTAGTTACCGGGGCTAATCAAGGTGTCGGTTTTCAGGTCGCAAAGGAACTTGTTGCCAACGGCCTTACAGTTCTCATCGGGTCGCGCAATCTCGGCAACGGTGAAGCGGCGGCCAAAAAAATTGGACCGAATGCCATTGCCCTCCAGCTAGATGTCACAGATCGGGCGTCTATAGCCGCCGCAGCAGCTTACATCCGCAATGAATTTGGCCGCCTCGACCTACTCGTTAACAACGCGGGTATTTCAAATACCAGGAAGCAACAACTTGGCCTATCCCTTCAGGAATACGCTAAAGTCACCCAGGCAAGCAACGCGTCCCTGGACGAAGTACGTGCAGTTTGGGATGTCAATGTATTTGGCACGCTCGCTGTTTATCAGGCTATGTTGCCTTTGTTGCGTGAGTCGTCAGACGCCCGCATAGTCAACGTGTCGAGCGGCGTTGGATCACTGGCGGTGATGTCAAACCCGGCCAACCCTTACCACAGCAATTTCGGTCCAGTGTATCCTGCATCCAAAGCGGCACAGAACGCAATCACACTGGCTATGATGGTGGAGTTGGAGTCAACCTCGATCAAGGTCAACCTGGTATCTCCGGCTTTCACCAAAACAAATCTTAACGGATACGAAGGCACGGAATCTGTCGAAGACGGTTCCCGCGAGGTAGTGCGTGTTGCGCTGCTCGGCCCGGATGGCCCGACAGGTACTTTCACAAGCTGGGAAAACACAGCAATTCCGTGGTAACTTATTAATAGTATCAATAGTTCAACCGTTCAATTTTTAGGGAGGAAATTAACTTGGAGACGGGTTGACCCCTTGGTAAAGAATGAATGATAACCGGTAATTGAAAAATATTATCGGTTATCATTGTATTAAATTCGTCAAAATGAAAAAGGAAGAAACGACCCCTCACAAATTTGATTCTTTGTCGGAAGTGCACCGTGCTTTTAATTTAGCTAAGCCACTGCACCCATTGATTAGTTTGATAGATAGTGTAAATAATAAAGTCAAAATGGATAGCCCAGGCCAATCCCATATCACGACATTTTATAAAATAGCCTATACAACAAAACTCGGCGGGAAAGTAAAATATGGCCAGGGTTATTATGATTTTGACGAGGGTGGCTTATTGTTCGCTGCACCCAACCAATTAATTGGCGGTAAAAATTATGATGAAGAACAATCTGGCTATTCTTTGCTAATACATCCCGATTTTTTATGGAATTATCCATTAGCAAAAAAAATCAAACAATACGGCTTTTTTTCTTACTCCGCCAATGAAGCATTGCACCTGTCAGAGAGCGAAAAGGCAATCATCGTTTCCATTTTTAAAAACATCGGCCAGGAGCTTAAAAGCCGTATCGATGATTTCAGCCAGGATGTAATTATCTCTCAAATTGAATTATTATTGAATTACGCCAATCGTTTTTACAAGCGTCAATTCATCACCCGCAAAGCGGCTAATAACGACCTTTTGCAAAAGCTGGAAGAAATTTTAGACGGTTACTTCAACGATGAAAAATCAATAATGCAAGGTTTGCCAACAGTTCAATATCTGTCGGAACACTTAAACATTTCTCCAAGTTATTTAAGCGATATGTTGCGTTCCCTTACCGGTCAAAATGCACAGCAGCATATACACAATAAACTAATTGAAAAAGCAAAAGAATTATTATCTGCGAGTAATTTAACCGTAGCAGAAATTGCATATAGGCTCGGTTTTGAATATCCGCAATCGTTCAACAAATTGTTCAAGACAAAAGCAAAGGTATCTCCATTAGAGTTTAGGCAATCTTTTAACTAATAGAGATTTTTAACGCGCCGGATTTTATTAACAATTCCCCCCTGCTTTAACTAAACAAAAACGCAATATCATCCTTTGTCAGTTTCTTTACAAAACCGCTGTCTTCATTGATTAAATCATCGGCTAAGCTTTTCTTTTTTTGCTGCAGTTGCAGTATCTTTTCTTCCACGGTATCTTTACAGATCATTTTATAGGCAAATATTTTGCGGGTTTGACCAATGCGGTGGGTGCGGTCAATGGCCTGCTGTTCGGCGGCCGGGTTCCACCAGGGGTCAACTAAATACACGTAATCAGCAGCGGTAAGGTTAAGGCCAACGCCGCCGGCCTTTAACGAGATCAGGAAAACTTTCATGCTTTCATCCTCCTGGAAACGCTTTACTTCTTCTTTGCGTTTGGCGAGCGGCGTGCTACCGTCAAGGTAGCAATAAGGTACACTTGCATGTTCCAGTTCTATGCTGATCAGGTGCAGCATTTCGGTAAACTGGGAAAACACCAGCAATTTGTGCCCGCCTGAATTTTCCTGTATTTCCCGCATCAGTTCCTCCGTTTTTACGGATTCGCTTGCAGCTTCTGTGTCATTTTGTACCAATGCCGGGTGGTCACAGATCTGGCGGAGCCGAAGCAACCCTTCCAACACGTAAATGCCGGATTTGCCCATGCCTTCCTCATCGATTTTTTTTAGCAGCATGTTGCGGTAATAATTTTTATACTCGTCATAAATACTTCGCTGCGCTTTGTTCATGCTGCACCATAAGATCATTTCGGTTTTATCAGGCAAGTCTGTTGCAACCTGTTCTTTTGTGCGCCGCAGCATAAAAGGATAAACCATGCGGCGCAACTGTCCTGATTTTTGCTTGTCGCCAAACTTGTCTATCGGGTTTGCAAATTCGCGCTTAAAAAATTCACGCTGGCCTAAAAAACCGGGGTTTAAAAAATTAAACTGCGCAAACAGGTCATAAGTATTGTTCTGTACCGGCGTACCGCTTAGTATGATACGGTTTTCGGATTTTAGAAATTGTAAAGATTTGGTAACCTGCGCATCCGGGTTCTTGATAGCCTGGCTTTCATCCAGGATGATGTAATGCCAGTTAAATTTGGCAAGGTGTTCTATGTCTAATCTTACCACACCGTAAGTAGTTAAGATCAGGTCGAACTGTTCAAAATGATCGTCGTCGAAACTGCGCATATTGCCATAATAAGTATGGTATTTTAACGTCGGACAAAATTTGTCCAATTCGTTCTCCCAGTTAAAAATAAGCGAAGTAGGGCAAACGATCAGTTGTGTACTGCCCGGTTTTTTTTCTTTCAGGAACTGTAAAAAGGTGATGGCCTGCAGTGTTTTCCCCAAGCCCATATCATCGGCAAGACAGCCGCCCCAGCCTAAATCATCCAGAGCCTGCAGCCACTGGAAACCTGCCAACTGATATGGCCTTAGCTGCGCATTTATTGCAGCAGAAGGCAACAGATGGGTTTGTATCCCGGTAAAATTGACCAGTCTTTGTTTTTTCTCGGCTATTTCTGCCTGTACATCTTTATTGTTTAGTTTATCGCCCAGTTCGTCCAGCAAACTGTAATGCAGTTTACTTACGCGTACCCTTCCTTCTTTTTCTGTGCCGATTTTAAGCAACAGGCCATATTGCTCCAGCCATTCGGCAGGAATGATGCCGAGCGTGCCGTCATCCAGCAAAACTGCCTCCTGCTTGTTCAAAATTGCTTTACGTATAGCTGCAAGGGGAACCCGCTGATCGCCCCAGTGTATTTCTATTTTCAGGTCGAACCAGTCTATCCCGCTGCCTGCCTCAATATCAAAAGTGGGCGTGTTGTTATTATAACGAAAAGTTTTCAGGTCCTTCAGCCCAAAAACCGGATAACCAGCTTCCTGCACCTGCTGGGTCATGTTTAAAAACCAGTTGCCTTTCATTACTTCGGCAAAAGGCAAAAAGTAATACAAGTTGTTGCGTTGCGTTGCGAATTTAGGGTGCAGTGTGCGCAGGTACTCGTAAAGCTTTTTTTCTTCGGATTTATTGCGTTTGATGATTTTGACCGCCCTTTCGCTTTGCAGGATGTGTTCCAGGCTGTCATCATATTCGATCAATGTTTCCCCGTATAAAAAGCGGGGTTTCAGCATCAGGAATTTGTCTTCAAATTCGCTTAAAAGCAGATGCGGCTGCAGGTCAGGTTCAACCACTTCAAAATTAAGGGAATTGCCAACTGTAACAGGATATTTAGCCTGTAAAGGAAGCAATATATTACGGATCACGTCAAGCCTGTCGGCAACCGGGAATTTAAGCAATCCGCCTTTGAAGCTTTGTGCCAGCAAAAGGTCTTCCGGCTTTTGCAGCAGGTAAAGCGTATCGTCTGCTTCTAAAATAATCCCGCTTTTTAAAACTTTTATTTTCTCTTCGGCAAGATCAACGCCATCCGGTTTAAAATCAATTTTTATGGTGATAAAACGAGCATCGGCAGCAGCGGTAAAAAATAACTGAACGGGGGTTTTACTCAGTTTTACCGGTTTGATATTGGCATTGCTAAAACGGCCTTCGTCTAACTGGTAAATAAAAGGTTCATCACAAAGCAGCGGCCATAATTTCTGCAGAAGCCCCAGGTAATGTTTTTTTAATTTATCTTTTTCGATATTGCCCATTTGATTCCATGGGTTTGCATAACTTTTTAAATACTCGTAACCGTTTTGCGCCATCCAGTCCACTAATTTCTGATCGCTGAACTCCAGCACCTGATGGAAAGCTTCGTCATTAAGGGATTGTAAAAAAGGAAGGTTGCTTTGATTATGCAGCACCAGCTTTTTAAGGTCTGCTTTTCCATTCTTATCGCGTACAAACACTGGTTCCAGTTCAAAGCCGATATGTCTGGCAGACGTAAAATTAAAAAGGAAACCAATTTCATAATCAAGCATTGTACCTGCAGGCAACTGTGGCCTTAGCATTTGATACTTGGTTTCGGTATTTCCTAATATACTCTGTTTAATGCCCTGCAAAAATTCTTTGTTGCCTGCCGAAACCAAACAAGCAGGCTTTTTTGCCAGCGCAAGTTCTCCCCATAAGGAAACCTGCCATTCAAAATCTTTTGCTTCCGGATCGTTAAGGCTCAAGCCGTAACCAGCCAGTATTTTGTTTTTCTCTTCGGTAAAGTGCTTAAAACGGCTAAAATAAAACCTGCTGTAATGATATTCCAGGTAGGCGAAACCGGCTACCACGTGTTTGCAAAGCGGATAAGTTTTATCGCCGCAGGTACAGCGTGTTTTAAAGCCGTTTTTCCCATTAAAAACAATATCAACATCGCATATTTTTTTAGATTTTTCGTAATAGCTAAAGCATTGATGGGGCATGTTCAAAGGCCCTGGTTTTAAATTGTTTATAACTTTACTCATCGTGCTTTGGCTGATGTTGCCAGAAAGCTTTTGTAAAGTATAAACCGAAATATTTTCCATCTCAAAGTGGAAATAAGCTTCTTCATCAATCGAGACTTGCTTTTTCGCCGGTATTTCTATCGTTACTGTTCCACCATTGTCAATCAGCCTTCTTTGGATTTTCAATGCCGCGGCAATACAATGCTTGCAATTGCCATAATCATTAAATGCGGGGCATTCACATACTATTCCTAAATCAGGTGTATCCAAATAATCATAAACATCTACCGTGTAACTATAGCTGTTGCTTTCGCTGGGAACATGAAGCGTGAAGGTTTCTTTGTCGGCATTTTCCTGCACCTTAATTGCCTGAAGCAAAGCGATACGCCTTCCTTTATCTAATTGCGGTTTTGATTGTTTGTCGAGATATTTATTTATTTTATCAAGTAAAGACATGGTTTGATCAGAAGTAATTTGAGGTTTTTCACCATTCGTTTTCCCTGGGCAAAGATAAAAAGAAATTAGAGGGGAAGAGAGGAAAGGTGAAGGGAGGGAAGGGAGCGGATTGTGCAAATTGTTTAAGCTGCAGGCGGAGGGTTATCAGTAGGTGGATGTAGTTGCTTAGATAAAAGGGTTAGAATTTTAAAGTTCGGATATCCGGGTCACGAATCCGGATCAACAACTAATCCCAAAAGATTACCGATTGCTAAAACGAGTTACAGTAAGTCCAATTACTTCTCCATTTTTGTAGCGGTATAGAATATCGTCTTCGCCCATTTCGCTATCATCAGCTGGTATCGGCGGTTCAAAACTTACATACATTACATCTGCTTCCTTATCAAAACGGATATGCAGATTATCTGCATTACTATGGCTTACTGCTTTAAGCGCCTGCATAATATCTGTAATAATTACTTCTGCCATACTATTCTTCGTTTTAAAAGTTTCTCCGTTTTAATGTAAAATAAGCACTTAAAATAAAGCATAAAACCAATACTTCCGCATAAACAATTCTTAACCGTCCGAATTATTTAGTTTTGTGTTTAAATTGCCAAAAAGCGAAAAACAGAGACCAGCCTAAAAACAGAATAGCAGAAGTTTTAGGTTGCATTCAGGAATTTAAACTATGAGGTCAAATATATTAAAGATGTGCCAAAGGAGGATTTGTAAGATGCTTCTTTTACCACCTAAATTTTAATGGCGAAAGAAAGAAACCGGATACAAAACCAGGACGTAACCTTTAAAAAACGGCTTTCGGCTTTAGGAAACCTGCCGCAGTTTTTTAAATTGGTTTGGCAAAGCAGTCCTTGGAAAACTTCGTTCAGTTTTATTTTACGGTTGATCCGTTCTGCCATGCCGGTTGCTTTGCTGTATATCGGGAAGCTGATTGTAGATGAAGTTGTGTTGCTGAACCACAATGCCGCCAGTCATCCCGATCATACACATTTGTGGAAATTGGTTGCCATAGAATTTGGTTTGGCCATTTTTACCGATGGCTTAAACCGGCTGATTAATTTGCTGGACAGTCTTTTAGGTGATCTTTTTTCCAATCATACTTCCGTCAGGATTATGCGCCACGCCGCAACGCTTGATTTGGACCAGTTTGAAGATTCTGTTTTTTACGATAAACTGGAACGCGCCCGGCAGCAAACCGTTGGCCGCACGGTTTTGCTTTCACAGGTGATGAGCCAAGTGCAGGATATGATCTCGATGGGTTTTCTCATCACCGGTTTGATCGCATTTAACCCTTGGCTGATCCTGCTTTTATTGGTTGCCATTATTCCCGCTTTTTTGGGTGAATCTTACTTCAACAATCAAAATTATGCTTTAACCCGCAGCCAGACGCCCGAACGCCGCGAGCTGGACTACCTGCGTTATTTAGGTGCAAGCGACGAAACGGCCAAGGAAATCAAGATGTTCAACCTGGCAGATTTCGTCATCAACAGGTTTAAAACTTTGTCGGACCGGTTTTATGTTGACAACAGCAAATTGTCCATCAAGCGTTCGGGCTGGGGAACATTTTTTTCTGTTTTGGGCAGTATCGGCTATTATTTAGCTTATGTTTTTATTATTATCCGCACTGTAAACGGAAATTTAACTGTTGGCGACCTTACTTTTCTGGCTGGTTCTTTCCGGCAGTTAAGATCGCTGATGGAAGGGGTTTTGACGCGATTTGCCGCGGTTTCACAAGGTGCCATTTACCTGACAGATTTTTTAGAGTTCTTCGAAATCAAACCCAAAATTGCGGTTGCCAAAAGCCCGCTGCCTTTTCCAAACCCAATTCAGCAAGGGTTTGTGTTTGAGGATGTTGGTTTTCAATATCACAATTCTGAAAATTGGGCCAACCGGCATTTAAATTTCACACTTCATCCCGGAGAAAAACTGGCTTTGGTAGGAGAAAACGGTGCCGGCAAAACAACATTAGTTAAATTACTGGCACGTTTATATGATCCAACTGAAGGTAGGATTTTGCTGGATGGAACTGACCTGAAAGATTATGCTATTGAAGATTTGCGTTTCAATATCGGTGTGATCTTTCAGGATTATTTGCGTTATCAGATGACTTTATCGCAAAACATTGCAGTTGGTAATATTGCAGAAGTTGAAAATATGGTTTTGATTAAAAAAGCGGCGCAGGAAAGTCTGGCGGATGCGCTTGCCGAGAAACTGCCGAATGCGTATAACCAATGGTTGGGCCGTAGGTTTAATGACGGTGTAGAACTGTCAGGCGGTGAATGGCAAAAAGTGGCCTTGGCGCGTGCTTACATGAAAGATGCGCAAGTGCTGATCCTGGATGAGCCAACGGCAGCTTTGGATGCCCGTGCAGAATATGAAGTTTTCCAGCGTTTTGCCGAACTGACGAAAGGAAAATCTGCTGTGCTAATCTCGCACCGGTTTTCTACTGCGCGCCTGGCCGACCGGATATTGGTGCTGGAAAAAGGAACGGTCCTGGAGATTGGGACACATGCCGGCTTGCTTGCGCAGGAAGGAAGATATGCGGAGTTGTTTAAGTTGCAGGCGATGGGTTATCAATAGGAGGATTGTTTCAATTTAATTGTGGCAATACAAGTTTACTTTCTTTTCTTATATCTGAAATACTTTTTTGACTTCGGTAATCTATCATCTACAGTTGGAACTTTTTTATTCATCAATATTTGCTCAATAACTTGTATCGTGCAATCAAATTGCGGGGCCAAAACTTCTATGGTTAATCCTTTAAAATACCTCTCTAAAACTACTTGTTGTTTGTCATTATAAAAATAGGATTTACTTGGTTTTGAAACCTGTTTGGGTAATTCATTTTGGTAATATTGCAAAACTGAAATAAGGTCTGTTGCAATTGAAGGGCTTATTTTTAATTCTTGGCTATTATTATTTCCTTCAATTGTTTGCTTAATATGGATATAGTTAATTCCAGAATGATGTTTGATCAAATCAATCAAAAATTGCTTTTTTCGTGTTCCGGTAATGTTGACTTTAGAATTTCTTCCACAATAGCAGATTATGAATGGATTAAAGGAAAATAAATGGTAATCTTATCATTACGGAAAGTGCTTTTATACAACAGATAACCCTTCAACTCGGTCAAAATGTTTACGGTTTAAAGTAGCTAAAGGTGGTTAATCGCTTTTCTGGTATCTTCTATAATATCCAACTGTTCCTTAGAAAATGTTGGCCCGTTTAAAAGCAAATTCTTAAAATCTTCGCGTGCTTTATCGTTGGTATTTGTTCATCCACTTCTTGCTTAAGCTTTGTCCACTGTTGAGGCGGCAGCTCCTTGGCCAATTGTACTAATTGCTCAAAGCCAATATCTATCTGTAGCTGCATGGTATCAAATTTAATAAATTTTGTTTACAACATCATAGACCAAACTTTTCCATAATTCAAAAGTTTGGTTGTTGGCAAAACTAATGGTACTTCTTTTACACTTTTTTTAGGATATAGGTTTAAATGTTGATCCATATTTTGTTGATGATGAGTTTATTTTAAGAATCGTAGATTCGAAGCTCAAAGGACTGGATTGCAAATCCAGACCAATAGAAGGAAACGGACAATGCCGCTCCAAAATTGGAACTTGATTTTATCCTTGGGTTTATATTACTTCTGAAGAAAGGGTTAACCGGCACTTGCAAAACATATATCAATCCTGACACAATTCAGGTTACTCTGCCGGCATCATATTCTGATGCTTCTTTTATCACCTAAAGATAATATTATGTCCATTATTTTTCTGTTAAAGAGAAATCACAAACACCAATTTTTATAAGATAAAAGAAGCATCAGCATTTTTTCTGATCTGATTTAAACAAGCTATTAAAGTAAGAGCCTGTTTAAAAACTTGTTCAATTTGTTTTCTATGCTTCTTTTATCACCCAAAAAATGATAAGTATTTAATTTGGGGTTTATTTAAATTAGTGCAAACACCAGTTTTTATAGGGTAAAAGAAGCATTGGCATTAATCCTGAGCATGTTGAAGGATCTTGTATAAATTTAAACAGACTTTTAAAGTAAAATAAAAAGAATAAAAATCAATAAGAGGTTTTCAATTGGACTATGACCATCAAACCTGTTATTTAAACTTCAAATTCAAGGTTACAATATCCGAATTAAGGCCGGTTGAGCGGACATAATGCCCGTAACGAAGTTCGAGCGTGCTTAAATGCTGCCAGCCGAACACACCTTTTGGTGGCGCAAACCGGATGCCTGTACCAATAAAGCTGCTTTGCAAAGTGGACAAGTCATAATCGCTGGTGTAATAAGTATCGGCGGAATTGTGCTGGCCGTAAGGCGCAAAATAACGCGTACCAGTTTGGTTGTTGTACCGGTAAAACGGGCTCAGCGAAAAAAAAGAAGTAAACTTGATCGGCACTTCAATTTCTGCTGTATGAGCCCTAATGCCCCAATTGTCCATGTAATATCGGTAAAATGTACGGATAATAAAATGATCATCTAAAAAGTAGTTTAAACGTCCGCCAATCGGCAATTTATACCGGCTGCCGGGCAGGTTTTCCACTCGTTCAGATCCGTCTGTAAAATAGTCCCGCTGATATTTGGTGGCCAATAAACCATGCTGGTATGATGGTTCAACAATAATCAAACCTTGCAGGCGGGCATTGATCACATGCGACACCGAGAACGAGCTGCTGAAGGAGTTGCGGGGCGAATAATCTACCGGCCGGTTGTCCCTTTCAGAACCGGAACCATATCCGGCTGGCCGGAGTTCTACAGGCAATATCACCGTCCAGGTATCTAAAAATGCTTGTAACCGCATGTCAAATTGTGTGTTTTTATCCTTGGAAGAACGGGTAAGGTTAAAGCCTGCACCAAACGATTGGTAGTCGTACTCATGCGAGAAAGACCCGGTAAAACCCAGTGCGTTGCCTGTCTTTTCGTTAGAGGTTGTCCAGTTAAACGAAGGATAAACCCGCGTATCAGATCTTGATGCTGAAGAAATGCTGTTAGGGTCTATTTTATCCGATGAAGCAGAGGTGTAATGATCTACCCCAAGTTCAAACAAAAAAGTATTTTTACGGCCTCTTTTAGCATAATTGGAAAGCTGCAAGTCAATGGTATTGGCAAAATCGGTCAACTTTTCAGTTCCTATACCGCCGGTTACCGCTGAATGGTTTCCATCCTGATGATAATAGCCCGAAACAAAATTGACCTCGTCAAGCTTCAGCTTACGCGATTGGTAGTTGGAACTATCAGCGGTAGTTTGTGCATGCGAAGCAGAAATGCCCAGATATAGGGCAATTACGCCCAAGTAGATTTTTCTCATTTTTATAATTGCAGATTAATTACAGCCGCAGCCGCCGCCGCTTTTACCACCGTTTGCACCAGAACCGCCTTCCCGGTACAACTGAAAGCTTTGTTCGAACTTTTGCGCTTTCCGGGCCGAAAGCTCCATTTCGGCATCGTTGATCCGGTTCTTTTGATATTGCTTTACGGAGGTGCAGGAAGCAAGGCTAAAAAATAAAGCTATACCTGATAAAGCCATGGCCGTCTTGGCGCAGATTCGTTTCGTCATCTTAATTTTTTATGTTGATGTTTTTAGAAGTATATACTTGGTTTTGATCGTCAATAATTACACAAGCAATTTGTTGCAGTTGGTTGATCAGGTCCAAGCCTACTTTAACGCCCATTACCATTACCGGTGTAGCCATAGCGTCGGCTAATTCGGCACTCGGGCAAATAATACTGACACTTTTAATGCCGCTTACCGGCAGCCCGGTTTTAGGATCAATCGTATGCGAATACTTTTTACCGTTGATCAACGCATATTTTTCATAGTTGCCGGAGGTGGCAATGGCCACATTACTGATGTTTAAAGTTGAAAATGGCCACACTTTTTGGTCAGGGTCAGCAATGGCAATTGTCCAGGGTTTACCCTCTGGTTGTGTGCCCCAGGTAATCAAATCCCCGGCCGCATTTACGATTCCGCTTGCTACGCCTTGTTCCTTTAAAAGAGTTTTGGCGCAACCAGCAGCATAACCTTTACCAATACCGCCAAAGCCTATCCGCATACCTGCTTCTTTTAAAAAAACGGTTTGTGCAGAAAAATCCAATTCTACGTTGCGATAATTGATCAGCCTTACCGACTCTTGTGCAGTTTTCCTGTCTGGCAATTGCTTCATGTTTACATCAAAGTTCCACAAGCTTTTATCGATAGAACCGTAAGTAATATCAAATGCACCTTGCGTTAAAGCAGAAATATTCAGGGCCCGGCCAATCAGGTTAAAAACTTCTTCATCCACTTTAACCGGTTGTATGCCGGCATTCCGGTTGATTTCATTTGTCTGGCTGACGTCGCTAAACGTGGTCAATAGTTTTTCAATCCGTTTTATCTCAATTATGGCCTGATCAATTTTTTCTTCGGCCCATTCTTTGTCATCAGCAACTACGCTAATTTCAAAACGGTTGCCCATCAACTTTAATATCCGCCGATGTACAATGGAACACATTATAAATTTTTAACGGGAAGCGTTTGCAATGGATTTTATCTCATCAACAAAATGTTCAGGGGAAACATCCGGAAAACCGTCCCACTGTTTCAATATTTTCCCGTGTTCATCTACCAATAAAGTAAAAGGGAATTTACCTTCCGGGTTATATTTGTCCGCCAGGGCTTCGTTTCGTTTCACCTGGTCTTTATTTAACTGATTTTTTTTCTGCCTGGGGAAATCTGCACGCACCAGTATCAAATGTCCTGATGCATAGTTTTCAAATGTTGCAGATTCCAAAATTTCTTTTCTTAAGCGGATGCAAGGCCCGCACCAGTCAGAACCGGAAAAATTAACGATGATCAATTCGTGCGACTTAGTTGCTTCACTTTCTGCCTCTTTAAAATCGCCTATCCAGGTAACCGATGATAAAAATGAAGTGAACAGTACTGCTATCAATGTTTTCATTTGAAATAAAATCAGGAATAAACTTTTAAGGAAGTACCGGTCAGTAAGGTATTATAGGTAGTCAAAGACCTGTTGGCAGGGGTGTTTTGCACAACTCCGGCTTCCGTAAATGCCGACCCATGGTTATTGCAATAAAAACGGTGGCTTGACGCCTGATAGACTAAAGGATAATCCTGATGCGTACAGGATTGCTGGACGGCAATATATGCCCCGGCCAAAGTACGGGCCACTAAAACGCCGTTGGAAAATAAGTAGCCGCCATTGGCCAGCAAACTGGCATTGGCCGATGCACTTAAATCAAGCGTAAAATTTACACCGGAAGGCCCGGAAGTGGAGGAAGGGCCGGTAGAACTTTTTGAACACCCTACACAATTGATCAATGCAACCGAAGCTGCACTAACACCGATCAATGATAAAAACTCTTTTCTATCCATATAGATTTTTGCAAAAGGAATATTTAAATAATAAAATAGATCAACATTTATTTGTAACTACACATCGTTATCAACACATTAAATAACTCATATATTGTTTACTGGCATATAAAAATCAATTATTGAATTTTAATGAATCTAAACTATAAACAACTCTATTTATTGTTGCTTGGATGCTGCTCCTGTTGATCTTTCCGTTTACACCATGACATATCCTTGCCAACAGAACTATAATTTATATTTTTCATCGATTACCAAGATCAGGAAACTTATGAAACAAGAAAGAAATTTTATATTGATAAAAGAAGCGTTGACTTCCTTCAACCCTCAAGGTTTAAAAATTATTATTTTAATTTGATGATACTTCTTTTAGAGCCTAAAAAAATGGCGGGCGTTTGATTTTGGTTTATTTAAATTGATGCAAACACCAATTTTTATAGGGTAAAAGAAGCATTGGCATTTTTTCTTGTATAAATTTAAATAGGGTCTGCTGAAAAAAAATAACGATTTTGAAATACAGCGAGTTATGCAGAAATTAGGAGGATCAATTGCAAGGAAATATGCAAAAGGGTTTAAAAAAGCGTGCATCAACTCCAATTTTTGTAAGTCCCACCCAGTTAGTTCTGGCTGGGTTTGAGACACCATTTTCACAAAAGCTAAGCCGGAGCAACCGCTGGGTTATTCTGGCAGATAAGATTCCG
>JAABUP010000586.1_pt1 | contig 79371 bp, 85 predicted proteins | sample 5559201 | NCBI WGS metagenome assembly JAABUP01 (sample SAMN10711887, study PRJNA513373) | rock metagenome | isolation source: Antarctica rocks | place: Antarctica
AAGGGAGTGGTCCCCTTGAACTAGATCAACAGGAGATCAGCTGGCCGTGCACAGCGACATCAACTGTCCACCAGCAGGGAGATCAACTGTCCGCCCACAGGGATGTCGAGATGTCCCTTGACAGTCGGCGGAGGTGATGGTGGGCAGGGCCGCCCGGGTCAGCACAATGACACCGACGGTTACAGTAACGGGTGACGGGAGTGGTGCACGTGATCGGCTCGGTCCTGACCGTCGTCGTGCTGGTGCTAATCGCTGCGGGCGTCGTTTGGCTGCTGCGCCAGCGCACTGCCTCGCGGGCCAGCGAGTTGGAGGACGCGAAGTCCGAGGCGCGCCGCTGGGTGGAGCGGCTCGGTGGCCAGGTGCTCAGCTTGACGGGCACCGACGAGGCCTCCAAGCAGGCGCTGGCCGATGCCGCCGAGCGGTACACCGCGGCAGGTTCGCAGATGGACCAGGTGCGTAGCGCGGAGCAGGCCCGCCAGGTCACCGCTACCGCCTACGAGGGTCTCTACTTCGTGCGCGCCGCACGAACCGCGATGGGCGTGGATCCTGGCCCCGAACTGCCTGCGTTGGCGGGCCAGCAGCGCGCGGGAGCCGTCTCCGAGGAACGCGAGGTCGCTGTCGAGGGGCGTTCCTACAGCGCTTCACCGGCACCTTCGAGTCGCAACCGTCACTACTACCCTGGTGGCACGGTGGCCGGACGGCCGGTTCCACAGGGCTGGTACTCCGAGCCATGGTGGCGTCCCGCGCTGATTGGCGGGGTTTGGGGCGTCGGGTCGGCTCTGCTGTTCGGCTCGTTATTCGCCGGAATGGCCGGCAGCGCCTACGCCTCGGGAGATGCCGACGGCGGGGGGATGGACGGCATAGGCGGGGACTTCGACGGCGGCGATTGGGGCGGCGGCGATTGGGGCGGCGGCGATTGGGGCGGCGGCGATTGGGGCGGCGGCGATTGGGGCGGCGGCTTCTGATCCCAATGGCCTTGTCTATGCCCGGTCGTGCTGGGCGGGCAGTGGATCTCGGGAGCCCACAGCACCCGTGCGACGTCGGTTTGGACCGTGCGCGCCGGGTCCAGGACGCAATGCCGGCAAGTTAGGCGGTCAGCTTCCTGAAGATGTGGATCTTGGCGGGTCTGCGGCGCGTTGGACCTGAATGTTGCGTCTGGTGGCGCACTGCACGGCTGGGGACAGCTTCGGGCCTCCTGCGGGCGGACCGGCCCGGATCAATGGGGTTGGGTCAGGCCCCGGTGGCCGCGTCGGGGTTGGCGTTGTCGCCGCCGGAGTCGGACGGGATGTCGGTGGGCGGTGCTTGTCGAGGGCTGAGGGGTGGTCGGTGGCGCCGGAGGAGGCCGAGGACGAGCAGCGCGCTGGTGGCGGCGAACAGGGCGGCGTCGCCGATCAGCCCCAGGGCTAGCAACCCCACCGTGATCGCCCCGGCGAGGACGGCCACGCCGAGCGTGAGGGTCGCGGCCAGCGGCGTTGCCCGCCGCCAGTGACCGGTAAGATGCTGACTCAGCCGTGGATCGTTCTCGGTGAGCTCTTGAGCGGTCTGCTCGAGTACTCGACGTTCCCGGTCGCTGAGCATCCCCGGTGTCCCTTCCGCCCGACCCTGCACCAACCAGCATTGTGCTATCGCGGCAGCGAACCGGCCACCGACGCAACCCCGGCAGGCCGCAGGCAGGGCCGGTTCACCGCCGCGAGACCGGTCGTTCGTCCAGTCGCGGCGAGTCACATCAAAGGCTCACCACCGCGGTGCGCAGTAGGAGCACCGCGACGAACACAGCCGTGAACGCGAGGTCGATCGAGACCGAGCCGACCCGTACCGGGCGTAGGACCCGGCGGACCGGGGCAATCACCGGCTCGGTCACCGCGTGGGTCACCCCTCGCGCGCGCAACGCCCAACCACGCCTTCCGCCGCCGGGGGCGAGCACCCCCGTCCAGTCGAGCACCACTCGCGCGATCATGACGATCTCGAACAGTAGGAGGACCGGTCGCCTGGGGCCCGTCCCGACCAGGGCGAACGTGGGGGAGAGGGGGCCCGTGGAGCAGCCACGCGACACCACACCGGAGCTGCCCGCAGTGGAGCTGTGCGAGCCGGCCACGTCGGTTCTGGTAGCGGGGGAGGAGCGCGCGGCGGCGCTGGAGGCCCTCGCCGCCCGCGCGGACGCCCACGCCGCCGCGGCCCGGTCGGCCCGCACCCGGCGCGCCTACGCCGGCGACTGGGAGCACTTCACCCGGTGGTGCGCCCTGGCCGGACGCGCGGCCCTGCCCGCCGAGGTGTCCACGGTGCGGCTGTATCTGACCGATCTGGAGGCCGTCCGCAGCGAGACCGAGGCGGGGATTTACCGACCGGTCTACCAACCGGCCACGCTGGCCCGCCGGTTGGCCGCGATCGCCGCCGCCCACCGCGACGCCGGGCACCCGTCCCCGACCCGCGACCCCGCCGTGGGCGCGGTCCTGACCGGGATCCGGCGCGCCCGGGCCCATCCGCCGCGGCGGATGCGCCCGCTGCTCCTCGACGACCTCCGTACCCTGCTCGGGCAGATGGACTTTACCCAGTGGCCGACCGGGCTGGCCGCCGCCCGCGACGCCCTGGTGCTGCTGGCCGGGTTCGCCGGCGCGCTGCGCCGCAGCGAGCTCGCCGCCCTCACCATCGCCGACCTGCACTGGCACCCCGCGGACGGAATCCACGTGCGGATCCGCGCCAGCAAGACCGACCAGGACGCCGCCGGCGCCACCATCGTCCTGCCGTACGGACAGAACGCGGGAACGTGCCCGCCGTGCGCTGCGCTGCGCTGGCTGCGTCTTCTGGATGCCGCCCGCGGCGGGCGGCCCGCCCTGATGCGGGCGGTCCTGCACACCCCACCGGGACACGAGACGACCCACCTCTACCCGCACCCCGGGCCCGGGTCCGGGTCCGACGACCCCGGAGTCGACGCCCGCGGCGGCCACGACGACCCGGCCGCGCACGACGACGGGGCTGGGGGAGCGGGCAGCCGGTCTGGTCGGGCGCCGGTCCCGGAGCTGCCCGCGGCCATGCCGCTGCTGCGCGCGGTCGGTAAGGGCGGCACCCTCGCCGACGCCGGGGTGACCGGGGACGCGCTGCACGCCATGATCGGGCGCCGCGCCACCGCCGCCGGGCTGGCGGGCCCGGTCGGGTTCCACTCGCTGCGCGCCGGGTTCGTCACCGCGGCCCGCCGGGCCGGCGCCGACCACCGCGCCGTACGCCGCCAAACCCGCCATTCCAGCGACGCCATGGTCGAGCTCTACGACCGCGACCACACCCCCCTGGCAGGCAACGCCGTCACCAGCCTCGGCCTGTAGACGCCCGAACTAGGCCGCACCGTGTCCCCACCCGACAGCCCGGTCGCCCCGGCGCAAATCCCGCCGGACCCCGAGGTCGGGCGCACGCACCGTGCCGCGCCCACAGCGCACACCGTGGGCCTCGTGCACCCGGACACCCTTCGTGGCGCGGCCGGGCCGGGCTACGTGGGGGAGTGGGGGCTGTTCTGCGACTACGCCGCAGCCACCGACCAACCGCCGTTACCGACCACGGTGGCCGCGCTGACCGGGTTCCTCACCGCGGCACCGGCCCGCCCCGCGACCCTGGCCCGGCGGGTCCGGGCGATCGCCGCCGCGCACCGCCGCGCCGGCTACCTGCTCGCCCGCCCCGACACCGGGCCCGCAGCTCCCCGCCTGGCCTCCGAACGGCGGCGACCCGAGCCCGGGCTGATGATCGCGGCGTGTGCCACCCGCGGCTGGCCTGCCGGACTCGTCGGACGCCGCGACGCCTTCCTCATCGTGGCGACCGAGGTCCTCGGCTATCCCCACCACGCCGCCCGCCAGCTGCACCCCACCGACCTCACTGTTCCCACCACCGGCGCGGCCGACGAGTCTGTGCCGTGGCTGCAGGGACAGGCTGTCCCGGGCTACGGCGATCCGCGGAGCTGTCCCGCGTGCGCGGTGGTGCGCTGGCTGGACATCCTCGGGGTGGCCGACGGGCTGGGTCGCGGCTCGGCACGCATGACCCTCACCGCCGCCGACGCCCCCACCCCGGCCAGCCCGCACCAGCACATCGAAAGCGGGCCGGCGCGGTGGCGCGGCGCCGCGGTGCTGCTGCCCGCGATCGACCGGCACGGCTGGCTCGACGACTACCGCCCGATCTCCATCCGCGCCATCCGCGCCCGACTGGCCCTCGCCGCCGGGCGAGCCGACACCGACGGTCCCGTGGGCGAACCGCCCGACACCCCACCCGCGGCCGCGGACCCGGACCCTCCGATTTCAGCGACCGGTTCCGGGCGGCCCGCTCCCGAGCTGGACGAGGTGCTGACCCTGCTCGACGACCTCGCCGAGGACGCCGACGCCCTCAACACCCGCATCCAGGCCCTGCTCGACGACCACCTCCCATCCCGGCGCCGAGCCTGATCGGCGCGGCCCGGGGACCCGACACCGGGACCGGCGTGTGAGCGGGAGTCGTTGACCGGAGTCATCGTCGAGGCGCCGGCGCCGGCGCGGACGGGGACGACGGGATGCCGCCGCGGCAGGGTGCAGCCCGGTCCGAGCCGCCGGCCGTCGCCTCCGTGATCGGACCAACTTCCCTTGACATAGCCTCGGTGCGAGAGTTCGTCGACCATGACGGCAACGTCGGTTCTGCTGAAGGGTGCCGGACGTGAACGGATCATCCGCGTTAGGACAGCGGCTGCGGCGGGTGGCCTCCGAGCGGGTCGGGCCCACCGAGCAGTCCTTGATGGTCGCCTGGACCGGGTTCGGGGCCACCTTCGGGATCACCCGGGCGATCACCCACTGGATCCGGGCCGGGCACGGCCCGTCCGGGGGCGGGATGAGCGCCGGCGGGCGGCATCTGCACCACTACAACATCGGCATCGTGCTGCTGGCCGCGGTGGGTGCGGTCGCGCTGCGCGGGGAGGAACGCCACCGCCGCCACGGGCTGACCGCCACCGCCTACGGCAGCGGCACCGCGCTGATCGTCGACGAGCTGGCCCTGCTGATCGACTTCGAAGACGTGTACTGGGCCAAAGACGGGCGCAGCAGCGTCGACGCCGCCATCGCTGTGATCGCCGTGGGCGGGCTCTACCTGGCCGCGGTCCCGTTCTGGCACGGCGCCGCCCGGGAACTCCTGCCCACCCGGGCCTGACCAGGCTGATACCCCTGCCGCCGATCGCGGAGGTCGGCGGCCACGAGCTCGATCAGGCAGAGGCCACCGGCGCACCCGGGCGCCGGAGCCGGGGAGCCGGCCTCGACCGCGCGAGTCCCTGAGGGGTGGGGAACCTCGAGCCCGGTGTGCGCCTTGTCAGGGTGTGCGGGCCCAGTCGTAGCCCAGCGCATCCGCCCGGTCTCGGGCACAGGTCCCGCGTCGTCCCGGTCTGTATCCCCAGGCGCAGCCGGTGCGAGTCGACCCGCCGCTTCGCGGTCAGGTCCTGCGCGTCCTGGTCGAGATAGAAGAACCGTTCCACCTCCGCCACCGAGGGCTTAGCCCCGAAGCAGCCGTACGCGGCGACCTACGCGTCGCTGAGGAACTTGACCGGCACGACGCGGGACCTTCAGGCCGCGAGCTTCGCCCAGTAAGCCGGAGCAGGATGTCGGCTCATCCGAGGTGATCACCGAGGCCGACACTGCCCGCCGAGCTGGCTTGGAACTGGTCCTCGGCAGGCCCGAAATCGCTCGAAGACAGCCGATGCAGCAACAGCAGCGGCAACACCCCGGCGGGCTTCGGGGTGTTGCGGCACCAGGCGGGCACGATCGCCGGAGGAGAACCAGCGACGCTCGCGGTCCCCGGGGCGGCTTCACTCACCCTCGTCCTCCGTACCGCGCAGCGCTGGTCGGCGGAGTTGAGCGCCGGGATTGTCGCAGCAGCAGGGCGGGCGTAGCCTCCGCCTTCCGGGCGTGAGGTCCGGGCAGATGCTCGTGCTGACGCAGCGGGATCTGAGCACCGGACTCGTGGTGCAGCCGCCGTGATCGGCGGCAATCGAGGGGTGGCCATGACGGCGGAGGACTACACCACCCCGCCCCGCGCAGTGGGCCGGGATGCGGTGTTCGTGCGGCATCGGCTCAAGAGCCCGAAGGTGGCCGAATCGGCCTATATCGCTCCGAACGCGGTGCTGTGCGGGGACGTCACCGTCGGCCCGCACAGCCGGGTGCTATTCGGCGCGGTGATCACCGCCGAAGGCGGCCCGGTGGAGATCGGCGCGCACTGCGTGATTATGGAGAACGCCGTCGTCCGGGGGGTGCCACAGCACACGGCCCGGCTGGGGGCCCGGGGACCAGCTCGTCGGCGGTCGGCGGTCGGCGGTCGGCAATGCGATGCGATGCGATGCGATGACCGTCAACCGGCACCCGGCCAGTTTCGGGCCCGTGTGTACAGCGCGTCGAGGTCCGCGGTCTGGCCCAGGGTGGTCAGGAACTGGTCGGACCGACGTTGCATCTCACGGTCGATCACCTCATGATCGCCCGGCACAGCTCCACGAGCTGCTGAGCAAATTCTGTCGTCGGTCAAAGCATGTGGGCGCCGAGGTTGCCGACTCCCATGACCGCGCGGTCCTGCGGTGGTGGAGCGAGGAAGACGGCGACGAAAGCGCCCTCGTGTTCCCCGCCGCGGTGCGCGACATGCTGGCTGGCGATCTCCCGCACGTCCTCGTGGACCTTGCGCTGCTCCTCGGTCAGCCAGCCTTGGACGGCCTGGTCCAGACGAAACCGCGACGCCTTGGGCGCCAGGTGGCCTCGTCCTGAGCTGAACGCTCGGGGGTAGGAGATGACGCCGGCATTCCACAGGGCCGCGACCGGCACCCACAGATATTCCTCGTTGCGGAGGCCCGTCCAGGCGGTCGGGGTCGCCGGGATCGCCTACCGGTTCTGGTCAGGTGAGCTGGTGCAGGGCTCAACGCGACCCCGCGCCAGGTCGCCGTGGCGCTGCGCGCGAAGCACGAGCGTCTCCACCTGCAGTGGGCCTCGGTCAGTTCGGCGAGGTCCTCCCTCGAGCCGGAGCGACCCGGTAGCCCCGCGCGGATCTACTGACCGTGCTGCTCGACGCCGCTGGCAGGGGTCCCACAGCCGCAGCTCAGCCGGCGCACAGCTCTCGCGAGGAGTGTCGGCGGGTGGAGAGGAGCGGTGATGCCTGCGGTTGTCAGTCTACTGGGAGTCACGCGCAGCCCGTGGGCGTTCATCGCCGCGTCGGTCCAGGCGTCGGTGACCCCGAGGACGAACAGGGTCGCCGCGAACACCAGCCACGACGACGCGACCGCGACAAGCGGCAACAGCAGCGCCCCGAGGACGCCGACGACCACCGCGACCCGCCCGCCCCCGAAGCGCGCGATCAACGGACCGGCGAGTACCCCGACCACCAATGCCGCTCCGGGGAACGCGGCCACGGCGGTCCCGAGCTCGGCGTTGGACAGGCCCAGGGCGTCGCGCAGGGTCGGGAACCACCCGACGATGCTGTTGTAGGTCGCCCCGTTGACCACGAACAGCACGGCCACGGCACCCCGGGCCCGGCGATCGACGCGGGGTGGGGGCGGGGGTCACCGCGTCCAGGTGAGTCCCTGCCGGGCGACGGCGTAGGTCTGGTCGACGGCCTCGTCCGTGAGCCTTCGCCCGAACGCCTGCAGCAGCCGCGGGAGCTGGCCGACCCGGGACACGAGCACCCCCCGGGGACGCTCCGAGCCGCCCACGGTGGCGCCGACCACGGCGATCACCGCCGACACCGGCGGCGGGTTCAGCGTCGACTCCGCTCCCGCCTCGAACGCGAGTGCCTCCGAGAGCCGGGTCTCGGCCTCCTCCGCGATGATCCGCCGACGGTCCAGATCGATGCGCGCCGCGTCGAGGACCAGCGACTGCGTGTCGATGACGACCTTTCCGCCCGGACGGTTGAGCACTTCGACGACGAACACCCCGGACGGGCCGACGACGACGTGATCGAGCAGCACCGTCTCGTCCTCGAGCCCCATGGGGACGCCGTGCAGCATCCGCCACCGCGGGGCCCGGCCACGGCGGATCGACGCGGTCGGCCCGAGCAGCTTGGCCAGGGCCTCGGCGACGGCCTGCCGGCCGTCGGCGCGCAGCAGATGTGGTCGGTCGGCGCCGCGCCCGGACTCGAGGCGGGCCCGGGACGCCTCGCCGGTGAGGCCGTGGGTCGGGCGGTGGGTCGCCAGATCCTTGACGCCCGGCTCCCACCCGCCCTCGGGCGCCGGCGTCGCGCTCTCGAGCATGGGCGCGGCCTCCACCGGGGTCGTCCCCAGGGTCGGCAGGCCGTGCGAGAAGAGCCATTCGTCGATCTCGGCGCGGAACGCGTCCGCCCAGGCGGTCGGCACGTCGTACTGCAGGCGGGTCATCAGATCGAAGTGCCCGAGCGGGAGCCCGGTGTCGGTGGTGACGTAGAGCCGGTCGGAGCCGCGGCGTCGCTTCCGTCGGACCGACATCACGCGTTCCCCGTGCCGGCGCCCCGTAGGTAGGCGGAGATGTTGTCGTGCTCCGCGGCGGTGAGTTCGCGGATGCCCTCGACCACCGACGGCTCGATCAACGCGCCGGCCAGCGGCACGGTCACGTGCACCCCGACGTCGATCGCGAGTCGACAGCCCCCGCCGGGCCCTTCCGATGGCACCTCGGTCACCGTCATGGACCCGTCCGCGACCACCGGGGCGCGGGGGACGACGACGTCGACGGCTCCGGAGAGCCGCGTCGCGCCCAGGGTCCAGCGCTCGCTCCGGGTGATCATGAGGGACCCACCCAGGAGCCGGGCGATCGGGCCGGGCACGGCGTCCGCGGGGACGGGCTGGCGGACGGTGACGGTCACGGCGTCGTCGGTGGCGTGATGGCTCACGACCTCGCCGCCACCGCTCCCGCTCCTGGCGACGAGACGGGCGCGGTGGAAGGCCGGGTCGGCCAGGGCGGCGGCGAACACCGCGACTGCCTGGGGGTAGTCACGGCTCAACCGCAGCCGAGTGGTCACGCCCGCGACCCTAATCCCCGATCGGGGGACGGAGGGACGACGAGGAACGGGTGCGCGGCGGGCGAAGCGCGGCGCGGCGAAGGACGACGAGGACTGATCCACCGGGCGCCGCGGGACTGTCGATCGTGCCGCACATTCGCGGCATGATCGACACTCTCGGCCAGTACGGACCGATCACGCCGCCGCGAGCGTGACGCGAAGGCCGCCGACCACGCACCGGTCCGCCGGCGGCACCTCTCGCCGGAACCTGCGGCAGGACTCAGCCGTCCGCGGCGTCTGCGGCCTGGTGCACGTAGTCCAGCACGGCGTCCTGCTCCGGGGTCGTCGTGCGGCCCGCCACCGCGACGACGCGCTTCCCCCTCCGCGACCGGTCATGACGAGCAGGTGAACGGTCGCGTGCAACATCTGCACGCGGACCGAGTGATGTTGACCACGCATCGCTGGCGCCGTTCAGTCGTCTCTGTACGACCGCTCGCGGCTCTCATTCAGGGAGCCCGGGTCTCCGACGAGGGGGTGTCCGGATGGTGCGCAGCGGCGACGGCCCCGATCTCGGACGACTCGGCTCCGGCCGGTCCCTCAAGACCGCGGCCGAGGCGCTCGCCGCCCTGCGCATCCTCGGTAACAGCCCCACCGGTCTCACGGCCGACGTGCTCGCCCGCGAGCTGGGCAAGAGCCCGGCCACCGGGCGCTACCTGCTCAACACCCTCTGCCAGGAGGGCTACGCGATCCGTGACGGCGCCGCCGGGGTGCACCGCCTGGTGCTGGCTCCGCCGTGGGGGCAGCCCTGGGGCGCCCCGTCCCGCCCCGAGCGCTACGAGCTGCCCGAGCGACTCTCCGACGCGGTGACCGAGCTCTACGCCCGGACCCGCCAGCGCACCTACCTCGCCCAGTGGGAGGACGACTCGACGGTGATCGTCGACGCCCGCGGACACCAGGGCCTTGCCCGCATCCCGGACCTCAGCGAGCGCATCCCGCTCGCCCAGGCGCACGCGCTCGCGGTGTCCAAGGCCCTCGTGGCCGCGTCGTCGGAGCTCGAGCAGCTCCTCTGCGCGCACTCGGAGCTCACCGCCTTCACCCCGACGACGATCACGACGACGCCGGGTCTCGAGCTCGAACTGTCCCGGGTCCGCCGGAACGGGGTCGCCTTCGACCGCGAGGAGTTCGCCGAGGGCTTCTGCTGCGTCGGCGCCCCGATCGTCGCGCCCGACGGCCGGGTGGCCGCGAGCATCGCGGTCTCGACGCCCACGCGCCGCTTCGCCCACCTCTCGGGCGAGATCACCCGGGCCGTCAGCGAGGTCGCCGCCGAGGCCAGCAGGGCCTGGCGCGAGCAGGCCGGCGAGGACGAGCTCCCCGAGGCGCACTGCCCGTTCGCCGGGGACCACGCGACCCCGCCGGACCCCACGACCTTCCGCCGACCGAGCTGGGAGACCGGCCGCGACGGCCTGATCACGGAGGAGGTGCCCGACCTGCGTTGAGCACGACCCCGCCGTCGGCAGTCCCCTGGCGGCGGAACAGAACCCCGTGCGGGTTGCCGAGGCGCCGGCACCCCCCGCACATCGACTCATCGAGGAGGAACCGAGGTCATGAGCCGAGAAAGCTTGACCAAGGCGCACGAGAAGATCCAGGAACTCTCCTGGAAGCCGCGGTCGGCAACGCCCGCGGAGAACTACACCACCGACTACACCTTCAAGCGGGCGCCGAAGAAGGACCCGCTCAAGCAGGTCCTGCGCTCCTACTTCCCCATGGAGGAGGAGAAGGACCACCGCGTCTACGGCGCGCAGGACGGCGCGATCCGCGGCAACATGTTCCGCCAGGTCCAGGAGCGGTGGATGGAGTGGCAGAAGCTGTTCCTGTCCATCATCCCCTTCCCGGAGATCTCCGCGGCGCGCGCCATGCCGCTGCTGTTCTCCACGGTGCCCAGCCCCGAGGTCCACAACGGGCTGGCCATCCAGATGATCGACGAGGTCCGCCACTCGACGATCCAGCAGAACCTCAAGCGGCTGTACATGAACCACTACATCGACCCGGCGGGGTTCAACACCAGCCTGAAGAACTTCCAGTCGGACTACTGCGGCACCATCGGCCGTCAGTTCGGCGAGGGGTTCATCACCGGTGACGCCATCACCGCGGCGAACATCTACCTGACGATCGTGGCCGAGACGGCGTTCACCAACACGCTGTTCGTGGCCATGCCGGCGGAGGCGGCCGCCAACGGCGACTACCTCCTGGCGACGGTGTTCCACTCGGTGCAGTCCGACGAGTCCCGGCACATCTCCAACGGCTACGCCATCCTGCTGATGGCGCTGGGCGACGAGGAGAACCGGCCGCTGCTCGAGCGCGACCTGCGCTACGCGTTCTGGAACAACCACGCGGTGGTCGACGCCGCGATCGGCACGTTCATCGAGTACGGCACCAAGGACCGGCGTAAGGACCGCGAGTCCTACGCCGAGATGTGGCGCAAGTGGATCTACGACGACTACTACCGGTCGTACCTCATGCCGCTGGAGAAGTACGGCCTCGCCGTGCCCCACGCGGAGGTCGAGGAAGCCTGGAACCGCATCTGGAACAAGGGCTACATCCATGAGGTCGCCCAGTTCTTCTCGACCGGCTGGTGGGCCAACTACTGGCGCATCGACGGGATGGACGACGACGACTTCGAGTGGTTCGAGTACAAGTACCCGGGCTGGTACGACAAGTACGGCAAGTGGTGGGAGAACTACAACCGCCTCGCCACGCCCAACGGTCACAAGGCGATCACCTTCGAGGATGTGGGCTACGAGTACCCGCAACGGTGCCACACCTGCATGGTGCCGTGCCTCATCCGTGAGGACCTGGTCGTCGACGAGGTCGACGGCGAGATGCGCTCCTACTGCTCGGAGACCTGCCACTGGACCGACACCGTCGCGTTCCGGGGCACGTACGAGGGTCGCGAGACCCCGAGCATGGGTCGCCTCTCCGGCAAGCGCGAGTGGGAGACGCTCTACGACGGCTGGAGCGCCGCCGATGTCCTGCGCGACATGGGCACCCTGCGGGACGACGGCAAGACGCTCGTCCCGCAGCCCCACCTGAACCTCGACCCCAAGAAGATGTGGACCGTCGACCGCTTCGAGGACGTCCAGTTCGCCTCCCCCAAGGGGTCGCTGAACGACATGACACCCGACGAGCGCGAGGCCTACATCGCGTCGTACCGGAGCAAGGGTCCGGCCGGCGGCGCCGCGAAGTGGGCGGCGGGTCAGGCCTGATCGGGGTGTGACCTCGAACGGGCGGTCCGCCGCTTGACGGGAGTGCCCGGCCCAGCGCCAGGGCCGGGCACTCCCCCCGGCGTCCCATCCTCACCGGATGTCCCTTCGGGCCTGACCCGTTTCCAGACAAGACGAGGAGTTCCAGCGCCGATGACCGACAAACACCGCGTGCGATTCGAGCCGGTCGGCCTCGAGATCGAGGTCGACGAGAAGGAGACGATTCTCGAGGGCGCCTTCCGGCAGGGCGTGATGCTCATGCACGGGTGCAAGGAAGGGCAGTGCTCGTCGTGCAAGTCGTTCCTCCTCGAGGGTGAGGAGGGCCTCGAGCTGGAGATGGACCGCTACTCCACCTTCGCGCTCAATGACACGGAGAAGGCGGAAGGCCACGTTCTGCTCTGCCGGGCGCACGCCTACGACGACCTCACCATCGAGTTGCTCAACTACGACGAGGACATGCTCCGGTCGGGTGCGCGCATCACGACCGCCCGGACGCGGGTGACCACGATCGACCCGATCACCTCGGATCTGCGCCGGCTCGTGCTGGCCCTTGAGGAGCCGAAGGAGTTCGCGTTCCTGCCTGGGCAGTACGTGGACATCACGATCCCGGGCACCCAAGAGCACCGCTCGTTCTCCATGTCCACGACCCCGGCCCAGTCCGACCACCTCGAGTTCGTCATCAAGATGTATCCGGGTGGCAAGTTCTCCGAACTCCTCGACTCGGGTTTGAAGATCGGGGACGAGCTGGAGATCAAGGGGCCGTACGGAATGTTCACCCTGCGTGAGAGCCACCAGAGTGACCTCGTGTTCGTCGGCGGCGGCGCCGGGATGGCACCGGTCCTGTCGCTCCTGCGGTCGATGGACGAGCGCGGGATCCAGCGCAGCGCGCGCTTCTACTACGGTGCCCGTACCGAGGCGGACCTGTGTTTCCTGGAGGAGCTCGGCTCGTTCGAGCAGCGCCTTCCCCGCTTCACGTACACGTCGGCCCTGTCCCACCTGGACGACGGTGCTGAATGGAAGGGCGAGACGGGGTTCGTCCACGACGTCGTCGACCGGATCGAGGGCGACCTCACCGGCGTCGACGCCTACGTCTGCGGTCCGCCGCCGATGGTCGAGGCGGCGATCGCGGTCCTGGAGCAGCACGGAGTCGCCACCGAACACATCTACTACGACAAGTTCACCACCTCAGCTGACGCCGGCGAGTAGCCGGGCACCAGGAGTAAGGGAGACGACATGACGGAGACCGTCGAGCAGGAAGCGGACGAAGTACGCAGCGTTCCGCGGGTGAACCACACCGACGCGGAAGCGGGCGCGAAGACGTTCCCCAGTTCGGGCGCACGGTCCTACGAGTACTACACACCGAAGCGCCGCAAGCGCTCGGTGTACGAAGACGTCACGGTGGAGATCCAGCCGGACACGCGGCACTACCTGTCCCAAGGCTGGCTCTACTCCTTCGCGGACGGGTCGGCCGGCTACCCCCTCGAGTGGACGGTGCTGAAGGCGCGGGGTCAGGACACGAACACCCCACCCGAGCGCTTTCGCGGATCCGGGGGCGCGGGCTACCCGTGGCCGGCGACCGGGTGGCACGAGTTCCGCGATCCCAACGAGGAGTGGGAGTCCACCCTCTACAAGTACAACGCCGACGTCGTCCGCCAGACCCAGCGCAACGTCGAGACCGCCAAGCAGACGAGGGCGTTCGACAACTGGGGCAACAACTGGGTCCGGTTCGTCGAGCGGCAGGTCGGCGCCTGGATGCACGTCGAGTACGGCCTGGGTATGTACGTGTTCCTCACCGCTCAGCGGCGGGCGCCCACCAACATGCACAACAACGCCATCTCGGTGAACAGCATGCACAAGATGCGGTTCGCTCAGGACCTGGCGCTCTACAACCTCACGGTTTCCGACGAGATCGAGGGCTTCGACGGACAGGCCCACCTCGGGGTCTGGAACGACGACGAGATGTGGACCCCGGTACGTGAGGTCGTCGAGAGCCTGACCGCCATCAAGGACTGGGCCGAGGCGGTGTTCGTCACCAACGTGGTGTTTGAGCCCCTGGTCGGCGAGCTGTTCCGCAGCCGGCTGGTCATGCAGGCGGCCGCGGGCAACGGCGACTACATCACCCCGACCGTGGTGGGCGCCGGCGAGTACGACTACGCCCAGCGGGATCTGCGCTACACCGAGGCCATGTTCCGGCCGCTCTCGGACGACGACGAATTCGGCGCGCACAACAAGGAGCACATGAGTTCCTGGATGTCCGAGTGGGTGCCGCGCTGTCTCGAGGCCTCCCGGAAGCTGCAACCCCTGTGGTCGCAGCCCGACTCCAAGCCCCAGCGGTTCGAGGACGCCCTCGACGCCAGCAAGGCCCGGTTCTCCGGCATCTGTGCCGAACTCGCCGTCGACGTCCCCAAGGAGCTGGAGCTGTGAGCACCACCGAGAACACCGACAACCGCTGGGACTTCCGCCACGAGGTGTCCAACCGCTGTGGCATCACCCTGATGAACAACCAGGTCGGCTACGTCGTCGCCGAGGTGATGCGGGAGAAGCCGAACAGCGAGGTCAGCGAGTTCCCGTCGATGATCCGCGTCGACGGAACGGGTCGCCTCGAGTTCGTCTACGAGGAGTTCGCCGAGGCCCTGGGTGTCGAGGAGTTCGGTACGGCCGACCTCGAGGAGATCATGTCCACCCACTACGGGCGCATGATCCATGTCGACGACAAGACGATCCTCGTGGCCAACCCCGAGGACGCGGCCGAGGAGCTCGGGTTCGACCTTCCGGTGGTCCAATAACACCCAGGTGACCGGCCGCGTGGGTCCTGCGGGGCCCGCGCGGCCGGTCATCTGACCCGGAGTCCCGGCGCAGACGAAGGAGTCAGGCGATGGCGAAGGAGCTGTACTACGCCGCCGATGCGAGGCGGCTGCTGCAGGCGGGCGTGGACAAGCTCGCCGAGGCCGTGAAGACGACGCTCGGCCCCAAGGGTCGCAACGTCGTGCTCGAGAACATCACCGGCACCCCGACGGTCACCAACGACGGCGTGACGATCGCGCGCGAGATCCACCTGCCGAATCAGTTCGAGAACATGGGCGCGCAGCTGGTCAAGGAAGTCGCGATCAAGACGAACGACGTCGTCGGCGACGGCACGACGACCGCGACGGTGCTCGCCCAGGCCATGGTGCGCGAGGGCATGCGGGCCATCGGGAAGGGCTCGAACCCGGTGCAGGTCAAGGGCGGCGTCGACGCGGCCGTGGAGCGGATCGTCGCCCACCTGGAGAAGGCGGCTCACCCGGTGCGTGACCGTGCCGCCTATGCGCACGTCGCGAGCATCTCGGCCAACGACGACGACGCCATCGGCAACGCCATCGCCGAGGCCCTGCACACCGTCGGCGAGGACGGCGTGATCACCATCGAGGAGTCCGGTGTCCTCGGGATGGACGTCGACTTCGTCGAGGGATTCTCCTTCGACCGGGGCTACGTCTCGCCCTACATGGTCACCGACCGCGGCCGGCTCTCGACCGAGTTCGAGGACCCCTATATACTGTTGAGTTCTCAGAAGATCTCCAGAATCCAGGACATCATGCCGGTGATCGACAAGATCATGCGTGCGCCGGCCCCCCTGGTGATCATCGCGGAGTCGGTGGAGGGTCAGGCGCTGAGCCTGCTCGTCAACAACCACGTCAACGGCCGGCTGCCCTGCGTCGCCATCCAGGCTCCCGGGTTCGGGACCAAGCGCGTCCACCAGCTCGAGGACATCGCGGCCCTCACCGGCGGCACGGTCCTCACGCGCGACTCGGGCCATTCCCTCGAGTCGCTGACGCTCGACATGCTCGGGCGGGCCCGCCAGGTCCAGGCCGATGAGGACAACACGACCATCATCGAAGGGGCTGGCGGCTCGGAGGCTGTCCAGTTCCGCCTCGACCAGCTGCGCGCCGAACTCGAGCGCGCCACCAGCGGCCACGACGAGGACGCCCTGCGGGAGCGCATCGGGCGCCTGACCGGCAAGGTCGCCGTGGTCCGGGTGGGCGCCGCCACCCCGGCGGAGCTCAAGGAGAAGCAGCACCGCGTCGAGGACGCCCTCTCGGCGACGAAGGCCGCGATCGCCGAGGGGATCGTCGCCGGCGGTGGGTCGGCGCTGCTGCACGCCCGCCGCGCGCTGGCCGACCTCGATGCCCGAGGGGACGCCGCCACCGGCCGCGACATCGTGGCCGCGTCGCTGCTGGAGCCGGTGTTCTGGATCGCGGCCAACGCCGGGCTGGACGGTCGGGCGGTCATCGAGCGGCTCCTCGCGAACGACTCGGCCGACTCGCTGGACTACGGGTTCGACGCCCTCACCGAGACCTACGGCGACCTCGTCGTGGCCGGCGTCGTCGACCCCCTCCGGGTGACGCGGTCGGCCCTGCAGAACGCCGCGTCGATCGCCGGCCTCGTGCTGACCACCGACACGCTGGTCGCGGAGGAGAAGCAGAACTTCGGTCCGCAGGGCGCGATCTACACCGAGGTCGGCGACCTCGCCGAAGGCCTGCCGCAGCCGTCGCCGGACTCCACGACCCCCCAGTCGCTGGGCCTCGGACCGTCGGTCGGCTGAGTCGGTGCAGGGATGAAGTCGCCGAGGGTCGGGCCGGGTGTGAGGAACCCGGACGCCCGGCACGGCGAGGTCGAGGACTACCTGCGGGCGAGCGGATCGCGCGCCAGGACACACGAGCGGAGCAGGGGAAAGGACACACCGTGAAGGCCGTCCGCGTCCACGCCTACAACCAGGCACCGGCACTCGACGAGGTTCCCGACCCCGAGCTGTCGGGCCCGCACGACGTCATCGTCAAGATCGGCGGCGCCGGGCTCTGCCGGACCGATCTGCACATCATCGAAGGTCAGTGGGCCGAGATCTCCGGCGTCGGCCTGCCCTACGTGATCGGGCACGAGAACGCGGGGTGGGTCACCGAGGTCGGTTCGGCGGTCACCAACGTCGCCGTCGGCGACACGGTCATCCTGCATCCGACGCCGACGTGCGGGCTCTGCCACGCGTGTCGCGCCGGGGACGACATGCACTGCGTGAACTCCACGTTCCCGGGGATCAACACCAACGGCGGGATGGCCGAGTACCTGCTCACCCACGCCCGGGCGTGCATCAAGCTAGCCGATCACCTGCAGCCCGCCGACGTCGCCGCGCTCGCCGACGCCGGGATCACGGCCTACCACGCGGCCCGCAAGGCGGTGCCGCTGCTCTACCCGGGCACGCACTGCGTCGTGGTGGGCGCGGGTGGCCTCGGGCACATCGGTATCCAGTCGCTCGCGGCGCTCACCGCCACCGAGATCACCGTGCTCGACCGCAACCACGACGCCCTCAAGCTCGCCGAGCAGCTGGGCGCCCACCACACCGTCGAGGCCGACGGGTCGCACGTCGAGGCGATCACGGAGATCACCGGGGGTGGGGCACAGGTCGTCCTCGACTTCGTGGGTGAGCAGGGCGCGGAGAAGGAAGCGCCCTCGCTGCTCGCGAACGGGGGCTCGCACTTCGTCATCGGCTACGGCGGCGCGCTGGACCTCGATACCATCCAGATCGTGTCCCGCGAGATCAACGTGATCGGCAACCTCGTCGGCACCTACAACGACCTCGTCGAGCTCATGAACCTGGCGGGTCGGGGGCTGGTCACCCTGCACACCCAGACCTACGCGCTCGACGCCGTGCGCGACGCCATCGCCGATCTCGAGAACGGCCGCATCCGCGGACGAGGCATTCTCGTCCCCTGAGTCCACCACCACCTCGGTCCCGGGAAGGACAACCATGTACGAGAAAGACGGCGAGAAGTACTTCGTGGTCGACAGCCACATGCACTACTGGGACGCCTCCCCGGCGAACTGGGTCAAGGGCGCCGAGCAGTACGCCAAGGGCTGGATCGAGTGCTTCCACGCCTACCAGTCGCTCGGCCCGGCCGAGACCCACTGGTCGATCGAGCACTTCCAGAAGTACTCCGAGGAAGACCTGATGAAGGACGTCTTCGAGGACGGCCACGTCGACGTAGCGATCTTCCAGCCCACGTACCTCAAGGAGTGGTACACCGAGGGCTTCAACACCACCGAGCGCAACGGCGCCCTCGCCGAGAAGTACCCGGATCGCTTCCGGATCAACTCCCGGTTCGACCCCCGCGACGGGGACGCCGGGATACGCGAGTTCGAGCAGAACGTCGAGCGCTACCACCCCAAGGGCATCAAGCTCTACACCGCGGAGTGGAACAACGGCTCGCGCGGCTACAAGCTCTCCGACCCGGGGTGCTACCGCTTCCTGGAGCGCGCGCAGGAGCTGGGCATCAAGAACGTGCACGTGCACAAGGGCCCGACGATCTGGCCACTGGACAAGGACGCGTTCGACGTCTCGGACGTCGACCACGCGGCCACCGACTTCCAGGGCCTGAACTTCATCGTCGAGCACGTGGGCCTGCCCCGCATCGAGGACTTCTGCTTCATGGCGACGCAGGAGCCCAACGTCTACGCGGGCCTCTCGGTGGTCCTCGGCGGTCTGATGCACGCCCGACCGAAGTTCTTCGCCAAGGTCATGGGCGAGCTGCTGTTCTGGGTCGGCGAGGACAAGATGACCTTCGGCTCGGACTACGGCATCTGGGAGCCCAAGTGGCAGGTCGAGGGCCTCGTCGACTGGGACTACCCGTCCGACGAGTTCTCCGACTACCCGCGTCTGGGCGTCGAGGGCAAGAAGAAGATCCTCGGCCTGAACGCGGCGAAGCTGTACGACATCGAGGTTCCCGCCGAGTACCAGCTGGCTTCTGATGCGGGTACGCCGGCGGCCTCCGACGATGCCGAGCTCGTCCAGGACCGGTCGGTGGCCCAGGCATGAGCGCACCCTCCACCACCCGCCCCACCGAGCTGGTGGGGCGGGTGTGGGAGGCGCTGTCCACCGTGCGTGACCCCGAGCTCGACGCCGACGTCGTCACGCTCGACTTCGTCGGGTCGTGCACGGTGTCGGACTCCGGGGAGGCCACCGTCCGGCTGCGCCTGCCCACCTACTTCTGCGCCCCCAACTTCGCGTTCCTCATGGTGGCCGACGCCCACGACGCCGTCAGCACCGTCGACGGCGTCCGCACCGCCGACGTGACTCTGGTCGACCACTTCGCCTCCGACGCCATCAACGCCGGCGTCGCCGCCCGCGCCGGGTTCGTCGGCTCCATGACGGGCGCCCCCGCAGGAATCGCCTCGGTCGGCGAGGCCGTGGCCGAACTCGACGAGCTCCGCGCCACCTTCACCGCCCGCGCGGTCATGGCCGGCACCGACGTCGTCGTCCGCCCGCTGCTGCGCGCCGGGCGCACCCCGGCCGAGGTCGCGGCGATGACCCTCGGCGAGGCCCCCGACACCCGCGACCGCGAACGCCTCCGGGCCCGCCGCGGCGAGCTCGGCCTGCCGGCCTCCGACGACTCCCCCCTCGTCGTCGATCCCACCGGCAACGCCGTCGGCCTCGACGCGCTGCCCCTGCACCTCCGCAAGGCCCGCAGCTACCAGGTCGGCGTCGAGGCCAACACCACCATCTGCTCCGGCCAACTCACCGCGCGCTACGGCCAACCCGCCCGCGAGAGCTGACCCGCCCCGACCGTCACCGTCGCCGCCGTCACCGCGGGCACCGAAGAACCCACCACGACCGATACCTCCGCGATCCGGCAGGAGCTCCGCGCATGACCACGACCGACACCCCGCGCAGCGTCAAGCGGCTCGGCTCGCCCGCCGCGGCCGCACTGGCCGACCTCGCGGCCCTCTTCGAGGACCTGCAGACGGTGCTGCTGTGCTGCGAACGCCTCGTGACCGAGCTCGCCGCGCCCGAGCCCGACGACGTTGTCGTCGAGGCGCTGTGGACGACCGCGCTGCTCTCCTACACCCGGTGCTTCGCGCCCGGCGGGCGAGGGATGGGGCTCGTCGAGGACGACGTCGTCGCCACCGGACTGAAGGGGGACGTCCTCGCCTGGCACCGCATGGTGCGCACCCTCAAGAAGCACTACTCCGACCCCGCCGTCAACCCGCGGGAGAGCTTCGGGGTCGGGGTGGCGGTCACCGACGGAGTGCCGTCCGGGGTGGCGATCACCTCGACCCGCCAGGACCGCGTCGACGAGCAAACGGTGCGCCAGACCGGCGCTCTCGCGTTCGCGCTCAGCCGCCTCGTGGACACCAAGATCAGCGAGCACCAGGCGACCGTGCTCAAGGGAGCCGCGGCCCTGAGCGCCGCCGAGCTCGCCACCCTCGACGAGGTCGAGCTGAGCGTTCCGGAGAGCGACTCCTCCGACGCCGACGCGGGGGACCACGACGCAAGGGACCACGGTGGCCCGGAGGACGACCGATGACCGAGAAGTACAACCCGTGGACCGTCGTCAACGTGGTGTTCCGACACCTCGCCGAGGAGGAGGGCCTGCACCCGGTGCTCGGGGAGAGCGGTGACCCCTCGGGGCCCGCCGCGGACCTCCTGCGGGCCCTCGGGGTGACCCCGGGCCTGCCCGCCCAGGGCGACGGGCACGTCGCCGAGCAGGTCCGCGACGAGCTCGCCGCGCTGCGGGCCCGGTTCACCCCCGTCGATCCCGTCGAACCGCCCGACCCGGCCTCCGGTCCTGCCTCCGGTCCTGCCTCCGGTCCTGCCTCCGGTCCTGCCTCCGGCTCAGGCTGACCGGTGTTCCGCCGCCCGCCGCTGCGGCTCGCGGGGCCCGCCGTCGTGGCCTCGGTGGCCTACGTCGACCCCGGCAACGTCGCCACGAACGTGACCGCGGGCTCGGAGTACGGCTACGCACTGGTGTGGGTGGTGGTGCTCGCGAGCGTCATGGCGGTGCCGGTCCAGTACGTCTCGGCGCGCGTCGGCGTCGTCACCGGGCGGAGCCTGCCGCAGGCGTGCCGCTCGAGGATGAGCCGAGCGGCGCGCGTCGTGATGTGGCTGCAGGCCGAAGTGGTGGCCATGGCGACCGACGCCGCGGAATTCCTCGGGGCCGCCGTCGGGCTGCACCTGCTGTTCGGGATCGGGCTGCTCCCCTCGGGCCTCATCACCGCCGTCGTCGCGTTCGCGGTGCTCGGCCTGCAGCGCCGCGGCCACCGACCGTTCGAGGTGGGCGTCGGAGCGTTCCTCGCACTGGTGGTGGCGGGCTTCGCCTACCAGCTCGTCGCGGTCGGGAGCGACGCCGGCGCCGTTGCGCGAGGTCTGGTCCCCGGATTCCCCGCGACACCAACCGACGCCGGCTCGTCGGCTCTCGTGGTGGCCGTCGGCATCGTCGGCGCCACCGTCATGCCGCACGCGATCTACGCCCACTCCGCGCTCACGGCCGGGCGGTCCCGCACCGCGGGTCCCGAGGGGCGTGGGCGCCTGCTGCGCTTCCAGCGCACCGAGGTCGTCGCCGCGCTCAGCCTCGCCGGCCTGGTCAACCTCGCGATGCTGCTCGTCGCCGCGGGCCTCTCGACCCGATCGGGCGCACCCGTCATCGACGGGCTGGAGGCCGCCCACGCCGAGCTCGCCGCGACCATCGGCGGCACCGCGGCCCTCGCGTTCGCTGCCGCCCTGCTCGCGAGCGGGCTGTCCTCGGCCGCCGTCGGGACCTACTCGGGACAGATCGTCATGGAGGGCTTCGTCGACGTCCGGCTCCCGATTCTCCTGCGCCGCGTGGTGACCATGCTGCCCGCGCTGGTCCTCCTCGCCGTGGGCGCGGACCCGACGGCCGCACTGGTCGGCAGTCAGGTGGTGCTGTCGTTCGGGATCCCGTTCGCGCTCTACGCGCTCGTGCGGGTCGCCCGGGACGGCGACCTGCTCGGCCGGGAAGCCATCGGGTTCCCGATGAGGATCGTGCTCGGGGCCGTGAGCACCGTCGTCGTCGGCCTCAACGCCGTCCTCATCGTCGACGTCCTGCGCTGAGACCGTCCCGCGACGAGACCGGAGGAGCCCGTCCATGTCCGACACCGCGCCCGATGGCTCCGAGCACCGCGACGAGGCGCACCTCGTCCCGATGCACCTCGCGAAGCTCGTCGCCCACGCGAGGACTGCGGAGCCACTCGCCATCCTGCTCGAAGCCGACCGCGACCGCTGCCTCGTGGTCTCGGTGCGCGCGCCGCAGGCGGAGGTGATGGCCCGGGGCGCGGTGCCGCAGCGCGACGTGGGCGGGGTCGGTGAACGGGTCCCCCAGGACCTCGTCGCGGATCTGGCCGCCGCCCTGCACCGTCGCTTGGCCGGGGTGGAGATCACCGAGCTCGTCGACGACCGGTTCCGGTCCGACCTGGTCCTCGACGATGGGACGCGGGTGAGCGTCCGGCCCAGCGACGCGTTGGCCCTGGCCGTGCGCGACGAGCTCCCGATCCTCGTCGCGGAGGCGGTCCTCCAGGCCGTCGGGCAGTCCTTCACCGAGCTCTGGGGCGATCGCCCGGTCCCACCCCACGAGCAGGTGCGGGAGCTTCGGCGTCTGCTCGACGACGCGACCGCGGACGACTTCGACCCGGGCGGGCAATGAAGACGACAGTGCGACCGTCGCGGATCGAGACCGTCGGACGGTGCCGCGGGCGGCGGTACATCTCGTAACATGGCCGACCGCGCATCCTCGAGCAGCCGGGGGCGGATCGCGAGGTGGTCGGAGTGACCGGGAGCGGGACGGCCCTCGCGCGTGCACGGGAGCACTTCCTCGGCGACGGAGCGCTCGGCCGCGAGGACGTGGTGCGGCCGGAGATCGTCGACTCGTGGGAGCGGTCGCGCCGGGCCGGGGTGGACGCGTGCCGGCTCACCGTCCCCTTCGAGGCGGACCTCGACGTCGGGAGCAGCCTCATGGCGTGTGCGGCGCCCGTCCTGGACCACCTCGAGGAACAGCTCTCCGGGTCGGCCGTCAGCGTTGTGCTCACCGACGCCGACGGCCGGCTGCTCGACCGGCGGGTCGGGGTGGGCGAGCTACGCCACCGCCTCGACGACATCTCGCTCGCCCCCGGTTTCAGCTACGCCGAGGAGTTCGCGGGGACCAACGGCGTCGGCACGGCCCTGCGGGGCGGCGCCGCCACCCTGGTGGTCGGCGCCGAGCACTTCACCGAACGGTTGCAGCCGTTCGCGTGCGCGGGGGCGCCCGTCCTCCACCCCGTCACCGGGGTCGTGCTGGGCCTCGTCGACGTCACCTGCATGCGGGCCGAGGCCAACGACCTCATGCGGGTCCTCGCCCTCCAGGCCGCCCGCGACATCGCGCTCGTCCTGCGAGAACGGGGCGGCATGGGCGCTCGGACCGTGATGGGGGAGTTCCAGGCGGTGTGTGCGCGGAGCCCCCGCCCGGTGCTCGCCGTCTCCGAGGACTTCCTCATCGCGAACCGCCCGGCCCAGACCCTGCTCGGCGGCGCCGACCAGGAGCTCCTGCGTCGGCGGGCGGGGGAGTGGATGCGCGGCCGGACGGCCTTCGTGCAGCGGGTCGTGCTGACGTGCGGCCCGGTCCGGGTGCGGCACACCCCGGTGGTCCGTTCCGGGCAGCCGGTGGGGGTGGTCCTGGAGGTCCTCCCGGACGACCGGCCGGGCACGACCTCCGCCCGGACGTCCGGGCGGGGGCTCCCCGGCCTGGCCGGTTCCTCGGCGTCCTGGCGCTCCTCGTGCGCGGCCCTGCGGGACGCGGCGGCCCGCGGGGCGACGACGGTCGTCCTCGGCGAACGGGGCACCGGTAAGGAGACTGCGATCCGCGCGGTGCACGGAGAGGTGCGGCCCGCGGCGCGGTGGATGGTGGTCGAGGCCGGCGAGGGGAGCCCGGGGTCGAGGACGACCCGGGACGCGCTCGAGGCCATGGACCGTGCCGACCCCCGTGACCTGACCCTGGTGGTACGCCACCTCGAGGACCTTGATACCCAGGGCGCGGAGGCGCTCGACGCCCTCGTGCACCGAGCGAGGGCGTCGGGGTGCTGGATGGTGGGGCTCGTGACGGGGTCGGTGGATCCGGAGCGGCCGGTGGCCGGGGTCGTGGCCTCCTTCGACGCCACGGTCACGGTCGCGCCGCTGCGCCACCGCGCCGACGACATCCCCGGGCTGGCCGACGCCCTGCTGGAGCGTCTGGCCCCGTCGCGCAGGGTCCGGTGCCTACCCGCCGCGCGGGCGCTCCTGGCCGGCGCGCGGTGGCCGGGGAACGTGTCGGAGCTGGTCGAGGTGCTCCGGGGGGCCCTCGCGGCGAAGCCGGTGGGCGACATCGAGTCGTCCGATCTGCCCTCGGAGCTCGTGGCGCACGGCACCCGGCGACGGCTCTCGCCGCTGGAGACCCTCGAGCGCGACCTCATCGTCACCACCCTCGAGGAGGCCGGGGGGAACCGGGTGCGCGCGGCCGCGGCCCTCGGGATGGGCCGGGCCACCCTCTACCGCCGACTGCGGGCGTTCGGGCTCACCGACGTGGGCCGCTGACCGCCAACGGCGCCCGGCCTCCGAGGCGACCTCGACGACGACGGCGGCGAGCTCGGCGCCCTCGGCGCCGTGACGACGGGCCGAGGTGGAGAGACCGAGCGCCATCGTCACATCCCCGAGGGGGGAGACCACCGGCGCGGCGACGGTGCAGAAGCCCTCCGCGTACTCCTCGGAGTCGACCGCGTGGCCGCGCCGGCGCACGTCGTCGATCTCCCGCCGCAGGACGTGCGCGTCGGACACGGTGCGGTCGGTGAGGGCCAGCAGGGGCTCGCTCTGGACGGCCTCGAGGTAGGCGGGGGACGCCGCGAGCAGGACCTTGGTCATCGCGAGCGCGTGGGCGTGGTGCGGCGGCACGTGGTCGGCGAGCCCGGGGAGCCGGGCGAGGCCCTGGTGTCCGCGGACGTCGGAGACCGTGGCGACGACGACGCCCGAGCGGCGCACCAGATAGGAACGCTGACGGGTGCGCCGGTAGAGCTCGGTCAGGGCCTCGGCGAGGACGGCCTGCGGTTCGAGGATCCCCCCGCCGACGTCGGCGGACGTCCAGGTCCCCCACGGCGGCGTCTGGGTGAGGTGCCACCGGCCGCTCGTGCCACGCTCGGCCCACCCGGCCTCCCGCAGCGTATTGATCATGTAGCGGGCGGTGGCCGAACTCTTGCCCAGACGTTCTCCGAGGTCCTGGCACGACAGGCCCTCAGGGTGCCCACCCAGGAGTCGCAGGGCCCGCAGCACCGACGCCGCCGTCTTCAGCGACCGCGCGGAGGGATCGGTGCTGCGCGAGTCGTCATCGACCATGTCCCGGACGGTAGGAGGCGGGGCGTTGCGGCTGTGTCTCAGGTTGAGACGAGGCGGTGTCGGTTTTCCACTCACAGTCCTCGAGGCGCGGACGACGCCGGGTGCGGAGACGGTGAGAACCAGGACGCTATTCTGCGCACTCACGATCGGACTCACTTGGCGACTGTCCGGGTGCCGTGCGCGGCGGTCGATCGGTCGCTCGCGGTCGCTGTCGCTGTCGCGGCGAGCCGTGGAGACGAAGGGCCGGAGGACGGTGGTCTGTCGACCGAGTGGGTCGCACGCCCATGGGCGCCGGGTGGAGCCGCGATGACCGAGGGCAGCTCCACGTCCCCGGACGAGGTGGATCCGCAGGCGGACGTCTGGCTGGTGGGCAAGGCCCGCGGTGGTGATCCCGACGCGTGGGAGGTCCTGGTCCGACGCCACCGCGACCGCATCTACCGGATCGCCTTGCGCATGCTGGGCAATCCCGAGGACGCGGAGGACGTGGCCCAGGAGGTGGTGATCCAGCTCTTCACGGCGCTCGCGGGATTCACCGGCGGATCGAGCTTCACCACCTGGCTCTACCGCATCGTCGTGAATCGGTGCCTGAATCACCAACGCCGCCGCCGCCTGACCCGCCCGATCCTGGAGAGCGACCATCCCGCCGTCAGCGGTCCGGAACAGACGGTCATGGCCCGGGGACGAGCCGAGGCCGCCGCCGCCGCACTGGCCCGTCTCCCCGGGCCGTTGCGCACGCCGTTGGTCCTGCACGAGATGGAAGGACTGAGTTACCAGGAGGTCGCTACAATCTTGGAGGTCGCCGAGGCCACGGTTCGAGGCCGCATCTACCGCGCGCGCCGCGCCCTGCTCCACGAACTGCGGGAGTGGTCATGAATCCGGGACCAAACGATCACCGCGTGAGCTGCGGCGCGTCCGCTGCCGAGCTCCTCGATCAAGTCGCCGCCGGGCGCGCCGGCGATCGGAACGCCCATCAGCAGGGCTGTCCGCACTGCGTGGCGGCCCTGGCCGAGTACGAACGCCTGTGGGCCCCGGTCCGTGAGGTCGCGGCCGCCGAGGTCCGTGCCCCGGACTCGTTGCTCGAGGACGCGATCCGCAGGATCCGTGGAGCGGCGTCGGACCCGACCTACGGGTCGCTGTCCAGCCCGACGGGCACTACCCGAGTCTCCGCGCGAGTGGTCGTGGTCACCGCTCGGGAGACCGCGCAGGACATCGCGGGGGTACGGGCGGTCTTGAGCAGGCTGGTCACCGCCGGGGTGATCCCCCGAGCCTCCGACGGTGGCGACGCGGTGCGTCGGGCCGCGGACGGCGGCCCTCCGCACGACGAAGGGCTCCGGGTGGTGGCCGGGGTCGCGGGCCGCAGCACCGCGATCGAGGTGACGCTGGCCGCGGACTACGGCGTCGACCTCGTCGACCTCGGCGACCGGATCCGCAGGGAGGTCGCCGACCGGGTCAAGGACGTCACCGGCCTCGATCCGGTGGCCGTCACGGTCCGGATCGACGACGTCCTCGACTGATCCATCGGCGGACTCCACGGCTCACGGATATCGACCCCGGTGAGCCGGCGGACGGTCCTCGTCACACGCTCGGCCCCGCGACACCGAACCGATGCATCACCTCGGCCGGCCGATCGTCTCGGCGACGTCGCCCGCCTCGTCCCTTCACGTTCCAGGCCGCCTGGGTGGTCACGGGTTGGACACCGGATCGTTCGCTCGGTCACTGCCGAGAGGGATACTGAGACCTACATCACGCCGGACGAGGTCGGAGTGACTTCGGGGCAGCCCGCTCGGCGGACTCGCCGCCCGCTCGGGGTCGACCCCGAGGAATGTCCGGGTCGGGCACGGATTCCCGGTCCCGCACGTTGAGGGAATGTCGGCGGGGTCGGACTGGTCGGTCCGACCGCAGAGAACGTCGACACCGGAGGACGAGATGGCCGCACTGACCCGCTCGCAGCAGGACAACTGGATCGCGGGGGTGTGCGCCGGCCTGGCCCGCCACTTCGGCGTGTCTGCCACCACCGTTCGGCTGATCTTCGTGCTGTCGTGCCTGCTGCCCGGCCCGCAGTTCCTCGTCTACATCGCGCTGTGGGTGCTCATGCCGAAGGACAGGTGACCGGCGCGCGTGCCACCCTGATCGAGCACGCCCGAGCCACCGCGAGGAGCCTCCCGTGGAAGCAATTCTGTTCGCCATCGTCGCCATCGTCGTCCTGCTGGGCATCGTCGCCGCCGCCGGTGTCCAATCCGTCCAGCAGTACCAGCGCGGGATCGTGTTGCGCTTCGGCGCGCTGCTGCCCGTCGTCCGCCAGCCCGGGCTACGCGTGATCATCCCGTTCGTGGACCGCATGCGGAAGGTTCCGGTCCAGACCACCGTCCTCGACGTGCCGTCGCAGAACGCGATCACCCGCGACAACGTCACCATTGGCGTCGACGCGGTCGTCTACTTCCGCGTGAACGACCCGGTACGCGCCGTCGTCAACGTCGACAACTACCTGCGCGCGACGTCGCAGGTCGCCCAGACGTCCCTGCGGTCGGTGATCGGCCGGGCCGACCTCGACACACTCCTGTCCGACCGTGAGCAGATCAACGCCGAGCTCAAGGGCGTCATCGACGCGCCCACCGAGGACTGGGGCGTGACCATCGACCGGGTCGAGATCAAGGACATCGCGCTCCCCGAGGGGATGCGCCGCTCGATGTCGCGCCAGGCCGAGGCCGAGCGCGACCGCCGGGCCCGCGTGATCTCGGCGATGGGCGAGCTCGAGGCATCGGAGAAGCTCTCCGAGGCGTCCGAGCGGATGAGCGCGGCACCGGGCGGGCTCCAGCTGCGCCTGCTGCAGACCGTCACCGACGTGGCGTCGGACAAGAACAGCACGCTCGTGATGCCCCTGCCGGTGGAACTGCTGCGGTTCTTCGACCAGTCGACGCCGGCCGCCCCCGGGCACGCTCCGTCGGCGCCCGCTCCGTCCTCGACGACGTCGCCCGAGCCGATCGCGCCGCCGGAGCCGCCCGTGGTCGGCGAGGTGGGGCCGGACCAGCCCACCGCCGTCCCCGACGCCGTCACCCCTGACACCATCGCCCCCGACACCATCACCACAGATGGCCGGGGAGGTCCCTCGTGAGGGTCGCGAGCTCGCGACGGGTCGTTGCCGCCCAGGCGGCGGTGACGCGGCGGTCGAACTCCTCCAGGCTCAGCCGGCCCTGACCCGCGGCGCGCTCCAGGCGCTCGACGGCGAGGTCGCGCTCGGCGTCGGAGGCCCGCACGTCGCCCGTGGACTCCATGGCGGCGATTCTCCACCCGCGTCCGCGGAGACGAGGACCGCAGCGCTCCCCGGCCGATAGACTCCGGCGGCCATCGACGGCTGGCCCGCACCCGTCGGCGGGGCTCGACCCGGAGGGCCTGATTCGTGACCGAACCACCGTCCATCGACCCCGAGCGCGGAGTCCGGAGACCGGTGATCCTCACCGTCGACGACGACCCCGCGGTCTCCCGCGCCGTCGCCCGGGATCTACGCCGCCAGTACGGCGAGCACTACCGGATCGTCCGCGCGGACTCGGGGCACTCGGCGCTCGAGGCGCTCCGCGAGATCGCCCTGCGCGGGGAACGGGTCGCGCTGCTCCTGGCCGATCAGCGGATGCCCCGGATGTCGGGGGTCGAGTTCCTGGAACAGGCACTCGACCTGTTCCCCCGTGCGCGCCGGGTCCTGCTGACCGCCTACGCCGACACCGACGCCGCCATCGCCGCGATCAACGTCGTCGACCTCGATCACTACCTGCTCAAGCCCTGGGACCCGCCCGAGGAGAAGCTCTACCCCGTCGTCGACACGCTGCTCACCGCGTGGCTGGCTGAACCGGACGCCCCGTCCACCGACACCCGCGTCGTCGGGCACCGCTGGTCCCCGCGGTCCTACGAGCAGCATGACCTGCTCGCTCGGAACCAGGTGCCCTACCGCTTCCACCTCGCCGACGATCCCGAGGGGGCGCGGCTGCTCGAGGCCGCCGGTCTCACCGCCGACCGACTCCCGGTGGTCGTCACCGCGGAGGGGAAGGCACTGGTCGATCCGTCCGACGGGCAGGTCGTCGAGCAGGCCGGCCTCGCGACCCAGCCGTCCGGCGCCTTCTACGATCTCGTCGTGGTCGGCGCCGGGCCGGGCGGGCTCGGCGCCAGCGTCTACGGCGGGTCCGAGGGCCTGCGGACGGTACTGGTGGAGTCGCTCGCGACCGGCGGGCAGGCCGGCACCTCGAGTCGGATCGAGAACTACCTCGGGTTCCCCGACGGGGTGTCGGGATCGCAGCTCACCGACCGGGCCCGCCGCCAGGCGGTCAAGTTCGGTACCGAAATCCTCACGACGCGGACCGTCGCCGGCCTGGAGGTCCGCGGTGCGACCCGCGTGGTGCGCTTCGCCGACGGCGGCGAAGTCGCCGCCCACGCGGTCGTCCTCGCCACCGGCGTCTCCTACCGCACCCTCGAGGGCGCGGGACTCGACGAGTTCGCGGGCCGCGGCGTCTACTACGGCGCCGCCGCCACCGAGGCCCCGTCGTGCGCCGACCAGGACGTCTACGTCGTCGGCGGCGCGAACTCCGCGGGGCAGGCGGCGATGAACTTCTCCCGGTACGCCCGCCGCGTGGTGATCCTCGTCCGCGGGGGGTCTCTCGAGGCGTCGATGTCGCACTACCTCATCGAGCAGATCGCGGCCGTGCCGACCATCGAGGTCCGCACCTGCACACAGGTCGTCGGTGCGGCGGGCGACGGGCACCTGCAGCAGCTCTCCCTGCGCGACCTCTCGGCGGGGGCGGAGGAGACCGTGGACGCGCAGTGGCTCTTCGTCTTCATCGGGGCCGCTCCGCGCACCGACTGGCTCGAGGGCACCGTCGCCCGCGACGCGCGGGGCTTCGTGCTCACGGGCCCCGACCTGCCCCGGCGTCCTCCGGGATGGTTTCCCGAGCGGGATCCGTTCCACCTGGAGACCTCGGTGCCGGGCGTCTTCGCGGTCGGGGACGTGCGCGCCGAGTCGGTCAAGCGCGTCGCCTCGGCGGTCGGGGAGGGCGCGATGGCCGTGAGCCTGGTCCACCGATGGCTGGAGAACCGATGACAGCAGCACACCCCGGGCCGACGGTCACGGCGGCGGACCTACGGGAGCTGTTCCTCTTCGAGCACCTCGACGACGACCAGCTGGCCTGGCTCGTCGAGCACGGCGACGTCGTCGAGTTCGCCGCGGGCGAGGACGTCTGCACGGAGGGCGACGTCGCCCGGTGCTTCTGGGTGCTGCTCTCGGGGGAGATGGCCATGCACCGGAAGGTCCGCGGCGACGACGTCGAGATCACCCGCTCGTCGCAGCGCGGCGCCTACGCCGGCTCGACGCAGGCCTACATCCCGGCCGCCGCGCAGACCTACATGCACAGCATCCGCGCCGTGACGGACTCCCGAATGTTCGCGCTGCCCGCCGTGGAGTGGGCGGCGGCCCTTCGCCGCTGGTTCCCGCTCGCGATGCACCTCGTCGAAGGGCTGTTCGTGGGCATGCGCCGCACGTCGACGGCCGTGGGCGAGCGCGAGCGCCTCCTCGCCCTCGGTTCGCTGTCCGCGGGGCTGACCCACGAGCTGAACAACCCAGCCGCGGCGGCGGCCCGCGCCACCGGAGCTCTGCGCGAGCGCATCGCCGGGATGCGCCACAAGCTCGCGATGCTGGCCTCCGGGAAGCTCGACGGCGCCGTCGTCGCGCAGCTGGTGGAGCTGCAGGAGGAGGCCGTGCACCGGGCGGCGACTGCGCCGGAGCTCTCGGCGATGGCGACCTCCGACGCCGAGGACTCCCTCGGCGACCTGCTCGAGGACCGCGGCGTCGATGGGGCGTGGGACCTCGCGCCGATCCTCGTCACCGGGGGTCTCGACGCCGAGTGGCTGGAGAAGGTCGAGCGCGCGGTCCCCGAGGGGTCGCTCGAGGCCGCGGTGCGCTGGATCGCGTACGCGGTGGAGACCGAGACCCTCATGAGCGAGATCGGCGACGCCACCTCGCGTATCTCCACGCTCGTCGACGCCGCCCGCCAGTACTCCCAGCTCGACCGCGCCCCGCGCCAGACGGTCGATCTGCGGTCGCTGCTCAAGTCGACGCTGGTGATGATGAACCGCAAGCTCGCGGGGATCACCGTCGTCAAGGACTTCGACCCCGACCTGCCCGAGGTGACCTGCTACCCGGCCGAGCTCAACCAGGTCTGGACCAACATCGTCGACAACGCGGTCGCCGCGATGGGCGGGCAGGGCACGCTCACCCTGCGGACGCGCCGCGACGGCGACACAGCGTCGGTCGAGATCGGCGACACCGGGCCCGGGATCCCCGACGACGTGCGTCCCCGCATCTTCGAGCCGTTCTTCACCACGAAGGACGTCGGGGAGGGCACCGGCCTCGGGCTCGACATCTCCTACCGCATCGTGGTGGGCAAGCACCACGGCGACCTGCGCGTGCGGACCGGTCCCGACGGCACCGTCTTCGAGGTCTGCCTCCCGCTGGGCTGATCCGGCGCTCTGGTGCGGGCCACCCTCACCGGATCACGGCCTCGGCCTCGATCTCGACCTTCCAACGGGGGTCGAGCAGGCCCGCGACGACCACCATCGTGGCCGCGGGGCGGACGTCGGCGTACACCTCGCCGTGGACGGCGCTCACCGCCTCGGCGTCGGCGAGGTCGACCAGCAGGACCCGCGACCGCACGACGTCGCCGATCCCCGCTCCCGCCTCGACGAGCGCGTCCCGGACGATCTCGAAGCACCGCCGGGCCTGCCCGGCCGCGTCCACCGGGCAGGAGCCGTCGGTGGCGACGGGTCCCGTGCCCGACACGAGGACACGGTCACCCACCCGCACCGCGCGGGAGAAGCCGATGGTGGGCTCGAAGGGGGACCCGGAGCTGATCCGCTGCACGTCGGTCATCTCCCGACCGTCCCACTACGGTTCGGCGCCGCCCAGGGGTCTCGACGCCCGGTCGAGCAGGTAGCGCTGCTCCGGCGCGCTGAGTGTGAGCCGCGCCGCCCGCCGGTACTGCTCGCGGGCCTGCTCGGAGCGTCCCGCGTCATCGAGCAGGTGCGCCCGGACGGCGTGGACGCGGTGGTGCCCGCGCAGCGACGCGTCCGCCTCCGCGGCGTCGAGCTGTTCCAGGGCCACCTCGGAGCCCCGGACCATCGAGACGGCGACTATGCGGTTGAGCGTCACCATCGGGCCGGGAGCGAGGGCCGCCAGCACCTCGTAGAGCGCGAGGATCTGACGCCAGTCGGTGTCCTCGGCGCGGGCGGCCTCGTCGTGGACGGCGGCGATCGCGGCCTGGAGCTGGAAGGGCCCGGGGACGGCCCGGGTGAGCGCGGCGGTGACGAGCTCGACACCCTCGGCGATCGCCCCCGCGTCCCAGAGACCCCGGTCCTGCTCGGTGAGCGGCACCAGCGCCCCGTCCGGGCGGGTCCGCGCCGCGCGGCGGGCGTCGGTGAGCAGCATCAGGGCGAGCAGCCCGGCCACCTCGCCGTCCTCGGGCAGCGCCGCCCGGAGCTGACGGGCGAGCCGGATCGCCTCGGCCGTCAGCTCGACGCGGTGCACCGTGTCGCCCGAGCTCGCGGTGTGGCCCTCGGTGAAGATCAGGTAGAGGACGTGCAGCACCGAGGGCACTCGCTCGTCGCGCTCGGCCGCACCCGGCGTCCGGAACACGGCGCCCTCCGCCCGGATCCGCGCCTTCGCGCGGCTGATCCGCTGCGCCACGGTCGCCTCGGGCACCAGCAGGGCGCGGGCGATCTCCGCCGTCGTCAGACCGCCGACCGCGCGCAGGGTCAGCGCGATCTGCGACGGCGGGGTGAGGACGGGGTGGCAGCAGAGGACGAGCAGGGCGAGCGTGTCGTCGGTCGCCGCTGCGGGTTCCGGTGCGGGGGCGGCCCGCAGCGCGTCGTTCTCCTCCCGCCGACGGCGGGCCGACTCGCTGCGCCAGGTCTCCACGAGCCGTCGCGTCGCGGTCGTCACCAGCCACCCGGTCGGGTTCGACGGCAGCCCGTCGACCGGCCAGCCGGTCGACGCGGCGAGGAGGGCCTCCTGGAGGGCGTCCTCGCACGCGTCGAAGTCGCGGTGGCGACGAACGAGGACGCCGAGCACCGTCGGCGTCAGCTCCCGCAGGGTGTCCACGACCACCGCGCGCGGATCGGGCGCGTTCAGAGGTCCCGGCCGCTCATGTCGAGCACCGGGCGGACCTCGACGAGACCCCACACGGCGTCGGGAACGCGGCCGGCGATCTCTACGGCCCGGCCCTCGTCTCCGACGTCGACGAGGTAGAAGCCGGCGAGGTGCTCCTTGACCTCGGCGAACGGCCCGTCGCTGGCCACCACCTGCTCCTCGCGCAGGAAGACGCGCTTCGCGAGCGCGGGGTCGGCAAGTCCCTCGGAGACCACGAGCTCGCCCGACGCGGCGAGCTCGTCGGTCAGGGCGAAGTGCCCGCGCCCGAACTCCTCGCGCTGGGCGTCGGTGAGTCCCTCCCAGCGCTGGGCGAACGACGGGTTGCTGTGGACGAGGATCATGTACTTCACGGGGCCTCCTCGGCATCGGGGACATCATCTGCCCGGGTGTCGAGACCGAGGACGTGGTTTCGACACCCGTCGCACGGCACCCGCACCGGGCGCCGACGACGAAGAGATCTCCCCATGTCCGCTCCGACGTTCCCCCGTATCGGCACCGACGACGCCGCGATCCTCGCCGTGCTGACCGAGCACCACGAGGCGATCGCGGCGAAGGAGCCCGCCCGCGCGGTCGCCGTCTTCGCGCCCGGGGCCGTCCGTTTCGACCTCGCCCCGCCGCTGGTGCAGGGCACCGGCAGCCGCGAGGGCGACGTCGAGGCCCTGCGTGGCTGGATGGCCGGGTTCGACGGTCCGATCCGCCTCGCCCTGCGCGAGCCGGTGGTGGCCGCCGACGGCGACATCGCCTTCGTGCACGCCCTGACCAGCTTGACGGCGACGCCGATCGGCACGACCGAACCTTTCACCCTCTGGTTCCGCTCGAGCTTCGGCCTGCGTCGCAGCGGGGACGGGTGGCTCGTGGTGCACCAGCACGAGTCGGTGCCGTTCCTCATGGACGGCAGCTTCCTCGCCGCGACCGGGCTGCAGCCGTGAGCCGGCCGATGGGGTGGTTCGACGTCACCGCCCGGGACGCCGCGTCGGCCCGCGCGTTCTACGGGCGGCTCCTCGGCCGCGACTTCCATGCGGTCGAGGGGATGGACTACGCGGTCGCCGACGCGGGACCGGCGGCACTGCCCGGCGGCATCGGGCCGTCGGGGGGCGTGCACCCTCCCGGTCTGCTCCTCTACCTCACGGTCGACGACGTGGCGGAGTCGCTCGCTGTCGCGGAGTCCACGGGCGGGAGCGCCGTCGTCCCGCCGTGGAGCCTGCCGGGGCTGGGCGCAATGGCGGTGGCGGCCGATCCCGAGGGCAACCGCGTCGGGCTCTGGACGCCCTCCCCGGTGTGACGTTCAGGCGCTGCTCGGTGACCTGTCGCAGGAACCAGGTGCGCTGCTCGCCACTTGCCGTTCGGAATCCGAACGACAAGTCGGTGGCCGGTGACCTGGTTCCCGCGACAACTGGACGGCCCGGGTCAGCTGGTCGCCGCGAGCTGGATGAGGTTGCCGCAGGTGTCGTCGAGGACGGTGACGGTGACGTCGCCCATCGCGACGGGCTCCTGGGTGAAGCGGACGCCGAGCGCGCGCAGGCGTTCGAACTCGCCGTGCACGTCGTCGACGCCGAAGGAGGTCGCGGGGATGCCGTCGGCGACAAGGGCGTCCTTGAACGGGCCCACGGCGGGGTGGTCGGACGGCTCGAGGAGGAGCTCGACCCCGTCCGGGTCGTCGGCGGAGACGACGGTGAGCCACCGCATCTCGGGCCCGAGCGGGATGTCGGTCTTGGGCCGGAAGCCCAGGACGTCGACGTAGAAGCGGAGCGCCTTCTCCTGATCGTCGACGTTGACGGCGGTGAGGGTGATGCGGGGCATGATGGGATACCTCATTCCGGGGCGGGCCAGCGGCCGGTGATCGACCGCAGGGGGGACGTGTCGACATGGTGGAAGGTGTAGCGGCCCTCGCGGCGGCGCCGGACCAGGCCGGCGCGCTCGAGGACCTCGACGTGCTGGGACACGGCCTGACGTGACGACGTCACGCCGTGCGTCATGACCAGCCGTGTGCAGAGCTCGTAGAGGGTCTGGCCGTCGCGCGCGACGAGCTCGTCGAGGATTGCCCGTCGAGTGCCGTCGGCCAGTGCGGTGAACAGATCGCCCACGCGAGGCAGCATAGGGAAGTCACGACTTGCCTGTCGAGAGCCGTACACGCGCCCGCTTGCTCGATCCACCGACGGCGAGGAGGGGACAGACGCTCCCCGAGCGGGCATCCTCGGGTCGCCGACAACGACGTCGTCATCCCTGGAGCGCCCCATGAGCTCATCGACGAGCCGACCCGATCCCGTCCGTCTCTCCGTGCGCGAGCAAGCGGTGCTCGCACACATCGCCGCGCACGAACGCGTCCGGGATGCCGCGTTCGCCGACCTGCTCGCGCGAGGACGGGTGCCGAGAACGGCTTTCGGTCCCGGGACCACCGCGGTGGCGGTCGCGGTCGTCGTCGCCGTGCTCGTCCTCGCGGCTTTCGTCGTCCCGGGGACGTGGGTGCTCGCGCTCGTCGCTGTCGGCGTCCTGGTGGTCGTCCCGATCACCCTGGTGGTCTGGGCGCTGCGGCAGGGCACCGTCGACCCGGACGCGTCGGCGCCCCGCTAGCTGGATGTCGACACAGCATCCTCCGCCTCGACAGTCCCTCGAGGAGCGCCGACGAGGGCGCTACTGACCCCGGGATGACCCGCTGCTTGACGACCCGAGGGTCGTCGATCACGACACGGTGCTCGGCGACGGGGTGCGGTTGGTCCAGCTGACGCCACTGGGCTCCGGATGTTCGATCGTCGTGGGAACGGTGACCCCGACCGGCTTGGCCCTCACCGCGACGCCCGGGTCGACGCAAGGGCTACAGCTGGTCGTGCCCGACGTCGCCGCCGCCCAGGCTGAGCTAATCGGGCGAGGTGTCGAGGCCTCCGACGTCCAGGTCTGCGACCGCGACGGCCGACTCCGTCCTCGCCGCGACGGTGAGAACCTCGACAATGTCGGGTTCGTCTTCTTCGCCGAGCCTGACGGCAACGGCTGGACCGTCCAACAGATCAGCAGCGCGTGAGCCGGCCCTGGCGTGCGCTCGAGGGTCAGAGCCGGGCGAGGGCCTTCTCGATCCGCTTCTCCGACACCGACCCCGCGGTGCCGACCTCCTGCGCGAAGCGGCTCACCCGCAGCTCCTGCAGCATCGCCCCGACCTCGTCCCACGCGTCGGAGTCGAACGTCCGCGGCTCACCGGACGCGGCCGCGCGCCGACGCTGGTAGTCCGACTCGACGGCGTGCACCTCGGCCATGACCTCGGCGTCGCGGCGGGGCGCGATCGGCAACTTCTCCAGCCGGGACGCGGCGGCCCGCAGCCACCGCGCCGCGTCGGGCAGGCGCGCCACCCCGAGCCGGGAGACGAAGCGCCCCCCGACCAACGCGCGGACCTGCTCGTCGACGTCGGCGACCGCGGTGTCGAGCAGCCCGGACCCGGGACGGCGGCCGAGCTCGTCGAGCGCAAGCCGCACCCGTCCCGCGGCGGACAGCACCGTCTCGGCGCGGGTGAGGACCTCCGCTGCTCCGCCGGGTAGGCGGGCGGCGACGTCGTCGCGCAGCCGTGAGAACGTGGCCGCGTCCCACGCCGGCCCACCGCGGGCCACGACGAGCGCGTCGACGGCCGCGACCACGCAGTCGTCGGCGAGATCGGCGACGTCGTGGTAGGGGCTCCGCGCCATCGCGCCCCGCAGCCGCAGGACGGCGCGGTTGTCGAGTGACCGGGCGAGGGCCTTGGCCGGCGAGGACACCGAGCGCAGGAGCAACCGGCGCGTCCCGCCGCGCATGGCGTCGCGGGCCTCCAGCGGGGAGTCGAAGACCCCGACCGCGACGCCGTCCCCCTCCTCGACCAGCGCGAGGTGGGCGACGACGGTGCCCGCGGAGCGCTGCTGCTCGCGGGTCCGTGGCAGGGTGCCGATCTCATCGAAGGAGCGCAGCCGGCGACGCTCGAGCCCGTCGGCGACCTCGGCGACGGCCGCGCGGGTCCGGTCGGCGAAACGACGGCGCAGCACGCCGAGGTCGGGACCCTCCCCGACGGTGGCGCCCTCGTCGTCGGTCACCCGGAACGTCAGGCGCAGATGCGCGGGCAGGCCGGCGACGTTCCACGCGTCGAGGGGTACGTCGACGCCGGAGAGCCGCCTGACCGCGTCCGACACCGCGACCAGCAGGCCGCCGTCGTCCTCCGGGCGGCTCTCGCCGGGCCGGTGGTCGGCGGCCAGCCGCGCCAGGACCGCCCGGGCGGTGTCCGGCGCCGGCACGAGGTTGCGCCGCAGCGGTTTGGGCAGCGAACGGATCAGCGCCGTGAGCATCTCCGTGCGCAGTCCCGGCACTTGCCAGGCGAGGTCCTCGGCGCGGACCTGGCCGAGCACGGCCAGCGGCACGTGCACGGTGACGCCGTCGGTGGTTTCGCCCGGGGTGAAGGCGTAGCTCAGCGGCAGGGTGAGCCCGCCGGCGCGCCACGTGTCGGGGTACTCCTCCGCGCTCGGCGCCTCGGCCGCGAGCAACCGCTCGGGATCGAGGTCGAGCAGGGCCGGGTCCGTCCGCGACGCCTTCTGCCACCACCGGTCGAAGTGGCGCACCGACACCACGTCGGCGGGGACGCGGGCGTCGTAGAACCCGAAGATCGTGTCGTCGTCGACGACCAGCTCGCGGCGCGCGCGCCGCTCAAGCTCCTCGGCCTCGGCGAGCTTCGTGCGGTTGGCGTGGAAGAACCGGTGCCGCGTCGACCACTCGCCCTGCACGAGCGCGTGGCGCACGAACAGCTCCCGGGACACCTCGGCGTCGATGTGCCCGTAGTCGACGGTGCGGTCCATCGCGAGCGGCACGCCGAAGAGGGTGACCCGCTCGGTGGCGACAGCGTTCCCGCGGCGCTTGGACCATCGGGGCTCGGAGTAGGTGCGGGTGACGAGGTCGCCGGCCGCGGCTTCGACCCACGCCGGGTCGACCCCGGCGACGGTGCGCGCCCACAGCCGCGAGGTCTCCACGAGCTCGGCGGCCATGACGAACGTCGGCGGCCGCTTGGCCAGTGCAGAGCCCGGCCAGATCGCGAAGCGAGCGCCGCGCGAGCCGTCGTACTCGGTGATCGGGCGTCGCTTCGGCTTCGCGGTGTCCTTCTGGCCGGGCTTCGTCTTCGGTGGCGCGTGGGCGAGGCCGATCTGCGAGAGCAGGCCGGAGAGCAGGGCCTGGTGCACGCGGTCCGTGACATCCTTGGTGAAGCCGGACTCCGGGTCGAGCGTCGCGGGCTCGTTGCGGGTGAGCCCGAGCTCGTCGGCGAGCTGGCGCAGCTGCGCGTGCAGGTCCTGCCATTCGCGGATGCGCAGGAAGTTCAGGTACTCGCCCCGGCACCGCTTGCGGAACTGGTGGGACGAGAGCTCCCGACGTCCGGTGCGCACGTGCTCCCACAGGCGCAGCCACGACAGGAAGTCCGACCGGGGGTCGGCGAACCGGGCGTGCGCGGCGTCGGCTTCCGCGGCTTTCTCGGTGGGGCGCTCGCGCGGGTCCTGCGCGGAGAGCCCGGCAGCGACGACCATGACCTCGTGCAGGCACCCGAGCCGGTCGGCCTCGAGGACCATCCGGGCGATCCGGGGGTCGACGGGCAGGCGCGCCAGCGTCCGGCCCGTGTCGGAGAGCCGCGTCTCGTCGCCGTCGACCAGTGCGCCGAGCTCGGTGAGCAACCGGACGCCATCGCGCACGGCGGCGCGGTCGGGCGGGTCGACGAAGGGGAAGTCCTCGACCGGTCCGAGGCGTGCCCCGGCCATCTGCAGGATCACCGACGCGAGGTTGGTGCGCTGGATCTCGGGATCGGTGAACTCGGGCCGGGCGTCGAAGTCGTCCTCGGCGTAGAGCCGGATGCAGACGCCGTCCGCGACGCGCCCGCACCGCCCGGCCCGCTGCGTCGCCGACGCCTGCGAGATCGGCTCGATCGGGAGCCGCTGCACCTTGGTGCGGCGGCTGTAGCGGGAGATCCGCGCGAGGCCCGGGTCGACGACGTAGCGGATACCGGGCACGGTCAGCGACGTCTCAGCGACGTTGGTGGCCAGCACGATCCGGCGCCGGCCGCCGCTCGACGGCCCGAACACCCGGTGCTGCTCAGCGGAGGAGAGCCGGGCGAAGAGGGGGAGGACGTCGAGGGCCTCGCGCGTGGGTGGAGTGTGCTCGGCCAGGGCGTCGGCGGCGTCGCGGATCTCGCGCTCGCCGGAGAGGAACACGAGGACATCGCCCTCGGGCCCCTCGCGGCAGAGCTCGTCGACGGCGTCGACGATGCCCTCGACCTGGTCCCGCGCCTCGGCGGACGGGTCCTCGGCGTCGACGAGGGGTCGGTAGCGCATCTCGACCGGGAAGGAGCGCCCGGAGACCTCGATGATCGGGGCGTCACCGAAGTGACGCGCGAAGCGCTCCGGGTCGATCGTCGCCGAGGTGATGATCACCTTGAGGTCGGGGCGGCGGGGCAGGAGCTGGGCCAGGTAGCCGAGCAGGAAGTCGACGTTGAGGCTGCGCTCGTGGGCCTCGTCGATGATGAGGGTGTCGTAGCGGCGCAGCAGGCGGTCGGCCTGGATCTCGGCGAGCAGGATGCCGTCGGTCATGAGCTTGACCAGCGTGTCGTCGCCGACGCGGCTGGTGAAGCGGACCTGGTAGCCGACGACGTCGGTGCCGGTGGTACCGAGCTCGGAGGCGACCCGCTCGGCGACGGTGCGGGCGGCGAGGCGTCGGGGTTGGGTATGGCCGATGGTGCCGAGGACGCCGCGTCCGAGCTCGAGGGCGATCTTCGGTAGTTGGGTCGTCTTGCCCGACCCGGTCTCCCCGGCGACGACGACCACCTGGTGGTGCTCCAGGGCGGAGCGGATGTCGTCGACGCGCGCGCTGATCGGCAGCTGCTCGGGATAGGAGACGGCGGGGACCGCGGCCCGGCGCCGCTCGAGGCCCGCCTCGGCGGTGGCCACGTCGGCCGCGATCTTCTCGAGGGTGCGCTCCCGGCGGGCGTCGTCACCGATGCGGGTCGCCCCGTCGAGGCGACGGGCGAGGCGATGCGCGTCGGCCGTGGCGAGAGCGCCGACGCGCGCGTCGAGCGACGCGTCCGTGGGGGTGGTGGTGGTGGTGGGTGTGCTCATGCCGTCCCGGGTCGTGGGCGCCTGTCCGTGGGTAGAGCGTTCGGCGCCGGATGTCTGTTCCACGATCCATCGGCACCGCCGGCCTCTCCTGGCGTGCGCCCCGCGGACCGCTGTGGTTTCGTCCAGGCGTACTTCGGCGGCCGCCAGACCCGGTACGTCAGCGACGGGGGACCGCCTTCCGCGAGCTGATCACCCCGGTGTCGAACCCCGCGAGGTGCAGGCCCCCGTGGAAGCGGGCGTGCTCCACCTTCAGGCAGCGGTCCATGACGACGGTCAGGCCCGCCTCCTCGCCCCGCCGCGCCAGGTCCTCGTGGTAGAGCCCGAACTGCAGCCAGTACGTCGACGCCCCGACCGCGATCGTGTCGTCGAGGACCTGCGGGAGATCCTCCGGCCGGCGGAAGACGTCAACGAGGTCGGGCGTCACGGGCAACGCGTCCAACGACGGCCACACCTCGCGGCCGAGAATCTCCGAGGCGTGAGGGTTGACGAAGTACACGTCGAACCCGGTCGAGGAGAGCAGGTAGGTGGCGACGAAGTGCGACGCCCGCGCCGGGTTCGCGGAGGCCCCCACCACGGCGACGGTCTTCGTGCGCCGCAGGATCGCCTGCCGGGCGACCGCGGACGGGCCGGCCCAGCTCATTTCGTGGCCTCCGTCAGCGCCTGGTCGAGATCCCACAGGATGTCCTCGGCGTCCTCGATCCCGACACTGATGCGCACGAGATCCGGGGGGACGCCGCCCTCGCGCAGCTGGCCGTCGGAGAGCTGCTGGTGAGTGGTCGACGCCGGGTGGATGACGAGGGTGCGGGCGTCGCCGATGTTCGCGAGATGGCTGCAGAGCTGCACCGACTCGATGAACCTCCGGCCCGCGTCGCGCCCGCCGAGTGCCGATGGTCCGGCTCCGCTGCGCTGCGCCTCCCGGACCCCGAAGGAGAACACCGCGCCTGGGCCCTTGGGAAGGTAGCGCTGTGCGCGTTCGTGGTGGGGGTGGCTCGCGAGCCCCGCGTAGCGGACCCAGGCCACACGCTCGTCGGCCTCGAGCCACGCGGCGACGCGGCGACGCGCTGGGCGTTGGCCACGTGGGCCTGCATCCGTTGAGGCAAGGTCTCCACGCCCTGCAGCAGCTGCCACGCCGACTGCGCCGAGAGCGTCGCGCCGATGTCGCGCAGCTGCTCGGACCGGAGCTTGGTGAGGAAGCCGTACTCTCCGAAGTTGCCCCACCAGTTCAGTCCGCCGTAGGACGCGATGGGTTCGGTCATCTGCGGGAACCTGCCGTTGCCCCAGTCGAAACGACCGGACTCGAGGACGACGCCGCCGAGGGTCGTGCCGTGTCCGCCGAGGAACTTCGTCGCCGAGTGGATGACGATGTCGGCGCCGTGCTCCATCGGGCGGCACAGGTAGGGCGTCGCCATCGTGGCGTCGATGACGAGCGGGACACCGGCCTCGTGGGCGACCTCCGCGAGGGCGGCGACGTCGGTGACCTCGCCCGACGGGTTCGCGACGATCTCGGCGAAGACGAGCCGGGTCCTGTCGGTGACGGCGGCGCGGTAGTCGTCGGGGTCGTCGCCGGGGACGAAGGAGGTCTCGACCCCGAAGCGGCGCAGCGTCACGTCGAGCTGGGTCAGCGTGCCGCCGTACAGGCCGGCCGCGGCGACGATGTGGTCACCGGCACCCGCCAGGCAGGCGAAGGTGAGGAACTCCGCGGCCTGGCCCGAGGAGGTGGCCACCGCCCCGAGCGCGCCCTCGAGGCTGGCCAGGCGCTCCTCGAGCACCGCCACCGTCGGATTGGAGATCCGGCTGTAGATGTTGCCGTACTTCTGCAGAGCGAAGAGGTTCGCGGCGTCGGCGGTGTCGTCGAAGACGAAGCTCGTCGACTGGTAGATCGGGACCGCACGCGCCCCGGTCGCGGCGTCCGGCACGGCGCCCGCGTGCACGGCGCGGGTGGCGAAACCCCACGTGCGGTCCTCGCCCGGACGGTCCGCGCTCTCGACTCGATCCACGAGGCCGTTCTACCCCACAGTGTTAGGACCGTGCCCGTGCGAGCGGTGCGGGGTCAGCGGGACATGGCGGAGAAGAACGCGTTCGCGTTGGCGTTCCAGGCGTTGATCAGCGCCAGGATCCCGGCGGCGATCACGGCGACGGAGAGGACGAGCAGCAGCAATCCGACGACCGGGACGAGCGCGAGGAGCACGAACGAGCCGATCAGCGCGAACAGGTACACCAGCAGCGCGATACCGGTGAGCACCGTGAGGGTGATACGGGCCCAGTTGCGTCCTCCGCGGAACTGGAACGCCAGGTACAGCCCGATCGCGGCGGAGATGAGAGCCAGGACGATCACGCCGGCGGCGGACCCTCCGGACGACGCCGTGCCGAACGCCTGGACGAGGTTGGCGACGAAGCCGAGCGCCACGACCCCGAGCCAGATCATGAATGCTCGCTGCACCTGGGAGGGGATACCGGGGGGAAGCGGGACACCGCCGAAGCCCGGCGGCACGAGCTGGTTGGGCCGCGAGCCGCCCTGCGGACCGCCGTAACCGCCCTGCCCATGGCCGGGCTGCTGGGCGTATCCACCCTGCTGGCCGTAGCCGGGCTGCTGGGCGTATCCACCCTGCTGGCCGTAGCCGGGCTGCTGTCCGTATCCACCCTGCTGGCCGTAGCCGGGCTGCTGTCCGTATCCACCCTGCTGGCCGTAGCCGGGCTGGCCGTAGCCCGGCTGGTTCCCGTACCCGCCCTGCCCGTACTGCGGCTCACCCGAGGAGGGCTGGCCTGGCGTGCCGGACGAGGGGTCGGACGGGTCGTACGGGCCGGAGCTGCTCATACCGTGCAAGATAGGTCACACGGCGCCCCACGGACAGAAGGAGTGCGGCTCGGCGAGGTTTCCTTCCGATCACGACGACGCCCCGGCCTGCGGGAGGCACGGCCCTCGTCGCGGGTCGCGTCGGCTCTCGTCGCCGAACCGATCGCTTCCTTGGCCCGCCCTATGAGGACGGGCCGGGGCTGCTCCGAGTCGATCCACGAGGCCGTTCTACCCCACCCGGGCGTCGCCCTCGGGGTACGACCGGGAGCCTCGTCAGCGGCGTGCCGAGATCGCGGTGAAGTAGTCGTTGGCAGGCTTGCGGAACGCGAAGACGATCGCCGCGACAGTGAGGATGATCGAGAGGACCGTCAAGATCGTGCTCGCGACGCTGCCGGTCCCCACGACCTGCCCGTTGATGGTCGCGGTCGAGCCGCCGAGGAGTCCGGGCAGGGAGATGAGGATGCCCAGTGCGCCGAAGACCGTCAGCACGCTGCGTGCCCAGTTGCGGCCGCGGCGCATGAAGATGGCGAAGAGGAGCTCCAGCGCCACGATGACGAGTGCGACCACCCCCCCGATGACGATGCCGACCGTCACCGCAGTGGCGGCCGAGTCGCCCGTGGCTCCGGCCGCCGCGGCGATCTGCGGACCGAGGCTACCGAGCTGGACGAAGGCAACGATGGCCCCAATGACACCTAGCACGATGACGCCGATCCAGAGCCAGAAAGACGTCTGAACGTCTCGTGGAGGCACGATAGCTCCCCCTGCGCCCGCGGGCCCGTAGCCGGGTTGGCCGTATCCCTGTTGCCCGTACTGGTCCGGCTGGCCCCGGCTGGCGGTACGGCTGCTGGTCGCCGTAGGACGGCTTGTCCGGGGCGCCGGGATCGGACTGCCCGTAAGGGCTGGGGCTGCTCATACCGTGCAAGATAGGTCACACGGCGCCCCACGGACAGCAGGAGTGCGGATCGACGAGTTTCCTTCCGATCACGACGAGGCCCCGGCCCGGGGGAGCGGACCGGGGCGTGATGTGAGGGAGATCAGTTCCTGGGCCTCGGCCTTGTTCTGCTGCACCCGGCCCTCGTCGCGGGTCGAGTCGGCTCCCGCCGAACCGATCGCTTACTGGCCCGGGGGTAGGGGGCGCGGAAACGGCCGGGGCCGGGCCGGGGATTGCCTCAGGCCCCGGTTGGGCACCACGAGTCCCATGCGCGCCGGTGCATCGGTCCGGCGCCAGTGAGTGAGGAGCCCCGTGTGGCCGTCTGTGAGACCTGTGGAAACGACTACGAGATGGCCTTCGAGGTCCACGCGGCCGGTGCGGTGCACACCTTCGACAGCTTCGAGTGCGCCATCCACGCGATGGCCCCGCGGTGCGAGCACTGTGGCGTCACCATCCTCGGGCACGGGCACCAGGTCGACGGACGGTTCTACTGCTGTGCGCACTGCGCGGGTGCGACCACCGATCACGCGTAGGAGCGGGCGAGCGGCGTCCGGTCCGCTCACATCCCGTGCCTCTTCGCGATGACCTGCAGCATCACCTCGTCGGCACCGCCACCGATGGACGTGACGCGCATGTCGCGGAGGAAGCGGGCGGTCCACGTCTCCTCCATGTAGCCGATCCCGCCGTGGTACTGCAGACAGGTCCGCGCCACGTCCTCGCACAGGCGCCCGATCGCGAGCTTGGCGACGGTGGCGAAGTACGTGGTGTCCTCGCCGCGCATGAACGCCTCGGCGCAGGCGTAGTTGTAGTGCCGGCACATGTCGAGGCGGGCGTAGAGCTCGGCCAGGGTGTAGGTGAGGTACTGCTGGCGGACGAGGGGCCCGCCGAAGGCGGTCCGCCCACGCAGGTACGCGACAGTCTCCAGCGCGCGCTCGCACGCCCCGACCCGTCCGTAGCAGGCGACCATCCGCTCGTTCTGGAACTGCGCCATCTGCTGGGAGAAGCCACGACCGAGGGTGCCGATGGTGTTCGTGACGGGCACCCGCACGCCGTTGAAGGCGAGCTCGGCGGTGTCGGAGCACCGGTTGTCGAGCTTGTCGAGCTTGTCGAGCTTGCGGCTGACGGTGACGCCTGGCGTCGACGTCGGCACGACGATCTGGCTCATCCCGCGCGCGCCACCCTCGTCGGAGGTGCGAGCGAGCAGGCACAGCCAGTCGGCCTGGACGCCGTTGGTGATGTAGAGCTTGGCGCCGTCGATCACCCACTCGTCCCCGTCGCGGACGGCGCGGGTGCGCAGCCCCGCCACGTCGGAGCCGGCGTCGGGCTCGGTGACCGCGATCGCGGTGACCATCTCCCCGCGGATCGCCGGGACGAGGTAGCGCTGCTTGAGCTCTTCGGTGCCGAAGCGGTGCAACGACGGCGTCGCCATGTCGGTCTGCACGCCGACGGCCATCCCGACCCCTGCCGCGTCGGCGCGCCCGATCTCCTCGGCGAGCACGACGGCGAAGAGGTGGTCGGCGCCCCCGCCTCCGTAGGCGGGGTCGTACTCGAGTCCGAGCCAGCCGAGCGCACCCATGGAGGCGAACAGCTCGTGGGTGGGCATCGACCCGGCGCGCTCCCATTCGTCGACGTACGGGTCGACCTCCCGCTCGACGAACGCCCGGACCGACTTCCGGAACGCCTGGTGCTCCTCTGTGAACACGACCATCACGGGCCTCCTCGTTCGTGCGGCAACAGGTGGATGCACCCTTGGCGGTGCGCGTCGACCGTCTCCCGGGGGAAGCCACCGACGGTGGCGATCGCGATCGGATCAGCCATCGGAGTCGCCGCTGTCAGCACCGCCATCGCTCGCGGCCAGCGTCGCCAGCGTCGCGTGCGCCTCGACGTACTGGCCGACCGCGACGTGCATCGTCTCCACCACGCCGTCGGTGGCCGCGAGGGCTGGGTACTCCATCTTCATCGCCTCGAGCAGCTTCTGCCCGGCCACGACGTGCTCGCCCGCCGCGACGAGGACCTCGACGACGGTGCCCGGGACCTCGGAGACCGGACCGCCGGACGTGACGGCGGCGTCGGCGAGGGGAAGGCGGGGGTGGGGCCGCCAGACCGTGCCACCCTCGGCGTCGTCGACGAAGGTGGTGCCGTCGGCGTCCCCGGTGCCCTCGGCGTAGGTGCTCACCCGGCACGGCCACTCGACCCCGGCGTGGCCGATGCGCACACCCTGCGGGGAGAGCCCTCGCAGCGGGAGGACGTACTCGACACCGTCGACGCCGAGGTCGAGGGCCGTGTCACCGGAGGCGGCGCCGAGGCGGTAGCCGACCTCATGCCCGTTCCACCTGGCGCGGGCGCGCGGCGCCCGGCGCAGCAGGCGGAAGCCCGGTGGGACGAGGTCGTCGTGGGTCCGGCGGCCCGCCGCCGCGCACGACACCGCGGCGGCGAGGTGGACGGGGGAGGGCGTGGCCGGGTCGGGCGTGCGCAGGCCGGCGTGCCGGTCGAGGAAGTCGGTGCGGGTCTCGCCGGCGAGGAAGTCGGGGTCGCGCAGGATGGCGACGAGCAGGTCGCGGTTGGTGACCGGCCCGTGGATGTCGGCGGCCGCGAGCCCGCGGGCGAGGCGGCGGGCGGCCGCGGCGCGGGTCGGGGCGTGGGCGATCACCTTGGCGATCATCGGGTCGGAGAACGCACTGATGGTGCCGCGTACTCCGACCGCGTCCTCCCAACGAAGGTGTCCGTCGCCGGCGTCGTGGGCGTAGCGGTGCAGCGTCCCCGGCGCGGGCCGGTCGTCGTGCGCGGGGTCCTCGGCGTAGAGGCGGACCTCGATCGCGTGCCCGCGGGGCACCATGTCGTCCTGTGTGAACGGGAGCACGGCGCCCTCGGCGAGGGCGAGCTGTAGACGCACGAGGTCGACGCCGTAGACCTCCTCGGTGACGGGGTGCTCGACCTGCAGGCGGGTGTTCATCTCCAGGAACGAGAAGTCGTCTCCGTCGAGGAGGAACTCGACCGTCCCGGCACCGACGTAGCCCAGGCCCTCGGCGAGGGCGATCGCCGTGGCACCCATCCGCGTCCGCAGATCGGGCCCGACCACCGGTGACGGAGCCTCCTCGACGACCTTCTGGTGGCGGCGCTGGATTGAGCACTCCGGCTCGCCGAGGTGCACCACGTTCCCGTGCGCGTCGGCGAGGACCTGGATCTCGACGTGGCGCGGGGCGGCGAGCAGGCGTTCCAGGAAGACGGTGTCGTCGCCGAAGGACCGGCCAGCCTCGGCGCGCGCGGAGCGGACGGCGTCGGCGAGCGCGCCGGCGTCGCGCACCTCGCGCATCCCGACGCCGCCGCCACCGGCACTGGCCTTCACCAGCAACGGGTAGCCGACGGCGTCGCCCGCGCGGGACCAGTCGTCCGGGTCGTCGGAGTCCAGCAGCGCGTCGGGCAGCGTCGGCACCCCGGCGTCGCGGGCCAGGGCCTTCGCCGTGTGCTTCACGCCCATCGCCTCGATGCAGCGCGGCGGCGGCCCCACCCACACGAGCCCCGCGTCGGCGCACGCGCGGGCGAACACGGCGTTCTCGGCGAGGAACCCGTAACCCGGATGGACCGCGTCGGCGCCGGCGGACCGGGCGGCGTCGAGGATCTGCTGCTGGTCGAGATAGGTCTCGGCACTGGTCGACCCCGTCAACGCCACGGCGCGATCCGCGTCGGTGACGTGCGGGTCGTGGGCGTCGGGCTCGGAGAACACGGCGACGGTGCGGATGCCGCCGGCGTGCGCGGCGCGGATCACCCGGCGGGCGATCTCGCCGCGGTTGGCCACGAGCAGCGTCGTGATCACAGCCACCTCTCGTGTGCTCGCGAGGCCGGGCTTCGGGGGGTTCTCGAGGGCGGAGCCCCCGAGGGTGGGTCACATCCGGAACGGGGCAAAGCGGGTGGTCCCGGCGACCGGCGCGGAGTGCACTGCGGAGAGCGCCAGGGCGAGGACGGTGCGGGTGTCGCGCGGGTCGATGACGCCGTCGTCCCAGACGCGGCCGGAGGCGTAGATCGCGTTCGACTGGGCTTCCACGGTGTCCTCGACGGCCTTCCGGGTGGCGCGGTCGGTCTCCGCGTCGTACTCGCGGCCCGCTCGCTCGGCCGATCGGCGCGCCACCATCGACATCACCCCCGCGAGCTGGGTGCCGCCCATGACCGCGATTCGGTGGTTGGGCCAGGTGAAGACGAAGCGCGGGTCGTAGGCGCGCCCGGACATGCCGTAATTCCCGGCGCCGTAGGACGCGCCGACCATGAGCGTCAGGTGCGGCACCGCGGAGTTGGAGACGGCGTTGATGAGCTTCGCGCCGTCCTTGATGATCCCGCCGCGCTCGTAGGCCGAGCCGACCATGAACCCGGTGATGTTCTGGACGAACAGCAGCGGGATCGACCGGGCGTTGGCGAGCTGGACGAAGTGCGCGCCCTTCTGGGCCTCCTCGGAGAAGAGGATCCCGTTGTTGGCGAGCACGCCGACCGGGTGGCCCCCGAGCGAACCCCAGCCGCACACCAGCGTCGTCCCGTAGAGCGGCTTGAACTCGTCGAACCGCGACCCGTCGAGCACGCGGGCGAGGACGTCGCGGACCTCCACCGAGCGCTTGGCGTCCGAGGCGGCGCAGCCGAGCAGCTCCTCGGCGGGGTAGACCGGCTCGTCGGGCGGCAGCGTCGGCCCGGGCCCGGCGCGGGTCCATCCGAGATCGGCGACGATCTGCCGCCCGATCCGCAGGGCGTCGTGCTCGTCGGCGGCGAGGTGGTCGGCGAGGCCCGACTCCCGCGCGTGCATCTCCGCGCCCCCGAGGGTCTCGTCGTCGACATCCTCGTTGATGGCCATCTTCACCAGCGGCGGCCCGCCGAGGTACACCGTCGCCTCCCCGCGGACGAACACCGTGTACTCGCTCATCCCCGGCATGTACGCCCCGCCGGCGGTGGAGCTGCCGAAGACCAGCGAGATCGTCGGGATTCCCGCGGCCGACAGGCGCGTCATCTCCCGGAAGGTCCGCCCACCGGGCACGAACAGGTCGGCCTGGCGCGGGAGGTCGGCTCCACCGGATTCCACGAGGGCGATCACCGGCAGCCGGTTGCGCTCGGCGATCTCCAGCGCCCGCAGCTGCTTGGTGACGCCGATCGGGGTGAGCGACCCGCCCTTCACCGTCGGCTCGTTGGCGACGAGCACGCAGTCGACGCCGCTGACCGGCCCGATCCCGCAGATCAGCCCGGCACCGGGCGTCGTCCGGTCGGGCTCGTGCGCGCCGGCCAGCGCCGCGACCTCGAGGAACGGGGCGTCGGGGTCGAGGAGCAGGTCAACGCGCTCGCGGGCGGTGAGCCTGCCGCGCTCGTGGTGGCGGTCGACGTACTGCGTCCCGCCCGCGGCCAGCACGGTGTCGACCACCGTGTCGAGGGCACCCAGGGCGTCGAGCATGGCGGCGCGGTCGGCGACGTAGGTGTCCGAGCCGGGGTCGAGGTGCGAGCGCAGGACGGTCACCGCCAGGCCTCGCGGACCGGGTCGGTACCGGGCGGACCGGCGAACATCTGCCCGAGCTCCATCCACTCCCGCGCCGCGGCGCCGACGACCTCCAGCGCCGTGTCGTCGACGTGGCGGCGCCGGACGAGAACGAGGCAGAACTCCTCGGCGTCGCCGCGGATCACGTCGCCACCCTCCGCGAAGGTCCACACCGCGCCCGACGGGGCGGTCAGCTCGACGCGCACCGGAGTCGCCGGCGGTGCCAGCCCGCGCGCTCGGTAGCCCTGCGGACGGGCGCGGACCGCGAGGTCGACGACGTGGCGCAGCCGGTCGGTGGGCGGGAAGGAGGCGTCGAGGGCGTCGGCGATGTCGCCGCCGTGCGCCCAGGTCTCCATGATCCGGCTGGTGATCGCGGAGCGCAGCGACATCGCGGGGCCGTACCAGGGGAGCCGGGCCGACGGGTCGCTGATCTCCAGCGCCCGGGCGGCCCGGTCGAACGCCAACGCCGCGTCCTGCCACCATGCGAGCGCCGCGGGACCCACCGAGGGCACCTGGTCGCCCGCGCGGTCGACAAACCCTTCGAGGTCGGTGATCGCGTCGCGCTCGGCGACGAAGTCGTCGGGGGTGGAGATCGCGCGGGCGAACGCGGCGTCGAACCATCCGAGGTGGGCGATCTGGTCGCGCACCGTCCACGGCGTCGCTCGGGTCGCCGCGGACCACTGCGCGCGGGGGATCTCCCGGACGAGTCCCATCACCGCGGCACGTTCGGCGTCGAGATCGGTGAGCAGTTCCTCCACGGTCGGGCTCACCGGTCGAACCCCAATCGGGAGGCGACGACCTCGTCCAGGATCTCCGTCGTACCGCCGCCGATACCGAGGATGCGGGCGTCGCGGTAGTGCCGTTCCACTTCCGTCCCGTGCATGTAGCCGGCTCCTCCGTGCAGCTGGACGGCCTGGTCGACGACGTGGTCGCACGCCGCCACGGCGGTGTTCTTGGCCATCGCGATCTCGGCCCGAACGTCCTCTCCGCTCTGCCAGCGCGCGTATACGTCGCGGACGTAGGTGCGGGCGACGGTGGCCTGCCGGGCCATCTCGGCGATGCGGTGGCGGACGACCTGTCGGTGCGCGAGCGGCGCCTCGAACGTCACGCGCTGCCGGGCCCAACCGATCGTCAGGTCGACGCAGCGCTGCGCGGTGGCGTAGGCCTGGACCGCGAGGGAGAGCCGCTCGGACTCGAAGTTCGCCATGATCTGCCGGAACCCCGTGCCCTCGGGCCCGACGAGGTTCGCGGCCGGTACCCGGACCGCGTCGAAGCGCAACTCGGCGGTGTCGCTGCAGTGCCAGCCCATCTTGCGCAGCCGGGTCCGGGAGACGCCGGGCCGGTCGGTCTCGATCACCAGCAGGGACACCCCGCGGTGACCGGGTCCTCCGGTACGCACCGCGTGGTCACGAAGTCGGCCCGGGTACCGGAGGTGATGTAGGTCTTCGCGCCGGTGACGACGTAGTGATCGCCCATGTCGTCGTCGTGGCTGCGGCGGGCACGCGTCGTGATCGCGGCGACGTCGGAGCCGGTGTCGGGCTCGGTGACGCCGAGGCTGCAGATCGTCCGCCCCACCAGCGCCGGGCGGACGAAACGGTCGATCAGGTCGGGGTCGCCGGCCACGGCGATGTGGGGCGCCGCGATCCCGTGGGTGAACAGGCCCGCGCAGACGCCGCTGGAGCCGCCGCGCAGGATCAGTTCCTCCGTGACGAGCGCCGCGTCGAGGTGCTCACCGGTGCCGCCCGCCGCCACGGGAAAGCCCAGCTCGAGCAGCCCGAGATCGCCCGCGCGGGCATGCAGCGACCGCGGCAGCTCGCCGGCGTCCTCCCAGACAGCCAGGTGCGGCCCGATCTCGCGCTCGGTGAAGTCGGAGACGAGCGCCCGCAGGGCCCGGCGTTCGGGGGTGCTCCACGCGGCGTGGGCCGACTGCGCGGATCCGCTCTCCCGCCCCGGGCGGACGGTGCCCGTGGCCGCCCGGCCCGAAGCGACCCGGCCCGGCCCGCCATCCCCTCACTCATCGCGACTCCCTCGCCGACGTGAGCCTACATGCGCTGCTCGCGCGGCCTTCGTCCACGCGGGGGACCGCTACGCCGCCGACGACCCCGCGACCACGGTGGCGTTCCAGCGCGAGGTGGTGCGGTTGACCAACTCCCCGGGGATGGAGATCGCGCATGAGCTGCGCGATGCGGACCGCGACCTCGTCGTCGGCGTGCGGCGCGACAGTGAGGCGCGCGGCACGTTCACGCCGGGCGTCGCCCGGCGGCGGTCGCTGCAGATGTTCGGGTCGCTGCACTGGATGTGGACGTGGTTCGACGCCGACGGCCGCCTCCCGCCCGCGGAGGTCGCCGCCGACCGCCGTCGCGGACGTCTTACGTCATCCTCGCCCCCGAGCGTGAGCCTGCGCGCCACAGCAGGTAGATCGCGCCGGAGACGAGGAAACCGACCTCGAAGCCGAGGTCGCCGATCTGGGGGAGGGCCTGCGCGACGAAACCCGTGAACGCGGTCTGGTTGGAGAACAGCACGATCGACACGACGATCCCGGCCAGCATGGCGACCGGGCCGGCGACGTTCTTGTGCGTCGTGTCGAAGAGCAGTCCCTCGCTCGGGGTGCCGCGTCGCAGGTACCAGTCGGCGAACACGACGGCGAGCCACGGTCCGATCCAGTACGCGATGATCAGCAGGAAGCCCTCGTAGGCCTGGCCGGCGTCGGCCAGCCCGAAGAGCGCCACGACGACACCGAGCACGCCGAAGACCCCGGCGGCGAGCGCGCGACGCAGCAGCAGCGGCAGCCGCAGGCCCAGCGCCACGAACGACATCGAGCCCGAGTAGACGTTGATGGCGTTCGCGGCGACGGCGCCGACCGCGATGCACAGCAGGGTCAGCGCGGCGAGCCAGCCGGGCAGGTTCGCCGTGAACGCGCTCGTCGGCTTCTCGAGGGCACCACCGCCGATCCCGCCGATGGTCGCCGACGCCGCGCCGACGGTCTCGAGGATGAGGCACGGGACGAAGACACCGAGCCCGGCGGCGACGCCGGTCGCCTTGGCGCTGGTGCCGACCGGCAGGTACCGGGTGTAGTCGGTGGCGTACGGGTTCCAGCCGGCCGCGTAGCCGAAGGTGGCGCCGACCGTGAGGAGGAAGCCGGGGAGCGTCGGCGGAACGTCGCCGGTGGGCACGAACGCCGGCTCGACCTGCGTCAGGATCACCACCGACGTGATCGTGAAGACGACGGCGAGGACGGGGAGGACGACCTTCTCGAAGCTGTGGATCAGGTTGTGGCCGAGCAGGGCCACCACGATCTGGATCACGGCGACGCCGAGGAGGCCGAGCCAGGCCGGCATCCCGGTGAGCGTGGAGAGCGCGAGGGCGCCGGAGACGCTGTTGACCGCGAACCAGCCGATGCCCCCGACGATGGCGTTGAGACCGGCCGGGAGCGCGTTGCCCACGAACCCGAACCCGAGCCGGGAGAGCACCATCATCGGCACACCGGACGAGGGGCCGCGGGCCGAGAGCAGCCCGTGGGTCAGCGAGCCGAGGGCGCTGCCGATCAGGATCCCGAGGACGGCGCCCCAGAACGGCAGACCGAAGGCGCCGACCGCGAGGACCCCGACGAAGATCGTCGCGAATTCGAGGTTGGGCGAGACCCAGGTCCAGAACAGCTGGCGGGGGACGCCGTGCCGCTCGGCGAGAGGGATGAACTCGGCCCCGCCGGGCTCGACGGCGACGACCTTGTCCCCGTAGACGCCGTCGCGGAGGACCACGTCGGTCGGCTCCTGGGTGACGGACATGGTGCTCTCCTCGGTTCGGGGACTGGCCGGCGATGATGGCGGCGGACTTCTCGACCGGGTGGCTCGCCGGTGGTCATCGGGGGCCTCCGATGTCCTCGAGCCAGGTGTCGGGCGCCTCGGCGGCGAAGCGCGTCATCAGCTCGGCGCACTCGGGGTCGTCGAGGACGGTGACCTCGACGCCGTGCTCGGACAGCCGCTCGTGCTGCCCCCCGAACGTCCGCGCCTCGCCGACCACCAGCCGCGGGATGCGGAACTGCATGATGAGGCCGGCGCAGAAGAAGCACGGCGAGAGCGTGGTCACCATCGTCGTGTCGCGGTAGTGCGGACGCCGGCCGGCGGCCCGGAACGCCGCGGTCTCCCCGTGGGCAGCCGGGTCGCCGTCCTGCACCCGCCGGTTGTGCCCGCTGCCGAGCACCACGCCGTCGGCGTCGACGAGCGCCGCCCCGACCGGCACCCCGCCGGCCGCCGCGCCCGCCCGCGCCTCCGCGAGCGCGACCGCCAGCAGCGCCTTCGGTTCAGTGCTCGCCGCCACGGCCACCAGCATCACCCTCGGGCCCCGCTCGCAGGTGACGGCCCGGTTACCGGTCCCCCTGCGGCGCTTCGTCGGCACGGGCGCCGGGAATGCCGAGCGGGTGCCCGAGCTGCCCGAGGTGGAGAACGCGCGTCAGGTCGTGGAGCGCGCCCTCGACCGCACCATCACCGACGTCGACGACGCCGATGAGTTCGTCTGCCGCCCCCACGCGCCCGGCGATATCGCGAAGGCCCTCGTGGGCGGTCGGCTCACCACCGCGCACCGCCGCGGCAAGACGATGTGGTGCGACACCGTCACCGCGGACGGCACCGTCGGCCCGCACCTCGGGATCCACCTCGGCATGGGAGGGCGCATCGTCGTCACCGACCCGTCCGGGGACGGCGTCTCCGGCGAGGGTCATGCCGGGGGTGACCCGCACACCGGTGGCATGCCCTCGAAGCCGGGGGAGAAGCCGGAGTGGGACCGGGTGACGATCTCGTTCGACGACGGCGGCCAGCTGCGTCTCTTCGACAAGCGCCGTCTCGGACGCGTGCACCTCGAGCCCGACGTCGACGCCCTGGGCCCCGACGCCGCCGAGATTTCCCGCGACGAGTTCCGCGCCCGCGTCGGTCGCGGCACCGCTCCGATCAAGGCCCGGCTGCTCGACCAGTCCGTCCTCGCCGGGGTGGGCAACCTCCTGGCGGACGAGACGCTCTGGCAGGCGGAGCTCAGTCCCTTGCGCCCCTCGGGAGAGCTCGACACCGACGAGCTCGACGCCCTGCGCCGGGCCCTGCGCGAGGCCACCCGTCAGGCGATCCGCAAGGGCGGCGTGCACACCGGCACGATGATCCGCCACCGTCGAAAGGACGACACCTGTCCGCGCTGCGGTGCGTCGATGGAGCGCGGCACGGTCGGGGGACGCACCACGTGGTGGTGCCCCGCCGAGCAGGGTTGAGCCGGTCGACCTCGCGCCCGGTCGGCGGCGCCCGGCGTGGCGGGCGCCACTACTAGGGTCGGGAACGGCAACGACGCCCATCCCGCGGGAGAGCCCCATGACCCGGCCATCTGCCTCGTTCACCTTCTCCGAGCTCACCCCGACGGCGTTCCTCGACCGCTCGGCGCACGCCTTCGCGCCGCGCACCGCGATCGTCGACGGCGACCGGCGCTTCACCTACGCCGAGTTCGGCGACCGCTCCCGGCGTCTCGCGGGCGCCCTCGCCGACCTCGGCGTCACCCCCGGCGACCGCGTCGCGGCTCTGGCCACCAACAGCCACGTCATGCTCGAGGCCCACCACGGCGTCCCCTACGCGGGCGCCGTCCTCGTCCCGCTCAACACCCGGCTGAGCCGCGACGAGCTCGTCCACATCATCGGGCACTCGGGAGCGCGGGTCCTCATCGTCACGCGCGAGCTCACCGACCTCGCCCGGGAGGTCGCGGCCGAGACCGGCGTCGACCTCGTCGAGGAGGGCGAGGACTATGAGGGCCGGCTCGCGACGGCGACGCCGCGGGTTCACCCCGTCGACGACGAGCGCGGGCTGCTCGCGATCAACTACACGTCCGGTACCACGGGTCGGCCCAAGGGCGTGATGTACCACCACCGTGGCGCCTACCTGCAGGCTCTCGCGATGGCGTTCCACCTGCGGCTCGAGCCCGGGTCGCGCTACCTGTGGACGCTACCGATGTTCCACTGCGACGGCTGGTGCTTCCCGTGGGGTGCCACCGCCGCCGGCGCCACCCACGTCTGCCTGCGCGCCATCGACGCCGAGGAGATCTGGCGGCTGATCCGCGAGGAGGGCGTCACGCACTACTGCGCGGCGCCGACGGTGCTCACGATGATCGCCAACACCTCGGCCGCGGACGCGGGCCCGCTCCCGGACCGCCGCGTCAGCGTCGCCACCGGCGGGGGCCCGCCGTCGCCGACGCTGATCGCGCGGATGAACGAGCTCGGCATGCGGGTCACACACCTTTACGGGCTCACCGAGACCTACGGGCCCGCCGTGGTCAACGACTGGCACCCGGAGTGGGACGACCTCGACCTCGAGGAGCGGTCCCGGTTGGCGGCGCGCCAGGGGGTCGGGAACGTGGTCTGCCAGGCCCTGCGGGTGATCGACGAGACGGGGGCCGACGTCCCCGCCGACGAGGAGACCCTCGGCGAGCTGGTGGTACGGGGCAACGACGTGATGCTCGGCTACTACCGCGACGAGGAAGCGACGGCGGAGGTCGACGCCGGTGGCTGGTTCCGTACCGGGGATCTCGGCGTCGTCCACCCCGACGGTTACGCCGAGATCCGTGACCGGTCCAAGGACGTGATTATCTCCGGTGGGGAGAACATCGCCTCCGTCGAGGTGGAGCGGGTCCTCGACAGCCACCCGGCGGTCGTCGAGTCGGCGGTGGTCGGCGAGGTGCACGAGCAGTGGGGCGAGGTGCCGGTCGCCTACGTGACGGTGCGCTCGGAGGTCGACCCCGACGAGCTCGTCGAGCACGTCCGGAACCACCTCGCGCGCTTCAAGGCGCCGCGGCGCATCGTCTTCGGCGACCTCCCGAAGACCTCGACCGGGAAGATCCAGAAGAACGTGCTCCGGGGCCGCGCGTGAGAGCCGGGGCCGCTCTTCCCGCGGCCCGGTGACTTGTACCACACTGGTCGACGGTCTCGTTCGGGGTCGCCGGTGGAGCGTGGTGGGCATGGGTCCAGGACTGTCACGGTGGTGGGGACGCGCCCAGCGGCGCCCTGATGCGGAGGCCCCGGCGCCCGTACCCCCGACGGCCGCGCTCCCCGTCCCCACCGCGCCGCCGGCCGTCGCGCAGCCGGTCCCGGCGATGTCGGAGCCGTCGACCCCCCTCCCCGTCCAGGGTCAGGGCGCGGACGTGACGCGCCGCCGCCGGCGGGCCGACGAGCAGGTCGCGTCGCTGCAGGCCTTCGAACGGCGCCTCGGTGAGCAGCTCCGCGTCGCGCAGGCCGGGGGCCGCAAGGACGTCGTCCGGGAGCTCCTGTCCCGGCGCCTCGCGGTCCGCGCGCGGCTCGAGGAGGCTCTCCGGCGTCGCGACGCCCTCCAGGACATCGAGGACCATCTCGTCGGCGACCCGCCCACCCTTCCGACGGTTCCCGCGGCGTCTCCGGGTCGCGCGGGCGTCGGGTCCTGAGTCTCCGCCCACGCGGCGTCGATGTGATCGGTCGTCCGACCCGACCGCGACGCGGCCGTGGGGAGCGTGGTGCAGGATGGCGGTGGTCCGGGAGGAGACCACGACGGAGGCGACGGGCGCCTCGCGCCGTGCCGTCGGTCGGCGTCAACCCGGACGAGGAGGTCGGCGGTGACCACCATGCAGGACGCGGTGAGCACCAACGCCGCCGCGCACCGCGAGCTCGCCGACGACCTCCGCTCCCGTCTCGCCACCGCCCGCCGGGGTGGCCCCGAGCGGTCCCGGCAGCGCCACATGGAGCGCGGGAAGCTGCTCCCGCGCGACCGTGTCGACGCGCTGCTCGACCCGTCGAGCCCGTTTCTGGAGCTCTCCCCGCTGGCCGCGCACGGGATGTATGACGACGCGGCGCCGGGCGCGGGGGTCATCACCGGGGTCGGGCGGATCGCCGGACGCGAGTGCGTCGTCGTGGCCAACGACGCCACCGTCAAGGGTGGCACCTACTACCCCGTGACGGTGAAGAAGCACCTGCGTGCCCAGGAGGTCGCGCTGCACAACCGGCTGCCGTGCGTCTACCTCGTCGACTCGGGTGGGGCGTTCCTGCCCGAGCAGGACCAGGTCTTTCCCGACCGCGAGCACTTCGGGCGGATCTTCTACAACCAGGCCCGGATGTCGGCGGTCGGGATCCCGCAGATCGCCGCCGTGCTGGGGTCGTGCACCGCGGGCGGCGCCTACGTCCCGGCGATGAGCGACGAGGCCGTGATCGTCCGCGACCAGGGCACGATCTTCCTCGGCGGGCCGCCGCTGGTGAAGGCCGCGACCGGCGAGGACGTCACCGCCGAGGAGCTCGGCGGCGGGACGCTGCACGCCCGCACCTCCGGCGTCGTCGACCACCTCGCCGACGACGACGCGCACGCCCTCGCGATCGTCCGCGACATCGTCGAGACCCTCGCCCCCCGGACGCCGCCTCCGTGGGAGCGGCGCCCGACCCGGCCCCCGGACCTGGACGAGGCGGGGTTGTACGACGTGGTCCCGGTCGACGGCCGCACCGCCTACGACGTCCGCGAGGTGATCACCCGTCTCGTCGACGGCAGCCGCTTCACGGAGTTCAAGCCGGACTACGGCACGACGCTGGTCACCGGCTTCGCCCGGCTGCACGGACATCCGGTGGGGATCGTGGCCAACAACGGGGTGCTGTTCCGGGAGCCGGCGCTCAAGGGTGCGCACTTCGTGCAGCTCTGCGACCAGCGCCAGGTCCCGCTGGTGTTCCTGCAGAACATCACCGGGTTCATGGTGGGACGCGAGTACGAGGCCGGCGGGATCGCCAAGGACGGCGCGAAGATGGTCACCGCGGTGGCCACCACGCGGGTGCCGAAGCTGACCGTCGTCATCGGTGGTTCCTACGGCGCCGGCAACTACGCGATGTCCGGGCGGGCGTACTCGCCGAGGTTCCTGTGGATGTGGCCCAACGCGCGCATCTCGGTGATGGGCGCCGAGCAGGCGGCGACGGTGCTCGGCACCGTGGGCTCCTCCGACGCCGCCGGCGTGCGCGAGCAGTACGAGCACCAGGGTCACCCGTACTACTCCACCGCGCGCCTGTGGGACGACGGCGTGATCGACCCGCTCGACACCCGCACCGTCCTCGGGCTCGCGCTCTCCGCCTGCGCCAACGCCCCCCTCGACGACCCCCACTTCGGTGTGTTCCGGATGTGAACCCTCGGGGGGCTCCGCCCCCCGAGAACCCCCACCCTCGGGGGGCTCCGCCCCCCGAGAACCCCCACCCTCGGGGGGCTCCGCCCCCGAGAACCCTCGAGGCGTCGACTCGCGTGCACAGGAGAGGAGCGAAGCGTGTTCGGGACGGTGCTGATCGCCAACCGCGGCGAGATCGCGGTGCGCGTGACGCGGACGCTGCGCGCGCTCGGCGTGCGCAGCGCCGCCGTCCACACCGACGCCGACGCGGGAGCGCCGCACGTGGCCGCGGCGGACGTCGCCGTGCGGGTGCCCGACTACCTGGACGCCGCCGCGATCGTCGACGCCGCGCGGACGACCGGCGCGGAGGCCGTCCACCCCGGCTACGGCTTCCTCGCCGAGAACGCCGCCTTCGCCCGCTGCTGCGTCGACGCGGGGGTCGTCTTCGTCGGTCCGCCGCCGGAGGTCATCGAGGCCATGGGCGACAAGATTCGCGCCAAGGCGACCGTCGGGGCCGCCGGGGTGCCGCTCGTCCCGGGCTCGACTGGCTCGGGACTCGACGACGCCGCGATCGCCGACGCCGCCCGCGAGATCGGGTTCCCCGTCCTGCTCAAGCCGTCGGCCGGCGGCGGCGGCAAGGGCATGCACGTCGTCGACGCCGAGGACGCGATCGCCGACGCCGTCGCCGCCGCCCGCCGCGAGGCCCGCGGCTCGTTCGGCGACGACACCCTGCTCGTCGAGCGCTACGTCGAGAATCCCCGCCACCTCGAGATCCAGGTCCTCGCCGACGCCCACGGCGCGGTGGTGCATCTCGGTGAGCGGGAGTGCTCGTTGCAGCGCCGCCACCAGAAGGTCGTGGAGGAGGCACCGTCGACGGTCCTCGACGAGAAGCAGCGCGCGGACATGGGCGCCGCGGCCGTCGACGCCGCCCGGGCCTGCGGTTATGTCGGCGCGGGCACCGTCGAGTTCGTGACGAACACCGACGCCAGCGAGTTCTTCTTCCTCGAGATGAACACCCGCCTGCAGGTCGAGCATCCGGTGACCGAGGAGGTGGTGCGCGTCGGCGGTGAGCGGCTCGACCTCGTCGCCGAGCAGCTGCGGATCGCCGCGGGGGAGCCGCTCGGGTACGCGCAGGACGACGTCACCCTCGAGGGGCACGCCGTCGAGGCCCGGCTCTACGCCGAGGACCCCGCTCGCGGCTTCCTGCCCACCGGCGGCCGCGTCCTCGACCTGGCCTGGCCGCCGGGCGTCCGAGTGGACGCCGGGATCGCCGTTGGGACCGAGGTCGGAAGCGCCTACGACCCGATGCTCGCCAAGATCATCTCCTACGGTCCGGACCGCTGGACCGCCCTCGACCGGCTCGACGCCGCGCTTTCCGCCACCGCGGTCCTCGGCCTCGGCACCAACGTCGCCTGGCTGCGGGCCCTGCTCGCCGACGCCGACGTCCGCGCGGGCAACCTCGACACCGGTCTCATCGGCCGCCTCCCGGGGCCGCCCGCCGCGATCCCCGACGCCGTGCTCGCCGCCGGCGCGCTCGCGGGGCTCCTGCGGCTGCCCGACACCGGCGACACCGGCGACCCCTTCGGGCGTCTCGGTGGCTGGCGCCTCGGGGCCGACCCCGCCCCGGCCCGCTGGCGCCTCGTGCCGGCCGGCTCGACCGATCCCGTCGACGTGGCCGTCACCGGCCCGGCGTCCGGCGCCCGCGTCACCGTCGGGGAGTCCGAGCCCGTCACGGCGTCCGCCCAGCGGGACGGGCCCGTGCTGACGGTGACCCTCGACGGTGTCACCCGCACCTATCGCACCGCCGCCGACGGACCCGTCCTCTGGCTCGCCCGCGGCGGCGGGGCCTGGGCCCTGCGCGAGCAGAAGCGTCTGGCCGCCGCGCGCACGGCGTCCGCCGCCGACGGCCCCCTCGTCGCGCCGATGCCCGGAACCGTCACCGTCGTCGACGTCGCGGAGGGTGATCGCGTCGTCGCCGGTCAGCGGCTCGTCGTCGTCGAGGCAATGAAGATGGAGCACGTCGTCGCCGCACACAGTGACGGCGTGGTCACGGCGCTCCCGGCCCGGGCCGGTGCCGCGGTCGCGCTCGACGCCCCCCTCGTCACCGTCACTCCCGACCCGCCAGAGGACTGACCCGGGGTGGACCGAACGCGTTCGCTCCTCCTACGCGACCGGGCGCGGGGATCGGTCCGGGGCGGGGACGCCGGGTCGGGGGGCCGGTGTCGACTCGGTAGGGCGGGCGCGCAGCACGAGCACCGTCGCCGTCGCGGTGCCCGCGACGAGCACCGCCAGGGCGGCCAGGGTCAGCGCGTCCGGGGCGAGCAGCGGTTGCGCCCGCAGCGCCTGCCACGTGAGCAACAGGACCAGGCCCGTCCACGCCGCGCCCGCCACGCCGACCAGGCTGGCGCGGACCCGCTCCGGCCGCAGCACGGCGAACCGTGCGGCGAGCGCGCCCAGCAGGAGGACCAGCAGCGGCAGTCCCTGCAGCGCGTGGAGGCCGACGAAGTGGCCGATCCGCAAGTCGCCCCCCGTTGTCGACCACCCGAGCAGCGGCAGCCCCGGGCCGCCGTCGGGGACGCCGACCGCGTGCGCGCCGGCGGCCGTCATGGGCGCGGTGCGGGCGGCCGCGATCTGCGCCCCGCTCGGGCTGGTCATGAGGAACGCGACGGCCATCCCGAGCAGCGACACACCGACGCCGAGCCGCACCGCCCACGCCGTCGGGCGCGGGAGGCCCCGCTCGCGCAGCAGGACGACGCCGACGACCGCTGTCGCGCTCCAGAGCACGACGATCGTCACTCCCATGAGCGACCACAGCGCCGTGTCGAGCGGAGTGGCGACATCGAAGTGGCTGGCCCGCCCGCGGATCACCTGCCCGACGATCACCGCCATCTCGACCACCGCGGCGACCGCCACCACGGTGCCGGCCACCCCGGCCCACCGACGGGCGCGCGACCCGGAGACCAACGAGATCATCCAGGCCAGCGTGGTGGCGTACAGGACGAAGGAGACGCTGAACTTCAGTGGCTTCGCCCAGATCGGCTGCCCGCCCAGCGTCCGCGGGTCGAGCAGGAGACCCGCCACGCACACCACGGCGAGGAGGACCATCGACCCGGCGAGCAGGACCAGCGACCGGTTCCACGAGCGCATGGGAGGCTCCCTGGAAACGATCGGATAGTGACGGTGTCCGCAGTGGACAGTAGAATACCGTCAGCCCCCATGGCTCCCTCTCCGAGGATCGACTTTCCGTCCCGCGTCGGCGTGTGGTGGACCAGCGACGCCTGGGCCATCCGGGACGTGCAGGAGGCGGCCCGCGACATCGAGCCCCTCGGCTACGGCTCCCTGTTCTACGGTGAGGCCTACGGCAAGGAGACGTTGACGCAGGCCGGAGCGCTGTTGGGCGCCACCGAGCGCCTCGTGGTCGGGAGCGGGATCGCCAACATCCACGCCCGCGACGCCATCGCCGCGGAGTCCGGCGGCCGCACCCTGACCGCGTTGCACCCCGGGCGCTTCGTCCTCGGGCTCGGCGTCAGCCACGGACCGCTCGTGACGCGCCGCGGCGGGGAGTACGACAAGCCGCTCGCGACGATGCGCGACTACCTGCAGCGGATGGCCGCGGTGCCCGCGGAGGTCGAGCCCGGCGCCGGGCGCCCCGCGCGGCTGCTCGCCGCGCTTGGCCCGAAGATGATCGAGCTCTCCGGCACCGACGCCGACGGGGCGCACCCCTACCTGGTCCTCCCCGCCCAGACGCGGGTCACCCGCGGGGCGCTCGGCCCGGACAAGTGGGTGGTCAGCGAACAGGCCGTCGCGCTCGGCGCGGACCACGACGACGCCCTGCGCCGCGCCCACGCGCATCTCGAGGTCTACTCCGGTCTCCCGAACTACCGGAACTCCTGGCTGCGCCAGGGCTTCGACGAGTCCGACCTCGTGCGCGGCGGCTCCGACCGGCTCGCCGAGGCCCTCGTCGGGGTGGGTGACCCCGACATCGTCGCGGCGTCCGTCACCGCGCACCTCGGGGCCGGCGCCGACCACGTCGTGGTCCAGGTGCTGGGTGAGGGTCCGTTCGACGACCCACGCCCGGCCCTGCGCGAGCTCGCCCCGGTGCTCGGGCTCGGCTGACCCCGACCGCCCCGACCCCCCGGGGGGCACGGTCAGCGCAGGTCGGTCCGGATCGGGTGCCCGACGGGGACCTCGACCAGCACGATCGCCCGCCCGTCCGGGTCGGCGATCCAGCACTCGTCCAGTCCCCATGGCTCGCGGCGCGGCTCGCGGGTCACCGTCACCCCGGCCTCGCGGAGCTCGGCCACCGCCGCCGGCAGGGACCGGACCTGCAGCCACAGAGCGTCCTCCCCGACGTTCACGGCGCCGGCCCTCGACAGCTCCAGGTACCCCGTGCCCAGGAAGAACACGACGCCGCCAGAGAACTCGCGGGCGACCGCGAGGCCCAGCGCGTGGGCGTAGAACGCCCGGGACACGTCCCAGTCCCGCGGCCGGACGAGCACCCGGCTGCTCAGGATCTCCACGGACCCCACCTCCTCCGTCCCCGGGGGAGCACACCCCCGATCGGTCGTGTTCGCGGATTGACCACGTCGTGGTCGGGGAACCCGCTGGACACCGATCCACCGGGAGGCGCCATGTCAAAGGACAAGAAGCTCGACCACAAGGGCCAGGAACTCAAGGGCAAGGTCAAGGAGGCCGTCGGTAACGCCACCGACAACAAGGAGTGGCAGGCCGAGGGCCGGAAGGACCAGACCATGGGCAACCTCAAGGAGGCGGGCCAGAAGATCAAGGACGCCTTCAAGCCCTGACCGCCGTGACGACGCCGGTGGGGTCAGAGCCGTTTGAACGGCGGCGGCGCCACCCCGTCGTCCCCCGAGAGCGAGGCCTGCGCGGGCGAGCGGGCCAGCACCACCACGCCGCCGAGCGCGAGGACGAGGCCGAGCACGAACCCGGGCCACCAGCCGGTCCGCACGCCGTCGCCGAGCACCACCAGGCCGAGGAGACCGGGCGCGAGCGTTTCGGTCACCGCGAGCACCGCCACGACGGGTCCGACCGCGCCACGGCTCACGGCCACCGTGTACAGCCCGAGGCCCAGGGCGCCGTACCCGAGTAGCAGCCACGCCACGGGATCGGTGAGCACCCCGCGGGCCATCACCGCGAGGGAGCCCTCGCCGAGGTCGACCAGGCGGACCGCCACCGCCGTTCCCCCGAAGCTCAGGCCCGCCACGAACGCCATGGGCACGGCCCGCGCACCGCGAACCGATCCCGCGATACCGCCCACCAGCAGCATCGCGAACACCACGGCGAGCGCGACCACGCCGGCCGGTCCCACGCGTGGATACACGCCGGTGCTCGCCGAGCCCACGAGCAGTGCGAGGCCGACGACGTTCGCGCCGGCCGCGACGAGGTCGATCCGCCGCAGCGGGGTGTCGAACACCCGGTGGGATGCGACGACGGTGAGTCCCACCTGCCCGGCGATGACGGCCTGCACGGCGACGATGGGCATGTACCGCAGGGCCACCACGGTGAGGACCCAGCCGGCGATGTCGAGAAGCAACCCGCCGAGGTAGAGCGGGCTGAGCACCACGGCCGCCGTCCGGACGGCCCGCCGCGTGGCCATGGCCTCCATCAGGGAGGCGCCGGCGTTGGCCACCGCCGCGGTGACGGCGGCCAGCAGCCCGAAGAGCAGCACGGTCCCAGTCTCCCTGACTCGCCTCCCGGGCGAGCCGCCATCACGATCACCCGGCGCGTCGACGGGACGGGACGTCGGGTAGGCATGGGCGAGCGCACGGGTACGGACGCCCTCGGCGCGGGACGGAGGGCGCGCATGGGAACCGCCCTCACGCTCCTTGTCCTGGGCGGCGTCGCCGCGCTCCTCGCGGTGGCGCTCGACGTCACCCGCGGCGGCCCTGGTGCGCGTCCGGCGGCGGCCCGCTCCGTGGCCTTCCCGCTCCTCGCCGCGTCCGGTCTTCTCGCGGCCGCGGGGCTGGTGCTCACCCTGGTCGTCTCCGACGAGACCCTCGGCGCCACCGACGCCCCGGTCCTCGCGTGGCTGCTGGTCCATCGGGACCCCACGGCGACCACCGCGGCCGAGGTCCTCTCCCTGGTCGGGGGACCGCGGGGACCGGAGGAGCCGCGGTGGTGGCGGCGCTCGTGCTCCTGCTCCGCGGGCGGCGGGCGCGTGCGGTGGTGTGGGTCGTCGGGGTGGTCGCCGGCGCGAGCACGATCCGATTCGTCAAGGTGGCGGTCGAGCGGCCCCGTCCGCCGGTGCCGACCCGGCTCGCGGTGGAGACCACGTCGTCGTTGCCCTCCGGTCACTCCCTCATGGCCGCGCTCGGCCTCGGCCTCGTCGCCCTGGCCGCCGGGACGCTGGCGGGCCGCGCGGTGCGCGTGGTGGTCACCGCCCTCGCGGTGCTCGCGGTCGCCGCCATCGGCGCGAGCCGGGCCTACCTCGGCGTCCACTGGATCACCGACGTGATCGCCGGATGGCTGCTCGGGGCGGGGATCGCGATGACCTGTCTCGCCGCCGCCCGGGCCATCGAGATCCACCCGCCTCGTCACTCCCCGGTGAAGGAAGCGGGGAACGCCTGAACGCACTGGACCGTTCGTGCTTCTTGGCCGCCAGTCGGGTGACGTCGGGGCAACAGGCTTTCGCTGTCCGCAGCCGCCAGCGCCATGCATACTCTCTGCTGTGGACCGATGAGGTGAACGGGGGCCCGGATGGAGCAGGTCCCCTTGCTCGTCCTCGGTGCGGGCGTCGACGGGATGCTCACCGCACTCGCGCTCGCCCACCAGGGCTTCCCGGTCCGCCTCCTCGACCGCGACCCCGAGCCGGATGACGACGCGGACGGGTTCCCGCCCACGACCACCGCCCTGCTGCCCCCGTACGCGAACCATGAGCTCGCCGGTCTCGGCCTGCTCGACGCCCTCGTCCCGGCCATCACCGAACCGCAGGGTCTCGTGCACGCCGACGCCCAGTCCGGGCGCCCGCTGCGGCGGATCGCACTGGGACCCGCGGTGCGGACCCGGTGGCGCGATCCCCTACTCGTGGTCGCCGTGGCCGAGATGCGCAGGCTGCTCGCCGCGGTGTGTGCGGCCGACGACATGGTGACCGTCGAGTACGGCGTCCGGCCGACCGTCGTCGACGACGTGGTGGAGGGCGCGCTGGTCGGCGACGAGACCGGACCGTCGTACCGGGCCGAGGCACTGATCGCGGCCGACGGGGTCGACTCCCCGGTGCGGTCGCTCGTCCGCGGTGGGCACGCGGTCCCGCCGCCCTACTTGGTGCACCGCGGACGGTGGCCGGAGGACGTGCCCCGCGACGAGATCCGGATGTGGTCGTCGCCGCTGCTGCACCTGACCTGCACCCCGACCCCCGGGTCGGGCGTCGCCGACCTCGAGATGATCGTACGCGGCGACGTCGGTCTGGCCGAGCTCCAGCGCACGGGCGCATACCACGCCGCTGAGCTGCGCACCGCTGTCGACGCCGCGCTGGCGACCCCGCCGGTCCGGGTGCACCACCACCGTCCTCTCGAGCGCTGGACCCGTCACCGCATCGCCGTGCTCGGAGCCGCCGCCCAACCGCTGCTGCCCCACGAGGGCCAGGCGCTCGCGCAGTCGGTGCTCGACGCCGCGGCCCTGGGGGCCGCGTTCGACCGTTGGGACGGGCGGGTCGTCGCGGCGTTCGAGCACTACGAGCGGGCCCGCGCGATCCCTCGGGCCCGCGCTGCCGCCCGTGCCCTCGACGTCGCGGGCGTCCTGCACGCCGACGGCCTCGTCCGGCAGCTGCGCGACTGCGCCTGGGCCGGCACCAGCCCCGACCCCCAGGCGTCCGTGGTCAGTGAGGGCTGACGCGGGGATGACGGGGCCGGCCGGGCGGAGCAGCATGTGGCGTGTGGACCAGAGCTCCTCCGGCGTCACCGCCGGCGCCACTGCCACCGCCTCCGTCAACGGTGTCCGCCTGCACTATCGCCGGACCGGGGACGGGTCCCCGGTGGTGCTGCTGCACGGGTGGCCGCAGACCGGCCACTGCTGGCGCCATGTCAGCGGCGAGCTCGCCCGCGACCACACCGTGATCGTCCCCGATCTGCGCGGCTACGGCCGCAGCGACAAGGCCCGGACGGGCATGGACAAGCGGACGATGGCCGCCGACGTCTCAGCCCTGGTCCGATCGCTGGGGTTCGACCGCGTCGCCGTCGTCGGTCACGACCGCGGTGGGCGCGTCGCCCACCGCTGGGCGCTCGACCGGCCGGGGGAGGTGGAGCGGCTCGCCGTGCTCGACATCGCCCCGACCCGCGCGACCTGGGCCCGGTTCGACGCCGAGCTCGGCGCGAAGTACTGGCACTGGCTCTTCCACCTGCAGCCCGACCTCCCCGAGCGCCTCGCCGGTGCCGACATCGCGGGCTACCTCGGCTACTTCTTCGAGAAGTGGACCTTCGCCCGGGAGGGCCTCGAGCCCGCCGCGGTCGCCGAGTACGTCCGCGCGTTCTCCCAGCCCGGGGCGCTGCGGTGCGGTTTCGACGATTACCGCGCCGACACCGTCGACGCCGCCCACGACGCCGCGGACGCCGACGCCGGCCGCCGGCTCGGGGTGCCGCTGCTCGCGCTGTGGGGTGCCGAGGGCGCCATGGCGTCGTTGCCGATCCTGGACCTCTGGCGCGAGTACTCCACCGACGCCGAGCTCGTCGCCGGCCGGGCTCTCGGGGGCTGCGGGCACTTCGTGCCCGAGGAGGCCCCGGACGCACTGGTCTCCGAGCTCCGCGCGTTCCTCGGCGCCGCCCCCTCCCGCGGCGCATCATGACCGGATGACCTCAGCGCTGACGGTGGAGGCGGACCCGGCCGAGCGCGGGTTCGACAAGGGGCGGCTGGCCCGCATCGACGAGCACTTCGCCCGCTACGTCGACGACGGCCGGCTCGCGGGCTGGCACGCCGTGGTCACCCGCCACGGCGCGGTCGTGCACTCCTCCACCGCGGGGATGCGCGACGCGGAGGCCGGCGCGCCGGTCACCGAGGACACCCGGTGGCGCATCTACTCGATGTCGAAGCCCATCACCTCGGTGGCGGCGATGATCCTGTGGGAGCGCGGCGAGATCGAGCTCGACGACCCGATCAGCCGCTGGTTGCCCGCGTTCGCCGAGGCCCGCGTCTACGTCAAGGGTTCCTCGACGTCGCCGCTGACGATCCCCACGCCGGAGCCGATCCGTGTCAAGCACCTGCTCACCCACACCGCGGGGCTGACCTACGGGTTCCACCACGCCCACCCCGTCGACGAGGCCTACCGGGCGGCGGGTTTCGAGTGGGGCGTGCCCGCGGGCCTCGACCTCGCCGGGTGCGTCGACGCGTGGGCGCAGCTCCCGCTGGTTCACACGCCCGGCACCGAGTGGAACTACAGCCACGCGACGGACGTCCTCGGGCGCCTCGTGGAGGTCGTCTCCGGACAGTCCCTCGACGTCTTCCTCGACGAGCAGGTGCTCTCCCCGCTCGGGATGACACAGACCGGCTTCCAGGTCGACGAGCCCGACCTCCTCGCCGCCCTCTACACCCGACACCCCGGCACCGGGGCCCGGGTGCGGGCCGAGCCGGGTCGCAGCGCCCTCCTCGACCCGCCGCAGTGGCTGTCCGGGGGCGGCGGTCTCGTCTCGACCGCTCGCGACTACCACCGCTTCACGCAGATGGTCCTGCGCGGCGGTGAGCTCGACGGGCTCCGCGTGCTCGGCTCGCGCACGGTGGCCTACATGGGCCGAAACCACCTGCCCGGGGGTGCCGACCTCGAGCAGGTGGGGCGCCCGCTCTTCGCGGAGATGCCCTTCCACGGCGTCGGTTTCGGGCTCGGGTTCTCCGTCGTCCAGGACCCGGTGGCCTACGCCACGACCGTCACCCCGGGCGAGCTCGCGTGGGGTGGGGCCGCGAGCACGGCCTTCTGGGTCGACCGGAGCGAGGGCATCACGGCGATGTTCTTCACCCAGCTGCTGCCCTCGAGCGCGTACCCCATCCGCACCCGTCTGCGCGGGCTCGTCTACCAGGCGCTGGTGGACTGACGCCACGCCGCTGGGGACGGGCGCCGCTCACCCACCGTGCGCACCGGAGCCCGTCCCCGTCATCCTGAGAGGGGGATGCGTCGCGGTCCCTCCCTGGGTAGCGTTCGCGCCTGCGATCGCGGTCCGGGAGGAGCGACGGAGCGTGATCGGGCCGACCACCGGAGGGTGCCCCGGTGGCCGGAACAGGGCTCGCAGGACAGTCGGGGAGCGGACATGAGCGCGGTGCCAGGACCACGAGGACCGTCCGGGGTGCCGCCCGCGACGCCGCCCTCGACCGAGCGGCCGTCCGGATTACCGGGATCCCCCACGGGGGACGCCGCGGTCCCGGCCCAACGCACCGCGGCCGACGTCTACCGCGTGTCGGAGGAACAGGTGCACCGCGCGCGTGTGGCCGTGGCGCGCAATGCCGTGGACCCCGACGACTGTCGCGAGCTGCTCGACATGCTCGGTCTCATGGGGGAGGCAGGGGATCCTCCGCCGGTCCGCCGCTGACGGCGCGCCCCAGTGAGGACGACCCGCCTGACCTCGTCTAGACTTCGATCCGCTCCCAACGGCGGTCCCGGTGCGTGGGTTCAAGGGTCCTCAGCCAGAGGGTCTCGCCCCCATCGTTCAGTGGCCTAGGACTCCGCCCTTTCAAGGCGGCAACGCGGGTTCGAATCCCGTTGGGGGTACGGCACGAGCGAGCAAGGCCCAGTGGCGCAGTTGGTTAGCGCGTCGCCCTGTCAAGGCGAAGGTCGCGGGTTCAAGTCCCGTCTGGGTCGCTCCGTCGGATCGGGTGCTCCCCGTCCGACGACGGCCAGGTAGCTCAGTCGGTACGAGCGATCGCCTGAAAAGCGATAGGTCGGCGGTTCGACCCCGCCCCTGGCCACCCCGCCCACCAGCGGAACGCCAGACTTCAGCAGTCAGAGACGCCGCAGGTGCCGAGATCGTCCCTATCTCGTATCTCGCCGACACTGCGGTGGAGTCCGCGAAGACGTCGTGCCGACCCACCAATGGATCATGCATTTCGAGTACGGCGCGCCCGGCGAGGACCGGGTCAAGGTTGGCCGAACGGCCGTGGTGGTCCTCGATGGGGGCCTCCGGGACCGACACCCGGGTCAGCGTCGGTCAGTACGTCGACCACCTGGCGGACGCTCTGATCGACGTGCTCGACGCCGAGCCGGACCTGCCCTTGCCGCACGCCCTCGCCGACGCGTTGCGATCAGCCGTCGGCACCCTCCGACCGATGCCCGCGAGTCGCCCTCCTCGACTGTCAGCATTGCCCGCCGGCGCGCCTCGAAAGTCGACCTTCTCGTCCTGGGTGACAGCCCGATCTACGTCGGACCGGGCGGCGACCTCGTGACGGACGACCGTCTGGCCCAGCTCCACCTCCCCGCCCGCGCGAAGCTCTATCAGTGGCTCCGCGGCGGCGCGGGTTACGACGACGTCGACCAGGACCTCTTTCGGGCTCTCGGCGCCGAGAAGGTGCCGTACCTCAACGAGGCTGGCGGCTACTGGATCGCCGAGGCCAGGCCGGAAGCGGCGCACCACGCCGCCGCTCGCACCGTGCCCGCGACGAGACCGTGGCTGGTCATGCTCGCCGACGGCGCCGATTCACCGATGGCGGAGTGGGTCGTTGGTGAGAGCTCGGAGGAGCTGGACGTTCCTTCGGAAGCTGCATGCCTGGGATGACGACCACACCGCGTCATTCGGTTTCAGTGGCCGGAGTTGTCTTCGACGACGCCGGCCGCGTCCTCCTCATCCGCCGGCGCGACAACGATCAGTGGCAGGCGCCTGGCGGCGTTCTCGAACTCGACGAGACGTTCGAGGAAGGCGTGGCCCGTGAGGTGCTCGAGGAGACAGGCGCCAGGGTCGAAGCCCAACGCCTCACCGGCGTCTACAGGAACCTTACCAAGGGCGTCGTGGCGCTTGTTTATCGTTGTCGCGTTGTAGGCGGAGCTCTTTCACCGACAGCTGAAAGCAGTGAGGTCGCCTGGGTCGGAGTCGAGGAAGCAGCAAGTCGCATGTCGCCGGCCTTCGCAATTCGTATCTTAGACGCGAGAGGTGGGGCCATGAGCGAACCCGCCAGCCGCTCCCACGATGGCTACTGGATTCTCTGATACTGGTAGCTGATGAGAGTTGAGAGGACTGGAGGCGCGAGCCCCGGACTCCATATCGTAGGCATCTTCCTCTGGTCAGCAGACCACCGGTGGGCCAGAGAAACGCTCCTGGGCCCGGCGAGCGGTGCCCGGAGCCCGGAGCCCGGAGCCCGGAGCCCGGAGCTGCTGCTGGTGCTGGTGCTGGTGCTGGTGCTTGTGCTGGTGGCGCCAGCCCTCCGGGCTAGGCGCTCCCGGCTATCCGAACTGGCCGGGCTGGTAGTCGCCGGCGGGCTGCTGGACGATGACGTTCATGCGGTTGAAGGTGTTGATGAGGGCGATCGAGGACACCAGGGCGGTGAGCTGCTCCTCGTCGTGGTGCTTGGCGGCATTCGCCCAGGCCTCGTCCGTGACTCCACCGGCCGCATCCGCGATGCGAGTGCCCTGCTCCGTCAGCTCCAGCGCAGCGCGCTCGGCCTCGGTGAAGACCGTGGCCTCCCGCCACGCCGCGATCAGGTTGAGGCGCACCGAGGTCTCACCGGCGGCGACGGCGTCCTTGGTGTGCATGTCGGTGCAGAAGCCGCACCCGTTGATCTGACTCGCGCGGATCTTCACCAGCTCCTGCGTCGCGGCCGGCAGCGACGAGTCCGAGACCACCTGGCCCGCCGAGATGATGTGCTTCAGGAACTTGCCTACGGTCGGGTTACCGAAGACGTTCAAACGGGCATCCATCGTGAATTCCTCTGCCGTTGTCGGTGGTTACGCACCTTTGACGGGACGGCTCGGCACGATGTGACAGGAACGAATGTGACGTGCGTCTAGCTAGCCTGCCCGCGCTGCGGTAGTCCCCCGGGTAGGTCAGCGTGACCATGGCCGGCAGCCGGCCGGGCAGCCGGCCGGCCGGCCGGCGAACAGGGCGTGTAGTTTAGTTCGCAGAGCCGGCGCACCATGCCGTTTCGGGACTTTCGCGACCACCCCGTGATCGGCTGCCGCGGCGTCCGGGTCTGCGGGGGATGCTGCGCGCGATGGGCGCCGTGGGGCAGCCCTGGCGGTCAGAGCTGCACGGGCGCGACGGCGACGGACAACGGGATCAGGTCAGCAAGAGCCGGCGGCGGTGCCGCGTGCGTCCGGCGGCCAGGCGCTCCGCCCTGGACCCGGGCACCAGCCTCGGAAGAGCCGGCCGCGGCGACGAGCTGGACGTCAGGGGTGCAGGGGTGGTCGGGACGGTTGCTTCTCCCTCGCCGGCGCCCTCGGGGTCTGACTGGTCGGGTGACGTTCCCCTGCTCAGGCCACTGTTCTCGACAAGATGAGTAGCGCTCCGGGCACCCAAAGGGAGGGTCGGCGGTTCGACCCCGCCCCTGGTCACTCGGACACCGCCGACCTTGGCCGCCGGCCCGGCCGAGCGAGGTGACTGATCCAGGCTGGGGGTCTCACCGGTATCGGTGCCGGTTATTGGATGCGGTCGAGGCCGGTGGTGGCGCCGTTGCGGCCGATCTGGATGCTTACCGCGCCGAGGGTGAGGGGCCCGGTGGCGAGCTGGTACGGCGGGAGCGTGGTGATGTTCTCGCCGCGCAGCTGGGCGGCGAAGTGGACGGGGTCGAAGCCGCCGCCGGTGAAACCCAGCGGCCCGGTCATGCCGAGCTCGGTCACGTAGCCGGTACCGCCGGGCAGGACGTGCCCGCGCAGCGTCGGGTCGTGGGTGTGGGTGCCGAGCAGGGCGCTGATGTGTCCGTCGAGGGCGGTGGCGAAGGCGGCCTTCTCCCAGGGGGACTCGCCGTGCAGGTCGATGAGGACGGCGCCGGGCAGGGTCTCGCTGGCCGCGAGGGCGGTCCAGGACGGCCAGAGCGGCTCTGGCTGGGGTGCGTTCATACCGGGCAGCACTGCGCTCGGCGAGAGCAGGTTGATCACGGTGAGGGTCTGTTCGCCCCGGAGCAGGGTGAGCAGGCCCCGGCCGCGGCTCTCGTCGAGGTTGGCTGGTCGGACGACCTGGGGGTAGGCGAGGACCGTGTCCACGTCGGGGCCGTCCCAGGAGTGGTTCCCGCCGGTGATGGCGTCGACCCCGGCCGCGAGCAGGATGTCGATGACCTCCACGGTCATCCCGAATCCGTCCATCGGCGACGGTCCGGTGACCGCGCAGTTCTCGGCGTTGACCACGACCCAGTCGAGGTGGTGGTCCTCCCGCAGCCGTGGCAGCCGGGAGGCGAGCCACGCCGCGGCGCCCGCGCCGACCACATCGCCGACGGCCAGCACGTTCATGGGAGCGGTGAGCGTGGCCGTCATGCGGGGGCACCCGTCGTGGTCACGGCGCGGGCCGGGGTCGGGCGGCGCAGCGCCTCCGTGGCGCGGCGGGCACCGTCGACGAGGGAGGCGAGCTTGGCCCAGGCGATCCGCGGGTGCACTGGGGTGAACGAGGCGAAGGTGGCGAACCCGCAGTCGGTTCCGGCGATGACCCGCTCGATCCCGACGATCTCGGCGTAGCGGACCAGGCGCTCAGCGACCAGGTCGGGGTGTTCGATGTAGTTGCTGCAGGTGTCGATCACCCCGGGCACGAGGACCTTGTCGGCGGGCAGCGAGTGGTCTTCGAACACGCGCCACTCGTGGGCGTGGCGGGGGTTGGCCGCCTCGAGCAGCACCCCGCGCGGGCGGGCCCCCATCACGATGTCGACGATGTCGGCCAGGTCGACGTCGCGGTGGTGCGGGGACTCGTAGTTGCCCCAGCACAGGTGCATCCGCATCCGGTCCGGGTCGATGGTCGCGGTCGCGGCGTCGAGTGCCTCGACGTGTCCGGCGATGGCGCGGCGGAATGCGGCGACCGAAGCGTCGGGGTACTGGGCGTGGCGACCCATCGCCAGGTCCGGGCAGTCGATCTGGAGCAGGAACCCGGCCTCGACGATGGCCTCGTACTCGGTGCGCATCGCGTCGGCCAGCGCCGCGAGGTAGGCCTCGTGGAAGCCGTAGTGCTGGTCGGCGAGGAAGATCGCGATGACGCCGGGGGACGCGGCCGGGACGACCACCTCCACTGGGCCCGCCGGCCCGGCGTCGTCCACCGCGGCGCGGAGGTCGGCGAGCTCGGCGGCGAGGTCGACGGCGCCGGTGTAGCGCACCGGGCCGGTGCACGAGGGGGTCGCGGTCACCAGCCCGGTCAGGGCCTGCCCGGTGATCTCGGGATAGTCCTCGAGGTCAGCCAGCGACAGGATGCCGGCCTCGCCGTCGAACCCGGACAAGCGCTCCTTGACGTAGGTCGCGTACCCGATCTTGCCCTGCTCGCCGTCGCTGCCCACGTCGATCCCGACGTCGCCCTGACGGCGCAGCACGCCGGCGGTGGCCTCCCGGATCATGCCGGGCAGGGCCGCGAGCGTGCGGTCCTCTGCGGTACCGGTCTCGCGGGCCACCATCAACGCCGCCAGCTCGGGTGGTCGCGGCAGGCTCCCGGTGTGCGTGGTCAGGATGCCGGCGCTGCTGCTGGTCTTCACGAATCAGCACGCTAAGCCCGCGCCGGAAACACGTTCCGACGCTGAGATGAACAACGGATGGAGTCATCTTCCGCAATCCTGGAGATCCCTGGAGATTCGTTCAGCTCATCTAGGGTCGTGCATGTGAGTGCCTCCATCGTCGATCCCACTCCCGTCTCGGGCGGTGGGACGACCCTGCCCGTCACGGCCCGGCTGCGGGCGTTGCTGCCCAGCCTCTCGCGCACGGGCCGGCGGATCGGGGAGGCCGTCATGGCCAACCCCGGTGGCGTCGTCGAGCTCACCGTCAGCGACCTGGCCGCCGACACCGAGACCTCGGTGGGCAGTGTGGTGCGCTTCTGCCAGGACCTCGGGATGCGCGGCTTCGGTGACCTCAAGCTCCGCCTCGCCGCCGAAACCGCCGCCCAGCGCCCCACCCAGGCCCCGGACCGCGCCGACACCCCCGCCGGCGTCCTCGCCGCCGTCCTGCACTCCAGCGCCGACGCGCTCGCCGCGGCCGCCGACGTCATCGACACCGATGCCTTCACCCGCGCCGCCGACACCATCGGCCGCTCCGAGCACCTGCTCGTGATCGGAGTCGGCACCTCCGCCCCGCTCGCCCAGGACGCCGCCTACCGGCTCCGCAGCATAGGAGTGCTCGCCGACGCCCCCGCCGATGTGCACGTCCAGCACGTCAGCGCCCGCCTGCTCCGACCCGGGGCCGCATGCCTCGCGATCAGTCACACCGGACAGACCCGCGAAACCCTCGCCGCAGTGAGCGCCGCCCGCGACGCCGGCGCCACCACCGTCGCCGTCACCAGCTTCGACCGCTCACCGCTCACCGAACTCTGCGACCACGCACTCGTCGCCGGCTCCCCCGAAACCCAGCACCAGATCGAGGCCCGTGCCAGCCGCCTCGTGCACAGCGCCCTGCTCGACGCCCTGCACGCCGCCGTCACCCTCAACCACCCCGATCGCACCCACATCGCCAGCGACCAGGCCGCCCACATCATCGCCGAGCACCGCATCTAACTCACCCGCCGTCACGCCCCGCGGTGGTTGTCGCCCGCCTCGGCGTTCTACCGCAGGGCACCGGTGCTCTCATCACCCACACGAGTCGCAACGCCGAGAGGTCACCGAGCGTTGGAGTCGGAGTGAGCGTTCGAACCTCTCCGGCCCGCCCGGACCTCTTCCGGTCCTCGGCCGACGACGAGGTCGCCGGCACGTGGGCCCCCTCGGCCATGCCGACCGTGCCCCGCGGGGACCGGGGCCCTGAGCGTGCCGGCCGGACGCCGAGGCCCGGTTACGCCCTGACGCCCTGGGGCCCGGCACCCGTGGGCCGCGCGATGCCCCGCCGTCGCCCTCTGCTGGTCTGGGTCGTCGCCGTGCTCACCCTCGGCGTCGCGCACATCGTCTGGTATCACCACGTGCACCGCGAGATGGCCGCGTTCGACCGTCGCCGCGACGCGCCGGTGTGGGGCCCCGTCGGAGTCCTCGTCCTGCTCGGGGTCACGCTGGTCGCCCCGCTGCGCTCCTATGCGGCGACGGCGCGCCGCATCGGACGCGCCCAGCGGTCCGCGGGACTGCAGACCACCTGCCGCCCGGTCGTCGGGGTGTTGCTCTGTCTCGCCCTCGGCCTGCACGTCGTGTACTTCCAGGCCGAGCTGAACAAGGTCGTCGACGCCTACGACGCACTGCCGGGCGCACGGGTCGCCCTCCGGGACACGGATCAGGGGGACGCCCGGGAGAGCGTCAGCGGGTCTGCAGCGCCGCCCATGTCGTCGCCGCCGAGACACCGCCGTCCGCGGCGAGCGTCTGCCCGGTGATCCAGCGGCTCTCGTTGGACATGAGGAAGGCGACGACCGCGGCGATCTCGTCCGCCTCGGCATCCCGACCCGCGGTGGACCTCACGTGCGCGAGGCGCCGGGGACCCATCGCCCGCTCCACGTCGTCCAGCTGTGGGGTGCGCACCGGGCCGGGGCTCACCGCGTTTATCCGCACCCCCGCCGACCAGGAGATGGTCGACGACGCCGTGGTGTACGCCAGGAGGGCCTCCTTGGACACGTCGTAGGCGGGGCCGATCGGGTCGCGACTCGCGGTACCAGCGCATGCGCTCCTCGAACGAGCGCGTCGCGAGCAGGGGCCGGAGCTGGGGCAGGTGGGCCACCCAGTGCCGGCCCTCGGCGGAGGACACGTTCACCACGGAGCCGCCGGATCGGATGCGGGGGAGCAGGCGCTCGGTGAGGTGGCGGGTTCCGAGGAAGTTCACCGCGAGGACCTGCTCGGCCGGGGCGGTGCCGGGGAGCCCCGCGACGTTGGCCAGGGCGTCGATCTGGTCGTCGAGCCGGTCGACGGCGGCGTCGACGGCCCGCGGGTCCCCCAGGTCGCAGCGCAGGTGGGCGACCTCGCGGTCGGGCGGGTCGTGGCGGTCGAGACCCACCACGGTCACGCCGTGCCGCGTGAGGAACCGGGCGAGCGCACGCCCGATCCCCGACGACGCTCCCGTGACGACGAAGACGGTGCCCATGGCGTCCGGGACTCTATCCACCTGAGTGCACAGGTGGCGCGGGTCAGGTGCTCTCGGTGAGCTCGACCAGGGGGATGGTGCGTTCGATCCCGGCTTGATGGTCGGTGAAGAAGGGGTAGGCGGTGATCAGGTCGCTCCAGAGCTGTTCGCGGTCGAGGCCTTCGGTGGGTGTAGCCCGCGCGTGATAGCGCCGCTCACCGATCTCGACCTCCACCTCGGGCTGGGCGAGCAGGTTGAGGTACCACTCGGGGTGGCGCGCAGCACCGTTGTTGGAGGCGATCACCAAGAGCCGGGCTCCCTGACGATGGAACATCATCGGCGTGGTGTGCGTGGCGCCGCTGCGACGTCCAGTGGTGGTGAGCAACAGGATCCGGTCCCAGTCCATCCCGCCCACCGGGCCGCCTGACCGGAACTGGGTGATGACTTGCTGGTTCAGCTCTTTGATGTCCATCGAGTCGGTCCCTTTCCTGCTGGTTCACGTGGTTCGGCGGGTTAGTTCGCAGCCGATCGGGCAGCGGTCGTCGTAGCGTCCGCAGGCGCCGGTGTCGCAGAGACGACACATCCAGCGGGTGGCGGCGGCGCCGCGCATCATCGCCACCAGAACCTCGCCCGCGATGCGGTCGAGCGTTGCGCGATCGCTGTCGGTGAGAGTGTCCAGGGCCGTCTGCACGGTCGCGCTCCGAGCAGCCCTGACGCGCTCGGCCGCGGCGTGACCGTCGGCGGTCAGAGTTGTGGCGGTGGTGCGTCGATCTGGACCCGGTTGGTGGCTGGCCAGGTTCGCGGCGACGAGGCGGTCGACGAGCCGCACGGTGGCGGAGTGGCTCAGCCCGAGCACGCGCCGCAGCTGCTCGATCGAGGGAGCACCCAGAATGTGGTGCAGCGCGCTGACCGCCACCAGGTCGTTCTGGGGCAGCTCCACGACCTCGGCGGCAGCCCTCCACACCCGGTCGGTCACCGCGAGAGCTAGCGCGGCCACGACGTTGGACGTATGGCGGTCGTCAGGAACGGAGTGGGCGGCCACCAGTGAAGTGTGCATCGTGCATACGTCTCTCCGGAAGGGGCGACAGCAGTTCCGGATTCGGTCGTACTGGCATCGCCCCGGCCCGACCCGCGTGCGCGTCCGGCATGCCTCCAGCAAGACGCTGCCCGCCAACGCCGCCCGGAGACGAGGAAACCATCAGCACTGCCGCACCCCCGGCGATCACCGTCACCGGGCTACGCAAGTCCTTCGGCGAGCACGTCGTGCTCGACGGCATCGACCTGACCATCCCCGCGGGGACGATCTTCGCGCTGCTCGGCCCGAACGGGGCAAGACCACCGCCGTGCAGATCCTGTCCACCCTGATCAACGCCGACACCGGCCAGATGCGGGTGGCCGGCCACGACCTGCACCGCGCCCCGGACGGGGTCCGGGGCGCGATCGGCGTCACCGGGTAGTTCTCCGCGGTCGACGGGCTGCTCACCGGCACCGAGAACCTGCAGCTGATGGCCGACCTGCACCACCTTGACCGCGCCAGAGGCCGACGCCGCATCACCGACCTGCTGCGCCGATTCGACCTCGTGGGCGTGGCCGGCAAGCCGGCCGGCTCCTACTCCGGCGGGATGCGCCGACGCCTCGACCTGGCCATGACCCTGGTCGGCGACCCCCGGGTCATCTTCCTCGACGAGCCCACCACCGGCCTGGACCCGTGCAGCCGCCGGGACCTCTGGCAGATCATCCGTGACCTTGTCGCCGAGGGTGTGACGATCTTCCTGACCACCCAGTACCTGGACGAGGCCGACCAGCTCGCCGACGACATCGCCGTCCTCGACCACGGCACCCTGGTCGCCCAGGGCAGCCCCGCCCACCTCAAGACTCTCGTCCCGGTGGGCACATCAGCCTGCGCTTCTCCGACCCCGCCGGTCTCGACACCGCCGTCCGGGCCCTAACGGAGGCGGCCGCCGACACCGACGCACTGACTCTGCAGGTCCCCGGTGATGGTGGCGTGACCGCACTCCGCGCGCTGCTCGACCGACTCGACGCCGCCGAGGCCACCGTCGAGAGCCTGACCGTGCACAACCCCGACCTCGACGACGTCCTCCTGGCCCTCACCGGCCAGCCGGCCCCGTCCACCACCACCCGGGAAGAGGCCAGCCCGTCATGAGCACCCTCGCTGAAATGTCACCAACCCCCGGCCGCTGGCCAGGCGAGCTTGGGCTCAGGCGGTCGTAGCATTTGATCTTGGGGTTCGGTGGGGAAGGATGCCCCGTCGTGCGCAGGATGTTGACCAAGGCCGACCGGGAAGAGATTTCCCGCGGGTTGGCCGAGGATCTGTT
>JAABUP010000587.1_pt1 | contig 79365 bp, 114 predicted proteins | sample 5559201 | NCBI WGS metagenome assembly JAABUP01 (sample SAMN10711887, study PRJNA513373) | rock metagenome | isolation source: Antarctica rocks | place: Antarctica
TCTGAGGAGCAAGCAAGGTCAGAGTTGCTTTCATCAACTCAGCGCCTACGAGCCAACATTGACCCAGAAAAGCATCACATTGGCGATCAACTGGCAGGTATGTCACTGCCCTGAGCGTGAGCCTGTGCACTGCCTTCTGCCCTCAACCTGGTCTAACAGGGTGCATATCTGCAGTATATGAAACACAGTACAAGCTGACATGCGCTGTTGGTGGCTTGTGCACTTGCATGTGACTTGCTCCTGGGTTCTGACCAAAATTTTGTGTCATGCAGAGGATGACAGGCTGGAGGTGCGGCGGCAGACCAATGAGCAGGACAAACATCTGGATGTCATCAGCGATGCCCTCAGCGACCTGCAAAGGATTGGAGAGGTGACACACTTGTGCATGATGAATTGCAATACTCTACGCAGTCTCATCCATGTGTTTTGCCATACAAGAAATACTGCCTTCGGCTGTGTGTGCCTGCTTGCATCTGTTTTCATACTGGCGCATTTTCACAGCTTGTCAAGCTCTGTTCTGCACCCTGATGCAGCAAGGACATGCTTTCAACCTTGTGAACTCACAGGATTTTGCTGTTTGTAGGCTATGGGCAGTGAAGTCAAGTACCAGGATGCTATTATTGAGCGCAATCAGGAGCATGTATCAGTAGCAGACACTCAGCTGAGGAATTTGTCTAATCAAGCTGTGAAGGATCACAGGCTCAATTACAGGCGCCGGTGACAAGGCCTGTGACTGTTTTTCTTTCTGTCACTGAGACTAGTTGTGGCTTGTTGGGCAGTCTGCCCTCGTTTCTTTTTTTTTTCTTGCTGTATGCTGTCAAGGCAGAATTTTACTGACATGCTGACAGGTTGCACTTGAGTTTTTGTAGGCATAGTGAGTAGGAGAGTTGGATTGCAGAGCCTTGTAGTCTTACCTGGGCACCATTGACTGTTTTGCTACAGCGCGTACGTGGACACTTTGGCAACATGCAAATAATCATGATGGCGTCACTGTTGATTGAGTTTTGATTCAAGTTGTACTGTGCCAACCTTGACGTTTTGTTAAGACTGTTCAAGTTGTTTGACCATCACTGCGCTCACTGACTACTGCTGGTTGACTTTTCCTACAGCCTATTGCACGAGGTATTCAAGGCAGTTTCACAAGACCTTAACAGTCTCATTGTAAACATAGACAGCTCCATTTTCTTAAAAGCAATCACACCCTCGCACAAGTACAGCTGTGGCACTGACGCGTCAGAGTTGCAACTAAGTTGAATTGATAAATTCCTTGAAATGGAGCGTTTCCGAAAGAGTCTGCTTGCGCTTTGATGTGGTAAAATCACAAAGTGCGTGGGAATTGCAACAACCCACACACATCCCCTGCACATGTACTCTGGGGTTTGGGGGGAAGGGTGGTGGGACCGCGCATTGATCCCTCACATGCTACTCACATGCCCTCCTGTTGTCAGTGTATGGAAACTCACCAACCGACCTCTAAGCTGAAGCTGCAAGAATATGGTCGCTGAGCTGGTGACAGCGGAAGTGCGCCCATCTTGTTATCCTGCTTAACGCCTGCCCCGCGTGATGCCGAGCAAGAGTGCGGGCACTCCTGAGTTTGGCCCGGCCAGCAAGTTAACGGACGCCAGTCCTGCTTCTGGCGAGCATAACGTCTGGGTTGAGCGATGATGTGCTGGGTAGGATGTGCACATTATAGTGGGTTCATTGTGCTCAAAATATACCTTGGCGTTTGCCCGCAACGTTGTACAAGTGCGCATGCATCCTGATCAGCTTACCTTGAGCTAACCTCTTGTGCTGTAGGCAGCTCAAGAACCCCGCAAAACATCGCGACAGCACTATCAAGTATGCGTTGTGGTCCTTGCGCTAATGCTGCTTTGTCTGGTGCTTCGGTGGCTCCTCAACAAGCTGTGGGAGTTGTTCATGGATCGCGTGATATGGCCTCGGGTAGTGTACATCTGCCAGATTCTGATGTAGCCAAACACTTTCCCACATTTTAGATCCAAGTACATTGCACCAGATGTTCTGATCAAAGCCGAAACAGTAGTTATGAACAGTCTCCTGAGTCAACACCTCTGGAGACTTTGATGACTCTGCACTTGAGTCCTGACTCAGCCTTACTTACTTACAGCTCATCCCAAATCCTCTCAGAATCCACACTCTGAGTTCAATTATATTTTTTTCCTGAAAACCTGTAAATAGGTAATTAGGTAAGGAGAGCCTACAGGCTTTAGGGCAGTTTGGGGAGGGCTGTAAGGTGTGAAAATAGGGCTGTTCCAGGGATTTTAAAAATTCACTCCCCACAGGACCCCTGTTTTGGAAGAGTTTTGCATGCACTCACAGACCTTGATGACTAATAAATAATTACATTACCCTGACATGAGCAGGATTCTGGCAAAAGGTCAGTGGTCAGTTGACTGAATATATATGTTTGCCAAGACCATCCGGGATGTTTGACCATCACTGCGCTCACTGACAAACACTGCTGCTTGACTGTTGCTACAGCCTGTCGCGCAAAGTCCACTCGAGGCAACTTCACCAGACCTTAACATTCTCACAGTAAAATTAGACAGCTCAAATTCATTGCAAGCAATCACACCCTCGCACAAGTACAGCTGTGGTAGCACCGCAAATTCTGGCAGTGATGACAACACTTGAATACTTGTGCACATGTATTGCATAGACCGAGGTGCAGATTCACCTGAACTTGATGAGCTTGTTTCAGACACTTGGGCTTCATGTTGAGTGGCAGTGTTTGCACCAGTGCTTTGATGAGTGCTCTGGCTTTTACCCTCTCTGACATCATCTGAAGACATGCAAGCATGCACCTCCCATATGGGCAATCGCTTTTGAAGTGGACCTGCTAATCATGACATACTGCTCATTCGTCACCGCACTGATGTTGCCTTATGGTGCCGTATTGATGGCTCAAACATCCTTGCTGTAGTGTTGCTGCCTGCTGCTGCAAGTCAATGAATAAAGTCAAGCAAGGTTCCTTGCGCCTCTGGGAGGAGGTCATGTGTCTGCAGGTACTCTGGATTATAAAATCTGCTCAAGTGCCTGCAGCAAGTCGAGGCTTGATACCTGTCTGTTAAACATTACATGTGCTAGGCTTTTCTTTTGATACCTCTGTGTTGCATGCATGCGTTACAAAGACATGATGGTCTGCACTGTTGCACAAGTATAGGCACGTCATTCAAGGTCAACAATGCAGACACTGGACACTGAACAATGTACCATCTGGCTGGCAAAGCATGCCAGATATTGTTGTCATACACAGTGAATACCTTTGGCCACCATCACAGAGTATGGTGGCAATGGTGTGGCCTGGGCCCAGCTTGCGTGCCAGCTTCACAGCTCCAACGCAGTTCATGGCTGCCGAGCTGCCCACAAATAGACCATCATTGCGCAGCAGATACGCAGCCTAAATGCAAACACGCCCATGTTGAGGCCATTTGCCAGGGGTAAACCTCAAGAAGACCACTGCTGGGGAGATGAGCTATCAGGTGCCAGCACTTGTATGCTCTAACCCAGCCTGTTTGACATGTCATATCTGGCTCCATAACCACAGACATCGTCAGCACCTGGTGTGACACCTGACACCTTGCAGTTACACCAGTACCGCAGCCTCTAGAGGGTTCACATAATGCAACAAGGGAAGGGGGCACAACGGCCACTGGTGTAAGCAGTATGCAGCTCAGCCGTGAGTCCACGCTCTGCACGTCAAGGCTTGCAACTGGGGACAACAGAAAGCAGTATGCAGCATACCATCTCAACAGTTTCCCTGTCTGTGCCTTGGAAGGCGCCATCAATATATGCTAGGCTGAAGTTGGCGGTCTGGCGGTTGATACCGATGCCCTCTGTGATAGTGTCAAAGGGGTTCTTCAGACGCTTACCCTCTGCTTCCTGCTTGGTGTACATCACACCTCGCGTCACCTGCACCCTGAGGACCACCTTTGGCCCAAATTCTGACCAGCCATGAGCTTGTATAGTGCACATGCTGTGGTGTTTGTAATAGTATCATTTTTTTGGTATCCCCGTTGCATATTCAAGATGGACCCGTTTTGACTCTGCACTAGAGTAAAGAAGGCTCAGAAACAGTTACCCTTCTGCTTTCTGCTTGGTGTGAATCTTGCTTGAGTAGCACTCACCTTGTAAGATCGGTCTTTGTTGTGCATGATGCTCAGACACAATGCAGGGCCTATGCTATTGTGAGTTGCGAAGATGCGCTGTTAAGTCATCTGTAGTCAGGTGCTAACTTCTGACGTAGATACAGTGTGTTCAATGCATGGAAAGATCAGCAAGTGTGCAAGACCAAAGGCAAACTCACAGCTTCCTATTGTCAACACATGATATATTGTCAACCATTCACGTCTTGTGTCATTTGTTTGCTGGAGCAAGCACATGCCAACAGTGAACTACACGCACTGAGTTGCATCTAGTGTAAAGTGGCTTGAAGCAAGCTTGTGATGCTGCTTGGCAAGCGACCTGCCAGCAGCCTTGCAGCACACATGTAGTGTAGTACTACAACATGTAGTATCAATGAAAACTTGTCGTGTTATTAGTCAAAACTTGAGTGAAGATGGGAATTCCAGCGTCTCGTGACTGCTCACCTTGTTGTACAAGCTGGAGCCTGGGGGGTCTATCAAGTACACCTGGACATCAGGCTGCTGTTGCTTTAGATAGGTGGACACCCCTGCAATGGTACCCCCCGTGCCAGCCCCACAAACAAAGCCATCCAGGTGCCCGCCGCATTGCTCCCATACCTCCTGGCCTGTCTGCAGATGTGCCCTGAAGTTTGCTAAGTTCTCAAACTGGTCTGCAAAGATGCTGTTGGGCTGCTGTGCAGCCTTGCGGCGAGCAACATTGACGAAGTGGTCTGGATTTGTGATGGAGACTGGCTGCATCCTCTGCACTGTCGCACCTGCAGAACAGATAACATGGTAACTAATCAAACATGCTGTGGCTTGTGATTGCATGCATGCACATGCAGAGCTGAGAAAAGCAAAGTAGCAGGACCATGGGTAACTTCTGCAGGAGACGCTCTGGTTGGCACAGATCACAAGGTGTGTGCAATATGCAGATTGTCCAATAAAATGAGAGAGTTTGCACCTCATCATGCTTGCAAGCATTGTGTGATGGAAGCGATGCGTTGAAAAGGCACACGCAGGCGTACGCATGCCATGATACAGCTGCACTGTTAGCTGTGCACAATGCAATCAACCGGCAAGAAGCTCATGACTGCCACCTGAATTTGTGTTGAACTTGCCCTTTGGCAAAACGCAGACTGGACAGTGATGTGAGATGGCTCCTTCAGCTAGATGTCTGCAGCTCAATTAGACAGGTTTGCACAAGGTGTGGTGATATGATTGCTGAAGTTACTCACCCAGGGCTTCAAGCATCAGCCCCTTCTCTTGAGCAGCATCATCAGGCATGGCGATGTGACACCGACATCCATAGGCATGTGCAATCATTGCCAGGCTCACACCTACAGACAGACAAGAGCATGTAGCTCAAGCAATCAGCGACATGCTTCAGTCAGAGTCCATACATGTCTTGTATAGACTAAAATCTAAGTGGAGGAGGAGAAGGGGTCAAATTCGGAGCAAATTGACTAGGTTGGACAGATGAATATAAGGGTTTGAGCCTGGTCAAAAAGGATCAGTAGCTATCAGCCAGGTGCTGACTGCAGCATTTTATTGCTGGGTAATGCTGACGTGCTTGGCTTGAAGCATGCATTGCATGCGCTGTTGGAGGCCTGCAATTCATTGACATGCAAGCAGCAGTGGCTCAGGACCAGGCTGCTGCACAGCTGACCAGCTCTGCAATCAGCTGCATGTTGGCACCCATGTATTGTGGCATGCATAGATGGGTTTTGCTTTGCTTTGCTGCGCATGTCTGGTGACTTGAGCAGAGACACACACATGAGCTAGAATGACTCATCAAGCGTGAGGCAAGAGTAATGAGCAACGATGAACTGCATGACATGGTTCATGCCATTTCGGTTCTGCATGTGATAGCAATCAATTCTCGATGTTGGGCACTCATCAATTCAGACTTTGACAGAAGGATGTCTACCTGTGCTGCCTGCAGTGCCTTCTGTAATGAGGCCCCCTTCTGTCAGACGTCCTTGAGCGAAGGCATCCTGAATGATATGCAGAGCAACTCTGTCCTTCACACTGCCGCCTGGGTTGAGAAATTCAGCCTTGGCAACAATCTGCAACAGAAAGCCACTGTAGACAGTTTGTTGTATAGAAGTGTTTGACTGCCTGACTGTCTGGCATGTCGTCTGATATGCATGTACCAAGCTGCTGCGCCGTGAAGGTCTTTGTGCACATCCAGTCGATGCCGTTCGCAGTGAGGAAATGTGTTAATGTACCCTGCAGTCCCATGTTTTGACGGCCTCCTGATGCACTGCATTACTGTGTCTTTGATGCTTGCAGAGGTAAAGCATCTGGTTAAGTGCTCACCTCACAGCCAGTGGCACTAGACAGACTGGCAATGCGGACCAACGGTGTGTTGCCAATCAGGCCAGCTAATTCTTGGACAGCACAAGTAGACCTTTTTGCAGGGCGTGCACCGCTGGCAGGCTGCAAGTTGGCAGCCACAAAGCAGTGACAACCTGGTCTTTGTTGCTTCAGGGGTCGGGTAGCGCAAGCGTAATATTGTATTGGTTACCTGGAAGAGTTTGTCACGCACACCACGTCTCCACAGCCAGCAAGTAACCTGAGCAGCGTGGCAGATGGATGTCATCAGCATTGGCTCCACTGCAAGAGCCGGCAGGTCACATTTTGAACTCACCAAAGCAGCTGTAGCTGCTGCTGCGATACACAAGGCAGCCTTGGGCATCGCTAGCTGAGTAAGTCGTGCATGCCGTCAGGACATCCAAAGATCAGCAGGCTGCAGAAAGCTGGGTCTGCCGGCGCAGAGACTTGGAGCAGCATACTGAAGTCGCAGCATAGATAAGTATTATTAGTCGCGGCGATCTTGACGCTCTGCATGACTGTTAGGTCAACTAGTTGATGCGCAGCATGCATGTCATGAGACCTTAGCATGGCTTCTATAGCGATACCGGCAGCAACCGCTGATCTATACCCAACCCGCAAGTTTGCGCACGATGCTGCATGTACCATGATCGACACTGCCGTCAATCTCGAGAGCTCGCGCAACGGACTCTACTGCCACCGTCACAGTTTCTACTCGTCCGCGGCTGCCGTGCAGCTTGACGCTTGCTAGTATGCAAGAAGACCACGCAGTATGCAGTGATGATGCATCCGCCGAGCAACACCCCGAAGCTGTCCGAGCACCTCGTCATGGGCTTAATGCCAAAGCCTTGTTGCTACAAGCAGCAGCTCAAGCTGCGCAAGAGGCAGCTGATATAGAGGACCGTGCACCTGACACAATTTCAGCACGAGATCAAGAGATCGCAAAGCTCAAGGCAGCATTTGCAGCATCTGGCAAGTTGCTGACTGGTGTGCCCAAGAGGGAGACTCCCATTGTTGCCTTTGTCAACACAACCAAGGCAAGCAAAGATCACCTCAGCTGCTGCAGAGTCTAGATGTCACAGCAGTCATATGGCGCTTGTCCTTCACACTTACCTGTTTAATGTGTATAGCAAAAAGGAGAAGAGTTTTGTGTCTTGCAGTGCAGATCCCGCGAGCGACTCGCCAGCAGGTGCTGCAGAAGTTGGCAGGGCAGCATTTGACAATGGCTCTCATGGACACAGAATGCGAGCTGATACCTGATCAGGTAGCTGCAAGGGCCGACCTGAGAAAAGTGGCCCTGAAGGCTGCAATTGACCAAGAGCTGAAGCTCTTTAAGTCCTGCATGAGCAAAGCAGTACGTCCTTCTCCTTCAGTATCCCATGAGAGTCTGATGTTGGCACAGCGTGTTAGTTGATCTCACAGTCCACAGTTGATGTCATGCCTTTCAGTTGTGACTGGGTGCCCACACCTCCTTGTGGTTGAGGTATGTTTTGCTTTGTTTGTTCTTGATTGCTTGGATGTGCTTTGTTTTGAAATTGTTAAGCTTTACGCTGCAAAAACCTTCACCCGAACTCATGGTGCTGTTGTTTACAGGTCATCTTTTAGCCTAACAGCCGTGCTGAGGCATTGGAAATGGTCAAAACAGCTCCCCCTGTGCTGTCAATTTCAGTGCCTCAGCATGGCTGTTAGGCCAAAAGATGACCTGCAAAATACAGCACCATGCGTTCATGTGAAGGTTTTTGCAGCCTAAAGCTTAACAATCTCAAAATAAAGCACGTCCAAGCAATCAACAACAAACAAAAGCTACACTATGGCATCAAAAGAAGACATCACCTTGACATGCTGTAAGGTGAAAACGGCAAAACATTGCCATGCCACATTTGCCGTGTTGTTTTACAGAGCTACCTGAATGCAGCGGCCCGCACAGATGCAAGCTTAGTCAAATTCCCACCAGCATCCATGCAGCCTCATCCACAACCCAAAGCCTCCACGTCAGCTCAGCAGGCACCAGCATTGATGGCCCTGAACTCTCAGGAAGCAGGCACCAATCAGGCGCGGGCCAAGTCAATTAGTACAGAGGCTGCAGAAACTGCGCCAAACAAGCGGCGCAGATTTGACAGCAAGCCTGATCCAGCAGCAATAGCAACGCCATTGATAGACGATGACATTGACTGGGCTGCATCAAGTGGGGCCTGTGAGCATCCATTGGCAGACAGCGATGCTACTGATGCACAGGCCCAGCAGGATCTGACTCTGCCTCAGCAGGAGTCAGAGCAACTGCAAGCAAGAGGTTTTGCACAAGAAGCTGCTGCAGAAGATGCTGCGGCAGCAGAGGCAGCTTCTGAGGCGTATCATCAGCCGGATCTTGTCTCTGACTATCAGGCTGGAAGCCAAGGAAACTCTGACAAGGGGCTGGTACAGCATGCTGTAGCTGAGTATGTGCGTGCTCTGCTGGATCCTTTCTACAAGGCTGGCATTGTTGATAGGGAGGTGAGTGTGGCAGAACCCATCAGGGTTGCGACATCACAATGCATGCTTCAGCATCGACCTGAGGAATGCAAGTCTGCATGCATCTGCTTACAGGCCCCACACTGGTGTCATCATTTGAAAGCATTGTTAGATGTCTGGCTTATGCTCTTTCCAATCCCAAAACGTCTATTTTTAATTCAGAAATGTCATCTGTACACTGGAAATCTAAACTCAGAAAGGTCTGGGGACAGTAAAATGCGTTTCTACATTATGGAGATGTTTTAGGTCCTAGAGAGTCAGGCATCACATGCAAGCGCAACCAATGTCGGCACAAGTCATGGTCACTTGACTTGTAATGCTGGGCTGCAGATGTACAAGCTTGTCATTAAGAAAGCAGTTGCCAAGATTGTGCACAATCACAGCAGTGCTGAAGATACGGACTTCCTCATTCAGGAATCAGAGCAGATCCAAAAGCTTATTCGGGAATACATCAGATATGCGCAGAAGAAGCTTCACAAGTGACTCGTGCGGGTGTGATGCAGGCACATTGCAGTGTTCATATCCTCACACGCAATTCAGCATCTGCATGCCTGGCTGCAGTGTAGACATCCTTGGGCATCACAGTTGCTTTTTGCTTCAGCTTGCATCAGACACAACAAACCCAGCTTATTCAGCCTGCCCTGCTTATGCCCTGCTTACAATATCCATTAACGAAACGACAGTTCTGCAGACTGCAGTTCACTGTCTGCGTGCAGACACCATCCGTGGCAGTACAGCATGCATCTATTCATTGCAATTGACTATCGTGAATAATTTACATGTAGCTATGTCTGAAGCAATATCACTGCTGCGTTCTGCATCAATGTGCAGCATTGGAATGCCTAAACACATGTGTTGCAAGGATACACACACAACGCACGCAGCTGTAAATGTCTACACGTTGTCAAGCAACTGTCAAAGACAGGAAGCCTGCAGCAAGCAAGTGGAAGTTGCTTGTTGCAGCAGCCAATTGAGAGATGAAATAAACATAACGCTGCAGCTCCAAAAATTCATGCCCAAATGCATGATAAGCACCAAAATTGACAGAGAGCCAGCCACCAACATAGGCAGTCCTACAGAATCAATACATATAGCAGGCCAAACAATACAATGTTGACAGGGCAATGTAAATAACTTCCCGGACAACATGACAACAAAGCATCTAGACAAAGCGTTTCTGGGTACACAGGGCTATGACATACGTAATCATCATCAGCCAAGTAAGTATAGTGACTCAAGCCTGACTGATGCTGGCTGCAGCACTGGGCTTGGACAGATCCAGTGTGATGACACTGAAGGAGTAGGGAGGCAAGGTGACTGTGGAGGCTTGTCCATTGAACTTGAAATCCTGCTTGTGCGGCACAACCTGTGCTAGCATTTGTCATGTCAGCAGGCACTATACAAGACCACCAGCAGCAGCACATGAATGTGATGCACAAATACCAAGACACCGATGCAGCTGACAGGTTGGGGTGAAAGCCCTGTCATCAAGTGATAAGTCCGGCTCCCAGTTGCTGTCCAAATACTGGCTGTATACCAAACATGATTGATGCCTTTTGCTGCATTGGCTAAGTATGCAATTTGAAGATGCATCCTTGCTGTCACAGTTGCCGTGCATGCAGCAAGCAGGGGTGCAGGAACCTGCCTTGAATGGGTCGTCAAAGGAGTTCTCGTCCAGGGCGTGTGTGCTGTTGAGCAGAGTGACAGTCATGGTGTCTGGAGAGTTTTGCAGCCCCAGTATTCGAAGGTCCACCTTCTGAGCATCCTCACCAAAGTTCACCAACTGCAGTGGACAATAAAGTCATTGTAGTGTTTCATTCATGCATACCCTACAAAAGTGTCCTGCCCGATGTGTAGCCCTGAAAGTGACTCCCTTTATGCAATTCTGTTTTGGCAGATGTCACATCAACTCCTGCTAGCAAGGCACACTGCCTGAACAGTGTGTTTGAGACTTGGTAAACAAGACAGGAGCAGCAGGTTGAGCTGCACAAGCCCTGGCTGAGAAGAGGTGTGCAGGGGGGGGTGGGGTGCTGAGAAGGGGTGTGCTGGGTGTATGTGCCTGAACAAGAAAAGTACAGGTGCATCCCAACTGCAGAGAGTGAAAGGTGGAGATGGCAAGGTCAATTAGCAATGCCACAAAAGGCAACCTAAACTCATGCTCTGCAGCGGTCATACATGTCAGGTTTGGAGGCGTATGAGATATGAACAAAGTTACGCTTTCCAGCAACTGCACAGTTCAGCGTACATGTACTGGCAGCAGATGCATCACCTTGAACGCAAGCTGTGTGCAATCATTGTCCTGGCATGTAGCTGAGGCTGCAATGCCATGGTCATGAGGATCTGAGTCACCAGTTTTGACTGATGTCTCAATGTAGCGCACTCCTTGAAATTCTGAAAACAGCTTCTGCACGTAATAGGACACCGTCCCAAACACCCTGCATGCAGGCAGGAGTGAGTTCTGCTCATCACAGCATAGCACACGTCAGCAATAGCTTATCCTTTGTCTCTTTGCAGGGAAGCATTTGTGATGACGCTCAGTCATGACAGATCAGCTGCCTGCAAATGTGCTCCTGTTTGTACAGGTGCAGTCTTGCAAACTGGGCTGGTAAGAGTATGACAGTACTGCCAACATCTTTTCATGCACCACATGCTGATGAAGCAAAAAGTCTTTGGCCCTTTGGTTTGTTCACTGCAATTGCGCGTTTCAGTGATGACCTTGTTTTTGGTCAATTGATTGATGTGATCTGACTTGCGCTGCATCACACAAGGCTTTCATGGGCAGCAGCTGGGGGCACCAGAGAATGAGTATGCTGCTCACACCTGTGATTGTCAAAGATGACAAGGTCATGAGGGCAGGCCGGGTCCTGTGAGTGGGACAGCAAGGGTGCAAATGCTGCCATGGCCACACGGTCTGAGTTCCTCTCCATTCCAGTCATGAATGCAGCCTCTGCAATGGATGCCTGCAGTGCCAATCACACCCATTTCCCTGAAGATCCTGATCTGGACACCTGATGTTTACCCTGATCTGCTGTCTGAGAGTGTGTCTGCCACCCAAAAAGCATGATTGCCCTGAAGATCCTGATCTGGATAGCTGATGTTACCCTGATCTGCAACTAGAGTGTGTGCCTGCCACTGAACAACCATGACTGCTGTGCAGAACAACCACTGTTCAACTGTTCGTCGCTTAAACTTGCAGATGGCAGGACTAATGCCACAAAGTAAAGGCAGGTAGGCAAGCTTGGGATGACAAGGTTGGTTTTGCCATCCAAAGGGACGTTTGAGCATTCTAAGATGCAGTGACACCAGCAGCACCATGCTCCTCATGCCTTGAACCATGCCATCCTGACCACTCAAGCGGTCTTCACATGCTGTTCAACAATTGAGCATGACAAAGCAATGCGTATCATTCCAGAACAGCCATAGTGTCGATACACAAACTCAAACATACATGGAGCTTCTCAGGGCTGTACGCCCCTGCCCCTAGTGCAGGACACATTTTGAAAAAGCGACATGGGCACCAAAGCTGACCTTTAGATTTCCTGGAAACTGTATGTTGTGACCGGCAGGCTCGTCAAACACAGCATACTCTGACGCAAACACCTTCTTGTCTTGGATGTTGGGGATGGTATCAAACTCATGGCGGCGGTCAAACATGTTCTGAGTGTCGGTGTACAGGTGCCAGTCGAACAGGTCGGTGGGTGCATGTGGGTCCATGTCGCAGTTGGAGATGAGACGCATGTGTGGGTAGCGAGCTCTGATTGCTGCAAAGAAGGCAATGTAGTTCTCCACATACCATGGCTTCCCACAGTCCTGTAGCATCACCACAATGCAAGTGAGACGCTGCTCATACGGAAAATTATGTTAACACCTCACACCGAAATTTTGCTTGTGTGCCAGCTGCTGCTGTGACCTGCAGCATCACCACAAGGCAGGTGAGAAGCTGCTCACAAACAAGTCATGTCAATCCCTGACATTAACATGGCTTGTGTGCCAGCTGTTGCTGTGACCTGCAGCATGTGGCCTCACATGACTGTCCTAGTGCTGTATAATGAGATCGTTTAACTTACAGATGTTTGCATGCATTGAACACATCCTAAGCTCAATGTGAACTGTCCTGATCAGCCCAAACCAGCACCGTTGAAATACATGGTTACTGTACATGTGAGACATTGTGAGGGATGCATGTCTGTGGTATTGTAAATGCTTGATGCCAGCATTGCTGTGTTGACCAAGCATGCAAAGCTGTTGACAGCATGCACTGCATGCACTCATTTGAGTGCAGGAGGGCAGTACTGCAGACCTCATTGCCAATGGCAAAGTAGTTGAGCTGCCAGGGCTGTGGGTGCCCCATCTTGGCACGTAGGCCACCCCACTCTGACTCAGCAGGGCCTGACACAAACTCTATCAGGTCCAGCGCATCCTGTTGCAGCATACTACTTAGGTCATGACAAAAGTTATAGACCCAGCATAGACGATTGATGTATACGACACATGACATATAGTATGCAGGAAGAGTACAAGGGGCATGGCTCAAAAGCTGCAACTTGTTGGACAAAGGGGTCATGGAGAGCAGTTGCCGCCTCTGCCTTTGCCAAGTGACACACCTATTGCAAGCAGCCCTGAAAATGTTTGTCCACATGCTATCCACGAGCGTGATGAAGAGTAGCACAAGGCTATAAGTGGTGCCAGGAGGACATGAACAAAGGCATTAAGAGGTGCACCAAGCGCACATGGGTAAAGCAAATGCACTATGCTAGATAGCAATGCTGCAGTCCAGGTGTAAACAATGAAGCACGTTTCAACATGCTTGCTGGCTAGCCGGAGTTGATAATGCAGGTATGGTGCCAAGTACCTGGACCAGGGGCCATATCTGGTCGGCTGGCACACTGTAGGTGTGTGAGATGCCGTTGTTGATGACCCACACAGGCTCTGCACTCAGCTCCTCTGCAAGCTGGAAGTACTCAAATGCTCCTAGACCTGAAGGACAGGCAAGCATGGCCTCAGCAATGCTGTGGACAACAACAGCAGCGTTGCATTATGTCAAGTGTGGAATCTTGTCAGCATCTGCTGATACTGAGCAGCTGTGTTGCAAGCTAGTCCTGGCATACAGAAGGATGTAACACAAGAAGATCCTGGGCAGCCCAGTAACATCACATGAAAATGACGCCAAAAATTGTAGTCTTGTCTTTCCTTTCTGACACAAAGCAGTGCAGCGCTGTGTGCGCATGCATGGTGGCAGACGAGGGAGCTATCTCCATAACAGTGAAAAAACTCTTCACATGTGCATGCTGGCACGCCTACCATCTGTGCTCCAGTAATGCCAAGGGCCATTGTAGTGGCCAGGGCGGTCCTGAATTGGCCCTACTGAAGGCTTCCAGAAGTAGGCATCATCCAGCGACACACCCTCTACATAGCACCCGCCTGGCATGCGAATGTACCTACAGGCATGGTTCTACATCAGTTGATGGCACGGTCCACACTTCCACCTCTCTTGCTGAAGCATAGGTCGAGGGGCAGTACCAGGGCTGTGTTGATGGCAATGCAATTTGCCATTTCCATGTCCTGACAGGTGAGCTCTTGCCATTGCAGTCTTGCAGCGCTGGTCAGGATGTGAAGCAATGCCATGAACACATTGGCTGGCAAGCCCAGCGCTGCAATCAGATGCAGGCGCGTGATATGCAGTCAGTATAAGTGAAGGGATCAGTGTAAGTTAACATCAGGTGACAAAACATGGGGCTCAGCTTGTAGACATGGAATGCATTGTCATGCATGTCGCAACAAGTCCTGTCAAGCTAGGCTGTGTGCTAGCTGTGCAAATGAAAAGAGTGAGTGGCAACACCTTGGCTTGAGGTCCTTCAGATATTGAAGCAGGTCTGGTCTGAAGGGCTGCAGCACCTCACCCTTCACATTCTGGGCAGGCCACAGAGACACCATCTTGAAAGACACATCTGCTGCCCCATTGATGTAGAGCGTGAGCTGAGCAGAAGCATCTGTGCCATTGCTGGTCAACATGATCTTGGGATGTTTCCAAGCAGAGGAGATGTCACCAATGTCAGCTGAGGCATAGACTGTGTTCCCATCTTGCGACTCTAGTGTTGCAGTCACTTGTGGCGCCTGCAAAACAGGCATTGCCATGCGTGCATGAGCTGCAGACACCTCTCATATGTAGAATGCATGCAGCTTGTATCAATGTGTGACTGTATGGGAGGAAGGATTCGTTTGTTGTGGGCAAGCAGTCCATTGACCTACAAGCCAGTTGTTGCCCTACAGAAAAGACATCCTCCAGAAAGATCCCTGTTGCAAATCTATTACAGAGGCACTGCTGCTGAGGCAGATGACCAGAAGCGTGCTTTGATAATTTGATGTCTGTGACTCTTGATGTCACAGCTCTGTCATAGACGGACTGCAAACCAGAGGCCATGTTGGAGACAAAATTGAGCACCTCATTTGCTGCAGACTCTGCAGACTCTGACTGTATGATCACAGACAGCTGGTACTCCTGGTCCTGCTGGACTGGTATGCCCCAGTAGCCGGTATTGCTCAGGCCACCACCTGACTGTCCTGTACTGATCTTAATGTAGGCTGTGCTGCGCTTCTGACCTAAGGAAATTGGCTGCTGCTTGACCAACGTGAGTTCAGCTGAACCCACTGGGAACCAACTCCTGGGTTGGCCTTTGAGTCTGCAGCACCATGAGTTGCAGCTTCGTTTGACCACTAGTAACATAATGCTTCCAAAGCTAGTTAAGCTTACCTGTACTCAGGCGAGGCGCTCTCCTGTCTCCACTTGCGGATGCCTGTCAGGTTTCTTATTACACGTGAAGGGCTGTGCAGCACAACATCGCTTGAAAGCGGCAGGTAGTCGCACTCGAAGGACGACGCTGGCACGCTGAGCTCGGTCGCGTCTTTGTGGGAAAGCCCTAGAGAATAAGCCAAGCCACCGAACTGCCTGTCCTGGATCAATTCTGCGTATATACCACCATCTCCAGCGTGCTGGATCTGCAGACATCTTTGCAGTTGTGTCTCACAATCAGCGGCGAATATCTTTGCCCAAACCTTTGCTTGCACAGGTTAGGTCAACACAGCTTCGCATGCTTGGCTGATCAGGTACAACAGGTTACCTCTTCAAAAAAGACACCCCACAGCAGCTCCTCCACTGCATGTCCCTTATGCAAATCAAACACAATGTTCGTGGGTGAAGGAGACGCAGCCTCGCTGGCCTCGTTGACCCCTAATGCCGTCAAAGACAAGCAGAGTGCCGTCAAGCAACCAGCTAGAAAGTGAGTCGAATCACCGCGCATTGTGCTTCGTTGATGAAACGAAGCCGCTGCTGGGCAAGCTGCCTTACACGCTCAACACTCAGATCGCCTGTCCTGGCGCTGCGTGTTTTAGCATGGCGCGCGAAATCCTGATGAGGAGACACGTGCGACACCTAGTCAGGCAGCAGATGACTAATAGAAGCTGCTATGGCAATCGCCGTTCTATCTCCTTCCGATTGGCCGTTTCATATTCATGACAAGGGTGTTCAACAGTCAACCAAGCTGCAGCCTGTGTACGTACTATGACCACGCTGAATTGCTCACAAGGGCTTGCCTTCGTCAACCGGCCAACAAGTACACCATGTCGATCCTATCAGTTTGAAGCATCAAACAGCAGCAGAGCGTTTTTCCGTCGAGCACCAGCTTACAAGGAAAACTCATCGCGCAAACACTCCAAATGCCGCTCGCCAGGTGTTGTACATTCCCCGACCTTATGTCTAAATTGCCTGAATAGCGTGCAGATTACACATATATGCTATTGCAGGCCACACACACTCAAGCTCGGTGGTCAGGGCTCAGAGCAGCAGCATCGGACAACCGCATACTTATGGTCTTATGATAGAGGTTGATGGAGTACTGGTTGACATCCATAAGGACTGTCATAGAGTGGCTTTCAATCAGGCTTTTGAAGTGAGCTCGAAAACTGACCCCTGCTGCATGCTTGACTCCTGCCATGACTCATGCCATGCAGCACACTATCAGATTCATAGTAAGGTTCAAATATGACAGCATAGGTCTTTCCCATGTTTATCTATTTACATGAGACTGTCTGATCTGCAGGAGCTTGGACTAGACTGTGTGGCATGGAACCCTTCAGTGTACCATGATCTGTTACGCTCAGGAGATGGCACAGCAGAAGGCATTGTAGCAGCCTATTTTGGCATGGTGAGGTCGCGAGTGCCAACCAATACCCTTGTTCAAGGCTGCTGCACCTTTCTGACCAGTCAAGTCTGCAAAAGTCTGGTGGAAGGGTTTAAGGCTGACTTCATCTGTGCAGGTTGGCTGGCCCATGATGCTGCCAAGCAAAGAGCGCAGACCTTTTGCTGGCAAAGTACATGAGCTGAAGAAGAAGAACCTGAACAATATGGTCATGGATGGCAAGTTACCACTGAGACCAGGTCAGGCATCCCATCTACGCTTGCCTGCTTGCCATTTGCACCAGTACCAAGATACAGACACAACCTGCTTTTACTGGCGGAATGATTGCAAGCTGTACTGTTTCTTAGGCACAACCCATGCAGCCCAAGACGTGACACAGCACTCAACCATGCATATTTTCAGGCTGTTGCAGGCACACTCAAAAATCTCGCACATCTTGCTCAATTCACCTGTGCTTGCTATCTTTTGTAGGCATAGCAAACTTCATAGACACAGCTTTAGAGAAGGACACCGCAGTTGGGCTGGTAGCAGGGACCTGCTCCATCCCAGAGGAGCAGATCATGACAGCAGCTCTGTTTGCATTGGGAGAGGAGCGAAGTGAGAAACTCCACACTTTCGTATGCAATCCTCAGAAAGAAAGCCAGGACAGTGAGGGCCAGCAAGACTCCTTTGATGGGCTCAGCCTTGAACAAGGCATGGCTGCAGCCAGAGCTAGGGTGAGGAGCACTTGTGCCTGCTGTTGCTGTTGTGGGCTGCATGCCTTCTTCTCTTCCAGCAATCTGCTTCTCCCATGCTGCTGCCACTTCTGCAGCTGCTGCCACTGCTGCTGCTGCTGCTGCTGCTGCTGCTGCTGCTGCTGCTGCTGCTGCTTTGTATCAGTCTCTGGAGCCATGCTATAGTGCCGTCAAGGACTTGCACGTACTCAGAGAAACTTTCCGTGTACAGCAACTGATTCAGGAGTGCCCTTGACTGTGTCTGTGCCCTTGAAATTGCAATGTTGGGTGTCAAGTGGCTCAAGCATGTGCAAATGCAGATGAAGAGGGATGAAGCAGCTGCCTTTGTGAGAACAATCAAGGGGCCACAGTGGGGGGGTGCTGAGAGCACAGTGGCAGTGAATGTGGACCCCGGCATGTTGGCAGCCATGCAGAGGGCAACGCTGATCAGCCCTGCCTGGCTTGCGGCCTGCACCTCCACCATGGGCACCAGCCTCAACAGTATGGCTGTGCTGGCTGCCAACAACAACACCATGCAGGTCAGCAACTACTCTCCTGAAGCTGGAATGCCAGCAGTATGCATGGCAGCCATGCTGGTTCGCAGACTTAGTCAGCTTCAGACCAATGACCAATGCCAGACCAGGCACAACATTGCCGTTCCTGTGCAAAGATAAGACTATGCCTTTCGGCGTCAAGCTGATGAGAAGCCAAGTATTATGCCGGGCTGCCCAGGCGTCCCTGTGCAACCACCCTGTGCAGAATGTAGTGTTGATGCATATGATTGCGTCAGTGTGTGCTGTGACTTAGTTTTTCATTTTCACTTTATATCGTATAGTCTGGGGTGTGGAGCCAGTTGTGACTCATCAGACATTCTGGCTTGAAAGCACAGGTGTATGTGCTGTGCAGACAAAACCGAGCTTGGTGGGAGTTCTGAGTTCATACTTGGTGGTGTGTGTGCAGGCAGCTCAAGGTGCAGGGATGCTGTCGGTGGCTGTCCCCCCTGCACTGTCAGCCCGAGGCCGTTTCCCAGCTGCGCAAGTGACCTTTGATGGGTTTGGGTATGGTGGAGGGCTCAATTGGCCACGCTTGCAGATGCTGCTTGACAAGCGTCTGGCTGGGAAAGTGTAGCTGTGCCATTGCAAGTCGATGAGCCCAACAATTATAATCACTGAGTGGGTCTGGTGTTGGGGATGGCAGAGGGGATTTTTTGGGCTTGGATGTGCTGTGGATTCTATTTGAGCACATCTGTATCACATGAACCATGTGCAAAGAGCAGAGCAGCTGTATCCGGACGCGTGGTTGGTGCGCTGTACAGCGACAAGATACAAGAGTGGGAGGTGTGCCTCATATAGTAGCATACTGGCTACAAGCCTACATGTATTATAGAGAAGATAAAAATGCTTCTTTGTCTTGGTGTGAAGCTGTATGAGCCTGTTTGTCCTTGCAGGCAGTTCATGTGAACCATTGCTGCAGAGCTTGAGCGTTGGCTTGACCAAAAGAGGCTGTATTCACAACTCCAACTATCAACACTTGATAATTTGCAAGTGCAAGTTGATGCTTGCAAGTTGATGCTTACAATTGTACAAGGATTTGTTGGAGGGTTCCGAACCGAAAATGAAGTTCATCTCTGCTGCAATACGTGCAGCATACAATTACAGAATCTACTGTACGTGCTGCACCAGCGCCTGTGAGTCCAAGTTTTGGAGACCTCAATTCAGAATTCGGCGCTTTGGAGTAGCCATAGTCCAAGTAGCCATAGTCAAGTATGGTTTCACCCCTAGTGGGGCAGATGAAAAATAATTTCAACTTTTCAAGCAAATTAAATTTTCTTACAGAACATGTCACTACAGTCTGCTTTTACACTTCCCAAAAAAAAGAAAAAATCATGGGAAACCATTTACTGGGAAACCATTTACCAGGGACAGCAGAGTGAGATTAAGGCCAGATTCCTGGATCATCTCCGACACCTCGCAGTTTTATTACCCACCCACGCGGCCGCTGCATCGTCTACCATGTCCGTTTGATGCTGCAGAGGTGTGTGTGCTTCAAATAGATTGGGCGTTGCATTGTCGCAAGAACCGGTGCCTTGTAATCAAGCAAGTCTGCAGTGATTGCTCATTACCAAATTGGATCAGCTGCGCTCGACAAGCTTGCCTGTCGCAAAGCAAGAGCGAATCTCGATAGTTCACATCGTGGGTTTAGAGCAGCGCTGTTGACTCCCAGTAGTCAGCTATATGTCTCGCAGCATTTACGCGCGTTACTGACGTTATGCTCATCACTTGCCATCGTCGGTGCGCACGAGTAGCTTGGGACGTTTGTTCGATCTGGCTACGTACTAGGCGTCAATGCTTGGACGCAGCCGCGTTACTCACTGGATCCGCTTGAGGGGTCTGCAGTTTCTACCCATTCTGCTTCTTGTCGCGCTTCTGGGACCGCCGCTGTTTGAAGGGTTGCCCAATTTCAGAAGCAGCGCACCTCGCCAGTTGGGTCCTGAACCTTCGCCGTCTAAACGACCAGATGCTCGCCCAACAGCGTCCTGGAGCTGGTGGGGCAGCAAACCCACGTTACAGAAGTACGCCCAGCAGCACTGCTTGCCACTGCGAGAGACTCACCAACAGCTCCTGGAGCCTATGCTTAAGCACTGGAACCAAAGCGGCTTTTCACCAGACCTGCTGGAAAGGAGCAGTGGGGACCGAGTTTACATTCAAGATGGCAAACTCTCCCTCAGCAACAGCACAACCCTTCATCGCTTGATCCCAACATTTGTCAACTACATTCAGTATATAGCAGAGCTGGTACACCTGCCAGACATGATTCTGCCCCTCAACCCAGCTGATGAACCTCTGGCCAAAATCAAGTCCAACGAGGAACCCACACCGCTGCTGGCCTTCTGCAAGACTCCAGGTTTCAGTGACATCCTCATGCCAAACACCATTGAAGGTGAGACTTCCACCTCTGGCACATTTGTCATGACATGCGGCGATTGGCTGGTGTGATCCACCCGTGCTTGCATGTTTCATTCTGGCATATGAATTGGTATTTCACTCTCAGCCTGACAACTCTTTTGAACACTTGCTACAGACAGTTTCTTACCTACATGGCACCCCATTCATGTGGGGTTCTTGAGTGAAGTGTTGGTACCTAGCTGTGAATGATTGCAGGCGACATCTACAACAGACCTCCAGAGAAGAAGGGGGACAGAAAGAAGTCAAAGTCTGGGCCTCAAGATCGCAGGAAACCAATGGTTGTATGGAGGGGCACAACCGGGGGTTTTGGTGGGCTCAAAAAGGGCAGGAGTGTGATCTTGCAGCTGGGACTAGACAAACCAAATCTGGTTGACAGTGGAGTATCAGACTGGAATGAGGACTTGTATGGTCCTGATAAGGGCAGATTCAAAACCTCAATGCCAATGCATGAGCAGGTGGAGACATACAAGTATCAGGCTTGGTTGCCAGGCAACTGTGCATCAGTACGTCTTGCACTGCAGCTAGCATCTGACTCAGCTGTCTTCAAAGTGGAAAACGAGGAACTGGAATGGTATTATCCGCTTCTGAAGCCATATGTGCATTACATTCCTATCACTGCAAATGAAACACATACAAACTTGCTAGAACAACTTGAATGGGCTGAGGCAAACTCAGACCAGATCAAAAGGATAGTTGCAGCTGCCAATGAATTTGCACATACCTATTTGAGTGGTCAGGCTAGGGACTGCTTCTTTTTGCATCTTTTGCTTAGGTATCAAGAACTGACTGTTGGTCATATCAAGTTGCCCGCAAGTCCTCAGGATCTACCACCATATGTAGCTTACATTTGACTGCATGACGTTTCAGACCCCCAATGGGAGTATGTGTATATTGTCTATGCTGCTCTGGTTAGGTGGCAGCTTGCACTTTGCATAGATGACGGTTTGTGCAATTAAGATTCTGGCTAGATAGCGATAAGGACCGGTAGCAACCACAAAACTATCAACGCTTACACATTGAGAACACGAAGATGTCAGTAACATGTAAGTTGAAGATGTGCTGACTAGTCAGTATTGAGACAGTGGGCAAGGCTTGACAAGGGGCTTGGAGTCAACAAACACGATTGAGAACGCACAATGTCTCATGTCCTGTTAGCGGACAGCAGAGGAGTATGATGACTGCTGTGTACGTGCTGCGCTGCGTCATAAACCCAAGGAAGCTGCAATGTAATCCCTGTTTCAAATGAGAATCAGGAGTCCACAGCTCAATCAAGATGGAACTGTAGTGATTGACACTCAGTCGCTTTGCATTGCACAGCAGCAATACAGCAACCACGCTGTCATGAGGTGCATGAGTTCGAATAAGTGGTCGGCATGCATCAATGGCTGACATGAAACTAACAACGTCAAAGTGCTGCTAGAATTTCGTCTGCACTACTGACTGTGAAAGCTCCTCCCTCTTCTAGATTCAGCTCCTTCACCTATACCACATACAAAATTCCTACACGATCACAAGTCAGAATGCCACTGCATAATTTGTGTACATGACCTTTGCATGTGAGAGGCTGAGCGCAATGCAATCAGACTGCAGACAATCATATGAACTCTGCTCAGGCAGCCCATTGTGTGCAACCTACCGAGCCATCATCCAACAGCATCGCATATCTCCTTGATCTGATGCCCAGGCCCTTATCTGCCAAATCTAGCTCAACACCAATTGCCTGCAGGCATTGTGGTGACGTTCAAACCAGGTGTTGTACGTTTCAGTACACATTGCACAGTGCCGTTGCTATGGAAGTCAGAGCTCAATTCGCATGCCTGAACATGCTTTGCCATAAGATAACTATCCTGACGCACTGTGACACTTCATTGCACCATCAGGCATACTGCACGAGCTTTTGCTCACACACAATCCCATGGCATTACGCTTCTGAGTTTACTTTAAACAATGCCTGAGTGTGCTTTGCGACGAGTAATATGCAGGGGGTCAGAGCAGTTGTAAGATGAGTGAGAAGCACCACTGCATGTGCACTGCACTGCATGTGTCATGCAATCACCTTGGTGAATACAGCACTACCATCTGCTAGCATCAGTATCTTGTCGTCAGTGCCGACGGATTTACTCCACGCATCCATGACAAATGCGTCATTGACTGCTACACATGCAATTGTATCCACTCCCTTGGCTTTGAGATCATCTGCTTTTTCCATGAAGCCTGGCAGATGCTTCAAGCTACATGTGGGTGTGAAGGCGCCTGGGACTCCAATAAGAACCACCTGAAGAGCAATACCATCATCTGTAACAAACTCATGCATGCTTCAATGAACAGGTGTGACATTACAGAAAATGAACTTGCATGATTGATGGTGAGGTTGCTGCATGGAGAACTCATGGTTTCCAAATAAATTTTACCTTTTTGCCCTTGGTCAGGTCTTCAACACTGATATCTTGCATGTTGCCTTCTGCGTCGAAGTAATTGAACTTGACATCGCCGGGCACCTGCGTGATGGGCCAGGGTCGGTTACATGCAGGCTTTTGACTAAGCCGAACCTTGGCAACTTGAGCAGCGTTTACCTTGTCTCCAACTGAGATCGCACTGACCCGACATGTACGGAACTGTGCACACCGCGGGGCCTGCGCATGCACAACAGTTCCCAGACATGTTCATGCAATTGCATTGCAGAACGCATGCACACTATATCAGTGCGCACCTTGGCGCCAGGAAGGGCGAAGGTTGCCAAGTGACCTGTGCTACCAAAATGCGCGCAGCGCCTTGCTGAGATTAATGCTGATGGGCCCGCGTGTACAGATAGGTGTGAGGCACACCTAGCAAACGCAGCCATATTGTATTGCAAATACTAGCCGATAAACTTGAGCTTCGCGTGTCGCAATACCAAATCCTGTGACAAACTGGCTTTCGCATTATTGCATTTACATTTACAGTTGCCACTCAAGAGGCTGCCAACTGTTCTGCTGTCTGTTGCTTGCAGCTGGTCAAAATGCTCGTGTCAAATGTTAGATAGCAGAGCGCTGGTCAAGGCTTCAAGGCGATGGAGCAATCAGGAAGCAAGCACTGCATGCATGCATGCTATCTAGTGCCGTGACTAATACCAATAGGTAGTGGCAAGGAATGCGATTGTGCAAATGCAAACATGGCCACGACCTGTAAGCAAACCTTAACGGTCACCTGAATGGCCTGTAACAGTCAAACACACTGATGCAGACGCACACAAGCTCCACGATGTATGACAATGCGTGTAACGCAGCATCTAGCTGCAATGAACTACGTGTTGCCTTCCGATGTGCGGGCAAGAGAACGTGGGTACACATCAGGGTATACATCACTGCTGCGTAGCTTGCTTTGCAGCAAAAACCAAGTCCTGAGGCAGACTCTCGTTCGATGAATTCTGACTAGTTCGATGAATTCTGACATCTTCTGACTGCATGCACGTGCCTGACAGAGACCTTCAACGCACAGAGCAGGTGCGCATGCAGGACCGCATTGTCAAACACAGATACCTTGGAGAGAAGCGTCATTGTGGCATCTGGCTATTTCTAACTTTTGAGCATCTGCAGCTGTTGTTACTTTGTCTGCCCACTGATGCCTTGAAGTCGGCATCTCTCTTGAGGAGTCATCCTGTACTACGTGCACAGCGCTACATCCTTTAAGCCGCGCCAATTGCCAGCACCATGAAAGCACTTCAGGTGTCTCGTGCTCCTCCCTCCGAGGACAAGAAAAGTTTTGTGCGGTGGGCGTTCCCCGGCCTGTTCTTACAGGAAAAAGGTGTGTGGGCTCGACGTTGCAGAGCCTGCCTTGCAGCTCGATATCAGCAATCGGGCTTGCTTTGCGCGCAGATCCAGACTTCGTTATGAACTCGCAGATATCTGGAACGGAGCTGGCATTTTGCTGATCACGGTTTTGCTGTATGGAGGTATGCACAAAACTGTCGGTCATACGAGGTCGTGCGTCCCGGTCAGTTCAACCCAATGTACCCTGCAGGTCTTGTCCTTTGCATCGGCAAACCGTTTCACCCAAGTGGAAATGCGTGGGCAGTCATGATCATATGGCTGCTTGCCTCAGCTGGTGGATGGCTGGTTGAGAGGGTGAGATGACACTTCGATTTGATGGCACGTCGTATAGAGAGAGCTGCAACATGCAGAAAACAATCAACATGCATGACAATATCTATACGTTTTATGCCAGCCTAAAATGCAGCGTCACAGTACCTCTCCTGTGACACAGGTGGGATTGCCAGGGCCGCTTGGCATGATACTAACTGGCATTGCTGTTGGTAATATCAATAGCGGACACTTGGTGAAAGGCTTGCCAGCCAGCTGGTCCAAGGAGTTGCGAGCCATTGCCCTTGCTATCATCTTTCTGCGCTCTGGGCTTGAGCTTGATTTGCGTGTGGGGCCCTCTCATCTAACAGCCCTATTTGTCCTAAGTGTCTTGCTGTGTATCGTCAGCTCACGCTTTATCTGCCTGACCGTTCATTCTGTAAGTAATGCGCATGATGCCTGGTGCGCAGGCTGCTCATCATGCTTTCTGCCTGTTGCGGGAAACTGCATGCTTATTACATCTGCACTCTGGAAGCTGCATAGGCACCATCCTCCATCTGCAGTACCTTAGTACAAGCTGTGCTCATGACTGAGTCTGCATCCACAAGCTTCATGCAAGCAGACCTCCCCCATCAGTGACTTACTAGCAGCTTGTTGCTTGTGCACGCCTTCAAGAGAGCTGCGTCAGTTGTGCAAGCCTTGATGAAAGCTGCATCTGTTGTGCAAGCCTTCATGAAAGCTGCATCTGTTGTGCAGATCTTCAAGAAGGTGGGCTGGGTGGCAACCAGGCTGCTTCTGGTGCCGGGCATCCTGGAAGCCTTCTTTGATGGCGGGCTTGCAGTAGCCCTGTTTGGGATGCCTGCTACCTTTGCCTTTGCTCTTGGCTTCATCCTGAAAGCTGTGGGCCCAGCACTGGTCATCCAGTGCATGTTTGATGTGCAACAAAAGAGGCTGGGAACGGCAAAAAGTGAGTTCATTCAGGCGTTACTGGGCAAATGCAGTGTCCACACGTGTGTTGTGTAGCAGTCTTGACATGTGTGGCATGTAGCATGGCATGACAGCAGATACTAAAGTGTAAGTCTGCTGTTTCAGCTCAACAAGCAGTCACCCAGATGATGTGACCAATTGTTGGTGCTGATCACAATGTCCATACACATGCTGCTCAGGCAAGGAGTCAGCATAGGTTCTGGCAAGCATTAACTCCAAACCTGCTCCCAAAGCATGCTCTCCTGAGCAATAGTGTCTTCTTACCTTCTGCAGTCTTCTCCCATTCACATCCATGAAGTAATGTGCTAAGAATGACATATTGCAACATCTCTTTGCCCCTCACAATTCATGAACCATCTTATTGACAAATTTTGCAAATGCTATCATTGAGGCTCATCATTTTCCTGGCGTCCCTGCAGGTATTCCAGCAACAGTTGTGGCAGCTGCCAGCTTTGATGACATGATCGGCATCACAGGCTACACCATCTTCATAGACATTGCAGTCAAAGGAGAAGGCAACCAAGTATGGGCCATCATGCATGGTCCAGTCAGCGTGGTACTGGGCATTCTGGCTGGCCTCATAGCAGCATACCTCTGTGCTTTCACCAAGCTCTGGAACAACAGACTCAAGCGCACCGCAGTCGTGCTGTTGTCTGCCCTCTTCATGAAGTTCATATTTGACAGGTATAACTTCACCAGTGGGGGGGCTTTGGGGTCCCTCACCCTGGGGCTGTGTGTGAAAGAACTGTGGGCCAGAGGCAAGCCGGGCATGTTTGCCATTCCAGAGACCAACCATGAGTACACACGCAATGTGAGTGTGCCTTGTCACCTCATGTGTGTCGTTCGAGTCAGCCATCAAAGAGAGGCTACCCAAGAATTGCATCAGCTATGGAATTCCCTGCCCTTGATGTTCTCCAATTGTGCTTGCTCTGTTGAGCCATGTAGTTTCACACAGCAGCCACTAAGTTGCCTGTGTAGCGCCATTTCATTGTTTGACCTCCGCGCCGGCTACTGCCTCCCCAACTGTGCCATCTGCACAGCCATGCCTCAGCAAAATCACACATCTAGTGCTTAGCACTAGTCCCCTCTTGGGCAGAATCATATCAGTGCATAGTCCAAAAGCCGGTTGATGGATGCTAGCTCAGGCTTTTGGACAGAGATTGGACAGAGACAGCCAACATCTGTCCAAAAGTCTGAGCTAGCATCCATCAACCGGCTTTTGAACTATGCACTGATATAATTCTGCCCAAGAGGGGACTAGTGCTAATGGGCTGCAATGCTCCCAATGTCTAGCTGCCCAAAACCCTGGAGTGGCTGATGCTGGTGAGAACACGTCTAAGAGCAGCTTTCAAAGGCTAGGTTGTGTTTCAGCTCACAGATGGTGACTCAGATGCAACAGGCTTAGGAAGTCTCTCAGCCCATCACCATGCCAACTGCCACAAGCTTGAAGTTTCGCGCATGTCCACTTCTGAGCAGAGTATACAGCGTGACTGTGGTGCGTTGCAGGTTGAAAAGAATGTGCGGTGGCTGTGGCGCTTCATCATGATGCCAGTCCTTTTTGGTCTGATTGGAAATGCCTTGCGGTTCAAAACTCTTCAGCACAGCAGCATCTCCAAAGCGTGCGCTATCATCTTTGCAGGTCGGTGGCTGCGACCCTTTTTGTGACAGCAGGGTGCATAATCATGACATCATTGCTGCTGACTTGTGGAATGCTGCACCTGCATCTTCAGGGACTGCTTGTGCACATGCTGCTTTGTGTGTATGCGCGTCAGACACATCTGCATATATGGTACATTGAAGAAATCCCATCAAGTGTTGTCAAGCGCCATTATGTGAGTTTGACAGCACTCGTCGGACTGACCAACCATAACACGTTTGTTACCATCACTGTCGATGGCACCACAGGCATTACCTTGATCACTCTCACTGTTGCAATAGTACCATTATAACTTCTTGTGGGATGGCACATGCAGGGTTGGCTGTGCGCATGCCGGCAACCTTTCTGGTGATGTTTGGTGGCGGGTTCACATGGAAAGAGCGCTTGTTCTTCTCATTTGCCTGGACGCCCAAGGTCTGCCTCTACCCTTTTCATCCTTGTTGTTTGTCTGCCACCATCTGATGTCTGTGCTGTGTGCCTGATCAGGCTCTGCCAATGGCATTGTGTTGCATGTTCGGCATGCGTGGGACAGGTCAGTCAAATGCAGGGCTGCAAGGGTCACTGACCGTGTCTGTACCTGACAGGCAGGACTCACAGCTCTACAACAGACTATGGAATCAATGACAAAAAGAGTAAATCAATGCTTGCTTGCATGCATGGACAAATGTTCCACATTACAGGCTTATGTAAAGCTGCAGCCCCCATGGGTGACCGGCCTGCACAGCTAGTGTTCAATCACCTGCTTGCTTGCATCTGTCTTCTGTCCCACTCATGCTACAGCCACACTGAAATCAGCTGACTGTGCGTCCTGGGGTCACACACTGCCACATCTTTGAAGGCAACATCTGTGGTTGTATCTGACATCCTGCACCCTCTTCACCACAGCCAGCTTGTGGCAACATTGTACTGAGTGTCATGTTTGAGCTGCAGCAAAGCATACATGCAGAGTGCAACCCCAGCTTGCCGTGCTCTCTTCTCGACATATCAGTGTGTGGCCATGCTGTTGTCAGACCAATATTGCACTCTCCATGCGCATTCACAGCCAAAATAAGCAGCCCAGTATGACTGCTTAGACAGACGGCCAATTCCCTACCAGCGGGCATCTTCATATGCAGTGATGATGCTGGTGCTCAGCTAGCCTGAACTTTTGATGAAGTGAAGGAATGATGCTCACCCTGCTTGACTCAGCACAGTGAACTGACTGCCTGTGTGTATGTTGCGCAGTGACCGACTGTCTGTGTGTATGTTGCAGGCTACAGTGCAGGCCGCTCTTGCACTGTCTCCGTTGGATGCAGTCATTGCTGCGTATAAGTCAGCACCAAAAAGCGCACAAGCTCTGCGATACACCCAGTATGCCAATGAGACCTTGACAACTGCCATCTTCTGCATACTGATCGATGCCAGCATTGGGACATTGCTCATTAGGGCATTTGCCCCAGCACTGCTGCAGCGGGTAAGGCCTTGTTGCTGCTGTTGAACAGCCAATGATCCTGCAAACCTCATGCTTATGAAAAGCGCACATTGCATTGCAACCTAATGTAGGGTTGCACTTGTACTGACTGCAATGGACAGCAGCTGTTGGGGGCATGGTCCATGACTAGAAAAGGCGCTGTGCGTGGCATGCTGTGCTGTGCTGTGCTGTGCTGTGCTGTCCTGTGCTGTGCTGTGCTGTGCTGTGCTGTGCTGTGCTGTGCTGTGCTGTGCTGATGTAGCATGTGTTCCTTAGCTGTTTGAAATGGGCAGGAACAGTCAGGCTCAGGCTAGGGTGCCCAGCAGTCCTAAAAGAAAGTGGCACTTGCCTGCTTTCTTTTCTTGTTCCATCATGGCTGGCTGAGGCACATGACAAGCATATGATAAAGCTCAGTATGGAACGGCTGCAGTGCCTTCACTACCACGTTCAAGCAAGTGTCTGTAGCAACTCAAAACTTGGTCTGCGCGTCAAGGCTCATCTCGTGGCTTAACAAGTGCCGATGGCACCATGCACTTACTTGGGCATGACAATATCAAGAGCGGCAATGGAAAAGATGAAAGTGTGCAGGAGCCTGAAGACAATGCGGAGGCCCCGGATGCACCCATGGTACCCGGGCTTCAACCCCCCTCCCCCCGTCCAATGGTGCATGACCCTCTTGACCGTCAAGAAAATGAGCCTCAGCAGTTGACTGCTGCTGAGCTGGCCAGGTGGGTTATCCAACTTTGCAAACTGTGCGCTTGCAGTACAAAGCATTGCATGTTCTCCCTTGTACACCTCAAATAGATTGATGTGCTGCAAAAGCTTTGTCAGCCGTTTATCAAAGGTCTCCAAATTAAAGGTAAAAATATACCATAATATGTGTACGTTTGATGACATCAGACCACTGCATATCTCTGCCTGTACATACACACCTGCATGTACATACTGAGAGGGGCCAGTTCTGTATTAAAGCATCCCCACCCTGTATTGGAGGCATCCCCAGTTGGAGGCATCCCCACTCTGTATTGGAGGCATCCCCAATTGGAGGCATCCCCAATTGGAGGCATCCCCACTCTGTATTGGAGGCATCCCCACTCTGCATTGGAGGCATTTCCACTCTGCATTGGAGGCATCCCCACTCTGTATTGGAGGCATCCCCACTCTGCATTGGAGGCATTCCACTCTGTTGCAGGCAGCAGGAACTGATGCAGCATAAGGAGCAAGAGTTTGCCATGGCCAATGAGGCAATGCTTGCTGAGTTCATGGAACGAATTGACCAAATAGCTGACGTGGTTGGTCAAACAGAGCTGGGGCATGACGGCAGCGATTGTGCTGGAAAGCTGCGTCTTGCTGTGGACGATCTGCGAGATGTGAGCTGCCTGCTTGATTTGCCGCAACAATGGTCTCAAAAGGAATTTCGACTTGTTTGGTGGTCTTGTATCATAAGCTGCATGAACAGAGTGCCTGCCTGCTTAATTATTAGGCTTGGTTGATGACAGATTGTCTGCTGCAATGTGTCATGGAGCTGGTTGTTTGAGCAGCATTTTTCACCTGGCCCGTTGCTGCCTGCTGCATTGCCTGTGTTAGACCTACTAGTATACAGTACTGAGTTGCGTTCTGCCTGCTTGCAGAGGATTGCAGAGCATGACTACCTGAAGGCAGAGGAGGTGGAAGGAGCAAACGACTTCCTGAGAGCCACCAGGCAGGAGCACGAAACACTACGGCGCAGAGGTCCTGGGCGGCACCCCTCTGCTGCTTCACCCAGCGGGCTTGGCAACAGTTCTGAGGTCGTCTAGTGCAAGAAACTGTTGAAGTAGTGAAGTAGTGATACTGCTACCCTAAACACATCATTTGTCGTTTGAGACTCTCTGATACTTTTTCTCTGCTTTAGCATAATGGGATCTGTTGACTAGGGGCTCAGTTTTGTTTTACATTTGCCACTGCCAGTTCATGTCACCACTTTGCAATTGTATCTACTCTACATACTGAGGCAGAAAACTCAAGAACTTGACAACATGGGCTTTGTGTAGTTGGAATCTGGTGCAGATCTAGATGTGCTTAGCAATAAACAGTGTAAAATACACAGGGACATTTACCAACATACAGGGACGTCACTTCAATGCAGACAGACGTGCTATAAGGTCATCTGCTTCTGCATCTTCCTTATCAGTTTCAGCTTGTTGCTGCGCTTGTGTGATCTTGGTTTTTGGTGCCGTCGCCATTTTGGAGTGGATGTCCACGCCGATCTCATCCAATACCTGTCAAATAAAGAGCATTTGAGCTATCAAGAACGGTGCAGTATCACAATAGGGGTCTAGCTAAGAATCATCATCACAACAGATTTGGATTGAGTGGCAGCAATAGAGGCAAACCATGCTCCACCACATTCAGGTGCTGGAAATTGATAATATGGTCAAAGTGTTCAGGAACCTGGCATTCACCTGGTTCATGAGGTCATCTGTTTCGTCCTCAACTTCGTCATCATCCAAGGCATCATCCACAGCATCACCCATCATCTCACTAGCCATGTCCATCTTGGCATTCTCCTTTGCAAACTGCTGCATTGTCTGCTGCATCTTGGCAGGGTTTGCAGCCTGGCCAACTGATGCCATTGCAGCCGAGGCTGTGGCCATGCTGTTTCCAACAGTTGCAGTGGCGGCAGCAGTCTGCAGTGTACAACCTGCTTTAGCATGAGCGGAGAGCAATGCATGAAGACTTTCTGTAATGCTGGAGTTCTGAACGTAGCCGTTGATCTCCACAAAACATGCGTGCTGACTTTAGCAGCTAGCTGCTGCAAATGTACACAGCAGCTATTGCGTTCAGACAATACATGATTGCTAGCACAGCTAGGTCCTGCTGAACAAGCTGTTTCTTTTGCTAGACCACCTACGTCTAATGCTGCAAGCAGGGTGTGTCTGCTGCGTGAATGAAATGCTGCTCATACTGCGTGAGCTTGGATGGATTAGGTTTGCTGATGGCGCATACCGCAATAGAGGTCTTCACCCCTCGCAGTTGACCCATGCTGGCCTGAAGCTTTGCTTCTTGACCTCGCAATCTGATGAGAGACTTGGCTAACTGCTTGGCCCCAGCAGTGTTACCTTTGGCTGCTGTCTGTTTTATTTCCCTAATTAATTTCTGCTCTTCACGCTTTAGTACCAGTACCTCCCTTTCTATATCTGCGCTGTTACTCAACTGAGTCAGACCTGCTGTGACAGCATTCGTGCAGTATGCAAGGCAGAAAGATAGAGATGCATACCTCTGACGCTTCGTCCAATGTCTCTTTGCGAGCTGCGGACTTGCTCTGCATAACAGATCGGTCATGCCAGTGATGAAGGATATGGTGACTCAGTGCAGGCGCAAGGTAGCTGTTTGGCGGCACACCTTTCACTGTAGGTTTTTTGGCAAATAACTTCATGCTGCCCCTGACACCAGCAACGCTCGCTGTGGCTCTGTCAGGGAGAGTAGCTAGCTTTAACTTAGGCGAAGGAGGTTTGTGGACACCGCAAAAGAAGGTTGCTAGCTGCAGAGAGCCACGTGAGTTCTTGGGCAATCAGCGACTTTTTTTGCAAGTTCGACGGAAGCTTTTGAGCACACATCAGATCACAGCATACACAGGACCTGCCAGACAGATGGTGTGGAATACTAAATGGTTTAGTAACCTGAAGGTGTTTCAAGCCAATGCATGCATGCATTGCTGGGCGTCAAGACCAGCTCCGGCAACCACGCCGTCAAGTGAGCTGTACATAGGGCACCCTGCTTGCCAAGACAGGCAACATGCAAGTCAACAAAGCATGTTGCCTGTCTTGGCAGATCTGGATCATGCGATTCTGCAATTGTCCGCCTTTGGCATTGTGACCATTGCCCCCAACCTTGGGGCTCTTCAGATCTGCATTATAAGATTGCGTCATTGTGTGGCCATGTCACAAAATAATGTTGAGCTATAGCTGAATACATTGTACGGTATACTGTCTGCATTCGTCATTGTCGATTGTGGATATAAAGAAGTAGCTTTGAGCAGATCTTACAAATTGCATATGATGCCCGCATCGAGAAGCTGCAGGCTGAACGCTGCCTATTCATCATCTGGCAGTTTGGCAGGTTTCACCATGGTATACTAAACTACAGTAGCTGAAGTGACTGTTGAGATCTTCAGGAGTCAATTTTTGACTTGCTGACGGGTTGACCGAGTGTGTGGATCTTTCCGTTGTTGTCTCCGCTACAGGAGGTGTTCCCGTGCATCTCGGAGCATTTGCGAAGACGCTCAGCACCAAGTTTCGCCCTCAGCGCTCGGGCTTGCAACTGTCAAAGGGCCGAGCCTTTGCTGATCCGTACTTGCCCTTGACTTTAGGAATCTGCTGGTTATTTCGTGTTGAGTACTCAGCCTTCATGGTTTAATCACCGGAGGTTTTCTTGCGGGCATTTCAGCCGTCTTGCACAGCCACAGATGCCAGCCAACTTTAGTCTGTCCTCTTTCCTGGGCAGGCCGAGTTTGAGGCTGCCTGTAAAACCTTTGTCTTGCAATCATCATGTGGGTCGCCTGGGATGCGCGACAGCAGCAGGCACGCTGTACATAGCAAGTGCCGGGGGTTTGAGCAGACTGAGACATAGGTGACATAGCTTTGCTGTCCTAAGTAAGACCAGCATCGCTGTCAGTGGCACACCAGTAACTTGTTGCTCCTTGTTGCATGTGTTTTGCTCCATTACAGGACTCACAGGAGTGTGACAAGAGCAAAGGGTTCTTCAGAGTTTGGGGCCCCTCAGCGACGCGTGACAGACAGTTTGCTGGTCTTGAACGCTGTCATGTTTGCAGCACAGTTGTTGACCAAACAAGGACTGACAGCCTGGGGTGCTAAGGTGAGGGCGTTCCACATGAATTGTACTGTTGTTTTTCAGCACAGAAGTGTACTGCTATTGTTCAGCACAGTGCAAGCACAATAGCTAAGCAGCCTTGCACCACATTGCGACTATAGTCCTGTCTGATTGCAGCATAACGCATCAATAGCAAATGGTCAGCTTTGGAGATTGATCACCCCAACATTCCTCCATGGCAACATTGTGCACCTGGTGCTCAATGGTGCAGCCTTGAATAATCTTGGTCCCCTGGTTGAGACTGTGAGTGGTCGCAGCCGCTTCCTGGCAGTCTACACTGTAGCTGCTGTTGCTGGTGTCACTGCCAGCTATTTGGGCAGTCCACATCTGTCACTGGGTTCATCAGGTCAGACCAACATTCCTATAGCAAGAGCATGCAGTCCATGCCAAAGCTTGCTGCCTGATGATGGCAGTGTTGTGACGTTATGCAAAAAACTGACAGGCTCTACCCGAACATGATATGCACATGCCATCAACTCAGGACTCAGCTTGTAAGCAACTTGCCCAACTGTTGTTGTGACTCTGTTTTGAGGTCCTGAGTGCAGGTGCATTCTGCTGGTGTGTTCGTATCATCTTGTCAATGCCTCTTTTGCGCCTGGGTGACATTGTTATTCCCTCAACTCAGTCGTGCATGTCCAGGGGCAATTTTTGGCATTGGAGGAGCTTTAGCAGTTTTCTGCTACCGCCACAAAGAGTTCTTTGGCAGCGGTGGAGATGCAGTACTGAAGAGCCTGGGTCAGAACTTGGCGATGAATGTAGTGTATGGATTGGTGGCACCCAACATAGACAACTGGTGAGTCAAAAATGACTCAACACATAGGGAAGTGCATGAAACTTGCTGTCATACCTTTACGCTGTGTCCAGCTGCAGATGTGACTGTGCACTGTACAGCAACGCCACAATAATGTGCTTGGGCAGCATCGACAATACAAAAAGATTGCTGACACTCCTTTATTGTATTGCACGATGGAACTCAGCTGTTCTTGGCTTTGGATTTCATCTTCTGCTTATTTGATTTCTGACAATCCGGCATTTGAGGTAGACCTCTTTAAACGTTTCGTTTGCTGAATGCCTACAGGGCCCACATGGGAGGCCTGCTAGGAGGAGCCGTTGCTGCATACTTACTGGGGCCACGTATTGTAAAAAGCAGACCACCAGGAAGCAGACAGCCTGTCTTCATTGACAAACCACCAATAGGGCTCTTTCGAACACAGCCCAGGGGCAGCTTCTCCAGCACATAGAGTAAAACATATGCCTACATTTTTAACGTCTGTCTTGAACAAGCTAGCCGGACATCGCTTCACTGTTGCAAGAGTGTGTTGTTGAATGCTTTTGCTCATGCTGCTGCCTGGTCTGTTGTACAACATGTTTGAACATCTCCAGAGTCATTTACAGGTGCTGAAATGGCCTGCAACATGCCTGGTTCTGTGAACTGCAGCCTTGCAAAGTGTCTGGTCGCATTCAAGCAGCTCCAGCTTTGTCTTTGGTCGCATGTTCTGCAAAGCCGCAACTGCTTCAACACACTGGTCGAAATTTTGCCAGTCTTGGTTGGTACTGGCAGACTGTAGCAGAGCTGAGGTAAAAGGCGTATTGCTAGCATGTCAGGAGGCTAATTTCTGCACAGAAACACAGACATGTCGATGTACAGATGCTGTTGCTGCGTCCTCTTCATCTTCCTCATGTGTCTGAAGTCAACTTATGGCATACATGACCGTCGGCGTAATATTTGCGCGTCTCATCAAAGCGTTGATGGCACCTAGCAAGAAAGGAGCGACACTGCTGGTCAAGCTTCTCAGCACAGCTGGCACAGGCTTCTTCTACGTGAAAAGGAAAAATCCGAGAACGCTGCCACAAAAACTTCAATTCGTAAAATACGACCCGAAAGTCAGACGTCACGTCCTATTTTCCGAGACCAAGCTCAGATAAATAGGTAGGAGTGGCCAAGTTTTGATACTGTGCAAGCAGTAATTCTCTTGACGAACGATTGTAAGTTGTTGGCCCTCGCCTGCAGGATCAGTCCTGTTTCAGGTCAACCTACCTCACACACATGGTTTTTGGCACCAGAGCACTCAGTGTTGTGTACAAGAATACTGGGGGCAAGTTGTGGAATAAGCCTTGGGGCCTGCCTCCTCCCACCAGCACACAAAAGGCAAATCGTCGTAAGCAGCGTCAGGATGAGCAGTCTGTTGCTCAAACTTTGAAGGAAGCTGCTGCAAAAGAACCCAAAAGCAAAGCCTCAGCTGAGGGACAGCAGAAATCAGTGCTCTCCTCTTAGAGGCCAAATCTAATGCCACGTGATTTATTTTGCAGCCAGCCTGTACTGCAGAGTATGCAGCGCACTGCGGGATGTGCAAAAACATGCATGCGTGTCAATGGGCTCAAAGCAGTGCAGTAGTTTGTTGCTGCCCTAGGAAAGTATGCACCCTTCACATTGGCTGCTCAGGCACCTGCGGACATGAATGCATACATATCCCCTATCCTTGACCAGCCATAGTAGCTAAAGCAGCTAACCGTAATGGGCAATTTGGAGCTCATGTTGCTTGTCCTCTCAGAAGCTTTCATGGCTGAACCTAGCATGCTTCAGCAGTTTTACAATTCTGCTTTGTGAAGCTGACGCCACAACACAATCCCAGCTTGCTAGGTAGTGGTTTCATGCATAAAGTAATCAGTCTTTTCTTTTACCAGCACTTTATTGACACTTCAAGCGGGGACGCATATATATGAATAAGACGCACACACTGCGCTTCTTCGGTGCCATGCATCAGAGTGTCTGTGTGTCATGGACTCAGGCGACAGCCTAGCAGAGGTGACCTTGAGGTATGCTTGCATCCCTTCCTGTCAGGCATGAAAGTCTAAGGGTGGCTTCTGGTATCAAACAGCTCATTGACCAGGGCTGAACTTTTACAACTACTTGCCAATAACGCTGCCAAGGACAGCACATACGAAATTGCACGAGGTTTACGATTCAAGATTTATTTTGGAACAGCAGTTGCAGTGGCTATGACTCTGCATCTTGAGAGACAAGCAAGCCTGCTGGCGTATGCCATTGACTCGACCAGCCATGCTCAGATGGTGTGAGGTAGCTAATTCTCAAATTGACACATATTTGCATCCTCACACCATACAGGGCGCAATACAAACTTCATGGCACGCTCAAGATGCGGGCTGCTCTTCTCCCCAGTCTTTGGGCCACCAAGTTGGCCTCCAAGGCGTGACAGATGGTCCACCTTCCCCTAATTGAAGCTCCTGCTGTCCTTGTGCTGCTTGTAAAGCAGCTTGTAAGTTCAGGCAGGCCAATCCCCGCCCATTATGCAGGGCTTGCAGTGTACCTGCAGGCCTCTTGCGCATGCCTGGCGCCAGTATGGACTCCCCAACCTTGCCTCACCATCTGCAATGCACTTCAGACATTGAGCGCATGCCAATTTACAAGAGCCGATGCCCCCTCACGGGTCAGGGCCTTAGCCTTAACAGGATTTGTAATCTATGCTGGCAACCATCAAAGATAGCCTTGTACAGTAGGCCTATCAAGACTAAATCAAAGAATTTGAGCGCATGCCAACCTTGCAGAAGCTTGACAAGCTGCATCTTACATCACAATAACAGATCGAGTGGTGGTTAGGCACTCATGTCAGGTTGTTGATAATCTCTGCAAGCAGTGTAGACGCTCAGCTTGCTGACAAAGTTGGGCAAGTCTGCTATGTGCATGCGCCTGACAAACAGTCATGCAAAACCGACCTTGTGCATTGCATAACTAAGCTCTGCAGCAAGGGCATGTGTACTGCCTAGAATGTTCTGTTCCCCGCACTCTGTACACATAGCATGGTGCTTGCAATGCCGAACACAGGGCACCAATGTAAGTTTGCTTTGTAGCAGAGGCAAGGTGACAAAGATCTGGACTTGCAATGCAGCAGGTGAGACTCACCACCACCCAATTGAACAGGCATGAGCCTTTTGCGCACCACACCTCTGAAGTGGGACCTGGCAATCAGCTCCTGGCCAACATAACAACCTTTGGTGAAGCTGATCGCATTCAAACCATCCAGGTTGTACTCCAGGGGTATAGCATGGCCTGTATGAGCACACACATCAGCACAAAAAAGTAGAATGAGCAAAGCCCTTGCCGAACTTCTCGCGATCAAAGCAGTACAGCAACTGCAGTATTGGGCTAGCTGCAGCTGCGAGTGAAGGGGGCGCAATCACAAGTCAAAGTGCACAGCCTCAGTCACCTGTCAAAGCCTTGCATGGCACATGCATATCAGTCACGCTGAGAGCCTGCTTATGCGCTACATACAGCAGATGCAGCTGTTTGAACAACAAGAACAGAAGTCCAATCCTGTGCCTTTGTTGCCTACTGAATACAGCTACTCGCAGCGACTGCATCACTACCATCACTATCAGAAGGGATGCATGGCTGCTATAACCTGAAGCAATTCAGACGCTACGTCACCTGAAGGCATTTCTGTGTCACCCTCAGCCACACCATGCTCTATGCGCCAAGCTTTGAATTCAATGCCTTCAGTTTCAGGCTCACCAGATGGTGACGTAGGTTTACTCTGGGCTGGCAGCACTGTTCTTTGGCCCAGTGCGGCAAGCCGGGGGTCACTTTTCCATTCACCTGAGCAAAACCCATCAGCAGCCTTAGAACAGGCTTGAAACTTGTGCAGAGGAGGCAGCTATATTCTGGTGATATTGCCAGCTTAAGCGTAGTTGGTACAAGTGGTCTAACGAAATGAGCAGTGGCAGACATGCCAAACATTGTCTTCTGCTAATATAGGAAGCAGTCAAAATGTCACAACAGTCTGCTTTGGTGTGATTGCTGTAAAGTGAGCAAGTACCTTCAGGCATAAGGCCTGGCCCAAAACGCCCCCAGGTGGTATATTCTGAAGAGACATCAGCAATGTCTACCTTTGCTCTTAGCTTGTACCTGCAAACAGAAGCTTTGTCAAATGGACAAGAATGTTCAAGGGCTGCAATGACAAGTGGGTGCAATATAGTGATAGATTGAGCAAACATGCTGAAGAAATGCTTGCCTGTTCAATAGCTTGACCAAATCACTCAAGCCTTGCTTGTCCACATCTGCTAGAAGAACCACTTCGTCTTCTGCAGCAGGTTGAGACAATGGTCAGAACTTGACACGTCAGAACACGGCATAGTTTAGCTGAGCTGACAGTGCTTTCCAAACCTGGTTGCCTATACAGGAAAAGGTCATGCAAGTGCCTGCCATGTGAATTCAGTATTGCAGCATATTGAGCAGGAGCCTCTCTGGCCACCAGCTGTTTGACATCGTTTGTCAGCAGGCCCTGCATCCACAAACAGTCAGCCTGGGCTTTTCTGCTGACAACCAGCAGATTTAAACTTGGCTAAGCAGGTTGTGGTCGTCATAGCTGACCTGCAGAAAGTCAATCAAGCCATGTCCAGACAACCTGACGACACCCCTTGTGTCGGCTAGAGACGCAAGTTGGGGCAGCAGCTCCCGAGCGTGCGAGGAACAGAGTCTTCTGCTGCTGTTGGCAAGAATATATCCGGCAAACAAGCCGACTATGTGCCTAGATTGTTGCATTCTGGAGTGAAGCTGAAGGCAAACGTCAGACTGTCTGCCGACACGATCAGCAAGTGTGCCTCCCGGCAGCCTTTAATCTGTGTGGTCAGGGAAGGCCAATCACTCTGCACTGCGAAACGCTTGTAATTTCGACATATGTCAGCTCGCTGTTAGCCGGCCTGGCCCAAGTTGTGGCCGATCAGTCCGATGTGTGATTAGCTCGATCCTTTGCAGCTGGACGCGCTGAGTCCGGAAAGCAAATAAGACAGCTCGACTCGAAAGTAGTGTGGCTTCGGAGCATGCCACAACTATCGTCTCCCCGCTGCCTGTATCCATTATAGACCCTGTAGACTCAGTACACATACCAGTACATTGACCAACATTGGGCCTTGGGCCCAGGAAATGTCAAATTGATCTTGATACAGGCCTGTGATGTAGTGCCAAGACATGGCACGTTCATACGTTACCTTTTCCTGCTGTTGGATCCAGAAACAAGTCACCGAGGACGCTCTGAATTAATTAATCAATATCGCAGAGCTTGCAGGCTCTGTCAGCTAGCTGATGAATGCATGGAGGATCAATTCAAATAAAGTATGCACTCAAGCAGCATGTGCACCGTGTCAGGCTGCAGCTGCTCAATGCATTGATATATATATACGAATAAGCTCCGCTGCTGAAAACTATATTCTACCGTACTACAATGAGGCAGTTAAAGCAGCGGAGATTGACTGTCAGATTATAGTCGACAATTTTGATTGGCCAACTAGGAGCGAAAGCTTGCACACGCTCAAGCACGACAGGTGAAGACTCTGGAGCTGAGTTAGGTCGCATTAAACTTCATAATGCAACCACGTGCAATTGCACATAACACGTCCAGCGCTGTAACACAACGACTGTAAGCACTTCGTTGACTGACAGTGCGTTGACTTCTTATGCTGGCAGGATGTTGGGCAAACACTGTTTTACAAAAAATGATAGCTCTCCGTCAGGTAGCTTCCAAATTATCGTGTGCCTTGCTCAGGTTTGCTATGTAGGTACCCAAGCACCTTGGCAATGTCTCGGGCTGGCACTGTACGCTGGCTCCTTTGTGAGATGCTCCACAGACTCCACAGACTCCACAGACAGATCACCAGCTGCTGCAAGGAATCACAATCAGTCCCCTCTAGGATACGAACCGCCTTTCCTGTCAAGCGCTCTTTGTGCAGGGCCGTGCTGCGCCTGACCGATTGCGTATCGGAATGCCCAAATAGCCGCATCGAAGTGGATCAAATTCCTTTGATCTGCGGAAGGGTGTGAATTATGGTGTCCAGACAGCTTGTGGAAAGCCAAGCGTACATACACGAGGAGCATGAACTTGTCAACCGCTTCGTTTCAAAGCTATTTCCAGGTTATCCAGCAAGCTTCGACGGCAAGATCATACATTACAATGCCTCCCTCTGCCCAGACTTTCCGTTTCATGTGAGGCTTCCACTCCCTGGATATTCGAGTTCGCAAGCGTGGGAACTATGATCGCCGACGAGGTTGCCTGTGCAGGTCAAGTATAATGATGGAGACGAGGAAGACATCACCGAGGCAGAGTACGATGAGTGCTTCCTGTTGCTGGTTTGGGTCAAAGCTACGAATTAATAAGCTCACTACCTTGTAAGTTGCCCCCTGTGTTGTAGGGCAAGGCAGATTGTCAGTGCAGGGTATCATGCAGCAAGTAGGCATCACTCTCAGGTCTGCATCTACCCCATGCAATGCTACTGCTTCTCGAGCTTGAGCCTACGCTCACATACATGCATGCGTTGCAGGACCTTGTCTCAAATAACAGTAGGCCACTTGCTGAGGCTTGCAACAGCGCCGGCGAGGGCTACTCTGCATCTGCTCACTCAGACATGCACTGCCTCCGGAAAGGAGCAGTTGGTGAATGTCACACTGTGCATGCTTCTGTCGCACAGCTAGGCAAGGTCACAGTGCACAGCAGAGGCAACATGGCTCAAAGCAAGCAGCCTCTGGTTGCAGGCACAGGTGATGTGCATGCACCACCATTGGGCAGGAATAATGCAGACAATTTTGTAGGCCGTGCAACAAAGCTGACTGCCCAAAATGGTCCTCCTGGACAAATCACTCTGGTGCGATCTCCAAATGGTGTCAAAAGGACAACTGTCCAACTCACAGAGCCTCAGCAGCAGCAGCTTCACCAGCAGCGTCAGCAGCAGCAGCAACGGTTGCCACAGCAACTTCAGCAGCAGCAGCAGCAGCCACTGGCGCAATCAGACCAGCAGCAGCACACCATAAAGGGTCAGCGGTCACACAGAGTCAGGAAGACCAAGGTGCCAGCATTGCCGACTGTCATTGCAGATCCCATGGATGTTGCAAGGGAGGTGGACAATGCTGTGGACAACAGTGACAATCAGGAGTCTGATGTGTCTCACAGAGGCAACAGCAATGCTGCAGGTATGCCTTTCACGGCTGTCTTTATGCAAACTATGGCACTCATTGCACTGTACGAAGTTACGTGCCAAGGTGTATGAAGGGGCATAGTGCTGCCAGACCATTGACGCAATGCACACCATACTTTGCAGTCTGGCAGACCATCAATTGGTTGCGCTGGTCAGCTATCAGTGAGTTTGCAGACGCATACGCTGTTACAGTATGCTGGCATGCTGGCATCTGTTTCTGCTTATGTGCCAAATCATGCTGATGCAGTCTGGTTGCTGGTTGCAGGTCAGGTCAAGAGCTCCCAAGGGGCAGGCCATGCTGGCTCAGCTGCAGAGGATTACGCTGCTTCTGAGTCTGGTGAGCCCAACTCTCCTGAGCATGTCAGCAAGAGCAAGGGCCTTAACGCCTTCATGGCAGCTAAGCTGGCAGATGCTGTTGGCAAAGGTGAGTGCGTTTTTGCATAGTCAATTCCCCATGCCTAGCCTGCAATTCTGTCCTAGATTGTTCACGCTGCAGAGAGGGCGACTCATGATTGTGCATGTGTATCTAAATGTAGTGCTTGTTCTTATAGCGCTGACAAAACGGAGGGTGACTGAAGCTGTGTAATATAAAGCATGCATGAACTTGGTTCTAGGCCTGTCTGCACCTGGTGTTCTTGTCATGCTCTGAGCTTAATTCTGATCAGTGCTCTTGTAGCATCAGTGCCCTGGTAGCATTGGTTGCAGTCAATTCCACAGAACTCAAACGCACTGTCATAGTTGTTGTGACACAATAGCCACCTACTTGCATTGGCAAGCATGCATGTTGTCGTAAGAGCTGGTCATACAAAAGCTCGTCTGTTGAGCCAATGATGTACTTGCTCGGTTCTGAAAGGCTGATGTTGATGCAGGCATGAGTGAGGGCAAGGCCAAGAAGCGTCAGCGACAAGAGTCTGATGATGAAGAGTCACGGTGCACTGTGAGTGACACTGAGATGACCAATGGTAAGCCTAGTTGCTATCTCTAAATATCTGGTGGAATCTGATCCACATGCTGGCACATGCATAGGCCAGTCTGTTTCATCTTTGCAGCCTGTCTCTCCCCAGCTTTGAGATGCTGAATGCTTGAAGCAAGGACTAACGAAAGTGTTGTCATTCAGCAGCTGCAAGTGTTGTCATACAGCAGCTAGGACAGCAAATGTTTCATCATCAACACCTGTTTCACCATCATGCAGGTGAGTGCGGCTTGTGTAGGCAAGAACAGAACAGTGCTTGCGCCCACACTATAAAATGCAGCTTCTGCCTACAGGATGACTTGAGATGTTGCTCATGCAGATGCTCACTGCACTGCTTGTAGTAGCCAAACCTCTCCTTGGCAACTTATGCGTGCAGCAACATATGCACTAGGCAGCCATCATATGCATTAGGCAGCCATCATATGCATTAGGCAGCCATCATATGCATTGGGCCGCCATCATATGCATTGCTCAGTATGCTGTGCACAAACACATCAGACAACAACAACATGACTGGAGTGTATGTATGCAGGTGGAGATGAAGGCAGCAATGCACCATCTAGAGGCACTGGCAGGGGTAGAGGCAGGGGCGGCAGAGGGGGAAGAGGGGTCACAGAGGCAGGGTCTGGTAGAGGGGGCAGGGGATCCAGAGGCAGGGGGGGCAGAGGGGGTCAAGATCGTAAAGGTAAGCTTGTGCAGCCTGCCATTGGACCCTTTTGAGGATGTACATCTATGAAGGAGATTTGCTCCCATTTTGGTGACCCTCACCCTGGGTACATAAATTTCAAGAGCCATCAACCAGACAACAGTGCCAGCATCCAATAGCGTAGCTGCGAAGAAATGCAGAAGCCTGCTGGCAACGAGGGCATACGCCAATAAGCAAATAATGTATAAAGAATGGTAAATTTGTTTGGGCAGTGAAAACCCATCATGGAACTGCATCAGTGTATTCAGAACTGCAAGTTCAAGCAGCTTTAACTGCTGCAAAGGTGATGCAGTAAGGATGTGTTGCAGTACATGCTAGGCTGCTGCCTCTCTCAAGCTGTGCTTGCTCGCAAAGCGCTAACAAAAGCAGCAGCGAGGCGCTGTGACTCATTATCTGTCCTGTGTGCTGCAGCGCTGCCTATGGTACCAGGGCAGAAGAAGAAGCGAGGCCGGCCAAGCAAGCAGGACATAGCTGAGAGAGAAGCTTACAAGGCTGCTATGGAAGCTGAAGCAGCACGAGCAGCTGAGGAGGCAGCTGCTGATGAGGCTGTTGAAGCAGCTACAGCCCAGCAGACTGCCCACACCCCAGTTGGCAAGCAGCGCCAAGCTGGTCAACCTGCTGCCAAAGCAACAGCTCTCCCTGTGCCGACAGCAGACTTGGACCCACCTGCTCAACACTCCACCAGCGTATCACCTGCTGCCACAGCAAAAAGCGCCGCTGTTAAGCCTGTGGGAAAGCCACAGAGCAAGCAGCCTGTTGCTGGGGCTGTGGGGAATGGCAAGGGGAACAAGCCTCTGCCCTCATCACCCAAGGGCAGAAGCTTGTCTCCAAAGGGCAGGACGCTTTCACCGAAAGGCAGGCCACAGCAGAAAGCTGCGGCAGCTGTCCCAACCCCTGCTAGTCCTGTGCATGATGCCAGTGATGGATCTGAACAGCAGCGGCGTGTGCCTTTGGAGCAGGTTCTGAAAAGTACTGAGCCTAACTTGAAAAAGCCGGCAACAGGGAATGATGGTCCAGGCCTGAAGCGGTTGAAGAAGCAGCCACCAGCATCAAAGCAGCAGGCAAAGCTGGCAGGTCAGCATGCACAACAGGAGTTCGAATTTGAAGATGATGTGCCTGCACCCCACAGCGTGGCAGAGCCAAAGCAAGTGGAGATCTTGGTCACAGCAGATGCAATGGATGTTGACATTGCATGCCAAGATGAGTCAGGCTGTGCCAGGTCAAGACCCTGGACCAAGCACAAACTGCACCTGGAGGCTCAGGCTGGTGATCTTGTTGCTGACCAAGCTATGGAGCCAGCTGACCCACCAGCAGCACTCCCTGCTGCAGTGGCAGCAGACCCCTCCTATCCCACAGCTGTGGCCACAGCTGTGGCCAAGCTGCCCACCGACGTTATTGAGCAGACTGGCAGCGGTGGTGCAGGCCATGCTACTGCTGCCCCACCCGACCATGATCTGCCCCACCAATTGGTCAATGCCAGCCGTGGAGATGCTAGAACTGCTGCAGCTCAGCAGCATGACAGCGAGGGTCGCAGAAACATGCAGCATCAGCCTCGTACCAGCCGCACATCCCCAGCCACCCACCTGCCCCAGAAGGAAGCCACTGCCCAGGAGCAGCAGGCCCAGACTGGGGACAGCCGAGCAAGGACTGGCAACAGTCAGCCGAGGGGTAGACGCCCAGGGGCTACAGGTCAGTTTTGCCTCTGAGCAATGCAAGGATCTCATCAGCTGTTTCAGTTATCATGCTGGCAAGCTTGTCATATGCTCACATCTTCTTGCTGCATGTGCATGTATACTACGTTGTATACTTGCATGTCTTTCTTTGGTATGGGTCCAGTACATCCTGCTCATCATAGCTCGTCTAGTAGAGCAGATCATCTTATTTGATTGCAGTCACATGAGCTCCATTGACTTCAAGATAACGGTTTACCTGCTTGCATGTGTTGTCTCCTGACATTTGTACAACTAGAGTTGAATGGGGCTGAACTCTTGCTCCTTGTTCAAAAGCAGCAGCAAAAACATGTTCTGCTCTGAGCATGTTCTCATTGCTGCAGGTGCTACAGGCTCCCCAGCAAGTGATAGGCACACAGAGGACAGCACCCAGAATGCCATCCCTGCTGCCAGTGAAGAGGAACAGCGGTCAGAAGACAGCTCTGGCAATGCCACGGCTGTGCAGCACGGCGTGGGTCACACAGGGGAAAGCTCAGAAGCTGTGCCGGTGTCCATGAGGTCCAGCAAGCCTGCAAGAGGACACCAGCATCAGCAGCAGCAGCAGCAGCAGCAGCAGCAACATAACAGACCTACAAGCTCTGTGTCAGAGCAAGGCCTGAATAGCGCTGCTGGTAACAACAAGTCTCAGCTGCCAGGTAATACTGTCAGGCCTTACTTGCCATTGCTCCATCTATCCTCCTGTGTTGAGCCAGATTGCTGTGGTAGGTCCTGTGACAAACTGCATTGGTGCCCACCTGCATCATAACCAAGCTGTATTTTGCGTGTCGAGCAGGCAACTAGAAATAGCCTCAATCGCATAGTCTTGTGCGTGTGTCATCTGCTGGCAGTGTGAAACAGCTGCTTGCAGCACAGCCTCTCAGCTGCCTGTGTGTCTGCCATGTCCACAGTGATGTTGGGCAGGACAACCATGAGCAACACAGGAAAACTTTCAGAGTTTGGGCATGTTGGCAGCGATTGAGGATTTGCACAAACACCATGCATGACCTGCAAGCTCACGCCCAGGTCTAGCCAAAATGCTCTGCTGACTTGGATATTCAGACAATGTTTCACTCAAGCTGAACTCTTATTGCTTGCACCACGGAGCAAACCTGATTCATTGTTGCCACATCAAAGGCCACCAGAGGCAGATCAGAGTCCATCTGAATGGAGAGCACCACAGCTTTTGTTTGTATGGACTCGTTGCCCATGTCAAGATCTTTGCCTGCTGACATCTGCAGGTGGTACCTCAGGCAACAACATGGCCATAGTAGCAGCAGAGGCGCCAGAGTCCAGCAGCCACACAGGTAGGCAAGGAGCCCTGGTGGTGCAGCCTCAGAACGACTCAGTCTGCCCCGCCTGGTTCAGTGGCTTTGCGCAGATGAATCAGCTCGCCACTCAGAGCTTGGACGATAAGCTGACCACCATGGCTAGCAAACAGGACACCACACTTGCTGCCTTTCAGGGCATGCAGGTCAGTAGAGGACTGCCTCCTCATCAGCAGCTTCCACTCATGTTGCTGTCCTAGGTGCACCAGGCTAGGCATGCAAATCTGTCTTGTAGTCAGGTTGTAGTCAGGTTGTGCATTGCTATTCTGTCTGTACATCTGTCTGCTTGTGTTGCATGTACATGCAGGCATTGGACGTTCCCAGCAGTACTTCCTGGAGCAACGTGATTGCACTGTCATGCTAGCAACACTCAGCCTCATTCTGCTTGTGTATACCCAAGTGCTTGTGTAGTCCCAAGGGATGTTTCATTCTGCTATGCTTGTGATTGTCAAGTCCAAGAGACGTGACATTCTGGTGTGTTTGTGTGTACAGAAGTCCCAGGGGATCATAACAAAGGTGGGTCGCACACACACCAACATGGGTGGTCTGTACAAGAAAGCACGTCGCTGGAGAGTGGAGGAGGGCCACCGCTTCTACTCTAACCAGCTGTACCCCAATGACTCAGACTCTGGACTCGGCTATAGAGAGCAGTTTCAGCAGGTTGTCATTCCCAGCTGGCCTATCCACTACCTACAAGTCCTGTGACTGGTCTCACTGACATGTTCACATGCTCTTCATAAGTATGATTGCCTAACAGCTGCATGTCATGAGCCCAGTGCACCAGCATGCTAAATGACAATCAGGGGCTAATTGGTTGATGTGTCAAAGGAACATTGGCACCTAGCCCATTCTTCTGCTGTATCAGACGAGAGATGTGTGCAGCTGAGTAGTGACAGCACCCGTGAGTTGTAAGTCACCTGTTCTAGATTTGAAACCGCCATATCAACATCTCCAGACATGACCCTCACTGTGAAGGCAACCCCTCTGCTTCTTCTTCTTGCGTTCTGGAGGCTTCCTGAGCCATGATTGTAATTATGTTTCAGTGTCTTGAGGCTAAGATTCAGAGTGTGTCTTGTGTGTAGGTTTTGGGGCAGTTGGATGAATGTCTGGCAGAGGCAGGCCTTCACTCGGGGCATGTCACTGAGGTCAGTCTTTGCAAGCTGCATGCAGGGAATTTGCATGGCCATGATAATTTTGCACCAAGCCTCTTTAAACTGCAGCATCTTGCTGCACAGTGCCGTCCGACTGATATGCAGCCACGGTCTGTCACAAATAAAGACTCCCCTTTTCCGGTTGTTTCTGTTTGTGTGCATCAGCTTCCTCTGCCAAATGTATGTCAATGCCGTTAGAGAATGCTGGTGATGTGTATACTGAGATGAGTGTCAACATGGTTGTCTTGTTATGCAGGTACGAGTGCACATGCTGAATCTGGAAAAGGGTCAGAAGCATGTCTCTCAGGTGTTTGATAATTGGACAGACGGCTTGCCAGACTTTGGCCCGGTAAGCATGTGCTGAACCAAATGTCCTCATAGGAGTGAGCCGCCTGGGCCTGGTCAAATTAAAGTTGCGTGTGTCCTGAAAGCAAGCTGTATATGCATATTCACAAGGTGTTTCTTTCACAATTCATTGCTCTCATGTCTGTTATCCAGCTAAAAGCTGACAGAACATGTCATTGCCTGCAGAGTCTTGTGTTTGCATACTTTCTTTTTACGTGTGAGACCATAGCAGAGGTGCAAGAATCTGAGTTCGGCAATGCTTGCTGCAGATGCTGAAGTTCACTTCAGGCAAGACTGGTCATGAGGATGTAAAACTGTTGCTGGAAGCTTCAGCTCTTGTGCCACCAGAAGCTCAGCACCTGCACGGTGGTCCTCCAATTGTGACTTCGAAGCCCATGGAGATTGATAACAAATGAAGTATTCGAAATGTGACTGTCAGGGCACTTCCAACACTGCGTCATGCAGCAATAAAGGTCTTTGTTGAACATAGGTGCAGCTTTGTTGTGCAACGAAGTTGAACTAAAGCAGTACTTTGGACTTGATGGTACCCTGTTCTCGTGCTTGTGAATCAACAAAACTCTTTTTGAAATCTAATCCCAGTGTCACTCATGGCAATGCTGATCATTGTGAAATGCTTGCTGACATCGAAATCTTCAGCTGTATCTGCACTGAAGCCACCTGTAACAACAGCCACGTTGCTCAATATTGCAATGGCACTTGACTGTGGGCAGGCACACTTGGGCACGAGTCTTGATGTGTTCGCTGCTGCCATGCCACAATTGTCTGAGCAAGCAGAGCACCCACGCAGGGCATTTCATGCTAAGATGAGGCATTTGAATGTATATGTGAACGTGAGCATCATTTCACATGACTTTTCTCACATATTGACGTTGTCCAAGCTCTGCAGGTTGGGATAGTCTGTGCATCTGTTTTGCAGTAGACTCTGCAGGATGCAGTCCCTTTCAGATGACGCTGTATCTCACCTCATATGCGTTCTCTTGCACAGATTGGATTCCTAGCCGCACACCACGTGCATCAAACAATGGCAGCTCTGTCAGTAAGCTGAGTTTGCTGCTGCAATCCTGAACAGCCCCATCAAGCAATGCATCAGCTTGCAGCACGCCCCTTGCAATGCAACGCTGCAAAGCTGCCTGGCCGTTGTCTGTGAGCTGACTCTGATCTTGTGTTGTACTAGCTGCTGCTGACGATGGGGTGCGCAATTGCAGCAAATGCACAATCATGCCTGAACGCAACCAGTCTCTAGTGCTCACATCTGCTGCAATTGGCACAGCAGCTGCCATGCTGCCCTGCACAAATTCATGATGTGGTAAGCATCAGACCATATACCCAATGAAAAGTCTGCAGCCCCAAGGCTTGGGACTAAAGCATGCATTGCAACTGTCAGATCATCTTGCAACACACAATAGGGTAGGTATTACTGATGTGACACAAGCTTGATCAGGCTGCATTACCAGCCATGAGGGACACTGAGTATAAACTGTTGGGCATAATCATGCCATGGGGTACAGCTGCAAGATCAGACAACAAATGTATGTTGATTGGACAGCTCTGTCACTGCGACAACTCACATGGGCACATATCAATAGCATCATGCAGTATATCTCATCCAGGTCAACACATGGATTGCTTCTCATCTGCTCAGCTTTGTTTACCTCTGGGTACCAAGCATTGCGCTGGTCTGCTGCATTGGCATCAGCTTTCCCTCCTTTCCCTGCAGGTGCCTTCTTGGCTGCTTTCTTGCTGGCTGCAGCTGGCTCAGCAGCCTGATGTGCTTGCCACTGTGCCAGTTCTTCCTGAGGTGAAAGCACTATGGGAAAGCTGCATAGCAGGCTACCATCCGCTGTACGCAGCTGCAAGTAGTAGTAGTATAGTGGAGGGACAGGCTCATTGGCAGCATCAAGAGCAGGCAGGCGTCCTGGCACTGTGTTCTGTACAGACAGCTGGCTGAAGCAGACCTGCAGCTGCAGACCAGCTGAGGTTGCATCAGTGCTGTCAGCTGCAAGGCTGCTGGTCTTGGCTGGGGTATCTGTTGACTGCATGGCTGCTGTATGTTTAGACCAACAGACTGTCTTGCCATCAAAGCGCTGCAAGCATGGGAGTGCCTGCTGGACTGCTGCCAGGTAAGCAGGTTGCAGACAGAAAGGGTTGCCCTGCACAGCAGCATACACTTCAAGGCATGAAGCAGCTAGATTTGCATGCACATTTTAGTTGTGCCTTATGTTGGATGGGCAGGCTTTAAAGAATGCATGCTGGAACATATTTGTGGCTCACATCAGTGCTTATCAATTGCAGAAAGATGCATACCTTGAGATGTAGGTCCCGCAGCTTGACTAGAGGTGTCAATGTTGTGAGGGTAGATACAAGACTGCACAGGCTATTGTGGCTCAGGTTTAAAGACACCAGCGAAGTTGGCAAAGTATCTGGTAAAACACGAATGTCGTTCCATGCAAGGTCAGCAAGGAGCAGGTGGTTGCAAACGCAAAGGTCGCCAATCTGGTTTAGCCTGCAGTGCCGCAAGAGTTGAAATAGCAGGAGTATCTGTTGCATGTCACACCATCAACGCCACCGCTTTGCAATGGACTTGCACATCTGCATGCTGCTAAAATGTCTTGCCTGTTGGCTGCAGCATACAGCTCTCGCAGCTGTAGCAGTTTGTTTGGCAAGGTAGTTAAAGACTGGCCGGCTAGTCGCAGCATTCCGATCTCGGCGTTGTCTTTCAATGCATTTCCTCCGATTCCTGTGATGACAACACATAAATTCCGCTGAACGAACTCGGCGTCAGCAGAAGCAGAAAACACGGATTCCGGTTGTGTTACCTGCTGGCGGCACCCCTGTAGTTGCTGCTATCGCCATGTCAGGGCTAGCTGCAACCCGCAGTTGTCTGCTTACAAGCTTGGACAGCAAATATACCCCAAATACGCCGCAAGCAAATTGCAGCAATAGCTCGAGATTTTGCATGTGCACTTTGACTGCAGGTAGAAATGTAAATGGAGCTCCAGATACAGACAGTTTGACAGAGTCAGAGAGGCATGCATGTCTGTAAACCAAAAGGCTTTCAGACTGCCAACAGCCCCAGTCCAGGTAAGGTTAGATCCCAGCCTGATGTTGATGCATGTCAAGTGCAACAAGACACACTCATGATTTCCAGAGAGACCCATGCAATGAACATTCAGCTCAAAACAATGCATGTGGCTATACAAGCAGATAAAGGGGGGTGATTGCGGGTTATGTCTGACCAAGGTTGACTTGAAAATGGATCTTTGTGGCTGCAGCTTGAGGAGCTTTCAGGTCAAACATACAATACAACAATGTGCCCTGTGAAACAAGCCTGCACAAGATGCTTGCTTCCCAAGTAAGTACACATGAGTATAGCACAGAGTGTTTGCAGCGTACCTCAAGCCGCATGACACTGTATTCAACCATTCTACCAGCACTGCTTTGTGATTGAGGAGTCACAATGTCAAAGCATGTTTTGGAGTCATTCCTTTGAGTCGAATTCTAATGAAAAGCTTCACCAAGGACCCTGCATTGTGAGAATGCACACGCATTCCAGTCAATAGCTTCTGGTGGCATGGATTTCTACACATAGGCATGAGCTTGGTTCGATGAGAACCATTCTGGCTATCAAGCTCTTACTGTCAAATGTCTCTGTTGCAGCTACACGAACACAAAAAAGCCACAAATGTTACTGAATTAGATATGTACAGGCATACAGTAGTATGTACAGGATTAAATGCAGCTCTTCATGCACAGCATTCCTACATGATGCAGCTAGAACGTCAACAAATGTGTGTCATTCAATGTGCAAGGCACTGTGGATCCTGAGTCACATGTGGAGTGCTAGTCTATATTAGTCCTGCTTGGTAACTTCACGCATTCAGCAGGCCAAGCTCTTGAACAAAATTGTAGTTCGGCCGCTGCAAAGCTGATCATGCTCAGCAATGATCGACATCAACAGACGGCCATGATAACACAGCTAAGTGGTGCTGCATATGCAACATCTCACACACTCAAACCTTCCTCAGAATCATGTGTGAGCCACTAACACCGCACTGTCATTTACTTGATTGAATGTTGACTGATCTTGCTGGGTTTCTCTACCCTCTCTGCTTTTGCATTGCGCTGTTGAACTCTTTGTGCTTCAGGTGGAAAGCCTCTGCAAGCTTGCCGAAGCTGTGCACCACTGGGTCGCCTGCTGCATCTGTTCCTTCCACCATCTTCTCCATTGCAGTTGCAATGGCCCTGAGGACACCAACAAAGGTGCGTATGTGCTCCCATGCATCCCCTGCGATACACCCATTCCAGCGTCACAATGTCCATCGGCTTTTGTCACAGGTCTCAAATCACTACACACACCACACACCATGCAAATACACACCTGCCTGACACTGACGTATGCACAGTTGTGAGGAACTTGAAGTAGGTTTGGTCACAACATGGGGACAGAAGGTGCTGTGGCAAAGAGACAGCTGCCTGATGACAAAAAGCTGTATGACAAGCTTGTAGTCTAGCTAAACAAATTCTGGCAAAGGACTCGTCAGCCGCATTTGCCGAAGCCTCTTGACGCCTCACCTTCTCGCAGCCCATTGGCCAGTGTCAGCGCCTGCTTCTGGCCATGACCCCAGTAATCAAGTATGTATCTGTTCAGCGGCAAGACTCTGCCATGCCTGTCTGTCATGCGCACTGATGGCACAGAGGCAGCATCCAGCAAGATCCCAGGTCTCACACACTGCACCACCTCCTCCAATGAGCTGAAGTGCTCAGCATGGCCTGCAGCAAAGCTGTGATGAGAAGTGCTTGCATGGATGAGTAATATGGCATAGCTTGAAGTATGATGTGACCTCATGAGCAATGAAAATGGGTGCAGCCTCTCTTGTGGTGTAATGCCAAGCAATTCAGCTGTGCAGCAGGCGGCAAGTGAGTTCTGCCAGGTTGGTCAACTGCAGACACTCGCAATACATCAGCCAAATGTGGGCAGTACATTCCTGTGCATGAAGTGCAAAGGCACTGCCAGTTTTCACCTGAGATACCACAACAGAGAGCTGAACAGCTGAAGCTTGACATGCCTACCTGATAAGGTTGCAAATGGTGATGATATGCGGCACTCCTTGTGGAAGTAATGCAATGCGCCGCCACCCTCGCTCATGCTGCTGGAATGACCAATGGCATCTACCAATACGCCACAAGCAGCTGAAGGCTGCTGCCTCAAGTCAGTCACAGACTTGCTTGCAGCAGTGGTGGTCAGTGGGTATGCAAAGCCAGACAGGGGCAGTACATTGGCAGGCGGCAGACTGTCTTGGTGAGCTGACACATAGTGACTGATGTAGGCCACCAAACTGTCTACAGCTTCCTGGTTGTGCTCTGCCAGCACAGACTCTGCTTCTGGACTCATGGCCTCCAGTATGACCCTGTATACACCCAACCATTCATCCAACGCTGTTGACAGCTTAAGGTTGGCATGTGTTGTTACAGTACATGGGCTTCAGTGGTGCTGCCAGTGACCCAAGACAGTCACATGATGACCTTGAGGAATTGTGCATGATTTGGATCATGCAGCATGACCAGGACAACTCTGCATGACCTAGGCACTTCTGCACACATCAGCATAACCTGCATAACACTGGTGACTCATGTGGTACTGAAGATTATGATGTGGTAGTACATGCAGCAAGCTGCAAAACTGTCAGTTGCATCAGTTGTCCTCACAGGACACGCCAGGCAGATGCTGCTATTGATGACAGCACATGCAGCAAGTCTTCTCTTGGTACAGCAGGTAGTCTTGCATGCAGCCTTACTTGGATGGTGACTCTTGAATCCTGACTTGTTGGTCAGCATGCACAGCAGGCGCCAACCGGACCCGTTCAAAGATGTGACTCAGCACCAGCAGCAGTTTGCGAGAGGTGCTGTCAGGTAAGGGACCTGCTGCCTCACGGTTCACCTCGCCACAGATCTGATGAAAGATACCCTTACGCAGCAGGGTCACAAAGGCAAAGTTGGCTGGCTCTGTCCAGAACAAGTGCATGGCCATGCCAGCTAGCTGCACAGGTTGACCAAGACCATTCAGTGTTCTCTGCCGTTGCAGATACTGCAGGGAGAATTGGAACAGGTGATGCATCTTCTGCTGCATTTGGGGATCTTCTGCTGCGTAGAAGGGCCTCTGAAGCAGCCTGAGGAGGTCGTTCTGCAGCTGTGAGTCTCCAGATGCAGCCGAGTGCAGAGCGAGCAGTCTGAGTGTCAGGGTGACAGACAGGGGGAAGTTGCCGTGCAGCTTGGGCACAGGGGAGATCAGCAGAGAAGCGCATTTGCGTGGTGGTACAGCCCAGAAGATGACATGACCTAGGGTGTCAAAGCCCCTCCTGCCGGCTCTGCCAGTCATCTGTCTGAACTGCAGGGAGTTCAGGAAGATGTGGTCTCCAGCAAAGGCTACTGTGCGGCATGGCATGTTGATTCCATAGGCCAGAGTCCCTGCATTTAGCCACATGCCCTAGTCATGACTACTGTGACATAATTGCGTCATGATGTAAGCGCAATGCTGTTGCTGTAAAGCCACCGATGCAGCAACAACAGGATGATGCCAGCAATCAGTTACTGATTACTCAACGTGTGCACCATACAGCTTGTCATATGCACTGCCTTTGAACCTCTGCAGCCCTGCTTGCCATCCAGCCATGCACTCTGCCTGCCAGGAGCGGTGATCCTGAACAAGTTGATGATATGTTTTCAAATTACGACAGCAATGTTTGGTGTGGTGCAAGGCGTGTTTTGCCATGGCAACAAAAAGTCATCACCTGTTGCAATTACAACTCTGAGGTAATGGCAGCGGAACAGAATCTCTACAACTTGGCGGTACTTGGTTGGCAGTCCACTGTGGTGAACACCAATCCCACGATGCAGGGCTTTGACCAGGGCACTGTCAGCATCCATGCCCCAGGTGCACTGCTCTGTCAGATCAGTCAGCTCTCCAGGCGACATGCTCCTGGCTCGCCCGGCAAAGCTGAAGTCAGGGTCAACTCTGTCCTCAAGCATGTCTGTAGGCACTGCAACATACACAAAGACATCAGCATGAGAGTAGTCTGAGTGTTGTGACAGCTGTAGGTACTCACGCAATGATGCCACGATTGCATGTGAAATGCATATTGTCAGGATGGCTGAATAGCATGGCTGATTGCAAAAGTCCAGAGGCCAAGCAGATTAAGCCAAGGCAATGCAGACATGGCCATCTGCACAGGTAGCAGCAACTGTGCGCTGCCCATCAACTACAGCATCATGCAGTGTACCAAACACTGTTGAGACAATGTGCCGCATGCAGTTCCAGCGTATCTTTTACATGTGTAGGGTGTGACATAAGACAGGATTGGATGACTGTATCTACAGCTGGCGTGCCAAAGTCCCCGACTGGGGCTGCTACAGCAACAAGCAAGCTCAGCACATAGCAACTGAATTCCAATTGTAGTGCAGCCACCACAATACAGCAAAAGATCCCAAACAGATGCAGCAGTACACTTCAAACAAAAAGCAGACTCCAAGCACTAGACTCTCAACAAGCAAAACAAGGGTTACTGGGGTTTGCCCTTGGTTGTGCCCAAATTTGCTTGTGAGTGAAGTGTACTTGATTGAAGAAACCCAGGCCTTCTTACCAGCTGTGTCCTCATGCAGGGCATCTTCAGCATCCTTTCGGCCAGTCTTCTTGTCTCTGCTAGCTTTCTGTGCCTTCCTTGCCCGCTGTGCAGCAGCCTGCAGCTTGTGCACATCATTCCCCTGCGCCTCCCTCCGTCTGGCCTCCATCTCTTCCAGTATTGTCACAAGCCCCCCTGCATGCAGAATGGTGATCCTACGCATCTTATGCTTTGGAACCACCATCAATTGATGGTGGGAAGGATGCAATGCCAGTGGAGACTTTGGATATTGCCAGATGCACAGGCACTCAGTCAGATGCACAAATATTCAGCCAGATGCACAGATACTCAGCCAGATGCTTGCTGTCAGCTCAGCGAGCAATGGGGCATGAGTCTCAGGTTTGCTCAAAAGGGCAGGCCAAACACTGAGGATCAAAAAGCAGTGTGAAGCTAGGTCGTGTTACCGGCTAGGCTCTCACACTTCCTTCTGTCAAAGGAGAATGTCAACATTGGCAGCATGCCTTGCTGATCCAAAGACCTCAGCATGCTGTAGAAGTCAGACGCATTGCCAGATCTGCTGCTGTCCTTGCTTGCAGACTGCCAGCCTGATGCATCCTTGAGTTGCTGCAGCACCTCATCAAGCGCATGCAGGCCTGCTGCGCCATGATGTGACGCCCAGCTCACCAGCTCAGCCTTGAGCTGTGCTTCCCACACACGCACAGCGCTTCTGGAGATCTGCTTGCCACCTGGAAACTGTACATCTGGGGAGAGATCCTGTAGAGACTTATCGCATGCAGCCAGCCAGGCTTGGCGCACTGCCTCTGGCTCAGGCCTTGCTGCCAAAGTGGATGTCTGAGAGTGTGAACTGAGCATGCCACCAGGCACTGCCACAGCTGTGGATTGTAAGCTGTCCATTACTGATGCACCCTTGGCTGTGCTGCACGCCCCCAAGCTGTGATCTGACAGCTGTGCTGCTGCTTGATGGACCTGCCGCATGCTGCTGAACAGCTCCAGGCAGTCGCATGGCTCCAGAGAAACCTCTGATGGAAAGCCACTGTGCTGCACCTGGTGAGCAGTCAGTACCGCACAGGGGTGGAGCTTGTTGAAGACAGCCTGAGCAGCGGCCTGATCAGGCAAGGCCGGAGGTGCTGGCGCAGAGGAGCTGGGACTCTGCTCTGACGAAGACTGATTGAAGGTGTGGTATCGCAGGTCAGCATAGCGCTCAGAGTGCTGAATCAGCCTGACTTCATAGCTGCTTGATGGGCCTTGAATGCCCAGCTGAGCATCCTGCTGCTGCTGTAGAGCCTTGACAGACTGAAGCCATGAGGTGACTTGCTCTGGGTTGCCAATGGTTGCAGACAAGGCCAGGAATGGGCACCTGAAGGGGCACAGGTGGCTTCAACCGTATGTCAAACACCAGATCTGCTTTGGGGAATGAGTGCGTGATGGCAGAAGCCTGTGTGTTGGCAGCAGATAGCCACAGCAGACTGAATATTCAGGCAGCTACCCTGAGGCATGTCAAATGCATGCAACAAAACATTTACTCTGGTGCTTAACAATACAAGCCATACAGGATAAGAGGAACTATATAGAAATGCACCTATGCTGAAGGACCCTGCAAGCATGCTGCCCTCACAATGCAACAGCTATACATATTTCGCCGTATGCAAGCCATCCATTGCTTTCAACAGCAACAAGACAAGCTCATTGCCACAAAGCAAAAGTCATCCAACAGACCAATTGAATGGTTGAGCAGCATACAAGAGCAGCAAACAAGAGCAGCACACAAGAGCAGCTTGCAAGAGCAGCTTGAAAGAGCAGCTTGAAAGAGCAGGGTACAAAGCAAGTACCTGATGAGCAGCAAGCAGTGTTCCCAGATTGCGCCTGTGTTCTCGACAGTGCCGCCTTCCCTGATGCCTCCCTCACGCATGCAGTGCACCTCGTCAAAGATGACATAGCGCAGCTTCTTGACCCAGTCCCGGTGAGCAGGGGAGAACAACAGGATCTCCAGGCAGGCTGGCACTGTGACCAGGATACGTGCCTCCAGAGCATTGATCGTGTAGTCACGGGTGAAGACGCCATACACTGCCTTCTCACCCTTGCTGAAGTCCTTTAACACCTACAAGTGTGTATGCAGCATATCACAGCGTGTAATGCAGCATGTCACAGCATGTTGGCAGCATGTAATTTATAAGCATGTATGCAGCATGCAACCTACAAGCATGTATGCAGCATGTATGCAGCATGTATGCAGCATGTAACAGAGTGTGGATGATTGACATTGTATGATCATGCTCAGTGGATACTGCATGCACCTGACAGTAGCTTGCATAAATATTGCCAGTAGAGCATGAACAAAGCATGCTTGAGCTGCTGCACAGCTAGTCAAACACTCTGCAGCCACACAGCCACAGCAGGCAACAGAGTTATTACAGTGCAGAAGTTTGCACAGAGTTGCCTTGCCTGAGCTGCAGTTTGGTTGACCAGGGCCTTGGTTGGAGCCACAAACACCACAATGCCATCTTGGCTCTGCCGCAAAACCTTGTCCATACAGTAGCTGGAGATGAAGGTTTTGCCACTGGAGGTGGGAGCACAAATGACACTGGAAGCATCCGCATCAATGGCATCCAGCACCTTGCGCTGCCAAAGGTCTGGGTTGAAGGAGATGACTCTGGGATCACGCACAGCAGGTACATCACGCTGCAGCAGATCTCCACAGAAGCGCAGCTGAAAATGAGCTTCGGTCATGCCGATAGCAAAGGGACTGGCGCTGATGGTGTTACTTCCTGCTGGGCTGGATGTCGTCTTGCTGACAACATCCCTGTCAACATGCTTCAGGCAACACAGAAGTAGTGGCAGACTCTGCTCTTGACAGTGTGGCTGCTGAAGGAGCAGTGGCAGCTGTGGCAGCTGTGGCAGCTCTGCCAGCTGTGCTGACTGAGGCAGCTGTGCTAGCTGTGGCAGCTGTGGCATCTGTATCGGCTGTGGCAGCGGGCGCAGCAACAACAGCAGGGGTAGCTATGACAGCGGTGGCAGCAGTGGCATCATCATTGGCTGCGACAGCATGTGCAGCTGGCACCTTGGTGCCTTTGCTCTTCCTTGCAGGCCTCTCGTTGACAAAGGCCTTCAGATGGGTAGTGACAGAAGCTGCTGCCTGAGTAAAACCCAGCAGCTGCATTGCCTGCTCACACAGCTTGGCAGCCTCCCTGACAGCTTCCTTGTCACTGCTAGCAGCATCAAGATAGCCTCTGGCAGTCAGATCACGTACTGTCATCCAGATGCTGATTGCATGTTGCATGGCACCTTGCATCCCAGAGCTGATTGTTGGCAGCACTGACTGTGCTGCTGCTTGTGCTGGGGCTGCGAGGGACAGGGGTGTGCTCTTCTTCTGCCGCCAGCTGTGGCAGGCTTGCTTCCAAGCAGTCTGGCTGTGCTGCAGCTTGAACATGGATGCTGCCAGGTACGCTGGTGCTGCCTCTTGCCTGCAGTCTTGCAGGAAGCTGTCGACTTCAGACTGCAGGTGAGCATCCCAGCCGCCAAGCTGGACTCTCTTATCCAACTCTGCCTGCTTTGCTTTCCACCTCTCACCGGCCTTCATTGCACCTGCGTCTGCCTGATCAGGTCTGCCTTGCTGATCTTTGGGGCTTTTTGGGGCTTGGCGCTACCTGCCCTGCCTGTCTTGGCCTTGCCACTGGCAGTCGCAGCACTGCCTGGGCCACGGTAAGCTGTGCTCATCATGGACGCAGCATAGTTCCTCATGAAGGTAGCTTGAGCCTGATTCTGCTTCTGCAGCTTTGTCTCCAGCCAGCTGTGTGCTAGCTGCAGTGCGCTGGCCAGCCGTTCAGTCCTCTCTGAAGCTCTGGAGATCAGCTTTTCATCAGAACACAGCCTGATGATGCCCTGCAGCCTTGAACGCTTACCAGCAGGTAGCAAATAGCAGCGAGCCATTTGGTCCAGGCTTGCATTCCTCCACAAAGCCAGAGTCATGGACTCTGCAGTTTCGCCTAGGTAGGTTGGCTCAAGGGGCTTTCCTGTGTGCCAGTGGTATGCGTCATCAAAGGCTGTCACTTCAACAGCAGCTGGAGCAACCTCACAGACTGTTTTGACAGCTTCCTGAGGACCCAGAAATGCCTCCACAAGGCTGTTGTTGCACATGCTGTGTGCTGGTTGATTGAGACATGTAGCTGCTCCCGTCAGCCCACTGGGGTCTTGCAGCTGATGGCAGGTGAGGGCAGAGGGCTGATGGGAAGCTGTGGTGCTGATGTGAGCCACATTGACACCAGCCAGCTGGCAGATCCTGTTCATCAGCAATTGCGCGCTGTGAAGTGCGTCAGCTGACAAACCAGTGTCTGCAGAGGCAACCAGACAGCAGGCCATGAGGTGCCATAAGCGGCCGTCCAAGGCATCCAGCAAGCCGGCTCTGTCAGCCATATGCATCTCACCTGCTGATGCTGCATCTGTCAGCAACTGTGCAAAGACGCCACACCACCGATCCATGAAGCTTTGCAGCTGAGCTGCCATTTTGGACTGACTGCGAGCTGCCTGCTGCTTTGCTGATGGCCTAGGTGAATGGCAGCTGCCTTCTGTTGTAGGCTTTGCTGCCTGATCTGGTGCTGAGAGCTGTGTGGATGCAGCATTACCTTGCAGCATCCTCCCAATACCTTCAAGGTCAAGGCACCTGCTCTCTAAAGGCAGCTGTGTCTTGGCCACGTGATGCAAGCACCATGCCTTGCACAGCAGCAGGGCAAGGCTGCGGTCCCAGGAACCACTGGCACCAGCAGAAGAGGTTGCAGCAGATGCGGTTGTTTGTAGCATGTGAGCGCAGGTCCACATGCCGGCTGCAGAAACCCAAGCACAGTTGCTCAGGATCCCTGCAGAACAGAAGACAATGCGTTTAGATCACACTGCTGTCGTGCGATACTGTCCATCCATCTAAGCACAATTATAATTGCTGGTATGGCTGTTGTGATAACAGAGGTGCAGCTGCTACATAATGTATCCAGAAAAGCTGAGGCGGTTGCGAAGCATACGTATGGGCTCTTGCAGTCTCAGGTATGCCTACATAGCATTTGTCAACCACAAAGGCAACTTCTCATGTCAAGTAGCAAAGGCAAGAATGCCTCCAGACCTGTCAGCCTATGGGTCTGCCAGGATGCAAGATCAGCACTCTGGAGGACGTCCACCATGCACAAGGAGTTGCTCAAGCTAGAGCCCTTCAGCTGCTGAAGTACATGCTGCCCAGCGCTGCTTGCAGCATCTCTGCACTGTGACAGGTCTCTGAATAGGTCGCCCACATTGAACAGCTGCGTGGATTTGAAGCCATACACTATATCCTGCACCGCACTGAGCGTTCTGCATATGATAGGTTGTGCAAACTTCCCTGTTGTGCAAGAAACGCAAGATATGAGGTGTGTTAGCAAGTTGTTAGGGTCTTGTAGCAATCTGTTGCTGTGTAGGTCAACTAGCAGCATTCTAATGGTGCAGGAGTCACGTGCACAGGTAGGGCTTGCAGCACGCACAGTTGTGTGTACCTGGCGAAACCTTAGCTCTGCCATGAAAGCTATGGGAAGCTTCACAGACAAGCTGTACATGGCAAATGCCTGCTGCACCTCTCTGATGGAACTGATGTGCTCTTCTGAAAGTGCACCCTGACTGACGACAGACAAGTCTGTCATGAGCAAGAAAGCAGGCTGCTCCTGCAGGAAGACATGCGTGTGTGAGCTGTAAGCACATTACAACACTCACAGTTTGGAGTACACTATATATGCAGGCATGTCTTTTCATACCTGCTGTACATATTGCAACCAATCCAAGCTGGTCCAGCTGATGAACTCAGTGTGTACTGTCAGATTCAGGACCTTCTGCAGATGCTGCTGCAAGATAGCCCTGGCTAACAGCAGAAAGAAATTCTGCTGACCGCACCATAGACTTTCGTGCTCTTGGAAGAAGACAAAGCAGAATCGGGCATTCAGACAGTTTTGCAGGCTGTTCACAAAGTTTTCAACCAGGTAGCAGAGCTGTAGCATCTGCCCGCCGTGATGCATGTCTGTGATTGGACTGCTAAGACAGCCCAGTATAAGGGAATCGCCATCCACAGCGAAAAAGTCCAAAGAGCCGAGATCATCCAACAAGTTGAGATACAGTGGTCTTTGCCGGGAAAAAGCCTGGCCCACTTTCGACTGATCACTCATTTTTAGTATCTGGTTGCCTGATTTCTCGACGACCTTAGCAGTTGCTGCTACATTGATCAGCACGAGTAAGGCCTACCAGTACTAGTGCTCTTCTCATAAACGATGAGTGTACACCGACCGGTGGCCACCATGGATCATGCTGCGCAGCGGTGAAGGCTTGGTGGTCACAAGAGAAGATGAAAATTGCTTTCGGAAGTGAGTTTCAGGCTGCAGCCAGAAGACCCTTCATGTACAGCGGCACCTTATCCCGTGTCCTTTGCGCCGTGTTTGCCGTGTTAGCCGTGTTCGGACGACAGGCGTTATGAGGCGTTATGAGGCGTTATGAAAAGTCGTTGTGTCTCGTCGTCCGTCACCGTCAGTCACCGTCATGCTGTTCCTAGCATGTGTCTTTGACTGGTTTGACTGACAGGTCTCACTCAAAGCGTACACAGCAATTTCGTATTGTTCCAGTGCATCTGTTTGTCGGTCCTGCACTTTTGGCCTCTAACTGACTTCGACCACCAGCTTGATCAAGCACTCGTTGTTTTTTCCCGGCAGTTCTGCGCACCTTTTGCACAGCATCTCTTGGCCTGTGTCTAGGTCTCTCTTTATGTGTAACCCGCACGCATTCATGTCGGCATTTTTATGTCCACGACGGTAATGCCCGACAATACACGGAAGGCAACTGCAAGCTGAAGCTTGCTTTGTGGCTCCAGCTGAGGAAAGCAGTCACCCATGGCAGCTTCCACCCCCGAAGATCCCTATGAGGTACAACTTCAGCTTTCATCTGGCTGTCACAACTTTGCAAGTCTTACAACACCACATGATACAGGTGCTGCAAGTGCAACAGACGGCATCCCCAGATGAGATCAAGTCAGCGTACCGTAAACTTGCTCTCAGAAATCATCCAGACAAGAATCAAGGGGCCTCTGCAGAAGAGGCTGCAGAGAAGTTTCAGAAAATAGCAACAGCTTATGGTGATTACCTGCAACTATCGCCCGTTCACTGGTTTATCTGTGAGCAGACACTATGCCAAAATGGATCACCAGTATTGATATGTGCAAATGGTGCGTTTCTGCTCTTGCAGGTATCCTCAGCGATCCTGACAAACGTCGCAGATATGATCAAGGAGGGTTTGCCAATTTGAATCCAAGTGACCTGGAGGTTCAACTAGATTTGTCATCTCTAGGGATGGTCAATACTGCCATGGCAGCAATCTTTAACAAGTTGGGTGAGTCAAAGTTCAGACAAAGCAGCACATGCATCAACAGACCACAAACAACACCTTTCTTCAAACACAGCCTTGGTGATCAGGCGCTTGTTTTGCATTGAACAAGCGCCTAGGATGAAGAATGTCTGGCAATCAATTCACTGTTCAGCCATACATGCAGGGGTTCCTGTGAAGACTGTAGTAGCTCAGCATGTTTTGGATGCTGCATACATGGGCAACTTCAAGGCTCTGCAGCTGCAATTTGGGGAGAAACACTCAGATAAGGTACACAGTGCTTCTGCCATGTACCCTGCTCTCTGGCAGGTGAAGCTGCGTTGTTATTGTTTACTTCACTGCTCTGCAGTGGGTTTGCTATTGTACATGCAGATGCACTGTTGCACCATATCTTATAAGCAAGTGCCGACATGACAGCAGAGCCAAGCTATGCAGTTCATTGCTCGGCAGCCTAGTATACTACTTGGCTTCTCATTAAATTGACGCCGAAAGGCATAGTCTTTCCTTTGATTTTCTATGCAGTTTGGTGACCTTTGTTGCAGGTGGACAAAGCAGGAGTGGTGTTCTATGAGCTGACGGTGACAGAGCAGCACATTGCAGAGGGGTTTGCTGTGGGGGCTCACTCAATACAGGGCAGCCGATTCAAGCTGCTGCTGTTTGAGCAAGCTGTCGACACCCAGTGGGAGCTGCTGACGCAGGTGCTGACGTGACTCACGCTATGCTGTTGTCAGGCTGCAGGAACCATAGCATCCATCACTGATAGGCAGGCATCAGGGCCAAACCAGCAACATCTGCTATTGAAATGCCAGTCGTTACACTGATGTCACACTCCACCTGTCAGATAAGTGTGTTTGGCTATATGACCCCCAATGGCAAGTGAATAAGAACATCTGTGCTGTGACAAACAAGCTTGCAATGAGACAAAATCAAGCCCTTCATGCGCTAGGGTATGTTGCTGTGCATTTTGTCAGCTGGAAAGGACAATTCTCGTACAAGTCCTCAGTGCCACATGCAGTGCATGTCTCATTTGGGACAGTCATTCATTCTGAAGCCTGGGTCTTCCCTCAACTTTACCCCTTGCCACTGTGCAGGAAGACAGTCAGAAGACCAAGAAAGGGATGCAGATGGCAGGCCTGTATTTCTTCCCTTTCTTGACCTGCCGCATGGGGCCCAAGCCCTCTGCCCTTGAAACTGGCAGTGATCCTGAGGCCATGCTGTTCAAGCGCTTGGACAGCATGCAAGCACGCGACCATGTGCAGCTGCGCCCTGGCCGCATCCTGGTGGCTGTTTATGGTGACAACTGGTCAGCCTCCCCTGCTGTACTTTGCACTTCATGTACTGAAAATGACCCTATCATGCAATGGGACATGCCTGTTGCACATCACACCTGGCCAGGAGTATGGCATTTTCTGGTACAGGCGTGATCAACGCATGGTATTGGTTTTGCAGCCTACAAAGCTTCTTGTTGAGATGCCATCGCTCTGCAGTCTGAATATCAACATCCCTTGAGCAAGTGCATAGCCTGTGCTCTAGACCATCAACCGCATGCTTGCTTCTATCCTGTGTGATCATTCCATGCACGTTGATAATCAACAGCCTGATTGTGTTTCCAAGCAAAAGTTCACCTGACAACGCAGGTTTAATAGAGTCAGGTACACTATCCAGGCAGTAAACACAATGTCTACCGAGAGATCCCTTGCTCCCATCGCAGACACTGTGCAGCAGGTGGAAGCTAAACTGCTGCGAAAGAAAACCGAGCTTCGCCAGTTTGAGTCTGAGTATCGGCAGGTGACTTCAGCATGACATGAAAGCGTCAGACATTTCTATTCTGAAATGCTGCACTGGAACTGGCCTAGGGACGTGGACATGTTGACACAGTTGTTTGTCTTGGATTGTTTGCCTACAATGATGCATGCATGCATTTGTGCACACCAAATCGTTGATGTCACAAGCATATTGACTGCAGAAATGCATGTTCATATGCAAACGTGAAGCATACTGCAGGGGATTCACCTTAATTCACAAAAGGCTCCCTGTCAGCAAATCATGTTGTGTAGAGTGTGGTGTGGCCCACAAGAGATGAGTTGTTTGTTGATACCCGGAGACAAGAGTGAAGGTCTTGGTAGAACTTCCGGTCCTAGCACGAGACCGGGATTGGCCTACAAAACTGCTCACATGCTGCAGGTGCAGTCACAATTTGAGACGGTTGTGAAGCGTTTCAACAAGGAGCAGAAAGAAGTAGAAGACTTGCTACAAATACGAGATCAGGCATACTTGGACCTGCTAGCAGGCAGTGACGGACAAGCTGTTGTCCCCAAGCAGCAAACATCTCCACAGAAAGGTCAGAATGCATGCAAAGTTCAAGACAGCACTTTCACCCTGATGATAAGCATTACTGCATACAGAAAGCAGGATATATATAGGACAGTGTTTTTGATCGCTGATATTTCATTGGGTGAATTGATCTGCCTGGAGCAAAGCACTTCGGTGTGTGCAAAGCAACGGCTGTGGTCTGCTGTTCATCCTGTGGCATTCATGCTGTGCTGCTCAGCAGCAGTCAGTGGCTTCCTAGAAGCTCAGCAGTTCATGTGTGTGCAGGTTGGCTAAAGGGCAGCTAAGAGTAGGTTACACCCAAGTATTGATAGGGCCAGTTTACCGCCCTGACTCAACAATATTGCCCATGCACATCTGACAAGTGCATCTTAAGGCATTGCTGGTCTGCTGCTAGTGTATGGCATGTCAGAAATTCGCTTTCCCTGACCTATGTGTCAGCAGCAGTGTAGCTCCAGATCTGTATATTATGTGTCACTCTGCTATGCAGAGAAAATAAAATATGTAGCATAGTGTAGCAGAGACCTGAATGGTGTTTGAAATTGGCTGACCCTTTATGGGAGTGAAAGTAGCAGCACATCGTTAGCATTAAAACAGGAAACACTTGCAAGTGATAACACAAGGCAGGTATGAATATGAGTAAGGTCTCAATGAAGGCTCAGCCTACGGTGGTATAGTCAAAGCTGGCCGTGGCATGTAACATGTCAGCAAGCGCTGTTGTCTAAATGACTGTGTCCCAGCTGGAGCATACACAATTATGCTGCTTGTACCTCCTGCTGACTTGCTCTTTGAAGTACTGTTGACTGGCGTCCAGCAATGTATTTCTTTATTGATCATGCTGCTATTTGGCCTTCACTTTCTGTTGACCTGCAGTAGGCAAAGGGGTTCGGGGCGGGTCCCAGTCAGCAGCCCTTTGACCTAGCCAATACTCGAGCTTTACCTTGGCATGCTCTCGCCCTTCTTGACTAACTCCTCGAGTTTTGATGAGATGGCAGAGCTGTCTAGGCCGTTGATTGGCACTGACCGCTCTACACCAAAGTCTGCAGACAAGTATGTGCTTAGCATGTCAGTGGTGCCAGAGAAAACAGAACATGAGCAGCTGCAATCACTGACCATATCGCGCTATCAACTTGGCCTCCGCTCCGCTGCATTCTCTGATTAGTATGGGAAACTTGGGATTGGCTTTCTTGAGATGCTGGTATTGGCTTAGCACAAAATCCCTGCAAATGCGAGGCATGCAATCCGAACTACTCAAGGATATCGAGTTGCTGATATACAGCAACATGAACGTGCTGTACCTTGCGCCTTGGCTGGCGTCGCCTTTCTGGCAGAGGTGTACCCTGCATGTACCTCAGTAGTATGTACAGTCCTAACGCAAGTGGACTTTGCCACTTGACAGTCTGACCGGGTTCAAAGGCGCACCTCAACTCCTGCAAGTTGTTAGACAAAGCACTCCTCCAAGCCATCGGTCGAAGCGTTGCTGTGCTGTATGCTGGTCAACTGCCTGATCACTGAAAGTAGCCAGTGAAGTGTTTTCTTAAATTGTCGGTTCGGCAGTAGTGCCCTGGCACTTTCACAAGCCCGATCAACAGACGTAGTCTCGAATACAATGCGCTTGTCTGGCCTGCAAGTTGGAGTTGTCCCATTGCAGACGGGGGCGCTTGACCTATTTTGCCTGTGCGTGATGCCCTGTTCCGCATCGCCCTGGTTCACATCTGTTGGCTAGCACCAGCCGAGTCCGCTTGTGTTTCACACAAAAGGACCGCATGTTCAGAGCATTCAACATAGATGTGAACGGGATACTGGAAAGCATTCTCACATGCTGCATCTGCTCATATGATGTGCATGCATGTTGTCATGTGTTGCCTCTCATTACCACCATTGGGCCCTGCAGCTCTGCAGTTACATGTGAAAGCTTTCAAACAAGGGCTTTGATTCTTATTAGCTGTGACAGTCAGACAAATTCCACGACAGTGTTGTGGCAAGGCAATTGCAATGCCAATGTGCTGAAAGCAATCATACAAAGGAGTGCACTGGATGCCATGCAAATTTGTGATCAAGTGCTGCACATGCAGGATTGATGTGCGATAGACAGATAGGGGCTGCTACGTGATAAATAACGGTCGTAAAAATCAGATACAATAACGATGGCATATGACCTGCTTTGAATCTGTGTAGTGACAAGCAGCCAAGCTTTGCATACTCATCAGCCTGATCATGATGCACGATGGCGCTCCCAAGATCAATGATAGCCTTGTCTTAACTAATGCTTTGCACCGTACAGTTATACGGCTTGACTTTGATAACTCCACAAGCTAACTGATATTTTTGGAACTGGTGACTGCCAAAGAGCAAGTTCTAGCATCTAAAATTTGAGGGACCAAACAGGCTGATGACTGGGCTTATGTACAAGCCAGTCAGGGCCAGCTGTGGCTGTGAATGTTTCTATCGCTGTGACTGTGGCTCTTGCTGACGCTGTGTTTCCTGCCACATCTTGTCTGGCTGTCAGCCATAAGCTGCTGAACACACGTAGCCAGGTATGCAGCCTTGTCTGGAGCATTGGTGCCAGGCTGTTCAAGAGTATGAGCGTGCAGCTCTTCAGGTAGCCATTGTGACATCTATGTACAGAACCAACCATACTGACGTCAGCCTGGCTGGCTGTGCGTGGCAGGTGTGCATTGTCTGCAGCATCAACCCAGGCTAGTTGGAAGTGCTTTCATAAGACACTTGTGTACCAACAGATCAGCAGGTCATTGACAGAAAATTTGAGTGCAAGCTCATAGCTTGAAAGCATCAAAGCCTTACTGACTCCGAGCTTCTACTTATTGGTTTGCAAACTATGCCTTACTGACTTTGAACATACACTAGTAAAATTGCAGTCACAAAGCATGACAGCCCCAAGTAGGCTTTGCGACAATCCTTCTGTGGCCACCATGTCACAGTGCGCCAATCTGCTAATCAGCAATGAGGTGACAAATGCTGTGAAAATGTACAAGAGAGCGTCCGTGTGCTCCTCATCCATGTCTGCGCAATCTGAGCAATCATGCAGCGATGAGTAATCACCTGAGTTCCACCACCGGGCACTCAGAACGCCTATGCAAGTCAATGTTGGATGCAGCCGGGCACCCCACTCTCGAGCTTGGTGGCTACGGCCACAAGCTCCTTCCATGTCCTGCCATTCCTTGGCGCCACGTCAGCAGCTGCCCAGACGGGATAACCCTGCTGAAACTGTGTCTGCCATAGCCTGAAAGGCATGCAACGCTCAGCATGGTCATTACAACTGTGAGATGTCTAATTGTGTAGATAATTGTGATGCCTGTGACAGAGCATGTATGCATTGCTGCACTCTGAAGGGGAGCACAGTTTACAGCCACAGCCACACAGGCAGCAATACACCAGCATGATCACAAAAGCCATACAACAGATGATCTGAGCAAGCAGCTGTCTACCACACACAGGTGAGAGACTGGATCTTCTTCTCATTTCGCTGACCTGTCATCGCTTAGTATGTGTCTAAAGTGCCTGCTGGTGGCACAAAGGGCGAGGAATGACTTGGGTGGAAGGTGGAAGCTGATGAACTCCACAGCGACTGGGGGCAGAACGGTGATGTGTTTCACCGTGTGCTGCAATACAAGCACGATGACTCAAACAAGTATGGCTGTTAGTATTCGTTGGTAGGTGTAGGCGCTCAGCTGCAAAGCTGGCAAAGCAGCACAACACAGCCAGGTTTTGAGTACATTTACAACATTCAATGGACAATTCTGCACACTGAGGCAATGAGCAGCAGCTGACTGCCACTACTCATGTCAAACGCCTACCTCATATCTTTGCATGACAGCAGCCACGTCAAGCTGGATGCCTACTGGCAGGTTGTGGACCTGCACTTGAAACTGTCGTTTCATAGCCCCTCTCCTCTTACAGTATCCTCCAATATATATGCATAATTAGATCAAAAGCTATGACAGTACCTGAAGGGCATCTGTCAGCACATTTGCACGGCCAATCACACTGGCCACAGGGCTGCGCATACCAGTGTCTGCCCAGGCACCCTGCACATCAGCATATACACTCCAAAACCAGATGCGCCGCCTTGTATGCTTGCTGATTATCAGAAGCTACAAACTTGTTTCAAAAAGAAATTTCTTTAAAGGTTCCAGGTTTCTTTAAAGGTTCCAGGCTTCAGTGTGGTCAGAGGCTATGTCACCAAAGCAACGGATCGACGATGGTCTGCTTGCAGTGCAAGGACGTCAAACGATACCTGAGCTTGCAAGTCTGCCTTGGAAGCCACACAGGGAACCAGAAAAGGCAGCTCAGGCTCAAGGGAGTCTTGTGTGGCTTCGTCATTGACTTCATCACCGGCTTCTTTGGCTAAGCCTAGGCTTCGCAAGTGACTCTCGAGCGCGCTCTTTACTTTCGCCAAGTAGGATGCAAGTGCGCTGTGCGCTTGGACAAATTGCATTTTTAAGTTGCGAATGACTTTGAAGTTTCAAAACAATCTGAAATGAAACGAGATGAAGAAAAAGACTGAAGTCGGGTGCCTTACTCATTTCGACATGACTCATCTCGAAAGTGTGGTAAACACGGGCGAGATTGACGGCTTTGACTCTGTGCACAAACGGTTCGTCGTCAGGATAACGTTCGCAAAGGGTTCATACACTTTGCGACCAGCGCGTGTGACTTTGTCCCTTCCGCTCCGTTGACGACGTCCTCTTGCAGGTCGTACCTCGCAGATTATCCTGATCACAGCGTTGCGCCCCAACTAAAGAGTCATGCCTAGCTGCTCGCCGTCGGTGCGCGTTGCGGCGTTGATGCTGCTGGTGTTTGCAATGAGCATATGCGGAGTTATGTGCGCCAACGAGGTGCGCTCGCTGTGACTGTTGCTGACTGCTTGCAGACATCTGCAGCTGCTTTGGCGTTGCAACTGCAGACTGTGCGTGGCCATGCCGACTGTCGCTTTTGCTGCACGACTTTGCTGTTGCATTCAAAATGTCATAGCTTCACGCGGCACACACGAGCTGTGACCTGTGCTTCAGCCTCGAGCGCCATAGTAATAGTGGTACGACTCAACGACCTGCATCCGTTTGACGCAGGACGAGACTCTAGACCCAACCCGCACATCTTCCAGGCAACTACTGTCTACTAAGGCGCACCGACACAAGCTGCACAGGGTAAGCCAAGCTCCGATACAGTGTCATCAGTATGCGCGCGTATGCGTGTGCCTATATATACACGAGTAGGCGTTCTGCCGCCGACCTGTCGCGACATCCTTCATCGCCAACAGTATCGGACTTCAAGTTCACAAGCCGCAACCATCGTTATGTCAGCACCTGCTCCGCAGATACACGGCTGGTGCCTATGTCTGGCTTGGGGTTGGTTCATTCCTGCCGGCATCGTTATCGCAAGCTGCCGCAGTTTGACACGCTTGGGCTCCAATTGGTGGTACTACCTACACATAGCGTTTCAAATCATTGGACTGCTCCTGAGCTTGACAGGGGTCGCAGTTGGAACCTACTTTCCTGCAAATGAAGAACTCATGGTGCAACACAAAAAGATAGGGATTGTTGTCAATGTGGTGGCAGGCTTGCAGGTAACTGCTCTTCACGTCTTTGGGCTTGTCACATAAAGAGGTGCATTTAGATAGCTATGCATCCTTTTCATTGCACGGTATGTATTCTGTAACCGCTAAACTACACACATCCACGACTTGTAACAGCTAGCCACCCACAGCGCAGAGCATATTTGCATGCTGCAGTGTCAAAGCGTTGCACAGCGCTATGACTTGGTATCTTTGCTTTCACGTGCCCATGCCTATAATCATGCCCTGGCGTTAAGACTATACCAATGTTGCAGACATTATCGGTGTGACATGCAGGTCCTCCTTGGCTTTATAGCCCGGCCCCCTAAGACCTCCATGATCAGGCGTGCCTGGAATCTGACACACTGGACTGTCGGCAGAGCTGTTCTGGCCCTTGCCATTGCAAACATCTTCATTGGATTTTACCTGTCAAATGTAGCACACAAGCACATCATTGCACAGGCTATTGTTCTTGGGGGTCTCTTCATCATCTACATGCTGAAGAACGACATCGAGTATCTGCTGGTTCGCATTTCACCAGCAGAGGAAGACCGGCTCCTGGTGATTGCACAGCAGCCAGGTACAGTATGCACACACAGACGCTCACCGCAGGATTCATTGTCTGGATCTGCGTGCTTTTGGTTGCTTGATAGTTGTACTGCATATCCCTCATATGACCATGAGTGTTGTGTCAATGAGCATCATTTACACTTCCTTACATCTCATTGTGCATATGCAGGCAGCAAGCAGTTCAATGTTGAGATGGGGGATGCACATGGTCAAGCTAATGGCCACACAAATGGCCATGCAAATGGCTACAAGGCTTCATCAGCCCAGAACGGTGTCCACACAATTGTCTAAGTCCCATGCAGAAGTGCACATGGGTTGCTTGCAATCACGGCAGCATTACCCTCTGTATGTCATCTGAATCCTTGCTGAGCCGCGCTGCAAATGACTTGACTCCAGCGACGTCTCTGATGCGAGTGTGAGGGATCAAGAGGGATGCAGCATTTGACTCAGAAGACCTTTTATACATATTGTCACTCGAGGTGAACATAGCCTTGATGCAGGGATGGCCAGTTTTGTCAGACTATTTCAAGCAAGGCATGAAAAGCACAGCCTCCTATGCCTTCCGTCATCAGCAGTAGCTTGAGCTGTGGCAATTTGATGTGCTGCAATGTCATGTGGTCAAAGACCCAGCGACAAGTCTATAGATCAGGATCTTCCAAACAATTTTGAGTCAAAATGGATATTAGGAGCTGCCTTTATTTTATTTCAAATTGCGAGCTGTCTCATGTCACTAACTTGTAGTACGGGTACTATATTCTGGAAGCTGTTTATTTGCATCATGTCCGTGACTCATACCATGTCCTGTAGCTTCATCGGTGCACTGCACAGTGTAAGATTTCATGCTGTTGTTTGTGAGAGTGAAGACCTTTGTTTGGGAGCTCACCCAGTCCCCACCAATGCGCCGTTCACAATGCTCCTGATTGGACAGGACTGCACGAACAAGACACAGTCCAACCACATGCTCAAAATGGGACAAGCCATGAATTATGCCGCAGTGCTGGAGAGCCTAGAAGCATTGTACATTTGATGTGCACATGCATTTCAGCAGTACCTCTGCATCCTTTGCCAGCATATGTTTGCATTTTCTAGTGCAGCATGCTGAGCAGCACATTCAGGCAGTTATGGGGACACATTGCGCTGGAAGTTGGTCTGTATGTGCCTTGATGCTACTCGGCCAGTGACTGTACTTATATGGCTTCTGCAGCATGTTAAGCATTTGCTTGCTTGACATGGAGGGCCTGAACGCCACTGTCTGCTGTTGCACATCCAACAATCCTTCCTCAAGGTACATGTGTGGTGGTCCTTGGCACGATCCCATTCATCCAACCCTGCCTTTATTGGCGCCAACCTGGTTGCACATGTCTTGAAAGTCAGCAGTTTTTGTTGACATTGGAATCTGCAGCCAAATGATTGCTGTCTGTGAAGTCACAGGTCCACCTGCCACAAGAAGCAATTGGGATTCACATCTGGGGGACCTTCTGCGATTACATGCCCAATGAGAACGCAGTCACCCAGAGCAAGTCCACTTAATTTAGCACTTTGGCCATCACTGGTGAGGCATTCAACAAGATGTATGGCAGAATGGTGTCTGGTGAGGAGTTGTGTCTGCAGCAGGCGAAGTATCTGCAGAGAATGCACATGTGGCTGTACAGCTGGCTGTTTTGGTTGCTCGCTCTGCTCTGCAGCAGGAGCTGCATCAGCTACAAATCTTGACTCCTGATGTGATCACACCTCTTTCACCTGTGCATTGCTTTGCGGGTGAGTGATTCATGAGGTACCATGTCTTTGACATTTTAACATGTACTCTGCTTTCTGCACAAGAAGGGTCTCCACTCTGCTCTCTGTGCCAGGGTGCAAATGGCTTGCATCCCACAATGGCACAACATGCTGCTGTTGCTGCTGTCCAGCTGCTGTGCCACTGATCACATTGAATTGTATGTAGCCTAAGGCACAAACAGAGGTGGTCATGGGTCTGTATATCAAACAGCGCTACCCTGAAACTTCAGCTGGTACTGAACAGGTTTGCACTGACACTCGATTGAGTGTGCATGGTTGGAGCCACATTATGTTTTGATGGGCTGGGATCTAGTGATGGTCTGCAGCGTTTGCAGCAGACTGCAAGCTTGACTGGTGATGCGTGGTCCTGCACAGGCTGCACTCACATTTTAGGCCTGCATTACTCTGCAAGATCAAGCGCTGCATTGAAGGCTAGCGCACAGCACTTGCTTGCAGCTGTGAACTACCACCAAAGTGGCCACCAAAGCTGCGCAATGATGCTTTGTCTTAAAGAAATGTGTTTACCAGCAGCATCTACCACCATATGTTTGCTTCAGCAGAAAGTATGCGTTACCTTCCTTGGTGATTGGTATGCAAAGTTTCGACTGACTGCAGATGTTTGACTTGCTGCAGATGTTTGATTTGCACCAGAAATGACACCGGATATATTACTAAGATTACTAATCACGTAAATTGTCGATCAAGTCAGAATCATGGTCGCGCACGGCAAAGACCGCAGTACAGGTGCGCAAATGCTTGGCTTCTCAACTATCGTCGCCTTTGTGGCCTCAGCTGCAGCTTTGCTGTATGTGAAGGATCTTCGCCTTCCATACCCGTGCTTTCAGGTCGTTCAAAACATCCCTAGTGAGCAGCGTGCAGCTCCGTCCGACCTTCAGGGTCCATATGCAATCAACTTGCACCTTCAAAAGGCCAAAAAGTTGTTTGAGAACGAAGTTTCCGGGGTTGGTACGTTGCATCTGCTCCCTGACCTAATGCATGTGCCATGGCATGTATGCACCACAGCAGGCGCCAGCACCGAATTGTTGTGGGAGTTGAGTCTCACAAAGCTGCAAACAAAATGCAGAGACAGTAAGCATCAGCCAAGAGGGGACCCTATATCTACCTGACAAGCTTGGGCGCATATGGACGTCAAAGGATGGTGGCAGGGGAAAGCTTGAACAGCTTGGTTATGCTGGTGGAAGACCCATGGGGGGCCATGTTTACCCAAATGGTGATGCTATCTTCTGTGACATGGTCAAGGTAAGTCATAGTATGACAGACCACCATCAAGAAGTGCACAGCTCTGCTTGATGCCAGAGCCTCCTGTATCTGATCCTTGCATGCATGCAATGATCTTGCAGCAGATACAGAAGGGCGTTGATGCATGCATGCATGCATTTACACATTTGCCTTTCACATTGTGTGAAGTTTGCAGACTACCTGTGCCTAGCCAAATTGTTTGGCCATGAGCGTGTGACAGCAAGGGTCATGGTCTGACCCCGGGGTGGCGAGCAACCCCCAAAGGACAGGGGTTTATTGCATGTTGTTTCTACTTGCAGGGCTTGGTGCTGGTAAATGGTACCAGTGGTCTGACAACCATACTGGCAAAGCGTGTCAGTCTCACAGCCTCCAAAATGCCTGGGTCAGAGATCATCTTTGCTGACGATCTGGACGTTGCATCTGATGGCACTGTATACTTCAGTACTCTGACAGATGTGCCTCCCATACCCGCCTCCACCAATGAGTATGATGCCTTGAAGCCTTGTGTGCTGAACATCCTGCAGGTAACAACACTGACATGCTGTCCACAGCACACATTCAACTGCCCTGCTGCCAGCTGTGCAAGCCATCAACCTGCTTATTACTTAGTCCCTGTTCACAGTCTGTGTCATGTTTGACCAGCATGTGCCTGTGGCTGGGCACCCCGGTATAATACTTGGCTTCTCATTAAATTGACGCCGAACGGCGTAGTCTTTTCTTTTCTTTTCTTTCCGTGTGCCTCCGACCATCCCAAGATGCACATGCCTGCAGCTTTCTTGATGCGCATGTGCTGGATTGAGGGCCCTGTGCTGCTGGCATGAGCGTCAGCACTTGGCTCAACAGCCGTGACCAACTTGACAGAGACAGCACAAGAAATGCAAGTCATCCCGAGCCTGCATATCATTCCCCTCAAGATGCATGCAAAGTCAGTGCCAGGTCGTACGTCAATATGTCATGCATCTAGTATATGGTATAGTGTAGAAGAGCACAGAAGCTTTCTGCCAAAAGGTGTTTCAGATGTTAGAGATGCCATTGAAATGGGACAAGCGTGTGCAGGGAAGTGCACAAGGCCGCCTCATGTCATACAACCCAAGCACAGGCTTCACACAAGTGCTGGCAGACAACATATGGCAGGCCAATGGCGTAGCCGTGTCTCAAGATGAGACATTTGTTGTGGTGGCATCAACTGGATCTACACGCTTGTATCGCTACTGGCTGAAGGGGAGTAAGGTGAGACTCTGTGACAGCCGTGTGTTGTGTACTTGCAGACTTCAGCTGACTTTCTGGCTTACAAGATTTGATGCATAACGCTGAACACTTTCTGCCATACATGCTGTTGTGAGCTTCCAAACATTTTGAATGAGGTAGCGCACATTGCTGCATGGCCCGTGTGCCTGATCAAGGCTGACCATTGTTGGACACCAGTGCATACTAGTACATACTGCACACTACACGCATCATTTCAAGATCTTGTCATGCCTTCATCATCATCAAGAGGAGCACTGTGCTATTGGGCAGTTAGCATGCGTGAGCTGTGTTGCGTCATATTACTGGGCATGCAGCACATCATTGACCGCTGTCCATCTAGGCACTCAAAAGGAAACTTAACTGTCACCCACGATGCCGGAACACATCTGCAGCTAACCCTACATAAGTCGTGCTTGTCTACATGGCTGTGCTGTGCAATGCAAGCAGCAAGCTAATGCATGCAGGCTGGAGCCCTTGAGATTTTTCTAGACAACCTGCCTGGCTTCCCAGATGGGGTCTCCAGAGCCTCGGACGGCAACTTTTGGGTGGCCATCAATTCTGCGCCTGTTCCTAAAGTGGTTGGGGTGACAATGGGGTCCAGGTTCCTGCGCTGGGTTGTGGGGTGGGTGCCAGCCTTGGCTGGTGAACTGAATGCGTATGGTCTGATCCTCAAAGTGAGTCACAGTTCAAACCTTGCTCCAGTATGCTGTGCTTATACTGTATGTTCAAACCTAGAGCAAGTAAAGCAGCGCCCATCAATGGCATTGCTGAACATTGATGAAATGAAGACGAAATGGCGAGAAGACAAACTGGCGAGAAACATGCTTTGCCGCTGTAGGTGTATGGATGTTGCACAAGCAATGTGGGCACCAGGGTCAGCTGTATGCAACACCTGCTCAACAAGGATTGCATGCTGCTAACATTAGTCTCTTGATTAATCAGAGGCCAGCTGTCTTACATGCTTGTCTGCTGCAGGTCAGTCCAAGGGGTAAAGTGCTGCAGTCCTTCCATGATCCATCTGGGGATATCTCAATGGTGACAGCTGTCACTGAGTACAATGGCAAGCTGTATACCGGCCATCTGTCACGAGACTACATCACAGTGCTTGATTTGAAGGATGTCCCAAGCCTTCAATAATTGTAAGCGTTTTAAGTTTGTAACAGCATGCAGTTGTATCATAGTTGCGTTCTATGCTCCCTTTGCTTGCAAGGCATAGCTTGTTTGAGGCACAGTCAACATTTCTGCTGCAACAAACACGTTTCTGCTGTAACAAACGTGTTTCTGCTGCGACAAACATGTTTCTGCTGCGACAGACATGTTTCTGCTGCAAGGTACTGACTCAAAACCGATTACAGCGTTCCATTTCACAATTTGTGTAGAGGATTCTTGCAGTATCTGAGTCTCAGATTTGAATTTGCAGTGACAGCTGACTGTGACAAGGCAATATCAGTTGATATTGGATGAGGTGTGTGCTGCAGAAGTGTCTTGAAACCGCCATGCTGACGTGTTTGTTGTTTGTAATTAATTAAATATTTCTGCAATGTGTTTGTCAGGATGCAAACCAATGCTGTGATCACGATGATCATGATCTGTATACCTAATTTCTTGCTGCATGCACTGATGGCAGCACATCTCACACATAGACCTGCAAACAATACAATGCGCAAGCAGCAACAGGCCCGTGCCAGGATTCCAAACTTTGTAAGCATTCTTGATCATCACTGGCACGGATGCTACAATACCATGATTATTGTGTCATACAGCATGCAGCGGGCTTTGATTTGGTCAAAGCTTCAACGTTGTGAACAATAACATGTTGGGCACAGAGACTCATGTTCTTTTCTGACAAAGACCATTCGAATCTACTTGTAACGTGTCACTCCAACTTGAAGCGCACATGACAAATTTCCCAGTCATTCCTTCAATCATTGTTTTGGTTTGAGCCGATTGCGCAGCAATGTGTTTCGAGCTTTCATGACACCTGCGCCAGTGCCATCTGCAGTAATGGACCATACGCTGATATATGGGCTCATGAAAGTTGCTGTTTGCAGCAGAGCCAAAGGCAGTTCCAGCTTCCCAACCTGCCGCAGCCAAACAAGCTTCAGCCAATGTCTAGGCTTCACAAGTTGTACGCACATACTGCTTCCACAGCAATGCCCTACAGCGTCAACAGCACTACTACAGCGCAAAATTACCCAAGTGCTAGGTAGGTAAACAGCGCTGTGTATGGCAAGCAATCACTGGTGATGACGCTGTGCATGACACGACAAGTCCATCCAAAATGTGTGCTTCACAGTCACCTCAAGGGTTGTGGCTTGGTGCAGCAGCTTCAAGGGTGTTGGCGTCAGAATGTACAGCAGCTGCTTGGCAGGGTCAACTGACCGAACAATCCCAATACCAAGGCACTCTGAGACAGCTGTTGTAGCAGCATGAGTGTTGCCTGCCGGCACATTGCCTGCAGCCTTGGTCAGAGCTACAAGGGAGCCGTTGAGAGCCTGCAGGACCTGTGGAGCAGCTATGCTGGCTTCATGAAAGATCACGTTGAAGTGAGAGAGAGGGACTCTGTAGGGTGGGGAACATGCCAAGTCATCTGCTGCTGTGACAAAGGCTGGCAGATCCCAGGAGCAAGAGTTGAGGTTGTGGCCTGTGCACTGTCTGGCAAATGCCAGCCATTGAAGGGCCCTCTGTTCTGAAGGAGGCTGCCTGGGGGCCCAGCTGGAGACTGTGCTGTCTGCAATGCCCATCACACCTTACACCCAAAAAGGTGTATGCTCTGAACTGCCAGCATGAAAATTGATGACAAAAGGCGTTGCGGGAGCTCTTCTGCCCAAGCACAAACATCCAGCGTAGTGTGTCTTTTTGATATTTTGCAAACAAGATGTATTGCAAACATGTATACACTTTAGGTTATGGCGATATGCAGCAATGTTCTTGAGCAAAACTACAAGAGCGCACAGAACCTGATGCACAACCTTCCAAACACACATGCATTTGAATGCAGCTTAGGATTAGGTCTGACCTTGGACATCATTGCCCATGCCCTGTTGCACAGCCCCAACAGATGGCAGCTGGTACACTGCTGGGCGATGGTGATTTTGTACATCCTCAGGCAACCACCACACGCAAGGTGGCAGACTGCTGTTTGCATTATTGGTATCAAGCTGCAGAACGTGGCTTGGGCATGTGCTTTCTAGTACTTGGGCCAAAAGTTCAAATCCCAACCCCTACACCATGCAGCATTCTGACTGGCAGATGGTGTATCAAAGAACACAGCTCAGCTACAGCTGTTGGTGGCTGAAGGTAGCCTTTTGCTCAAGTTTCGTAGTTGGATAAGCTGGTGAAACGCCCACTGTCTTGCAGAGTCAGTCAGCACGGTCAGCGAGCACAGCACAGCACAGCACAGCACAGCACAGCACAGCACAGCACAGCACAGCACAGCACAGCACAGCACAGCACAGCACAGCACAGCACAGCACAGCACAGCACAGCACAGCACAGC
>JAABUP010000588.1_pt1 | contig 79288 bp, 107 predicted proteins | sample 5559201 | NCBI WGS metagenome assembly JAABUP01 (sample SAMN10711887, study PRJNA513373) | rock metagenome | isolation source: Antarctica rocks | place: Antarctica
TGACTTTAATGACTTCAATGACTTTAATGACTTCAATGACTTCAATGACTTCAATGACTTCAATGACTTCAATGACTTCAATGACTTCAATGACTTCAATGACTTCAATGACTTCAATGACTTCAATCTCGAATCGCTGAGGCTATCCCTCAGCGATCTATAGTACCTATATACTTCCATAGCTTTGTGTTCCGTGTCTCGTCTTCCAAACATCACGTCTCGATCTCTGCAGTGGCGCAAAAGGTGAATCTCGGCAATCTTGGGGTTCGGAACGCAAGGAGGCCGAAAGAACGCGCGTTGCCGTTTTTGGGCGTCCTGGGATGTGCGACTCTCGGCGATAGTTGGCGAAAACGTGGTTTTGCCGTCGTTGTTCGATATGCGATCGTGACACCGGAAGACTCATAGGTAAGAAAGTATCTACAGGTAGCTACCAAGAATCTCCATACGCCCATCCTGTGATTCATGTTACATCTCATTGAATACCACCAGACAGTCGATGTTAAGCATACGTATCCAGCTGAGATCCCAAAAACCATCTCAAGTGATTGGCATAGAGTATCGAATGATAAGCACAGAATATCAAAAACGATCATGGAGGGTCATCTGAGAAGCGCAGAACAATCTGGCAGTAAACTGGCTCATGTGAAGTCAGTGAACAATCATAGATAACCAGGTGAGAGTCATAGACAATCATTTGAAGGTCACAGACAGTCATGTGAGAGTCACAGATAGTTGTTTGACAATCACATGCAGCTGATGTGGGTCATGAACCCGCCATATGGGAATTGCCAAGTTTCAATGGCTAGAACTTGCAGGGGCATGAGACTACCTGCTACTGAGTATCCTAGTTTTAGCTTTTGATACAGCCTGATCCCACTGGAACCTGCAGATGCCAATCTCACCTCAGACTGGTAAACGTAGTAGTTTGTCTACCTGTCAGAGACCACCACTGCCAACAGCCTGTCATGTTGGCAGTAGAGCTGTCTTCTTTCCATCAAGGCTCTGACCCTGGAGACAAGCATGAGACTTACTGTCAGGATCTGAGGTCTTGGTTAGGAGAGTTCCAGAGGCCTTAGGACAAGGATGTTGCTGTGCTTCGAAAGCTGGTCGATGAGAGACACACGTTTCATGCCTCGAGGAAGGCCGTTAGCTCATAAACTGGCTCTTGTATACATACGATGTATTAGGAGTCATACACCAAGTCGGCAGAACCGAGCACCACGTAATCCTGCTAGCCTCACCGAGTGACTATTTCGTACTAAAAGTCAGCCTTACTGAACGGTCGTTAATTGGCCGCAACATGGTCGATTCCCCACCAGAAACATCTGATTTCGTATACTTGGTATTCGGGAAGCGCTGATTGCACGTCATGAACAAAATCTTCTTTCCCCCATTTTCGCCTTTGTAGTCCAAAACGACAGGATACGAATGTAACATCAAACCGGATCTATACGGTCGTGGCGCGATATCCCATACTTCCTTATCATCATTGAAGGCGTCCCATTCACAGGACGGATTGCCACATCTTGTCGGCTACGAGGTGCGTTCGTTCCGAATTGCTTCACGCCATGGGATTAAACTGCCGGTCATGGGAGTCTTCTGGTTTGGATCCATGGTGCAAGTGTGATCTCTACCCCTTCTCGCGGCCGTGTTGAACATTGCATTGGTAGGTCGAGTGCCGGTCAGAGAATTCAACAAGAACTGCGACGATCTCTGCTAGTGAGACCTCTGAACAAGAACCGTTCGCGCCGGTCGTTTGACGCATCGTCCCGTCCATTCTTGCCATGTGGCGTCAGGAGACACACTGATGACCTGGGAGGCATCTCCAGAGCCAAGAGCAAATCGAATGGGTGGCGGGACTATCGTCGTATGGCTAGCTGAGAGAGTTCTGTCGGAGCACGAAGGCGAGGAGGCGTCCCGAAGTTCCTCGACGCCAGAGATATGGTTTGAACTGATAAGTGAAGTGCGGGTTCGTCGGGAGGATTGCGGAATCCCTATGTGGAGTCCAATTTGAGGGATCCTGGGTGATCGTGCGGTTGGAGAGCAAGGCATCCACATCATTCTCGAAGCCAGAGGTATGCTCGAACTCATGAGTGACCCGGATAGTTGGCGGGACTTGTGAGAGATTGCTTATGTAGTACTGGCTGGAGGACTTCGGGCCGAAAGCATCGGATTCGGCCAGGCAAGGATCGTCCCAATGTTGTAGAGCGCTAGTGACCTGATCCATCTGTGACGCATTCGAAACTGTTCTGCGGTGGAGCAGTGAGGGTGAAGGATAAACTGGGAAGTCGGGCGTTGATCCTTAGCATTCTCAAGCTGCATGGGTGAAGGAAACACTCCACAAGGTAAGGTCAGAGAACATCTTGTGACACCCAGGACCGACTGAAACCTCACGATCATTTGGCGGATGAAAGGATGATTCGGTGAATCTGGCGCAAGGCAAGCGTTTGAAAGTTCGTCATATCCTTTGAGCCAATAGCATACTGACGGAAATGCGGCGTTCTTGACATCGCATCGAGCCATGGCGAAAGATTGCTGATTGTCCACCGGACGTCTCTCTAAACCCCACGCGAGTTGGACTCCGACTCACCGCATAGCCCCGAATCCGACCTCTGGTCACACATCATTCTCCAGTAGCTCAGACGCCTGGAGTGGCATCAGTAGAACACGAAGCGCCGAAAAGAACTCGATCGAGGTCCAATGCCCTTGAAAATGGTGAAGACGTCTCCTCGAAGGGTCAGTCGTCGTTGTCATCACGCCCATATGCATCTTATTATGCATCTCGCTCGTCTAGTGCTCCCGATGCCCCTGCTCGAACCGAATCCCACTGCTCCCCATTAGCTCACAGTAACCTACCACGAGCAGGTGGGACCTACCAATACCCGCAAGCGCTCGATCCTACGGAGAGTCAGTATGGCTCATCATTGCGCAACCAGGAGCATTGCGCAACCAGGAGCATTGCAGAATGACTCCGAACCGACAGTCTTCGTGTGAGCCTGGCGGAAGACAGCTCACCTGGTTTATCCTGATCCCTCGTCAGCGTAACCTCAATTGTAGAAGAATAGACGTACAAGGTTGATGAAAACCTTCGGATGTCCCAGCGCTCCCCCTCCTACACACCATCAGTAACCAGCACCCATTACCCATCTCACGCCATCGACCAGAAAGAGGACAAGTGGACTCACCGCCATCACAAACCGCCCTCCTCCCCAAGACCAACCTGACCGGATCCTTCGCGCTCATACCCATAGCGCTCGGGGCGTTCGGTTGGAAACCCAAATCGATCTGCTCGAACCTTGCATTGTCAAACGCGTGTGGTTTGGGGTTCTGGGATGTCGACCATGTGGTGGGCATGTTGGGGGATTGTTGGAGTGCTGGCGGGGAGGAGGAGGTAGGTTGTTTGGAGGGTACGGGTGGGGAGGGGTGGGGGATACGGGTCGTGTAGCGGATTTGGAGGAGGGGAAGGAGGCGGCGGGGGAGGCGGTGAGTGAGGGACATGGTGGTTTTGGTGAATGCTTCTGTAGGTGGAAGGTGGATGGAGAAGTGGACAGAGGTGGGACGGAAGCAGATTCGGGGAAACGCGGTCTCTAAGTGGCTAAGATTTTCATGGCTTTCCCAAAATGTATCGTCATCACCAAGCGAGATAGACAAGGCTTTCGAGATCATTCAGCACAGAACGCGCTCTATGATATCAACGACCCGCTTAGGAGCACTATCATCCATACTCAGTGTTACAGCTCAACAGGAAGCACCACGTGACCACTAACACCAGTACAATCTGCTTGAGTAGAGCCGCGCGCTGGCTCCTCAACGATCGGCGAACGCGGCTGGAGAGCAACGATGATAGGTGTTACCTCGATTGCGAGGTCGCGGCGGGGCAGCACCCTACCTGGATGAAGTGTCTTCATCATACGTAAGCGTGCCTCAGTCATCAGGCTGCAGGCATAGGTTGCTCGCAGTCCCACGTTTCTGTGCGGGAGCAGGATGCGATTCTGAGTGCTTTGAGTCAGGCTATCTGCCTTCTAACTCCGCGGCGGATCTCGGATTTGGATCACGCTGGACGAGACCGATACCGAGGAAGAAAGGCCATGACTTGAAGTGTGTCGTTAGCTGACCTACGCGGTCCATTCCTAGCCCATTCGCGTTCCGGGCTTAGTCTCCATAGGATCGTTCCGCCCAAGACAAGGTCGTCATGCCACCAGATCTGGAGGGGATCAGCCAATGATTGAGCGGACCGAACCGTATCGAGTCAAGACTTCGGGGAGGGATTGGGTCAGCAGTAGGGTCTTTAGAAGCTCTCGTGGTGTGGCACGAGTCAAGGGGGTAGAAACGCAGTGATGCACGTTAGACAATAGTATGGAAGCACATATGCTCTGTCGGTCCCGGTCAAAGCGTTTTAAAGACGGAACGATCGGCTCGGCGGGACCGACCGCCTCTGATCATCTTGGTGGCGATGGTGCCGAATACCGCAGTAGAAGCGGATCAAGTGATGATCGAGTCATCGATCTAATCAGAAGCTGCCCGTTTCCACACATGATCGCCAGTGTCCGCGGGGGCATCGAAAATGATGGTCAGTATGCGTATCGAGCGGTCGCCTCAAGAACTGCTGGGACCCATGCATATCACCCTTCCGCCCTCGAAGCGAACAGCTCGTCCAGCTCTATCCCCATCAGCGACTGATCCTCTCAGCCTGCCCTCAAACTCACCTCGATCCAAATCCTCCTTCCCTCGACTTTTTCTCCCTCTGCCTCCACCTCTCCGTCCCCCTTGCACCTCCTCATCCACCTCCATGCCCTCATCCCCCCGTCTCCTCATCCCGTCCAACTCCTTATCCAGCTCCCTCCCACTCCTCCTCGGCCGAGCATACGGATCCGTCCTGATCTCCCTCCCGATCCGCTGGGCGAACTCCCTCCCCTCCCCACTCCCCCGCTCTTCCCAGCTGACCGCCTCCTCATCCTCTCTCCGACTGACTCGAGGGGTGGTGGCGACCTCCTTCCCCGCTCGTCGGCCATGGCGCTTGTACCACTGGCTCTGCTTTGCCTCCTTCCTCAACTCGCTATCCCCCTCCGTGGCGTACCGCACTCCTAATCTCGCATTGGGATCTACGCCAGCCGCCAACTCAAACCCCACCTCATCGGAAGCGAGAGGCTCAAGGTCGAATGCGCCTGTCCCGGACTTGCCAGCGAATGCACCTCGTCCTTTCCGTTTGACGTTGGTCTCACCATCGGAAGAGGTGTCCGGGATGAGTTCAGCGCCAGCGAGGGAGTCTACAGGTTCAGGTTCCGCCATGGGTAGGAGGTGAACTGGGACGGAATGCGCGGACCGCTCGAGGAGCGGATCATCTCCTTCGGAGGGGTCGAAGCCTGCTTTTGAGAGGAGGGAGAGGGCGATCAGGGCTGAGGAGGGGGTGGGGAAGAGGAGGTGGAGGGTGGTGTCGTTTAGCCATTCGATGCCTGTCCGACGATCATCAGCCCTCTTGCCACACGCGAGGTCGATGTCCTCTTCTCCTGAGCGGAGCTGAAGCCCGTCTTGAGGAGCACGGTTGAAGCTATGGGTGGGGAAGGCAAGAGGGACCCACCCATGACCCCCGCGCCTAGAGAAGTGGCATAGCTGAACACCTTTGCCGTGGAAAGGTGCTTGATGATCTCGCTCCGGACGAACAGTGCGTTGGGTCGGATCGGTGACGGGGCGCCTTCAGACGCGGCCACTACGTACCCCCGTCAACCTACACTTCTGACCAGAGAGGAAAACCTGCAGAGCCAGGTCGTCGGATCCTGCGCATCCAGCATCTCAACAAGCGCGGCGATCCTCTACCAATCGCCTTCTCAGCTCGCAGCTTGGACCACCCGAATTTGAGAGGACATACCGGATCTCCTCGTATCCGATTCCCCCCTTCTGCGTGGAGTATACCGGTACTTTCTTCCAGAAGGTAGACTTTGCCCCGACTCATCCTGCCCATCAGGGATTTCACATGCTCGGGGACATCGGGTTGGAGGGGGTAGTCGGAGAGGGGACGGTCGAGCGCGGTTGGCACGCCGTTCGTGGGGGATGATGAAGGGGGAGGGGGAGGAGTACCCCCGTAGGGCAGTCCACCATATCCGCCGTCTGACATCGTTGGACGGAGGTATTTGTGATTGGAAGGAATATTTCGGTGGGAGGGTCGCAAGACGAGGGAGATTGAAGTCAGCCTGACAATCCCAGACGAAGGACGATCTGAGAATGTCGGGGAGGTCTCCGCGGCTCCGAGGCTATGCCTAATTTCTCCCCGCTCCAACAAACGCCGTCTCTCGTCGTCTTTTCATCCTCTTATCTCGCCCACGTCAGACATCCAGCGCAGGCTTTGGCGTTCTCGTATCGGTGACATACTTCTGTAGGACCGGCATCGGCTTTTGTCAAGTGCCAAGACTTTTGTGACTTGAAGCCGGTTGGCTCCTTTATCCTCCTGTTATCTGTATTCCGTAAGCAACCTCCTCACATTCCCGTAAGCTTTTACTTCGTACCCCGTCTCCTACCATTTTCTCTGCTGAACTTCCATAGCTGCTCAGGATTCAGTTCGCCTTGACCTCGACGTGTCATCCGAGCACCCCATCGACTCTTCCATCCAACCCGTGATCTAGATCACTTTCACTTATTCCGTATCGACCAACGCCCAAACCAATCGCCACCATGTCATTCTTCAAGCGCAACAAGAATGCCCCACTCATCCCTCCCGTCACCCCGGCTCCAGGCTCCATGTCCGAGCCAAAGTCCGATCCCTACGCCGCGGGCCAACCCTCCAACGGCTTCTCCAGTGACCCCTACGCCAAATCCAAGCCATCCAACGTTAACGGTGGCGATCCCTATGCTCGCTCAAACACCGAGAAACCAGGGGACAACCCCTATGCCAAACGGTCGACCCAAATTGACGCGACGCGAGACGAGTTGTTCTCGGGGTACAAAGCCCCGGATAAGCCAGCTGCGGAGAGGAAATTTGGGTATGAAGGCAGGGAGACGGAGGAGGATTTCGATGAGGATGAGGAGGTTGAGGGGATTAGGCAGGAGATGAGGGGGTTGAAGCAGGATTCGCTGGCTAGTACTAGGTGGGTTTGGGCGGGGCGGCGGGGAGAGTGGATGGGGAGAGTCGGTGTGGAGAGGGCCGAGGGGGGCCGGGTCGTGTGAAAGTGATTCGAATGAAGCTGATGGACCCCGTAGGAACGCGTTGAGATTGGCTAGGGAGGCGGAGGAGAACGCGAGGGGGACGGTATCGAAGCTTGCGGATCAGTCGGGTATGTCACGCTCAAGCATCAAGGGAGCTAAGCTAATCCGGAGCTGGTAGAGCGGATCGCCAATTCGGAACGATACCTCGATATGGCCAAGGCGAACAATCAACGGGCGGAGGACAAGGTGGACGAGCTCAAGCAGCTCAATCGGAGTATCTTCCGTCCGGTCGTGGTGTGGAACAAGGTAGGTTGGTTCTGTTTAGCAGCTGCGCTCCTTGACCCCCGCCCCTGCAGGACGCCAAACGTCAAGCCGCAGAAGACAAGATCAACGATCGCCACACGATGGAACGCGCCGATCGCGCCAAAGCGCTCAACGACGTCTCCGACACCCGTCGTCGACTCAACGGTGCCGCCGACCCCACCCCCTACTCCTCCATCGACAACCGCGCCCCCCTACCCGGTGAGCAGAAGGCCAAGAAGGATGCTCGTGCGCGATACCAATTCGAGGCGACGGAATCCGACGACGAGTTGGAAGACGAGCTGGATGATAATCTCAACGAGACATATGAGGTTACCAAGAGGTTGAAGAATCTGGCAACGGCGATGGGTGATGAGGTCACGGGACAGAATTCGAGGTTGACGAGGGTGACGGATAAGACTGAGAATCTGGAGTTTGGACTGATGAAGAATACCGAGAGACTCAAGAAGATGAGGTAGATAGTGGGGGATGAATTGGGTCGCGCGCTGTGCCACTGCGAGGGGAGTGTATGTATATCCGTGCTGAGATCCTGTTCTCATTACCTCCTATATGACACTGCGAGTCTTTCACCGCAAGCGATCGAGTTGCTGTAAGACGTGATCTTTCTTCCGAACCGGAGAGACCAGGTTGCTCGTGTGGGGTTCATGTGGGGTAATGCTCAGTGGGGCCTTCCTTTCACCTTCTCACAATGTCTTGCGTGTCTCTCTCCATGGCTTCTCATTAGAAGAATGATACCCACGCTCAGCTCTAGAGGTCATACAACTCGCACGGAAGACGACTCGTGAATGACCCCTACAGATCAAGCGATGACTCCATAATCACCTTTCTCACCGACCGTCATTCAAGAATTCGAGGTGGAAGACTAGATAGAATTGATCATTTCCTGCTCTTCTCCCTACGAGCATGTCGGACCTAACCCCCGATCCTCCTCCACCGAACTATGCCCCTTCCCAACCCCAGATCCTCGTCGCTCCCTTGCCCGACGCCACCAGCTTCTTCTGGGGCCGAACAGTCCAGGGCGAGGTATTCGTCAAGGGTCTTGGGCAAGCTCGTACCGTCAGCCGTCTGTACGTCCTTGTTCACACCTGACGTTGTCAGATAGCCTAATTATCTGCAGTGAAGTGCAATTGAACTTGAGCAACACGCTCCCCGACCGCCCGCCCATCCACATCCACATCTTCCCAAGTCAAACGCTCTACCCATCCTCTCAATCCACCTCATCCACAAGGGATGTCCCCTTCCCAACAGCCAGCCGATTCTCCATCTTTCTCCCTCCCGAGTCGCCCCTGCCTGGGACACTCAACCTCGCTTCCTCAAGTCGCGGGGAGATCAGGTGGTATCTCACCGTCACGCTCTCTCTCCTCTCCGGGCAGAACCTCGAGGAGATCGTGCAAGTCGAAGGGACTCCGCAGGACGCTGCTGGATCGAACGCGGACGTGGCGACAGAGGTGGAGGAGGTGGTCGAGCGGGATGGGGTGAGAGCGAGAGTGCTCCTTGATGCGGAACGACCGAGATTGGGTGCTCTTCTGCGGCTTGGGGTGGAGATTCGCGCAATGGAGCGGCAGAAGACTGGTGTAGCCGGATTATCGACACAGCCCAACCCCGCTCAGACGCTCAGACCACTCCGACGAGTCCGAGTAGAGCTTTTCCGTCGTGTCCGGATCATGACCCTTTCATCTACCGCTTCGTCCTCTACCTCCCCAGCACCTGACGAAGGAAAACAACACCTCACTGTCCTCTACGCGTCCGGTAAATCGTTGCGGTATCCAGGGATGAGCCCGGTTCATCCACCTTTACGAGTACTGTTTACTATCCCGACGATTCAGTTGGGTTCCGTGGCGGACCAGTCTTGGGGCGAGATTACGATGCGGGTGCCATACCATGATATCCAATTCTTTGTGCGGGTGAGTATCGGCTTCGAAGGCTCTGGCTCGGACTGGGAACTGGAGAAACCGATCGAAGTGCGCCCTAAGATCTGGAGGGAGCCGAGGCAGGTGGTCATCCAACGGGGCCAACAACCGGTTCTCGGTGACGGAGATACCATACCCGAGGACAGTAATCCCTTGACGGACGAAGAGATGGCTCGAGAGGCATATCGGTTGAAAGGACAAGATACGGTCGGTACAGACGGGACAATCCGAATGGAGAGCCATACACCCGGCGAGGATCTGCCTCCCACATTCGAGGGAGCTGGACCGTCAAGGGGCGGATTACCGACGTTTTTGGAGTCCGAGGCGCAGATGCGCACGGGAGAGGCGCCGCTGCCGACAGAGGCGGTGACGAGTGAGCGCTTGATTCCGGTTGTCTTCGAGGAGGGTGAGGGTCAGGTGGAGGAGGTGGATCGGACGACGACAGTTAAACGGAGGGGGAGTCTGGGTGGAGAGCTCGGTACTTGGGTCGAGGTGACTTCTTCAATACGATCAGTTTATTCATGCTGATTGAATCAGTACGACGGCTACGAGACCTTCTCGGTCCAGCCACCACCCGTCGGCGTCTCTTTCGGTGTAGGCGGGTCCATGGATCCCCCACAAGAGGGCGACGACGACCACGCGAACGTCCCCGGCGCGATCCGGGGTATGGTAGAGCAACTCGGTCTCGGCGAGGGCACACGAGTCGTCGATCTCCAAGTACTCCCCTCTCCTCCTTACTTTATAATCCTCTGCTTACCAAGAATGACCAGGACGACCTGCCTCCGGGAATTGACGAGCCCTCCCTCCCTGCGCTACCCGATTTCTCACCTCACCCCCACCCTACGCGCTTTCGCTCGCCGAGTCTCCCACGACCGGCTCCTCCGCCGCTCGAACATGGACCTCCGAGCTTCGACGCGAGTGAAGCGGCGCAGGCGGCGGGTGGGGTCGCGGTCAGTGCAGTCCGGGAGCCCGGAGCTGGTGGGATTGGGGTTGGGGAGGTAGTCGGGGACGCTCCGCCTGGGTACTTTGGGGGGATCAGTCCGGCGGGAGAGAGGCAGGGTGGGCCACCGGCTTATAGTTGATCCATAGGCGGAGTCAGGATGGGATTCGGAATGGGAGATGAGCATTGTAGAGTAGGCGAGAATGAGGGAGGGGGTAAGAGATCATGCATAGGGCTTAGCTCAGAGAAACGGAGTCCGCCGTCAGCGCCTTTCATACAATGACCGAACAACAGCCCCTTCTGAGCCTTGGAGCCAAGCCGCCGAAGGACGTATGGCTGCACCTGTGTACTGGACAATCCAGATGCACTCAAGGAGACGTTTGACTCAAAGCTCTATGATGAGCTTGAGACCAGCAATTGCCGAGGTTGTTTCAACACTTCTTAGAAGTCACACAGGTAAGTTGACGAGGGATGACATTACTGAGCAAGGGCTCAAATCTGATTCTCCTTCAAGCCATTCAAATGACTAGGTTGCGAAGAAGAGACTGAAAGGAGCAATCAGGGAATTGTGATCTCCAAACCAATCACTCATTGAACCAAATATGAACCTAGAGGATCGCTTTGAACAGTCTCACACACAAATGCACAAGCTCTCTCAAAACCCTGCATGAAGATATGGATGATCTGAGCAGCTTGGAAATTGGTGCAAGTGGAGAGTTGAAGGACCCTCTTGGGGCACAGAGGGAGTCAGATGCCAACACAACAGAGACAAGGGGTAGACACGTATTGGAGAACAGCAATAAGGCACTGTCTAAGGGCACAGAAGATGGTCCAGTGGGCGAGCAATCTGAATTGGGGTGCTTATCCCCATTGATGCCACTTGCTATACACGTGTTTGTTCGATACCCCTGTGTATACAATACCTCACTACAGACATGGCAACCAACAAAGAACGTTAGTGTTTCTTACTGATCAAGGGGGAAGGGGGTCCCCACAAACCAAGACTGACAGTTGAAGTGGCTGTGGGTTGTCTCTAGAGTATTGGGACAATGACCCAACATGGAGCGGACTTGGACTAGGGACTGGGGTTGTTGATTTAAAACACAGAAATGAAGGTGATATATTTCAGAGCCTATACAAGAGGCATCATGCCAACGGTAGCTACACTTTCCTCCATGGCTACACCACATTCCACTGCAGTGTGCCACAGTGAACACCAGGCTACATGTCTTTGGCTTAAATTTCTCCAGAGACCAAGTAAATGATCTATACCTCACATGTCATGAACTGCACGATCGTGAATTGAAGCTCGGATAATGCCGAATATCGGCGAACATCGCCGAATCTCGGATAATATCGCCGAACATCGCCGAACATCGCCCGAACATCGCCGAACATCGTCGAACATCGTCGAACATCGCCGAACATCACCGAAGATAGGCCTGGAAGACGGTGTATAAAAGGGATGACTTGAGAGTCGGGGAGAACCAGCGATTCGAGATTAAAATAGAAAGTCACTATAGTTACCTAGCTGCTCATAGCCTCTGCATCTCTAGCCCACGCTACTCGACCTTCACTTAACTCGGCCACACCCACGCGTGTCCTCGAGTTATTCCAGCCAAGTTCGACCACGGTAGTCCAACTTTGCCGAAGCTCAGACGACCGTCGCCGATTACAGGAGCTGAGCGTCGGGCCTATTTGCTGGTCGACGTAGCACCGTGATACCAATCCAGAGACCATCTATGTATGAATCTTAGTCTGCCCCCCTTCTGATCTGTGACAGAATTGTATGCCAAGGTGTACATACTATACCTGTCACCCCAATCATCACATGGCTAGTCTCACTCTAGCCCCTCAAGCCAGAAGCCAGAGACTTGCCTTGTTACTCCTCACCAATGCCCCACCTCAATGTTTCAGCACCCAGCCAAGTGTCATGAATCCAACGGTGCCTGATTTGTGAAACCGCCATTGGCGATAACGCCAGATCTTACCGATCATTCGTTTCCGTCCAACTTCAAATTGACTCTACCATGTTTGGTCATTTCCTGTTGCTTATTCAGCACAGGAATTGACATTATTCTGATTGGTCAGAAAATCCCTCAACCTTTGCCACCCGTCCTCTTTATAAACTGCCTGTATATACGTCCATACAAAATGGTGCCCCAGCTCTGGATCATATGTCAAACGTGATTGCTGATATCACGACTCCAGTTTAAGTCCACCTCATTGGGTCACAGCCCCAATACCTCAGTGATAAGTCAGAGACACTCCGTGTTCCAGTCTTAGTCTGTGGTACCCCCTCTATCCGATCCGTCATCCGTCACAGGATCTGCGACAGTGTTCGACAATTGTTGACTGTGTTGTCACGATCGCATATCGAACAACGACGGCAAAAGCACGTTTTCGCCAACTATCGCCGAGAGTCGCACATCCCAGGACGCCCAAAAACGGCAACGCGCGTTCTTTCGGCCTCCTTGCGTTCCGAACCCCAAGATTGCCGAGATTCACCTTTTGCGCCACTGCAGAGATCGAGACGTGATGTTTGGAACGAGACATGGAACACAAAGCTACGGAAGTATATAGGTACTATAGATCGCTGAGGGATAGCCTCAGCGATTCGAGATTAAAGTCATTGAAGTCATTTCGTAGTATACCCCCTTGTCTTAGTCTTTGCATCGATAGCGCTACCCGACCAGTGCCTACTTCGGCTACGTTCTCATACGTCCCCGACAGTACCTTTGACGCTGAACCCTCTTTGCCTATCGTCACCTTCGGCCACGATCGCTAGTCGTAGGAGTTGGACGTCGGGCCTTATCACTGGTCGGCGTAGCACCCTGACATGTGTCAACCTTTCTTTAGCTTTCAATTGTAAAAGACCATATCATACCCGCGATTGTGTTCGACAATCGTCTTCACTCATTGATAGTCCAAGGGGCATGAGGGTTGCTTGGGTGTGAATTCGATCCAAATCAATGGTTGGCTGGGTACGGTAATAACAGATCTGCGGGTGGAATTGGTGGTGCTCTGTGCTCAATTTTGAGTGATCACCGCTCATAGAGCGTATAGGTCTGTTTGTTAGGCAAGAGTCATTGTCAGCTTCAAATAGATTCATTCGCGTCCAGCTAGCCATTAGAAATTTGCTAGCCTCAGGAACTTACCCGAAATTCGAATCTTCGTATGCCCCCAAACTCTCACTGATCTGCTCGTCTTGCCTCTCCCGATGGCCTCATAGGGCGGGATCCGACGATGCGCTGTGGAATTTCTCGTCAAAGGGAATTACGACGGGTTCGCAGAAACGTGCGCCGGTCAAATTCAACGACTGGATTTCTTCGAACGTGCTTCCTTGACTAGCTGTACCTCAACGGCCATCCCACCACGCATCCCCTGGATTCACTGACCAATCCCAGGAGCCCTTATAACCGCTGATTCCATCCCAACAAGATGATTCCGCCGAAAATCGCTTCCATCACTCACAATGCGACTCACCCTCGCCATCCTGGCCCTCGCCACGGCTACAAACTCACTTGCCTCCATCGACCACAACCTAGCCTACGACTCACCTTCATTCCGTGTTCCGCAGCTTGCCACGTCTCGCGGACTGGTGCAGCGCCGACACAAACGGTGGGACTATTATGATGGTCAGGTATCCTTCCCGTATGGGGTCGCTTCGGGAGACCCTTGTGAGTCACCCCGTACATTGCTGTGTGTCACGCTGATAGGAGTAGATCCCGACTCGGTGATCCTGTGGACCCACCCTATTCCCTCTACAAATGACTCGAGGCCAATCTGCTTGGAATACCAAATCTCGGCATCCAATACCTCATGGTCCACCATCTCCTCGGCGCAAGTATGGACCACCACGGACATTGATTACTCGTACAAAGTTGAAGCTGGAGGACTGTCGCCGAAAAAGACTTATTACTACAAGTTTGTGAACTGTGCGGATAAGGGGAACGCCAGTCCTGTTGGACGGTTCAAGACGATCCCGGTGGAGACGGATGAGGAGATTGATTCGGTATCGTTTGCGTGAGACACTCACCCGACAAGCGAGAGGAAAACTGACATTGAGCAGAGTATACTCGTGCTCGTGAGTTATGAGGTGTCGCTGTCGCTGAGTGAGTAGGAATCTGCCATTCGGCTTCTTCAGCGCATTCGGCAATGCGGCCAGGCGCGATGACGTAGATTACGCCGTGCATGTCGGTGGGTCATTCCTCCACACACTTGACTAGGCTGATTAGTGTAAGGCGACTACATCTACGAGTATCAAGGCGACGGGTGTACCTCCGAGACCGCGTGCTACGGTGACGGTCGTGACATGTGTGTTCCTCCTCTTTGGCTCAACGCTGCTGAACTTCGTAGTGGTCGCGTACCTCAGCCCAACAAGGAGCTCTTCTCCCTCGCCGATTACCGAACGCGATACGCCAGCTACCGCTCCGACCCGGACCTCCAGCTATTACATCAAACGCACGCGTGGCAGCTCATATGGGACGACCACGAGGTGGCGGATAACACGTGGAAGGCGGGCAGCGTGGACTCGAACGATACGATCGCGGGGTCGACACAAGGGATCGGGTTCACTGAGCGGAAGGCCAACGCTGTCAAGACGTATTTTGAATGGTTGCCTATCCGAACCGTATGTCCTGTCGCTCGGGGAGATTTCCAGGGTTGACGATCTGATAGGTCGACACGGATGATCAACTGAGGATCTGGAGGACGTTCAAATTTGGTACGCTCGCGGATATGATCATGCTCGATACGAGGCAGTATAACCGGGACCTCACCGATCTGTACTACAACAGTGCGTGTACATTGAGGGGAGCGCCGCGCTAACGCAGCCGAAGCCGTCGACGTCAACGTGATCAAGGACGTTGACGCGCGTTCCCTCATGGGCGGTCGTCAGGAGAATTGGCTCTACGGGCAGATGCGAAACGCCTCGACCCGCGGGGCCCAGTGGAAGATCATCGGTCAACAGATCGTATGCGAGTCTTCCGAGTGCCCGCACTCTCCAAAATAGGCTGACATGTGACGCAGTCGCCCACCTCGAGGCGGTCGACGACGTGGACGCCTGGGACGGGTACGAAGCGAATCGCCGCCGTGTGATCGACACGATCAACTTCAACAACATCGACAATGTCATCGTCATCTCTGGCGACTCGCACGCCAACTGGGTGTCCGATATCGCCTACGATAACCGTACCGGATACGACATGAGCACAGGGGACGGCGCTTTCGGCGTAGAGTTTGCCGGTACCGCCGTGTCCTCGCCTTCTTCTTACGGATACAACGCCACGACCAATGGTCCCTACCCAGTTGGATACTACACCAAGATCTCGCAGGGACTCGTGGGGAACAAGACTATCAACCAGGAACTCCAGTGGGCCGAGGGCGCAACACGTGGTTACTGTAGGTCCTTCTCATTGCCCTTTGTAAGCTGACGGTGAGCTAGTCGAGCTCTTCCTCTCCCGCTCCAACGCGACCGCAAAGTATTACGGCATCAACGATATCCGTACCCGTAACACCGAGGAGACGCTCCTCGGGACTTTCACCGTCATGGATAAGGCGAACAAGCTCACTCGACCCGTCGCGGGGGGAAGTGTCAAGGGCGGAGCGCTACGGCCGGGATCATTTTGAAGATTCATTCAAGTGGAGGGACGTATAATCTTGAGGTTTGGAAATATTGGGTCTCTCGGTCGAACAAGATTGCTGTAGTAACGGGAGGATGCAATAGTCGGTGTCGGTGGTACAAACCAAAAGTAACCACCGGGGAGCGGCTGTTTTGATTGGCTCCATCAAAACAGCACGTTTCTTGACCGCGGTGCGATTGTTACGGGATCAGGCATGTGCCTGATTCTCCCTGCCGAGAGGGAACTAACGCTCCCAGTGATACGGGGCAAGAGAGGATTAGCGGAACGAGTACGGCGCAAAGAACATCCATCACTATCTTTTGCTTTCCCTCAAGACATATCCCGCGTCCACAACTCCTCGGGAATATGGGTTGAGCTAACCGCCCAGGTTTGTTTGGTGAGACTCGGGTGACACCATGGCCTCGTGGATGACCGGTGACACGTTCATTGAAGTGAATCGTCCCTGGCTCCTTGCGATCCTCGCTAACGAGTCAAGGTCGCATCGGTGGGGTCCCGCGTGCTATTCTAGGCTTCAAGACTGACCTAGACCCTCCTCTCCCTTCCCCTCTCTCGGGCTGATCCATCCCTTCCCCTTGACGCTCTCTTCCCCTCACCCTGTTCTCGTCACGATGCATTCCCTTCCTCGCAGGCCCTTGCCCGCACCGACATGAATGACCCCGCGTCCTTCAACCTCGCGCTGGAAGTCGTCAAGCGATACGTCCGAGCGAAGATCAAGAAAGGCAAAGGCGAACAGGTCGCCGCGAAGGGCGGGAAGGTGTGTTCTCCACCTCTGTTCAGGCCACGAACTGAGATTCTCAAGTTGGAGCAACTGGAGGCAAAAGTGAGTACGCTATGACTGGTACGACTGCTCTGCTCACGCATCATAGTACGCCCACCTCGGCTTCCAAGATGTCTTCTACCTCACCCGCCTCCAACTCTCCCTCCCCCCTTCCGCAATCGCAATCGCACTCCCCCGACCCCGCTCCCCGACTCGCAAGCAGCTTCTCCGAGCGAAATATCCTCTCCCACCAGCATACCAACTCCCCCTGAGCCGGGACAACGAGACCGTCTCCTCAGCATCGAGTGTTCATTCAAGAGAGCGCCGTGGTCGAGATAACGCGGTCAAGGAGCTGACGTGGAGTCGGTCCAGTCTCGACGCGAGTCGTAGTACGATCAATATCACGCCGTTCCCCGGCACGTCGGGACTGCCGGTGACGCCGTTCATCGATGCGGGACGACAACTGGGCGTGACGCCGCCGATGATCACGTCGCCGAGTCCGAGTCCGGTGGCCATCCCGCAGCCAAAAGATGAGGGCAGGGATCATTTCGATCACCTCGCACCGACACCTTCGCCTGAGCCGCTGATTCGACAGGGTAGCGATGGGCGGACACAGCCTCGACGGCCGTTGGGGAGTCTCGGGAGACCCCCGCAGCCGCCGCAGAGGGCGCCGAGTGGGGACGAGGGGGATGTCCGGAGGATGCTACGGGCGCGTATCGACGCTTTGGTACGTTCCACCTGCTGCCCGTAGCTTCGGCTAACGGCCTTCAGCAAACCGCATTGCACAGTCTCGAAGTGGACGAATCCCAGCCTATCCCATCACCAAGTCGACCCGGCTCCTCCTCCTCCGCCATGATGCGACCCAGCTCCTCCTCCTCCTCCCGCGCTTTCCCCGCCCCATCACCACCTCCCACGATCCCCCTCCCACCACTCCCCACCCCATCCCCCGAGACCCATACCCGACCTACTCTCGAAGTCCGTCTCCCGCAACCGTCCCCCACGATCCCCCACCGCACCACATCCACACTCAAGCGGTTCCTATCCACCTCCCCGCCGATCCCACCCAGTCCGACCTCAGCCATGATGTTCGATCTCGATCCGGAAGTCGCGTCTGATCCGTTTGCTGCGCACAGCCTGCCGACTGGGACGATGCCTCGGGCAGAGAGGGAACAGGCGGCGTATGTGAGGCCGAGAGGGGATTTGAGGAGGATGAAGGTGCAGACGGGGGATGTGTCGGTTATAGGGGAGGGGATGGGGAGGATGACCCCGCCGCCGAAGTATGAGGTATGGGGGCAAGAGGCCGGGAGGGCGGTTTGATTGGTTAGCGCGTTTACCGCTTTTTGGGGTTTGTTGGGGTCGAGGTAAGATGGATGAGTAGTGAGGTACATGTTTGTCAGTAGTTTCCCGTTGGGTCGACCTGAGGGAATATGCATGATTGAAGACTACACAGGACCCTGCACCTTGCCAGTACGATTCTGCTGTAGCAAGGATCGGCGTAGATACGGCGGAAGAGGATCAGACTCACTTCAGTAAATTGCAGAATCTGGATGAGGTCTCGAGATCGAGCTGGTCGCATCTTGTGACAACCTGGTACTTCTCTCCTATTGACCTCGGCCTCCGAATCACTCGCGCTCTCTCTGGCTAATGTTCAGAGTATCGGTCAATCTGCCGTTCGTCTCGCCTCATTCTTTGCTGTCCTGTCATCCCACACACCATCTTCAAGCTTTAGGCGCAAGATGTAGGTCTGTACTTGCTGAGATCAGGTGCGGAACGAAGGCAGATCTTCAGGTCACACCCTTCTGTAGCATGATGGGATTTTGTGAAGGACTTCGCCCATTGGTAAAAACTGCGCCCGCATCGCCTTTGGTGTAGAGAATTATAGCCAGCCGTGAGGTCTTGTCTTTCCGGCTGATACAACAAGCTGGCTTTTGATCGGCTGTCGGTGTTGGTAGAGAAGTGGCATGACGAAGTCCTCCGTGCTCTACGCATCACCATCGTCTAGCTCATCTTCTTCTTCTTCAGCTGCTTCGTCGGCGACTGCAACCTCAAGGTAGTGGAAATCAAGCTGTGGACCGGTTGTCATCAAGTGAATCATGATTATGTGTAGATCAATGTGCCCACTTCTCCATACCCTCCTCATCTTCCTCACTATCAGCTTCGCTCTCATCTGCGGTGGCCCAAATCGGGCGCGAGGAAGATGCTCGAACCGGATGTGAAGGATCCGGACTTGGAGGAGCGGGGTTGGAGGAAACGTGGAGCGGTCTGGAGGAGGTGCATGCGATTTGCAGGATGGTGGTGCTGCTCGGACTTTTGAGGATGATTGAGGACTGCTAGCATCAGCACGCACACATCACAGGGAAAATTTCACTTTAGAGACAAAAAATCTGTCACTGGTCAGCAGAGTCTTATTGTATGTGCTTCTCGAAAACCATGGTTTTCGAGATTTTACGGGAGCTCTTCAACGGGTCAGATTCTCCATGCAGCAGCAGGTGCCACTCACGAGGTTCAGGTCCTGGACCGTTAAAGCCCTCGTGTTCGGCGTCGTGGTAGATCTTCGGCCATGGCAGTATTGGTATCGTCAAGGACAGCCGATACACTCCTCGTACGCCAGGACCACCTTCATAGTACCTCCAAAAGTGCATGCGCTTGCTTGGAGTGACGACCACTCTCGCGCAGGACGCAATCGAGGAACCTGGTGCTGTCACCGTATCCAGCAGTAGGAAGGCTCAGACGCATATAAGCCAGATACAGGGAGGGGACCCTCCCACTTCCGCGTGACCAGGATGATCCCAGACAATGTGAACACACCGTTGGTAGTTTGTTCACGTTATTGAGGAGCTGAAAGCTGCCGGGATCTCAGTGAACGGAGAAGAGATGTGAGGAGGAGAGGATGGAATGAACGGGGAATCATTCGTCCCCTGTGCCATAAATCTTTCTCGCTTGTGAGGCGCCGGACGTCACGTTTCACCTAACATCCTCCAGGCCTGACATGCATGTCCCGTCGCGATTCACACCCCTCAGTATGCCTCGGCCTGCTTTGCCGCCTGAGGAACGTGCAGCTAGACTCAAAGCGGCAGAGCAGAGGTACGCCAATAGTGAGAAAAGGGCAAGCTGGCGAGGAAGCGAGAGATACCGAAACAAGCTGCCCGTCGACATGCTCGGCGAGACCAGTCTACACCACCGATCTGTTGATGATTTTGACGTCAAGTTCAGGCTCGACCCTGTGCGCTGCACTGGCCGCTGCTTCTCCATCGCCTGCGCCACCCAAATCTCACCTGTCCTCCCCGTCCATCGCCGTCCTCTGTCCACCCTGCTGAACACCATCCCGACGCCATCCATGCGACCCTTCTCGACCCCGTCCCCGCTCAATTCCCCGCGAGTCTTCCTTCCGATCTCGCCACTCCGGCACCTCTACCCGCCGAGCATCTCATGGACGCCGGCCCTTCTCGCCGACAATCATCCACTCAACCTGCTTCAGCCGATCCGGGACCGTCAAGTCGAGCCAGTCGATCATCTTCACTGTCAGTCGAGCTGGACCACCAAGCCGACTTGAAAGTGAAGTCGACCCAGGCGTACAAGGAGGAGACTGCAGCTGCGGAGAAGCTCTGGAAGAACGTCACGCTCGCTTGCCAGAGGTGAATCGCAAGGCCACTCATCGGTATCACCAAACTCCCGGAGGTCAGATCCACAGCCTTCGCCAAACAGTCTTTCGACGTTCGACCACACCTCGAGATCCTCTTGGCTTCGAAGCTGCCGTCGAAGCTGAGATCAGGAAGAAGATGGGTGAAGAGGGAGCGGAGATACTGCGATCGATGATGAGTAAGTAACGAAGTGCTTAGAAACGGTCTACCCGTCGAAGCTGACCAGTCTCGCATCACAGGCCCCTGTGCATCTTCCGGCTACTGTAACGCCTATCCTCAAGATTGCTGCTATGCTCTTTCTGCTATGCGCGGTATCGCGTTCCAAATTGTGGTGCTTTTATCTGTGTCTCCTGTCGTCCATTTCTATCTACCACCTGTTCACGTTTCATACCTGGGATTGTCCATTTGTACATTTCTGTGTCTGGCAATTATGCATGCTCGCTGATGATAGAGTTCACTTTATGCCGCAGGTCGCAGTTTCGAACGTGATAGGTCACGCTAAACAGCTAGAGTCTGTGAGAGTGACTTGGCTGAATACGACGGGGTGACAAGGAGGGTACGGTTGATGGATCTTTTTTACGGTTTGGCTTGTCCTGTGCCCTTGTCATTGTCCAATTTTGGTTGACATTTCGGCGCTATATAATCCTTCTACAAAACGCAGCCTAGTCGCCGACGTACGTCAGTGGTTAGACGATGCTGTTCCTACAAAGCGGTTGCACGGCAAGGTCGCGGGTTCGAAACCCGCCGTTGGTTGGACCCGTTTTCAGGCGTTGCCGGGTGAACTGGTTTCTTTTTAATTCCGTATCAACACGTTTTACTGTTTTCTGTTGCATGTATGTCCGTCATGTTTCATTGAACCTGTAGATGGGCGCCAAAAGATAACCTTCAATCCTCTTACAGCCCTCGAAGGCTGGTATGATATGAGCAGGTCAGCGCTCGAGATTCAATCTCGTGAGTGGGTGGCGAATGACTGCCACAAAAGTTCCGCGGGATCACTTGACTCGAGGTCCCCTCGAGCGTGACATGTGTGTATTCCTGATTCTTCTCTCCAGAGCGCGCAATCTGGGCAGAGTGTCCCTCTGACTGCTTCCGTTGTACAGGGTGCGAGCATTAGACATGTCAAGCTCTACATTCCCCCCTGCTACTCCTCCCCATGCCGACCGTTCCCAAGCCTTCTTAAGCGCCCTTCGCCACCACGCCACCACCGTCGACACCTCCAGCAGCGACACCGAGCCTCCCTCCAACCCCACCTTCACCAGGTTTCAGCAGCGATGACGAAGATTGGGGCGCTCTGACGACTCTGGCGAATGAGGGGAAAGCGCTGCGCAGTCCGCGGGCCGGCGAGGAGGGTTTGTGGGGGTCCGGGAGGATTGATAGTGAGTGGGGGGAGCGAGGAGACGTTCTCCATCCCGCGGAAGAGGTCGGTGGACAGTGATGATTGGAGCTGTAAGTGACTCCACTTCACGTTCTGGTGGAGACTGATGGTGGGATAGCACCATCGACTCCCCCGAGGAGCATCTACCGCGATCAGCAAGTTCACAGCGGGGAAGTCGCCTGTGAGTAGATTGTCATTCTACCTTAACATCGCTGATATTCTCCAGTTGTACCGCGCCAAGTCAAACGGCCCACGATAGGCAGTGTCAGATCTGAACGATCCTGCGGCACGAGCAGCAACAGCAGTGCGGCACGAGCAGCAACAGCAGTGCGGCTCGCATCGCTTCAAGCGATGCGACAACGGGCGGAGGTGTAGAGGACGACTGTGAGCACTTCATTCACAGCATTCCGTCTTCCTGCTAATCATCCGTAGCCGCGTTGCAGAAGACACCAGTACATTTCCCGGAGTACTCGCCGCTCCCTTCCCTCACGATGCCACGGACACCCGACTCCGTACTATCCTCAGTCAGCGCGACCCTTTCGTCGGTCTGGCAGACGAGCGCAGCCTCCGAGCTTCGAGACTACAAGACGCTCTCGACGCGGAGCGTACTGCCCATCTCGCTACCATCGCCGAGCTTCGCGCTGCGCCGGCTCGGACTGAACATACGGGTATCGACCCGGAGGTCATCAGTACCCTCGCAACAGATCTCGCTTGTGGGATCCACGCCTCGGAGCAAGTCGTGGCGGGACTGCTGGATGAGGTGGATAGGGCTAGGACCTGGCAGCCGAAAACGCCTGAGGGTGTGGACGGGAAGAGTGGGATCGCAACGGTCAGCAACGAGAGGTTGCGCCCGTTGGCAAATGGCGGGCCGACCTCTTCAAGATTCAGCTTCCCCGCTGCTCCAAGCGGGCCGGTCGGGGCGCCTACCCTACCTATCGTCGCTCCTTCGAAGGCTAATCGCGAAATCGAAAAGGACGACGCGGAGCGAGGCGCAGCACACCCGATGAGCCGGCTCAAAGCGCTCGAAGGGGTCATGGACATTGCGCTCGCGAGGATTGCGGAGCTAGAGAGGAAGCTAGCGGGAAAGGAGCTGGCGCAGATCGTCGATTCGAGACTCTAATCGACTCTGAAGGGGGAACAGGAGTGCAAGCGACCCGAAGGCGTGTGACGAGAATAAGCCCCCGAAGGATCTATGGGCATCATGTTAGGTAACTAGGGGTCCATCTGTACATCTGGACGTGTTGTAGGGATCTATCGGAAGTAGTTGTATAAGGGTATCCGGATCGGGCTTATGTGACATCGCTGTCGATCACACGAAAAACAACCGAAACCTCAGTCACCTTATGTCGAAGCCCGATGCCCTTCGGTCATCTTCTCGGCTCTGGGCTAACCCGTGCATGTCCTAGTGAGTGCGTCGCTTGACATCGCGTCCGTTGACCCTCGACAGCTCGATAGTCTACGGTATGATGGTGGGCCACGTCTGCCGCGCCTCGGACGGGCTGCGAACCGTCCGTGCGTCATCCCCACCTGCTCTTACGACCTGGACATCCGCGAGGGCGCAGCGAACGTAGAGTCTAGTCCGCTGAGTCTAGTCCGCTGATGAACATGCAGAACAAGCCTTGACCGCACGCGAGGTATTCGAGATCTCACCGAGCTCACCCGGAGGATTCTCCATCAAGGTCAGTAGCGACCCCATGCATTGCTCCCGCTTACGGCGTCCATCGTTCCCGTCTGCTTCATCCTCTTACATCGTCACTCGTGGTCCAATGTCTCTTGTACCCCGAACCTCGCCTACCCCGCTCAGCGCTGGACCCGGGCGACCTCCACCTCCGAACTCCGACTCATCTCCACAACCTCCGCCTCTCCACCCTTTAAAGAGACCCCTCGGACATTACCTCCTTCAATCCGTCAAACGCCTCGGACATTCTTCTTCATCGATCGATTCACGGATACAAGTCGGGTCATGTATGTTAGCAATGATGTGATCGTCAACGGTTCCTCCGTGCGTCCTTACAACCCCCAACTTCGAGAGCCAAAGCTAATTTGTGCCATCCCTCTTCGACATGATTTCTTCGGCAATCCGTCCTATCATCTCGTAGCTCAAGGGCCAACCGATCTGCTCCATCGTCCGGCCATCGGACCGACCATTAGTGAGAAAGTTTATCGAGGCGGCGAAAGAGGGGACGCCGGTGTCGTATAGCGAGAAACGGACGGGCGGGTACGGATATGCGGAATTTCAGGTTTTGAAGGTGCGTCTTCACTCCCGCTCTTCGTGCGCTGACCTCTGGTGGATTTAATCCCTCTCCCGCTTGCCCCGATATCCACGTCCCCTCCGGCCTACATCACGAACTCGCTTTATCCGACTCGCTCATTTTCACTTGTCTCAACCCTTTCTCCCCGCCCAAGATCCCCGACCTCCCGCCGCACGGCGAGCTCTACCCCCTCGGCACTGACGAGACCGAGCGTTCCATGCCGGGGCAAGAATTCATCCGCGTTGAAGGGATCTTCACGGCGAGTAGTGATGGGTTGACATGTATCCTCACTCGGGTAGGCGGGACTCGAGAGAGGGAGAGGGAGGGGATGAGCGCGAGTGGGGAGAGGGAAAGGAAAAGGAAACGGGAACGGGAACGGGGTGGGAGTACGGAAAGTGGGGGGGAGTAGGCTGGAACGGAGATGATAGAGTGATTCTGGATGAGTGACTAGGGGCTTGGGAGTTCAGAGTGTACGGACCAGGGTTGGATCTTGGGGAGCGATGGTGTATAGATGGTCTCGTGTATACAAGTTGTACAACATCACACGATATCAAGGATCTTAAAAGGTTTGATGAATTCGGATCACCGCACAGAACCAACCCGGTATGGTGTATGCTCGGTATGACTACACCGGCGACTGCCCTTTCAAACTTGCACAGCGTGGTGGCAACGATTCGCCCCCATTTGAATCGCGAGGCCGGTATCCCCACCGTCGTCCAGCCAGGTTGCATATCGTCCTGTGACTCAGCGAGCACAACGAAACGCAGTCGATTCCCTGTTACATGCGGGGTATACGTATCTATCTGAGCGGTAAATAATGTTCCCAGATCCCCAACAGCTCTCCATCAACCACCTACCACCTTCTCCCCCCTGCTCCAGGAGGACGATACACCCCCTGCCCATTACCATTCCCCATACCCGCCCCGGGGGTCGCCGGCCTAGAAGGCACCGTCGACCCACCCTCCCTCTCCGCGGCATACGCGTCGAGAATCCTCACCACGTCCGTCGTCAACAGCTCCAACTCCTTGATCTCATCCATCGACATCGGTTCAATCACCCTCTTCTTCTCCACCTCGCCCTCGTCATCACTCTCGTTCTCACCTTCGTCCCCTTCTTCCGCGGCAGGCCCGATCCGACTGCTCCCTGCTTGTACGTCCACGCTGTCCTGCGCTTTCACCCATCGTTGATCCCGACCCCGAACCAGACTCTTTCCGACGCCCTCGAAGACGCGCAACATACATCCATCGAGGAGGGTTTTGAGCCGCTGAATATCGTCTAGCGCGTGCAAGTTGCCCATCACCGGGAGCCAAGAATCACATTCGAGTCCACGTTGGGTGACGACGAGCTCGTATGCGCCGAAGAGCATATAGGTCATCGGATCGAGGCGGGTGACGGTCCGCAGCTGGGTGATAGCGCTGCTCTCCTTCCCACCGAGCGGGACGTTTCGTCCTTTCTCGCCGAAAGCGTACAGGCGCTTCTCGGCGGGGTTGAACGAGGCCGACGGTCCTTCCGGCCCGCCAGCTTCCCGACGACGCGAGTTCACCGAGGCGGCGTGAATGAAGACGGTCTGATCGAGCGTCAGCGAGAGCTTTTGACCCACAAACAGATTCCGCCCACCTTGTCCTGCGCAGTCCGACACGTCTTCTCAGAAGTCCTGATCGCAAAGTTCGGTGCCGACGCCATGGCGATTAAAGCCGCGAGCAGAGGCAACGATTGCCCATGCTGATTGAGCTGTATCGGCACCTCCGTCCTTCGACCGATTCGGCCAACCGATCCTCCCGCCGAGACCGCGATGATCCCCGCCTGATCCAGACTCTGGAGTAAACTCCCCTTGACCTTCTTAATCTGCAACAACGTCGGCTTGCTCAGGAAATTGGCCTGGCAGAACTGGTTCGCCTGGTAGTAATCTCGGATATCGTCCAATACCGTCCAGGTGTTGTATGCCGCGACGATCGCGAGCGGATCGGAGCGGAAAGCGAGGGGCGACCACGAGTTTTTGATGTCGTCTGCTTCCTTCTTCAAGGCGAGAGGAGCGAGGAAGGGATCTCGGTTGGTGAGCACCGCTGCGAGGGTGAGTGCCGAATCCAGACATCGGAAGACGGAACCGAACAGGCAGAGCTTCCCGATCGCCGCTTCCACGGGTAGTTGAAGCAGGACTCGACCTAACGAGGTGAGGTTCTTCGCTGCGTCGAGCGCGCCAAGCATGCGCAGGACTTGCATGGCCGCTACGATTCGAGACGGTTCGGGCGGTTCGATAACCGCAGCGAGGACGTCCTCCACTTCGCCAAGGTTCAGAGCCTAGATATAAGCGATGACCAGGATGTTTTACTCACCTTCACGTGCATGACGACATTGCTCAGATCTGACCGTTTCATCTCGACCGTCTGATGCGGGTCCAGCGAGTTCATCCGGTTCCGCGAGACCAAGCCGTAATACTCTCCTTCCCGATGGCGACCAGCACGTCCCGCCCTTTGATTCAGATTCGACGAGCCGACCCAAGCGGAGACAAGACTCGACATGTGGCGATCCGGATCGTAACGCTTCTCCTTGACGCGCGCGGTGTCTACGACGTATACAACATCTGGGATGGTGACACTCGTCTCGGCGATATTCGTGGCCAGGATAATCCGCCGAACACCTTTAGGCGGTGGTCGAAACACCTCCTTCTGCTCTGCCGCCGGGATTGTCGAGTGGAGGTAATGCACGCTGTACTTGGATGTGTCGGAGAACTTGATGCCGAGAAGGGGATACCGATTTGTAGGATCGAGCAGAATGTCTGCTGTCTTTTTGATTTCATCCCACCCTGGTAAAAACACCAAGACGTGCCCGTCGTCCGACTTCTTTATGACGTGGGCGATTGAGAGCGCGACAAGTGGGTAGGGAATCTCGAGATCCATCCCGGTATTCGGACCAAAATCGGTCGACTCCTGGCTCAGCTCCCGCTGGAGATACTCGACCACATTCCTCTCCCTGAAAACCCACCGGCTCTGCGGGACCAGCCCATTCTGGATCTGCGATACGATGTCGTCAAGGTAGTGCCGCTCGACAGGGAAGGTCCGACCTGGTACCTCAGCAATTGGCGCCGGGCGACCTCGACTGTCGATGAAATAGTTCTGAAACAGAGTCGGGTCGATCGTCGCGGACATGAGAACGATCTTGACCGGTTTATCGCGGTCTTTGCGATCCGCTAGCAATCGCTTCAAAACCACGAGGAGCAGATCCGTATCGATGTCCCGCTCGTGCACCTCATCCACGACGATATGAGTCACCGCGTCCATCGCAGCGACCGCGTCCTGGTTCGCGGTGGCGCCAAGGGCGGACTGCATGCGCTTGAGGAAGATGCCGGTGGTGCAGAAGGTGATACTCCCGTTCGGACGAGGTAGCTGCGCGTCGAATCGGACTTGGTAGCCGATCTCGTTGCCGAGCCGATCTCCTCGCTCATCCGCGATCCGCTCGGCCACAGACGTTGCAGCGAGTCGACGCGGCTGGGTACAAATGATGTTGCACTTTGCCCCCTCGCCCCGGTTGATGTAGTCGTCAAACAGGAGCTGAGGGACCTGCGTCGTCTTCCCCGACCCCGTCGCAGCCATGACGATCGTCACATCGTTGACCTCGATCTTCGCGAGGATGTCCGTAGCCTTCGTAGTCACCGGGAGCGATTGTCTCTGCGCCCGCATCTTCTCCAGCTGCGGATCGTTCTGATATGCCGCCAGCTTGTCCTGCAGTGATCTCGACTTGTCCTCCAGCTCCGCTTCGCCTGCTTTTGATAGACGCCCCGTTGTGAATACCGGCAGTGGCTGGGGTTCCGTCGCGATGCCCACTGGCGGCGCATTCTTGTGCAAGATGGACTGCCGGATATCCCCGCATAACCCGTAGATATCCTCGTTGAGGTTATCCGACATCTGGAAGACCAAGTGCGGTGCCATTCCCATGTTCGCGCTCGAATCCTTCTTGCTATGTTCGAGGAAATCCTTCCACAGCTCGGCATCGCACGATTCGAGGTACTGCGTGACATCGAGATAACACTTGATCTGAGCGCCCTTCTTGCTCCCTGCAGATCCCATACCGATTTTCCGCCCGCCGACGGTGATCACGGCGTCCCAGCCTTGTGAGGACGACTTGCCTTTCCTACCGGATTTATGAGTAGATTGGGAGAAATCGATGTCCGGCTTGCCAAACTTGTACCGCTGGCAATAGTACTCCATAAACTGCCGAGCGCGGTCGTAAATGATCTCGGAGCCGTCACTGAGCTTTGCTTTCTCGCCGTTGGACCCGCTCTGATTCGCAGCAGAAATCGGATTCACGGCCTTCCCGCCAGCCTGCTCTTTGGCGAGCTGTTCATTAATACTTTCCAGGATGTATCACTCACCACTCCCGCCGCCTCCAGTTGTAAGAGCGCACTGGTCGCAGCGAGCTTCTCCGCGTCCTTCTTCTTCGTGCTATCTCCTTGACCGATGATCCCCATAGTCGAATCACCGACCACGGACATCCTACTCTCATCAGTGACTCACAAGTCGCTGCGTCAAGACTCACCTGTAGATCTGCTTCCCATCGACAACTCCCTCCTCACAGGTAAAGTCGCCTCCCGCTTCGCTACCCCAATACACTATCAATCGGGACTTCGGGTTATCCGCCCACTTCGGATCCACCTTCGCGCCCTTCCCAAACTCCTCCATAATCTGCTTTTGATCCCGCAAGGGTCCTTCAAGCTGCTTGTTACTCGCTTTGTATGCCGGTTTCCGACGCGCTGTCCTGCTATTGGTCCGGGGGGATCGAGCGGTGCTCGGCATGTCTTCGTCACTTTTGGAGATTCCGGACCCTGGACTAACGGATCTTGTTTTGGATTCAGACGTTGTTCTGGAGCTGGAGCGGGAGGCGCGAGTTTTGTTTGACCCGAAAGCGGGAAGAGAGTCTTCAGGCGGTGATTCGGCGAGTTGAGCTTGCGTGGAGTAAGATGCGGTGAGTACTCGTGGGCCGGTAGGAACGGGTCGGCCGGTAAGTGCGCGGGGACCGGTGGGCAGGGACGGGCTAGAGGGAGCGGATGGACGAGTCGATGGGCCGGGTCGGGAGACGGAGACGGCGAGTCCAGACTGAGCGCGAGGACCGGTCGGGATGGATTTCGAAGGGTTGGTAGTGGATGTGGAAGGAAGAGATGGTTGAGCTAAGTATCGTCTGCTAGTGGACGGTCTATTACGGAGTATAAGCCAGATCGTTCCAGAATGCCTAGATTGCTCACTTTGTTTGATCAAGCTCTTGATCGAGCTGGCTTCTCCGCTTCTGATACTCCGCCCACTGATCTTCCTTCTCCTTCTTAGCTTTCTCACGAGCCTCGTTCCGTTCCTCGATCTTCTGCCTCTTCAGTTCGAGCGCCTCTTCCTTCCGGTGAGAGTGGGTGTAGAAGGTCGTTCGTGGTGTGGGATCTTCAACCTCTAGAGTGACTGAACGGGAGCGAGAGAAGGAAGGTGATGGGGAACGTCGTCGTTTGACTAGTGAGCGAGAGTACCGCCGGCGGGGAGGGGTAGGTGAGCGATAACGTCTAGGAGGAGACGGGGAGGGGATATAGCTGTCGGTGTACTCCCGAACTCTCGGAGGAGGAGAAAGGGACCTAGGCGGAGAGAATGGACGGTAGAAATCGTTTCGTTCCCTTAGCGGAGGAGACGGTGATGTGATCCCGCGAGTATTGGTAGACGGGGAAAAGGATGATGAAGAAGGTGGAGGACCAGTCGGCTTTGGAGGGAGCGCAAAGTTGAGTTTCGGATGTAAGCTACTTGGCCCCGGAGCGAGACGTGAAGCGAGGGAAGGAGCGGGTTTGGAAGGTAACGAAAGATTCGGGAGATCAACCTTGTCCTGGGTGATGGACATGGAGGGGTTGGATGAATGGTAGGATCGAGGCGCCAGGCGAAGATGTTTCAAAGTTCGCCAGCTTGAGACGGCTCGGCGTGCTCCGAGGCCGAAAGGCATCCGCTCGAACAGGTGGACAGGAAGAGTGCGCTTATGATTGACGTGGAGGTATGAGAAGCAGGGGAACTTTCGGAGAGATCGGCTTCGGGAAGAACCAAAATAAAAGCGTGGAAATATTCTGAGTCACGACTATCCGATAGGCAGACAGAATTTGCATCCGAATGGAGGCTCTCCAAACCGCTCGTCTCCTAAATCCACCATGCAATACTTGATAAGGAGAAATGGGCTGGAACAGCATAGCTTCGGACACTCAGTCATGACGAGGCTGACGGCTTGGACCGAGTCGGAGCTGTTGGTTGATGCGTCAGCGCCCATCTCAGATGACGCGGGTGACACGTACACCGTCGAGGTAGACTGCTGACATCTCAAGCGAGGGGAGAATGAAGGAGAAGCGCATGATCAGCATTCTTGATGTCGACGAAGCGAGAACAGAAGGGAAAGAACAGAACGCACGATGCCTGCCCATTGCTGCACAATATACGTTAGACCATTCATCTCGACAAACAAAGAGCCGAGCTCACCAAATATCGCGCCGCAGCACGCGGAGGCTACGACGAAGGCTATGGGGTAGAGCTCGACGGGTACGTCTAGGTAGTTAGAGCGGGAGTGGAGGGCGTGGTACGTTTAGAGAACTCGAAAGTTCGTGGTAGGTTACAGAGAGGATAGGATGAGAGCGATATTCAGTACAGTCCGAAGCATACACAAACTGGGAAGGGACAGACCTTTGAGACCGAATCGGAAGATCTACCCCAAACAAGTCAGCAAACTCCTACTACACCTTTTCGCCGGACTCAATTTCCCAGTATAATCTCCTTCACGATAGTCATTCACAATAGGCGATTCACTCACAAGCTTGCTCCTCCCACCTCGATTATCCTGCGTCTCCCACCTCCTCGCAATCATCACCCCACCATTCGCGTTTCTCTTAGCAGCTTGGCCGCGGAGAGCGGGAACCGTACGGAGGAAAGTTGGGGCGCGAAGTATAGAACTGGGAAGCATCTTTGCGATATGTGTGGAAGTGAAGAGGGAGTGATACGAGTTTAGGTACTTTGGATGGCAAACGTGGGATGGGTAAAAGGACGTGCAGCTAGATCGCGTGCCTTTCTGAAACCGACTCAAGCCGGTCGTTCGTTGTTAGGCGCGGAAGGAATGCTGGGAACCTTCAATGTGTTTCAGCTCCCCCAGTCTCATCTATTCGCTTTCAAGCTTGTACATGATAAGACCTTGCATGTTCTTCTCTACCACATCGCCACACTCGTATCATTCATCGCATCTACATATCACACACCATGGTCAACGTCCAAGCTCAATTTGACAAAGCTGTGGCTATCGTCAAGGCTCTGCCACCTGATGGTCCGGTCAAACCTACACAGGATGACCAGCTCGCTGTGAGTCAAGGAGTTCGGTCAGCACTTGATATCCATGGGCTTGAAGCTTCGCGGAAGCTACTCCCAGGTTCAGGAAGCGCAGTCCTGACACCTTCATTTTGAATAGTTCTACGGCCACTTCAAGCAGGCCAACGAGGGAGACTGTACAGGTCCTGCTCCAGGTCAGTCATTGCAACACAATGATTTTCGGCAGAGCTGACGAGAAAACCACTCGCTAATCCGACCCTACAACTTCTCCCGCATTAACACTGCCCCTATCACCTCTCCGCTCTCGCACTTGCTCGAACCCGTAGGCGCGTTCGACTTCAAGGGCAAGTACAAGTACCGAGCATGGAAGGCTCTTGAGGGGACGACTAGAGATGACGCGATGGCGAAGTACGTAGAGCTGCTCAAAGGGGTGAGTGATCCCTTCCGTGCCTTCGTTCAGTGGGGCTGTGGGGAACCATATCCTGTACCTTTCCCTCCGCGCAACCTTCTCATTCCCCCTTCTTCTGCTGGATAGTGTAGGGGTTATGGGGGAGCTGATCCTTCGCATAGATGTTGGAGAAGACGGATGACGAGTCGAGCAAGAAATACCTCGCAGAGCTGGAAGGTGGGTTTGCGCGTCCCAATAGTTCCAATATTCTTCGATTCTGCGCTAACGAAGACTCTAGCTGCTGGTCAGACATAAACTACACCCTCGGTCGATGCGACGTATTGCTATCTACATTCGGGCAATGGGCGCTTACGATAAGTGCTGATCAGGCTTGGAGTTGCGTGAGCCTGCACTCTGCCTCAGCTGACTGGCCTAGGGACTGCTGAGAAGCTGACTCCACTACTGATCGCCATACATCCTTGTTCATACGGTGTCATCCGAGGTACACGTTCGCTCATACCTCAAGTTCAAGCCTGGATCACACCGATCTCACCATCCCAAACTCGTACGCGAACCAAGACCGGAAGCCCGCCACGTACAGCCTACCATGCGATCTTCCTCGATGACTCACTTCGTACTCGGCCCGACTCTATCATCCTTCAAACCCCATTCCTTGGCCTGCCATCTCACGTCCCAGTCTTTCCCCCACACTTCCTCCTCCTCCATCTCCGCGAGCTCCTCCCCAGCCAGCCGATCCTCACGCAGATCCACCACAGCCTACGCCGCCCTCGCCGCCTCTTCCAACAATTCCGCTGCCACCCGCGCGGCGCTGGCACCATCGATGAGTTGAAGAGCTAGATCAGTGATGCGTTGGGGATCGATCATTCCTGTCGAGGAGGTGTTGGCGCTCAGCTGAAGGGCTAGCAGTTCTTTGGCTTTGGCTTTGTCCTCGATCGGTGAACTTGGCGCCTCATCGGCCTTATTGTACATCGTGCCGAGACGGAGCTCGGAGAGTCTGGTCTTCGGGGACTGTGAGTGGTCTAAAGAGATACGACTGAGCGCGAAGAAATGGGCGTTTTTGAGAGCGGCCTCGATGATGGGGAGCGCGTTCAGCGCTTGATCAATCAGGTTGGCCGCGTCAGCCTTCGCCTTGATGAATGATCCTGGAAAAGGACTCGTCAAGTCGTGCTGTGCTGACGAGGACCACGTACCGCCAGCTGAACTGGTCTGGGCATCGTTTCGTGCGGGCAAACTCCCCGCCTCGCCGTTGACGTCGGAAAGCGGCGCGAAGACATCGATGACCTCTTCAGGTATAACGGGGAGATCTGACCCGTTGTCGGTCTTTCTGGATGAGGAGGCTTCGGGCTGTGGGGCGATCATAGTGCGTTGTGTGGATTTGTAGGAGTGGTACGGAAGATGTACAGAGTGGCGGAGAGACATTGCAAGATGGACAAAAAGGTGATGAGTGCGACGTGTCAGGGTGTCAAAGGAGGTTGGGTGATGGAGGGATTCTGAAACGCTGAGAGCTGTGTGGTCTTCCATTTGCTCTAACCTCTCCATGAATCCCCCACCCCCCCGCCCGGAGAGGTGGCGCCTCTTCTGCCCTCCCCCTTCTTTCCATCGTTCGTATTGTATTGTCGATATCGAGCTTCTGGGAGAGACAGTCTCTGATCCGACTCCTTTTGGGGGTCTCCCCGTATTTACGTAACCCGGCAAGACTAGATCCCGGCTGATGACGCCGTCCGTCTCCGTTGGAACGCTGCGACCCGTTCTTCCCCCTATCGTATCGCTTTTTCCCCTGGCGTTAAGCCGGCGAGCATTTCAGTCGTTGCGACCCTAGCTCGCTACATTGATATCCGTTACTGCTTGCTCAGCAAAAGAGCTGAAACTTTGTTCCCCGTGGTAATTTTAGTCCCACTACGTCATCCAACTCGATGGCTCCGTTTACTCTACGCTAAAACAAGGCGATTCCTCGCAACATGGACCCGCCTGACTTTTCCTTACCGGGTCCATCTCGACTCTCGCCATCCCGCTCCCCTTCCCCCATCCCGTTCCGCCGGAAACGCCGTATCATCCTCGATTCCGACTCCGAATGCCCGGTCGCACCTCAACCCCTCCTCGTCGGGGGTGGGAAATCCCGAAAATGCCCGACTGACCCCTCTCGTCGACGAGTCACCCGCGCTCAAAAACGCCGAGCATCCTCACCCTCCCTCACTACCGACCTCGACACCATCGCTGCCGAGGATGTATCCGTCAAAGCGGAGATCACGAGGCTGGGCGTCGGTCTCCGTGATGTCCAGGGCGATGGGAATTGCCTTTTTAGAGCTCTGGCGGATCAGCTTTGGGGAGTTCAGAAGAGACATGTGGAGGTGAGGAAGTTGGTCTGTGATTACCTCGAGACGAATAGAGCGGGGATGGAGGTGTTTGTTTTGGCTTTTATGAGGGAGGGAGAGAGCTATGAGGGGTATGTGGAGAGGATGAGGCAGCTTAGTGAGTCCCTTGTCCCGATGGAATCGTTCTGATGAGAGTAGAGACGTTTGGGAGTCATATCGAGATCCAAGCGGCTGCTCGAGTGTTCAAACGGAACATCCGAGTCGTTATGTCCACCACGTCATTCACCATCCCATGGGAGACCGAGTCCTTCGCCTCCACGCCCAACACAACTCCGAGCTCGCCCACATCACACAATAACGAGAAATCTCGGATGCGGACGAGATCCAGCACGATCAACCTCCTCTCCACGCCCGCAGCCCCACCACCCAGCTCCCCCAGCTACGCCACCGCTCTCGCAGAATACATCCCTCCGATCCGACCTGGACGGAGCATGCTCTGGCTAGCCCTCTTCAGCCAGGCAGAGCACTTCCAGAGCGTGAGGCGGAAGGGAGACGGGGATAGTGGTGCTGCGGAGGTGGAAGACCGATTGACGTTCCCGCACGAGAAGGATTTGAGCGAGGCAGCTAGGCGGGAACGCGGCGAGATGCCAAAATTCATCCCTACCGAACGGGGCATTGACCAAGTCCTCGCGTCCCTACCACCGGATCACGGGATCACGCCCAAACAAGCAGTCAGCGTCCTCCCGCACGTCAAGGGTAACCTGGGCGAAGCAGTGGAGATCCTGCTAGAGGAGATCGAGTCAGATTCAGGTAACGATCACCGCGTCGACGAGATGCTGGCGTTCAGGACAACCTCGCCGGCGGAGACTACGACGTCCAGCAGCTCGGAACAAGGGACCGGGACGAGTCAGGTCACCACCCCATCGGCTGGATCTGCGGAGGTCGAGAAGGCAAAGGGAGGACTGGGCGGGGATCTCGTGGAGATGGGGAAGCTGGAGGTGGCGAGTCAGCCGAGGGGGAGAGGTGGGGTGCGAAGGGGACGGGGTAGGGGGAGAGGGACGGGTGGGACGGTGAGGGCACGATGAGCATTGATGTCTTTGATAATCGCGTGACGATGTGGGTGGCTTGCGCCGATGGTGGATCGAGCTGACGAGTGACAGTAGTTCGCCGGTCGACTTGCTTGCCCACTCGACGCACCCCCGCTCATCGTAGTGGTGAGAAGGAGTATCCCGCCGAATCACGCCTGTGGCGGTAGTAGCCTTACGATCTTGGGCCAGCACGGTTTTGCTCCATAGTGATTGCACATGCGCATCCTTGCATTGTAGATGCTAGAATGTACACCTAGACGGCCGTGCCGATGCAGAAGAGCTCATCTAGTATCTGTATCTGTATCCGTTGAACTGGAACCGGTTGACGTCACACTCCACCTCCACATTTTGTTCCCGCTGCAACTTAATGATCCGTTCGAAATCCTTTCATCCTTAGAAAGCAGTCACCATGCCCGCCCTCGAGAAGGTCTCCTCCAACCGCGTCTCCAACGGTATTCTGACAAAGTACACCTTCCCCTCCCGATCAGTATCTCTCAAGACCACGATCAACGTCTTCGTGCCCTCGTCCGCCTCGCCCACTACCCCGGTCCCGGTGATGTTCTACCTCGCGGGCTTGACCTGTAATGAAGATACAGGCTGTCAAAAGGGCGGGTTCCTGGTGACCGCGGGCGAGGAGGAGGTGGCCGTGGTGTGTCCCGATACGAGTCCGAGGGGGGCGGGTGTCGAAGGGGAGGAGGAGGAGGGGGATTTGGGCACGGGTGGGTCGTCTTCCCATCTCAAGCTGGTCTTTAGCGTCCCCATGTGTGAAGAGCTACTTGCGTGGGGCTGCTGAAGGCCGGAGGGGTGAAAGGTGGGGGAAGGCAGCGGGGGAGGGGAAAGACGGGAGGGGGTTCGACGGGGAGGGGGCGCGTTGGGGTGCTTTGGGTGTGGAGACACGGCGAGAGCTGACGAGGCATAGGCGCCGGCTTCTACCTCAACGCGACTGCCGAGAAGTGGAAGAAGCACTACAACATGTATGATCTGATCGTCAAGGAGGTGCCGGAAGTGCTAAAGGAGGCGAATCTGAGCTTGGTGAGTGCTCAACCACTTATGTGTAATCGACAGGACCTGCTGGTAATCGAGCCTGACGAAGATCAGGACTGGTCGAGGGTATCACTAATGGGTCACTCGATGGGCGGTATGTCATCCGCTCTACCGCTATGGAAGATAGCGTCGTCTGACGCGATCAGGGCACGGGGCGCTCTTCCTCTACCTCAAGAACCCGGGGATGTACAAGTCCGCCTCCGCCTTCGCACCCATCAGGTACGCTTCTCCATCCCCCGACACAACTTCCGGTCAAGTGACAATGGGTGAACTCCTTAGCAACCCCTCGAAAGCGCCCTGGGGCATCAAAGCCTTCACGCACTACCTCTCCTCCCAGTCGTCCTCCAAGTCCGACTCCCCACCCGCCGAATGGCTCGAACACGACTCCTCGCACCTCCTTTCCGTCACCAAGGCTGCGCCAGGGTCACTTCACATCTTGGTGGATGCTGGTACCGGAGACGATTTCTACAAGAAGGGACAGATTGAGCCGAAGGTGCTTGAGCAGGCAGCGGTAACGAGCAAGAGGGAGAAGGGAGAAGTTGAAGTTAGGATGCAGGACGGTTTCGATCACTCGTACTATTTCGTCAGTGGTCTTAGGAACCGGGATTGGGTCGATGAGCTGATGAGTGCAGATCTCGACGTTTAGCCCGGAACATGTACGGTGGCATGCGAAGTTGCTAAAGGCGTAATTCTGTGGACTTGCTTCATATCCACCTGATGCATCGTTGAAATCGCTTTTGACCATGCATGTCCAAGATTCCATTACGGTTTTGATTCCCGAAATCTGCTATTACGGTGATTCCGGCGATCCGGCCTTGCCTGTCGGGCATGTGCTGACCAGAACTCTTTCTCCATGTCCTTCATTCACCCATCCACAACATGTCCGTTCCAACTGCTCGTAATCAAGGCGATCTGCTTCCCGATCACGCCTACCCACTCGGTCCCCCCGAGGCGTTCGCTTCATTCAACGCTCTCTTCGATCATCGAGTCCAGCATTACCCAGATGACCCGTTCTTGTCGGACCTCACGAGACACCTGAATTACTCGCAAGCGGACAAATGCATCAATACCCTTGCGAAGCTTCACGGAGAACGGATAGTGCCGAGGAGGAAAGGGGAGCCGGGGAAGGCGGTCGGGATGTTGTGGAGGGCGGGGATGGATTACGTGTTGCATGATATCGCGTTACAGAGGCTGTGCGCGGGCGTTCGTCACGAGTGTAAGATGGCGCTGATTGTCATTCGTAGAGGGCATATTCCCGTTGCTATCTCCCCCTCGCTTCCTCCGTCAGCCATAATTTCCATCCTCCGCTCGACGGAAGCCGTCGCGCTCATCCACGGACCCGATCAACTCAAATCCGCTCAAGCGGCCATCACAGATCTACCCGGGGTCACCCTTATTCAAGTCGATACTCACGACGTCCCGCCATCCGACAACACGACCTGGCGAACCGAGCTCTCACCCGAGGAAGAATCGCAAGAAGTAAATTCCATAATCCACACGAGCGGCTCCACTGGCGACCCCAAGATCATCCCCATGCGTAATCGACCATGGTTGGCAAACTGCTGTTCCTACCCCGGAGGTCCCGGGGCTTGTCTCGTCGTCACCCCTTTGAGCCACGCGTATGCCCGTCTCGCGCTCATCGGGACCGTTGCCTATGCCGGTCGCTTTATCGTATACCCCCCTACCATGCCGATCACCGCGCCGAACCTCATGAAAGCGATACGGGAGAGTAAACCGGAGATGATCTGGGTCGTTCCCACATTGGTCAAGATGATCGCGGAGGAACCAGGTGGGATCGATCTCCTCACGGGATTGGGTATAGTCGGTTCAGCCGGTGGACCCGTACCCACCGAGCTGGGCGATTCCCTCGTCGCAAACGGCGTTCATCTCGTCGTCACGCTAGGCGCGAGCGAGGCGGGCAACGTTTTCTCCAGTTCTAGGGATTACGATACCGACCGTCATTGGGAATACATGCGTCCGCCGACTTTCGCGATCAAGTATATGCATTTCGAGAGCGTGGAGGACGGTTTGGCCGAGTTGGTGGTGGATTCGAAATACCCCTCGCTACAGATGTGTAATCGACCCGATGGGAGTTGGGCGTCGGGAGATCTGTATGAATTGCACGAGACGATGAAGAATGCGTGGAGGTACTTTGGGAGGAGAGATGACTTGATCGTCCATTCCACCGGGCACAAGACGAACCCGATCCCAAGTAGGCTCTCTCCTCACACTCCTAATTGAAGCTCACGTCGCATCTAGTGGAGCACAAACTCCGGAGCTCGCCGCTGATCCGGGACGCGATGGTAGTCGGGACCAACCGACCCCAGCCCGCCGTCCTCTTCATCCCTGCCGATCCCACCAACTCCGACCTCACCTCCCTGATTGAGGAGATCAACGCATCCATCCCAAAACACTCTCGAATCGTCCCCGAGCTCGTCAAGTCCCTCCCACCCACTTCCGAATTCCTCGTCTCCGACAAACGGTCACTCAAGCGAACAAAATCAGTCGCGCTGTTCCAATCCGAGATCGACGACCTATACACCGCTTACGCAGGCGAGGCGGACGGCGGGGAAGAGCTCAAAGACCTCAACGCGGCGAAAGATGTCGTGTCTGCGGTGTTGAGCAGGATGTTCGATCGAATAATCGGGATGGACGAAGATCTATTCGATCTGGGGATGGACTCGCTCGCCGCGATACAGGTCCGCAATACGATCCAGCGGAGAGTCTCCTTGCCAAGCCCGTTGGTACCGAACGTGGTGTTTGAAAACCCGACGCCGGCGGCGCTGGCTCAGCATCTGTGGGCATATGCGACTGGCGAGGCAAGCGTGGCGGTGGATATGGATCAGGAGGCGCGGAGGATGGTCGAGGAGGGGAGAGCTGCTCTTTTGCCTCGTCATAAGACGTCAAACGGCCATGCAATCAATGGTCACGCGATCAACGGTCACGCGATCAACGGCGACGCCGCCAATGGCCATTCGATGAATGGCGACAAGCCCAAGACGGTCCTCCTCACCGGCGCAACCGGATCTCTCGGTTCCCACGTCCTCCAGCAGCTCGTACGCAACGGCATCAAGAAGATCACATGTCCCGTCCGGGCGAAGGATGATTCACACGCCATCGAGCGCGTCGAGGAGTCTCTTCGTCGACGCAAGCTACCCTCGATCAAGAAGCTCGAGGCGAGTGGATCCAGAATTGTGTGTCTGGCATCGGATCTGTCGGATCCCCGTCTCGGCTTGAGTCATGAGCGGTATCACGATCTCCGATCCGAAATCGGCAGCACGATCCACGCCGCTTGGCCAGTCAACTTCAACCTCCCCCTCTCGTCATTCCAGCCGCACGTCACAGCCACCGTCAACCTCCTCAACCTCACCGCCGCATCCCGATTCATCCTCCTCTCGTCCGTCTCCGTTGCTTCTCGATGGCCTGCGCCCACCCTTGTGCCCGAGGACACCCTACCGGATCCGACCGTCGCCGAGAGCATCGGGTACGCCAAGTCCAAATGGGTCGCGGAAACGCTCACCTCATCCGCTGGGGGAACGATCATCCGTGTTGGGCAGCTGTGCGGGGATAGCGTGCACGGGGTGTGGAATGAGAACGAGGCCGTACCAGCAGTGATCAAGGCTGCGCAGATCATGGGGTCTCTCCCGGCTACATTACCTGGAGGAAGCAACTGGCTGCCAGTGGATGATGCGGCGAAAGCCATCACGACACTCTCCACAGCGAAGGACGGAGGAGGGGTGTATAATCTCGTCAACCCCACGCCGACCCCATGGACAAAAGTACTCGACTGCCTCGCAGAACCAAAGAATCTTGGAGAGGGCGTAGATGTGATTCCATTCGCACAGTGGGTGGAGAACCTGCGAGAAGCGACGGACTCGACGGATGACATGGAGGGTAATCCGGCATTGAAGCTGGTGGGGTACTTCACGACGGAGAAGGAGTGGAAGGAGGTGGAGTTTGATACGGAGACGTTGAGGAGGGATTCGGGGGTTGAGTTTGGAAGGGTGGGTGGGGAGGAGGTGGGGAGGATGCTGAAGGCTTGGAGAGGGAGTGGGTTCTTGCGCTGATCGCGCGACCTCAAAAGTTGCGGGCGGGGTTGGGTCGATGAGAGGGCAGAGAGCGGGCGAGCGGGCGGACGGACGGGGCGACAACCGGGATGCTCGGGAGAAGTGAAAGAGGAGCGTCATGGTAGGAGAATCGATGGGTTACGAACAGAGACGACAGCGGATGGACGTGATCTGTGTGGTGGAGGAAGGCGGAAGGGAGGGGATCGGGAAGGCGGAACCCGGGCATTGAGGCATATTTTACGGGTACCATAGTCCTTTTAGGGCACCACAGATCAAAGGGGTAGAAAAGGTAGAAGCTAGATGTTGACGCTCATCATCTATCCGGAATCATTGATCTGGACCAGCGAGTGTATACAACACACTCCAACAATTTTTGACCCATCGGCCACCTTACGAAAAGTAACAACGTCAAGCATATTTTTGGCGGATACCAAGGGCCGTGGTACTCTTGAAGCCCGGACAAGTGCGGCCGTTCCCTTATCAGACCGACCCTGTAAGAGGGGAGGATAAGGAGGGGAATTGGGAAATCCCATCATCCTCATCACCTTCTCGTCCATCCAGCCCACATAGATCCCGTCCTCCCCTCTCACACCCCGTCACCCACCATGTCCAAATCCTCCTCCCCCGCCCCTCTCCTTTCCTCTCAATCCGACGCAGCACGCTACAACACCCTCCCGTCACCCAGCTCGACGATCGCCCATGAACCTCAAGAGAAGCACTTCAACCTCGCCGGTCTGGATCCGACGACATTCTATATCCTGGTAAGGCCCCCATCGCCTCGTGCCGTCAGGGAGGGGTACTGACGGGTTGGACAGTGTGTATCGATATGGTTCAGTGCTTTCTTGAATGCCTTTGATGGGACTGTCGGTATGTCCCTTCTCCTACCACCCCTGGCCTTATCGCATGACATTGAGGAGGGCGGAGTCGGGGCTAACGGGGATAGTCGCGACGCTGCTTGGACCGATCTCGTCGAGTTATCAAGCGACGAACCTCAGCTCTTGGCTCGGGACTTCCCTAGTGGGTTCCTTCTCGTATTCGAGTCAGACAGGGGAGGTGATGCTGATGCTGAGGTCGCTTCGCTCGTAGTATGCTATCCGTGTGCTGCTTCACCCCGATCTACGGGAGGCTGTGCGATATCATCGGGAGGCAACCGTCTATGATCCTCGCGTTGAGCATCTTCGGTGAGCTCTCTACCCGTTGTGTCGTTCGACCGCAGCTGACTGATGCAGCAATCGGGAATCTATCATGCGCTGCTGCGCCAAGCATGTGGTTTCTCATCGCAGCTCGGGCATTCACCGGGATCGGAGGAGGTGGGATCTCGACGGGTGGGTTCGTCATCGTTGCTATTTCGGATACCGGTCTGATCGACCTAGTCGGGAGCGTAGTGATGAGCGATATCGTGCCGATGTGAGCGAATCGTTTCGTCAAAGCGAAGCCTCCCTTCAGAATCGCAGGTCTCATGAGAATGCAGGACACATCGCGGCATCTTCCAGGGCTACGGGAACATCATGTTCGGTCTCGGTACAGGGTGAGCTCTCCCACCAGATGCGAACGGATCGGGACCTTGGCTGAATATCACAGTCTCGGTGCACCTCTCGGCGGGATCATCCACGACTCTCTCGGCTGGCGCTGGGCATTCTACATCCAGGTCTACCCCCTCCCACTCCGGCAACACCCCTTGCTGACGCGTCCCAGTTCCCCTTGATCACCCTCGGCCTGGTCATGGTCTCCCTTAAAGGCTCCTACACCATCCCCTCCAACTCCGACACCGTCACCCCGCGCAGCAAGCAGTCCCCCTTCCAAGCGTTCAAGCGAATCGATTTCCTAGGATGCTTCCTCCTCGCCGGATGGGTCGGTGCGGCACTGATCGCCATTTCGCTCAAGACGAACTACACCTCCGTCGACGCGTACGATTGGACCAGCCCGACATTGCTAGGACTGTACGCGACGAGCTCGGTGTTGCTCGTGGTGTTTCTGTTTGTGGAACTGAAGTGGGCGGCGGAGCCTGTTATGCTGTTTGAGCTGTTGGAACAACAGACGCCGATTTCAGTTCCGGTTAACAACTTCGTGCTTTCCATTGTGACCTTTGGGACGGTGAGTCCGCCTTCGCCCCAGACACAGTTTCGTATTACCCCTCGACCTAATTCAGTATCGCCTTTTCCCCGAGCCCGTCTACCTTCCTGCTCCTCTCCTCCGCATGCTCCCAGGTCGAGTCGAATAAAGGCGCGACCGCTCGCTGACGCTCGCGCTCGCAGCTCTACACCCTCCCCCTCTTCTTCACCGTCGTCCGTCAAATGACCGCCTCAAACGCCGGCCGTCACCTCATCCCCAACTCCGTCATCGGAATCACCGGTTCCCTCGCCTGCGGGTTTTACGTCCGGCATACGGGCAAGTACTACTGGCTGAACACGATCGCCGGTACCCTCGGCTTGGTGTCGGCCATCCTGCTCTCAAGAGATGGGACCAGAATACCTCAGAGTGAGAGATACCCCTAGTCTATTGGACCAGCTGATAGGAGTCAGGTTTAATTTGTGGACGAATATGACTTTGGGGAACTTCGCGATGGGGAGCGTTACGACGCTTACTGTCGTCGCTCTCATCGGCGATGTCGGTCGCGATCACGTAGCTGTTGCGACTTCACGTGAATCCCCACAGCCTTTGACGTATACAATGCTGATGCTTTACGTAGTTCATATGTCTCTCGGACGATCGGACAGGTCGTCGGCGTCGCGCTATCGGGCGCTTTGACCCAGGCGGTACTCCAAAAAGAGCTGGTCACGCGAATCACCGGGCCCGACGCTGACGACGTGAGTTGTCTCCCGACATCTACCCGCCCCGGGATTTATTCCACCCATTCATTCTCCGCGTTGGCATAGTACGAGCTTCACTGATCAACTCTCAGATAATTACCTCCATCCGCCGCTCCTCCGCATCGATCCGTGACCTTCCTCCCCTCCTCAAAGCCGCCGCAATAGCATCCTACCAACATGCGATCCACGCGGTTTTCCTGGTCTTCATCGTGCTGTCTGTTGTGTACCTCCTTGCTGGGTTGGGGATCAGGGAGGTGGATATGAAGGTTAAGATGGGGGCGAAAAGGGTGGAGGAAGAGGACGAGGATGGGGAGGCATAGGGATTGGTGGATCGATTTCGGGTTGTATCGGTTCCTGTAGTAACCATGGCAATACATGATTGAGCCCTAAGCAAGGGTAAATTAAGTACCTATATCATGTACGGAACCTCTCCTCCACGCCGAGTCGTTTGGGACCTGCTGCCCATGCCCCTTGCACCTCTCCCCGACGAAGCCTCCCATATTGATTTCTCGGGCTGGCTCTGTCCAACGTCCATAGAACCGGCCCTCCAACGGTCGCGCGTGCTTCGATCCTAGCTAGATCCTCATCCCAACCACCTCCTCCCAGAGCCAGCTGCCAGAAATAGGTCGTGTCGCTCTCAAGAGCTATATGGCGCACGCCGAATACCAGGTGATTTCTTGATCAGATTGATGCGATCATGCACCGGATTAGCGGTAGCGCATGCCTTCAGGCGCTTTCGGCAATCATCGGTGATGCTGGAGAGGACATTGTAGTTCGTAGGACCTTGAGCTGTTTCAATCATTCCTTATCAGCGCTGAAAACTTCATGTACGGAAAGAGGAACCGTTGTGATCCCAGTCTGCCACTTCGACGTTGACGCCTTCCTCTTGCGCTGAGTCCACTTTGCTTTTCGCTCCACCTGACAGAAATGAGTATTGGACCTGCAGAAGAATGCCATCCGCCAACTTGTCGCTATTGTACGCCGTTCTCATCCTGATTCGTCTTGGAGTGGCGCGAATTTCGCGCTCAACGTTGCATGACCCTTGATTGATGCTTCTCTGGCTGTCCCTGCGGTGAAAGAACAGGCCGATGGACCACCGGTAAGGACTGCTTGACGATGGGGTCGGAACGAAAGATTGGGGACCATGAGACCGTGTCTGATGGCGTGTCTGCGAGGGACATGTCGAAGTGGAAATCGGAAAGTAGCATCCAAGCCTGTTCCACGAGTTGAATCAACGCCACTCGAAGTGATTGTGTCGATGCCAGTCCTTGCGCTCCCAAAATCGTAGAGAGTTGCTCAGTCGTCGACCTCGCCACAAACACAGAATAGTGCGATCCAGCCGGTTTGTACCCGATACGATGATGATCCGTGTTTGCGCATTCGGCCCGTTTCGCCCGCGCAGACGCCATCTCATGTTGAATGAAGACTCGTTTCGCCAAGGCGAATAGCTTCCCTTCTGTATCTGACGACCCATGATAACCCTGATCGCGCCCGGCGATTTCTTGACTGAACTCCCAAGTCCAGATATACACCTGGCTTCAAGGACGCCCCTCCGTCCCGATACCGAACTCATGCTGGAGATGCAAGGATCTTGCTGATCGCTTCTCGCGAAACCCTGCCCTTCGCCCTGATCTCGTCCTTGATGGGAAGAGCGTCTCTTTCCGCTGAGTCAATGAAGAGTCGCTCAAATCGATCATCGCCTAAAGCATTCAGGATCTTATTTTGATTCGACGCGATACCTCGGATTTTGGACCCCTGCAGGCTGTTTGACGGATTGCGCGCATCATGCATTACTCGAGTCGCTGCCATGATGTGAAGTCGACTGATTGTTGTCGACAAGTCGTCATCCCGTACGACGGTCCGCGAAATAGCACACCTGACGTCGTGAAGTCGAGCAGTAGCAGTGCTGCTACTGCCTTGAGCAGCGCTAGACTCGTCGACTTCCGGCGGGGGTGGGTCGGACAGGATGAGAGTGACATCGCGAGACGGAGAGAGGGACGAAGATGTTGAACACGGATTCGAGAGACATGGCGGACCAAGGGAAGGTGTATTTGGCGAGAGTGCCGGTGGGGATGCGGCTGTGTGAGAAGGACCGGGTAGGCGCTCATTGTGGTGGGACGGGGCGGGACTCGACGAGAGGGTGAAGGGGTTCGAGGATGCACCCGCGTTTGGGACGCAAGGAGCGTTTGCCTGCACATCTTAGCGCAGGTCAAGCTCGAGATTCCAGGAGCTGCCGTCTCCTCCTTGTACGCCTCACTCTCCCTGACATCACGGTCATTCCATTTCCGTCTCATCAAGTGATGTTGAGGTGTCTAGTCGACTCAAAGGTCCCGGATGGTCGGATGCGGTGTGGGAATCCAAATTCGCACGTACCTTTGGGGCGAAGAAAGCCTGAGTACGTCAGTCACAGTCTAAAGCACTCCGAACACTCACCTGATTGACCGTCTTGAGCTTCTTAGGTCAGCCACCCTGAAACGACGTGAAGCTTCACGATGCGCACGGTGTGCCACACGGGTGCCAGCCGTGTGCCACTCGATGATCACACACCTGGCTGGGGTCAACGGCACCGAAAACTCGACGGGCAGGCATGGTGGACGAGACCGACGCATATCAGTCAGTCCTTCTGTCTATCGGACACTGGCAGGTCATCCTGCAGCCCGACTCGACTGTATATACCATGAACGAGCAAGCGCTGCAAATCAGGACGACCGCATAGAATCCATCACCATCGCTTCAGGGGGTAGGAGATGAAGTCCGACCCGACGGGCAATTCAGATACCTGTCTCGCTCTCAGGACATCCCACCAGCGTAGACCCAAGGAAGTCACGAGGTAAATATCGTCGGAGGTCGATAGCAACGAAGAAACAATGCGGGTCGTTTCCGTCACATCCCCTCGTTTTCACTAACAGGATCATAGGTCTCACGAAGGTTCCATGATTCTGTATGACTCGTATCATTTCCCACTATCCTGCTGTACTGAACGGCCATCTAATCCTTCACAATCTGTGCCTGTTGCTTGTTGGTGTCGCATGTCCACTATCACTCTGCCTTGCCTCTCATATTCACTCTTGCACGGTGCCTGCTGTCCTTGTCGAGTGCATATGTATGGCTTCGATCATGCTGTGCTCTGTATCTATACGCTGGAGCGAGGTCCCATGGTAGGCATGAGAAAATCTCGACGGAAGAACTGGAAGAGCATGCATAGAAAATCGAGACCACGCTTGTGTCGATCCATGGATTTTGCTCCCGTTACGCAACTTTGAACGAGGAATCTGCTCCCGTGCCGCGGCTACAGCTCTGAACCACGCCAACAGTCCACAGATGCGTTGAATATAGAATTGGTGGTAAGCCCTCAACCAATGTCAGTGTTTGTTGCGCAGCGGTTGACCAGTCCTCTGGCCTCATGCCATCAGTCATAAGACTGCCTGGTTTCCAACAGCAAGACTAGCTCGATCCCAGCATTCTCAACCATGTTGCTGATCAAATCCGCACCAAAACCTTCGTGACACTTTTCCACTTCATTTGACGCGCCAGATTTTATGGCCAATGTTTCTTTTATGCATGTTTCGATCGACAAGATCGGCCGACGACACGTCTGTTGAATCGAATTATTCAAGGATCGATGCACCAGGCTCCGTTGAACTCATTAAGTTGCAAAGTCAGACGACTGCATCATTCGACTCGTTCCACGATGATGTGCACTCCTTTCAAGCAATCACTGCGATTATATTTTAAATTGCAACAAGTAAGAGCTTGAGCTGCGAGCTGCGATACATCTCCTACCTCACTGTCCATCTCTCGATCGGATGTTGACCTTACTATGCGACAATTGCATACCCGACTTCCTTCGTCAGCGCGAGCAGTGTATGTTGGACTTACTTCCAAAGTTCTGCAGATCGGGGATGGGTCCACCTCCCTCAAAATTGGTCGCACTCAAAATGACAGTGCCGTTGATGTTCTTGGGGAGCTTGGTCGTGCCCTTGCCGGTGCCGGTCTGGGTGAGCGGGCTGGCGATCGAATACATATCGCCAAGGAACTGGATGTGCACGTCGTCCCCGAAGAAGATCTTGTTGGCATCCCAAGAGATGTCGACAACATCACCGGGAGAGTGCGGGGTGTCTCCATTCTGGAACGCCGCGACGATCGGGGGGATCAAGTGGAACGCGATTGGCGCGTTCGAGCTCGGGCAGTCCAAGAAGGGGTAAGCGAGCGAGTAGGCTTGCGAAGCGGTGAGGGGTGTGTCGAGGTTCACGGCGTTGAAATAGTCGAGTCCGGCGTATTGGCGAAGGAGCGAGTTCTGGGAACCCAATCAGCGGCTAGGCTCTGTAGTAAGAGGTGAAAGTGACTCACCTGACGCGCTTCATTCCCGATGATCTCACCGCCGGTCATTCGAGCAGACGAGCTGGTCAGGTCTACCCACCCCACCTTTAGTTGAATGTCGAATTGAGATGGTGGGACTGTCGACTCACTGCCGAGGGCACCAACAAAAGCGCCTTCGCCAACGGTGGTGATGACTTGTCCGACACTGATGAGCTCGGTCACGTTGGTGATCGGGAAGGTGTAGGTGCAGTTGGTAAAGCCGCCGCCTGCCGCCTCGCTACACCGTGTCAGCCGGGGTTTCAGTCAAGGTGAGGAAGGACCCGCTTGAGGACGGTGAAATGAACGATCTCCTGATCACGGAAAAGCTTGAGGTACTCCCCAAATCCGGTGAATCCAGCGGCGTCAAACTCCGCGTCGGTAAAGTTCTGGAGACCTTGGTTCCACAGGTTCAACTCTTTCAACAGTCTCGTCAGCTCAATTCTCGAACGGTGGGAGGTTGTACAAACCGAGCGACTCGAGATTCCGCGCGAGGTTGATGATCTGGAAGTCCATGTCGTTGAGCGCCGCGCGCTTCCATTTTGACGAAGTCAAGATCGGGCTGGCGAGAGCCGAGCCTGCGAGGAGGAGGGTGGCGAGGGTGGTCAACATGATGTTGATGATTTTTGGTTTGTTTGGGTAAAGAATGGATAGTCGAGGTTTGGGTCATAGCGGATCGGAATCCTTTCGATCTCGATGCTTGCCGACATGCCGGAAATAGAAAGAACAACGCAGGTCAGCGGGGCCAAGGCCGCATGTCGTCATCGGCATGTGATCGGGTCGAGATCTTGCGGAAAGGCGGGCCGTTCTGCCGGATTCGGTACCACAAGGAACCACAAATAAGGGGTTCCCCGATCTCTCGCTTTGATCGATGCCGTCCTCCCTGATTCAGCATTCACGCCCACCTTGGTCCTAGTCTAGCTTGGCGTCTATGCCCTGTATGTTTTATACAGAAATGCAATTCGATAGGGAGGGGAACCGCCTGTTTACGTCCTCGCTTTGCTTTGACGCTTTCGTCTTCAGCCAAGAACGGCACTTTAGCGTTATGTCCACCACGTGGCCCGCGCTCGGTTCCGCGGAATCCTCTCTCGGGGATCATTGCTTTTGTCCTATACTTGATATGATGCACCTCCGCCTAGCTTAGCTCTACATATTCACGCGTAAACGATCATGACAATCCCAGTACCTATACTCATTTTCGCCAGAGAGGCTTGGATCCGTAGCGGTCTAGCTCTTTGATAGTTTCGGCCAATGATTCGGAATCTGGGTTGCTTGAGTGAGAGGACGACGTAGCGTGGCGGTCCGTACAGATTGAAACTGTGATGACCCAGTTGACAGTGGGGAAGAAAAGGCGATGGTGGCAAAGGGTGGATATCGAGCTTCCGAGCCGGCTTGGCGAGCTTCTTACCGTTCTCATCCTGACCATTGTATCCGTGAGCATATGAGGCGTAGTGACCGACCATCCATCAAGTGCGTATACGCCAAGGAAGCAATAGGATCGATTACGGGAGGTTTCGTGGGAGAGAGCATCGAGGTGCACGTGACAGCTCGGCATCCCAGGTATCAGCCACGTCGAAACGGCAGATGAACGATTTGGATCCCACCGCTGTGCACGATGAGAACGATGACGAGCCACCCACTTTCCGTCGAGTCACCGATTCTTCTGGTCTGATTCCGCTCGTTCGCTCCCTGGTCCAAGCTGATGAATAAATGATACCAGGCGAGGAGAAGGCGGGCTATCCTAACTATCCTCGACGACGGCGCTCGGGAACTACTGCCAGTCTCCCCCTGCCATATGCCTCACCTGAATCTCCGCTCGTCGCTGACCCCCTTGCGTCCGCTAGATAGCCTCAACGTGAAATTGAGCGAGGAGGACGATGGAGTATCAATGGTGCCCAACGAGGCGATGATACCCACTTGAGTGTTCGCCATCAGATTGACCGGGAGTGCACGGCCGACAGGATCCTCCCATATGAGTCAATGAATTAAGATATACAAGTCATTTCCTCGGCAGGACATAAGATATACAAGGCATTTCCTCGGCAGGACATTCAGGTAGTCAGATGCCACCGATGATACATACCCATCTCCGTGCGACTGCTGCCGGAGCTTCGATGATGCGCCGAATTGCTCGTCCTCATCGTCCCCGAGCTCGCGTCTATACCCGGTGCTCACCCGGCAATTAGCTCTTCGCATGATCTGGCACAGCTTTGACTGTTCTGCTTCATGTTCACTCTCGCCAGCCATCTTGGTGTCGCCATTCTCATCCATGTCTTTCGCGGCCTCCTGAACCGTTTCACGCACGTGCTCCTCATCAGTGTCTGTCCCTGCGCCTAAGGATATCATCGCATGATGAAATCAGATCTTCATGCGAACACATTCGTTAGAACGATTATGGTATCTGATCGACAAACGTCAGGGGACCGGCAACGCACAATCAGTCACCAGCCTCAGAGGAATCTCAGGTCAGTGATACCCGTGTCGGAGTAATTTCAGTCGAAGTATTATGTAAAGGGCGGTCCTAGATAATTCCGGAAAACAGTAGACAGAGCCTCGACGACTGTAACTCATCAGCGATACCCTAAGAGTCCACTAACCGAGCAGCAAGACTCCTCCGCCCGGTGCCAGCCGCAACACTTTTGGCGCGTAACCTGTCCTCGTCAGTCATGTCAGTCATAATGACTTACCTTTGTATATCCCTCTCAACCCCTCTGCCCGGACTATATTCACTAGCGCGGGGTACGACCTGCCTCATGTCAACTCTGTCCTAGGCACAAGAATGGAGCGTACCATTCGCCTGTCCCCTTGAGCTGGACTCGTGATTTCACCACATCGACTGCGCTGATCAACTTTGTCTTCTTCTCAGTTTGCACAAAAAACAAGGTGTATTCAGGGTCGTCCCCACGAACCCGCCTACAGTCCCAGCCAAGAGATTATTGCCCAGCTCCCCTTGTTTCGTCTGTCCCGCTTTACCCATGACCCGCTGCAAAGGGTGAAAAAGCGTACCGTAGCTTTCGGTAGAAGCCCCTTGACGCCGTATATCGCGCCGAAGTACCCGCCATTCCACCACCAATGTCTCCAGAACGTGCTCTCCATCCCCTGATACAGCCTTCCCGACCACATTAACACTTCGTCCACCTTATCCGCGGGGAAACCCACCCAAGAGGACCAGACGTTCTGAACGAGTGCCGAACCACGTCCAGAGGACCCTTGAACGTCGAACTCTTATCTTGTAATCGGATCTTGACCAGCTCGAATGGCGTGACGACGACGGACTCGGTCGCTCCGGCGAAACACCCGGTGAGGATCGCGAGGGATTGGGTGTTCTTCTTTTGGCCGTTGGAGGTGAAGAGGGCGCCCCACCAGCCTGTGAAAGCGTCAGCACTTGTCCTTTCGGATCGCCGATGCAAGAACGCGAGAGGAAGGTTTCACTAACCGTTCGCAGCAACTGTAGCCATTGTCAGCCTTCGGCCCGCTGCACCAAGCCATTCAAGTACATTTGATCGCCCGCTTCGGAACCTCCAACATCAAAGGCGGGACGATCCCTCTATACAGTCGTGCAGCACTGGAATAGACCAGCAATCAGCTGTCACACCTGAATTGTGTCCCATGTGTAACTGTTATGATGAAACGCTAGAACACTTACCCCTCGTTCACGACTATACTCCGGAACAGCTGCGCCATGCCCAAACCGCGGTCACTCGTCTCCAATTGTTGCCGCGTCTTGACGACGTCCAACGGGTAGAGGAACTATATGAGCGTTCGGGGCCACGAGTCACGACCGGGCGGTGCAGGGTAGGGAGTTGGCGGAGTAGGAGGAGTAGGCGAATGGTTCAGGATCAGGAGGACTTTGATCAGCGGAAGTTTCGATCTTGGTGTGTACGGCGGCGCGTACGAGCAGCTCGGTACATCCTGACGTTCCAGTCAGCTGAGATGGATCACGGAATGAGGATACGCACCTGCTACAGCTCCGGCGGTGAATGTGTAGAAGAAAGGGAGAGCTAAGTCCACCCTCGATCAGCAGTGGTCGACCGAGTAAGAAGATCTGTCTGACGGATGAGCTTCTTCGGCGGGATATTCACCGCCGTCGACATGACTCCCGCTCAGCCTGAATCCAATGCATGTATTGCTGTAAGTTATGGGAATGCATAGACATAAGATCAATGAGCGGAATGAAAACTTCAACTACCCGCATCCAAGACCTTAACCGAGCCCTCCAACATGTATACATGCCGGGTCACCGTGGAAGGCCCATATCATGCAATGAGGATGATACGAGTAGCTACCCGAAAGTCACCACAGCCTCGTTGCTCTGAACGACCCGTTTTACATTTCTGGCACACGTGCAAGGGTGGGTTAGTTATTGCAGTGTTGGAAGAAACACCAGCACTTGACGAATGAATATGAAGGCTATACCGGCAAGAGCACCAATCACTGGAGTCAATGATCAGCTGGCATCGTCAGAGTACAAGAGGTGAGGTATGGCCCCAATCGTGCTTTCCTGAGCTATAATTGGGACTGGATGGGATCGGCGAGGCGAAGGGTACCGTCTCGCTTTAGGGCTAGCACAACGATCGTTTTTGATCGTATTGATGGGACTGTCAAGAATACACTACTTCATGGTGGTTTGAACGTGACCTCATGTGTAGCGTATTCACAGCAGTCCCCTAGGGATTTGCAAAGGAAGACAGAAAGGAGTGTGTCCGAAGGTTGCGACACTGAACTAGCTCCTTTTTTAGAGGATCTGCCATAGTAGGCTCGTCGTTCGGACAGGACCAGCTAAATTTTCCGACACCCTTTAGATTGGCTTCCCTGCTCCTGGTGCGCATTTTGGCTCTACCAGCGGCTCACGACGATACTAGCATTATATCAAGGCTATCCCCACCTACATATCCCTCTCAATCCGATCGATCCAAGCTGGCCTTACACCGCCTTCCGCTCACATCCGCTTCACAGCATTCGCTGCCATCTGCCCATTGCCCATCGGCGCCTGCCCCATCCCAGTACCTCCCGCCAGCGCATTGGGATAGTGCGGCGCCCCCATCGAAAGTTCGGGTTGACCGAGTCCGTTGTCGGGTCCCATCGGCATTCGGGTCTTGGCCATGCCGGCTCCGGATTGTCCCATAGTGGCGTCGTGTTGGGCCATACCAGCGCCAGTCTGGCCGACACCGGTGCCGTGATGGGCCATCCCTGCGCCGGTCCCGACATCTCCAGCTCCAGCAGCGCCGTTCGTCCCGGCCCCGGCGCCTACGCCAGTTTCATGAGGCGCATGTAACTCATTCAACTTCTGCTCGCGGGTACCCTCATTCGCTTGGTGCTGGTGACCTATCAGTGCATAATGCGGAAGAGAGATGGACGAGATGCGAACCTTGTGCTGTATGTTGTTCAGGGCCGCCCGTTTTCGCTCTAGCTCCTGCGCGATCCGTTGATGCTCGGACGTCTTGGTGTTGATATCCTTCGCCGCGGCATTTTGATTCGAGATGGCCGAGTCGTGCTCTGGCGCATCGTCAGCTGATGTCCCGCAGTCCCGATGCAATCTAAGAGAGTAACGACAAAGGAGAGGTATGCAAAGACTGTCAGAAAAGCGAAACGCGGAGTAGGATCGAAGTGCAGCTTAACAGTATGTAGGATAGGGCCCGGAAGATGGGAAACACCGCGAAGGGAGAAGTGGGAAGGCACTCACTAGCTGTGACCTTGTGCAGCTCAGCCGAAAGCTTCTGCTCCTCCTTCGCCATCTTGTCGTGGGACTGTGATATGATCAGCTTCACGCAATCTACAATCAACCCGAGCCTGGCGTCGACTCACCGAGTGCGCATGGTGCTCTGCCTTAGCAGCGTGGGCCTCCTGCTTCTCCGCATTCGAGAGGTCCTTGATCGCTTGTTTCAGCTGCTTCTCCTCGGTCTTGGCCTCTACATGATTGAAACATCAGCATGAGCCAAGCAAAAGTCGCTGTGAGGTAGGAGGCGATCCGGAAATCTCGGAACCCGTATGGTGATCAAGACTCACCCTGCGCCAAGACCTTCTCGGTCTGCTTTGTAGGGTCGGATGAGCCAAAGAGTCCCATTGTGAGATGAATGTGTCTAGAAAGATAGGATATGTGGTAGCCGTAGTGGGTGTAGTAGGGGATGAATACGAAGGATGGATGAGATGAAAGGATAGAATCGATACGAATTGGGTGGCAAAGCTATTTCCGAAATTGTTGAGAGATGATCAAACACGTCACAATAAAAGGTACGGCGATGGACTTGTTATGAGCACATAGTACTTGTGCCTCTCATAGGATATCTGGGTCTCAAATGTTGCAGAACATTCACTCGCAGCACTCGTACTTGGATACCGAGCAGTCCACACCGATTGATAACCCAGATTTTGACATGCTTTCGAACAGCCCTCGTAGCTCAGTGGTTCAGAGAGTCTCCGAAGCCTATCACGGATGTCGAAAGGGTCTCGGTTGTATCCCGCGGAGGGGAGGCGGTGTCCCCTCCGGAGGGTTGTGTATAACGGACGAAGACGGGGATTCGACTTCCCTCGGGCGCGCTCACGTTGCTGATTATCTGGCTTATACAGATGTGAGGAGTGCTATGCTGAACCCGATCGATGGCTTCAGACGGAGAGCAGAGCGACGCATGACATGATCTACCCGCAAGCTCCTCACCTGTGACAAGCGATACAATCCGCGATGGTACATCATACCTCACCGAGCGGATGAAATGCTTGCTTTATCCTTTCCAAGACGAGAGGTCTCACAGCCCCATAGCTTAGTTGTTGCAAGCGTCGCCAAAGGACCACCAAGGAAAACCCCGGCGGGTGGAAAAGCTGGGAGAGCCGCTGGCCCGTGAAACAGGCGGTGACAGTAAGTATATCAATATAGTTGATGGTGAAACGGCCAGTCATTTAAGTATATCAATATTGTTGATGGTGAAACGGCAGGGGACCTAGTGGGGAACACGGGGTTTCAAACACCTCTGGGCTCAAAATTGTTTTGACCCATCGACGCAGTATTGCACTGACAGCTTCAATTGGTCTGAATCTGCATCGAACGAGAGAATACGGTAGCTGGCCGTGAAGACGGACAAAGGGATCGCCACATGAAACGATCCGCATACTTCTGTTCCCTGTCGCCCCAGTCATCTTCCTGGGGCATATACCTCATATCACCGTCTTATCAAATATTTATAGCCTATCAAGAACGGATTACGATCGAGATAGGGCTGAGCTCAGCAACGACCTGATCGCAAGGGGATTTGTGATACTCGCATACGCGGGATTACCGGAGGCTGAGTGCTGATGGTAAGTCATGACACGTCCTACTGTCTTCGTTATAGGTCTTCCAGTCCTTTACGTCCCTGGAATGCAGGCGGGTTGAGAAGCTTGAATTCACCAGCGCACGGCATCTAAGCTGACCACCCACGTACGGTTTCCCAATCGCCACCCGAGCCGAAAAACCCGCTATCTCCGTGCAATGCGCGTTGCCAGTCTTGCAATCGAGTACTTGAGGTCGCAAACACCTATAATACATCCAAAGCGGGACCATAGGTTAGCGGTTAAAGCATCTCCATAGAATCGCCCGTATCGAGGCCTGCGGGCATGCAGCCTCGCCCGCCTCGCACGTCTCAATGCGAGGCGGGCGAGGCAGCTACTAATCAGGCCTCGTTGAGTGATGGGAAAGACGGACTTCGACTCCTATTGAAAGCGGCCTGATGGGGGGTAAGGGGAAAGCATCGTCATGCCGAGGGGTGTAGAGTTGCGAGCAAGGTATTACTTCCTAGCGATACCTCAGGCACGCGAATTCTATGGTTGACCTTTCGTGCATCATAGGCAAAAGCAGGGCAGACACATGATGGTAGTATCAAGGAAGAAAGATGAAGGAAAGATGAAAGCGCCCGGACCCACTCCCCCTTTCCGACGGAAATCCCACGTGGCGTCCTCAACCCTCTATCTGAAGCATCTATAGACGTCCCTTTCGGCGGCCATGATTAGGTAGACCAAGAGGCACAGGATGACATCCTCTCGGGACCGCTATCCAGATAGCCGAGCACGTCATCGGATCCGGTACGTTGACCTAAAGGATCCCATAAGATAGACGCACCCCATTCCCTTCACCCCTTTCCCTTCCCCGTCTCCGAAAACACCCTTCTCCCTCGACCCCATTCCCTCTCAACACATAATACCATCTAATAAGCGTACACGATCCCCAGGATGTGCCCATAGCTCAGTGGTAGAGCGCCTCGTGACCAACCCTACTTCGCCCGTTGTCGTCCGCCACTGGGTGGTGCCTCGGGTCGAAGAGGGGGTCAAATGGGGAGGTCGCGGATTCGAATTCTCCTGGGCGCGGTTCTTTTGTGTTGCTTTTTGAATGGCTGTTTGGAGATTGACGGTTTTGGAGGTCGTGGATCGCGGAGAGGAGAGGAAAGGTGGTGGAAAGACCGACGGAATGTGGAGCTTTCTGGTGCGGATCGTTGGTGAAGATGCTGATTCGTCGTGCTACTTACATGTGGTGAGGACCGGATGGGGGCCCGTCATCATTGCCATCTGGAAGGAACGGTCAACCGCGCGGAAGCGATCAACGAGGAAGAGATCGGCGCGTCGCAACCACACGAGGCATCTCAGTCCTCGCTTTCCCCCGAACAGCGTGTTCGCTGATCTCCTCTCTTTCCTCTCGTTGTCAGGGGTCAGGAGAGAGGGGCGTGTAGCGAAGTGGTCAACGCGCCGGTCTTACACCCACTCTCGATATCCGTCTGCCTCGTATAGGGGATCGACGGGGAGCACTCCCCGTCGCACCGGGGACCTGGGATCAACCCCCAGCGCGCTCAGACTTTTTTGCGGAATGACGAGCTAGGATGATGAAGATTCGACGGGGACTGGCTCTGAGATATTTGAAGGAGAAGGAGGTGTTGTAAGCCGAAGGATTCATTCGTGGTTGAAAGAGGGGATGTTGGTGGAATGATGGCCGATTCAGCTGATGAGCGTGAGCATACCAGCCATGATTCAGAATGTGTGAACCCCTGTCCTCAGCAAATGGATGGGCATGAATGGGATGCCATGTGGAACGAGTCTGCATGACAGCTGCAACCCTAGTCCCCCTCGCCAGGCTCGACCAACTCCCCGCAGACGATGTATTTCCGATCAAAGTGCTCGTGCCAGCCTTTCATGTTGTCTCTGCGACGCGAGTCAGCACTCCCATCATTCTTCCGCATCAAGGCAGCGATGGACAATGGGATGGGATGTAAGAGGATGACCAAAGGACGTACACTTCGGCTGGCGTAAGGTCGGTCAGCGAATCCAGAGGTTTGTCGATCGCCGTGAGCATATCTACAGACCATCACCATCATCAGCCACGGAAGCCAGCTCATTGGACCGGAAAAGGAAGGAGGCCAGACTCACCCTCGTCAAAAGACTGTTTCGCCATCCCCCTCGAAGCGTCTCTCCCTGCAAAATTCCCATACATCCCATCTATCCCGGCTGATCAGCCCATCACCCACCATTGACCTACTCGTCCACTCACTAGGCCCATAAAATCCCCTTCCCGAGGTGACATCAAACACCGTCCTCTCCCCCGCCTTCTCAATCTTCAAATCCCGACCCACTCTCAAGATCGCAAGGCATATCCGTCCGCCGCCTTTCCCATCGTACACACTAAGCTCCTTCGCTGTATATTTCTTGTATAGCAGGACAGGAGAATGAGTGGCAGGGAGCCAGTTGTAGACCTCGGGATCGTATTTTCGGGCTAGCGGTTTGGAGGTTGGGAGGGGCGGGAAGAGCAGCAGGTATAAGAGGTAGGTTAAAGGGAGGAGGAGGATGGCGTTGAGGGGATTGAGGAAGGGGGAGTAGATCGAGGTCGGAGAGGTCATTGCGTCATTCGATGGGGTAAAGGAGGGACTGGTGAGAAGGCGCGTAGGGAGACGGGGAGGGAGTCCTATCGTCCGATTCGGGTAAAAACGAAAGGAGGTTTCGTCGTCTTGAATTTCTCATTCCTTCTTCTTTCTAGCATTTCACACTTCGATTTTGCATACTCTCGAGGTATGTACAGCGTCGATTGAAAGACCAGCAAAACCCATCGCCGAGCTCCTGGAGTAAAGATCGAGCAGCGAGATGCTGTCGAATACCGCTGCTGGGCCTTCCACGGCGGTTGCGAGACGGAGGAGTCAGCATGCGTTGACGCATCGACGAGCAGGATTGGTGACTTGGAGAGGTATGTCCAGCTTCCCAAAATCGGGACAGCGTAGAATGCATAGCTGAATGTGTTCCTCTTACTCCAGCCATACATGTCCCACACCACTTCCACGCCGCCCTCCCCTCCCGATCGTCCCCCATCCCCCTCCTCGCCCTCTCCCATCACCATCTCCGGCCTTCCCAATCCCGATACATCGCCACCGAGCCCGTTCGACCTACCGTCCCGGCCCCGCCTCCGCCCTCACAACTCTCCCCCCAACAAACCGACACCACCTCCCTCACCCTCGTCCCTCCACCCGGCTCCCCCCCACCACTCCCACCAGCACCCCTCAGCGCTTCCCCCCCAAAGATCACCGACCTCGCAGAAGAGAGAGTCGTAGAGCACAAGAAGGAAGCCAAGAAGCCCACGGGGACGTTATCGGCGAGGGCATGGGCGGTGGTGAAGAAGGAGGCGGCGCATTATTGGGCCGGGACGAGGTTGTTGGGTCAGGAGGTGAAGATTACGGGAAAGATCCAATGGAAGGTACTTAATGGAGGGACGTTGACGAGGAGGGAACGAAGACAGGTGAGTCTGGGGGCGGGCGGGGAGAGAAAGAGGGGAGGGGGGGGGGGGGGCAGAAGGGGTTCGGGGGAGAGAAAGGGGGGACGGTACAGGATGGCGCTGACGAGCGACAGCTTCGGAGGACGACGGGCGATCTGTTGAGACTTATACCGTTCTCGGTCTTCGTGATTGTGCCGTTCATGGAGTTCTTGCTGCCGGTCGCGCTCAAGCTGTTCCCGAACATGCTGCCGAGCACTTTCGAGGGGCAGTTCGCAGCGGTGAGTTCCCCTCTTCCCTTTTGGCAGCGAAGGGTTCAAGCTGACCTGGGGACAGGACGAGAAGCAGAGGAAGCTTTTGAGGGTGCGGATTGAGATGGCGAAATTCCTGCAGGAGACAGTCAAGGAGAGTGGACTGAAGGCGGATAGCGTGGTGCGAAGTGATGAGTTCAAGGAGTTCTTCCGCAAGGTGGGTCTCCCTATCCCTTATCGCTCATCGGTCGATGCTGATGGGCACAGGTCCGGTCGACTGGGGAGACGCCCTCGCAGACCGACGTCGTTCGGTTGGCCAAGCTCTTCCACGACGACATCACCCTCGACAACCTTTCCCGCCCACAGCTCGTCTCGATGAGTCGTTATATGAACATCAATGCGTGGGGAACCGACAACTTCCTCAAGCATCAGATCCGGAGCAAGCTTGAGAAGGTCCGGGTGGACGATATGGTGGGTCGCTTTTCTCCTCCATTCCTTCTCTATTGTGTCTGAATGACTTTTTCGGATAGATGATTTACGCGGAAGGGGTCGATTCGCTGAGCACGAAGGAACTCCAGTCCGCATGCCAATCCCGAGGCATTCGCTTCCAGGGGAACTCGCCTGCGCGCTTGCGGGAGGAGCTAGAACAGTGGATCGAGTTGCATTACCGCAACGGCATCTCGGGAGTTCTACTTGTGCTCAGCCGAGCGTTCAACTTCGAGCAGAAGGGGGAGAACATCATGGATTGCTTGGTCACTACGCTCTCCAGTCTACCGGAGAACCTCGTGAGTCTCCCATCGTCATGCTTCGTGAGGATAATCGCTGATGGAGAACAGCTCAACGAGGCGGAGCTGAACGTGTCGGACGAGGCGACGTACAAGCAGAAGCTTGAGGTCCTGCAAGAGCAGCAGGAGCTCATTGACGACGAGGCGGACCAAGAAAAGGCGAGTGAATATCTGGGCTGTTATACATATCATTGACTTCGGTGCAGGAGGAGCTAGAAGCGCGGAATCTGAAGAAGGAAGCGGTGGAAGCGGCTAAGCGGGAGCAGGGAGAGGCGAAGGCAGAAGCTTCTGGCAGACCAGAGGAGAACGTCGCCGAAGAGGAGGATCACGCGAGGATGACCAAGGAGCAGCTGAGCGAGCTGGCGGAAGCATTGTCGATCTTGACGGCCAAGTCGTCGATCGTCAAGGAGAGGGACGAGTTGAAGTCGCTCTTGGAGGACAACCTGCTCTCGGAAGCTGTACGTCGCGCCTCTTCGCGGAACCGGATGAGAGGTTGTGAGCTGGGCTGACGTGCTTGCAGGAATCAAAGGAACGCCCCGAGGACGCCGACTCCGCCTCGATCGCGGTATCCAAGCGCGTCCGATCCATGATCAAGAAGATCGACACCCAACTCGAGAAGTACGACGAGAAGGTCGGCTCTAGCCTCAATGTCATCCAGACCAACGCGAAAGGCCAGATCTCGCTGGCGGATCTGAAGCGCGCGATGGTGGTCATCAAGCATGCGCCGAAGGAGGAGGATATCGAAGGAATCGGGAAGAAGTTGGATGTGGATTCGGATGGTTTCGTCGTATGTACACCACCTAAGTTTCAAATCTAGCTTAATGCTGATATGTGGGTGGGGTATAGGAGCTGGACCATGTGGTTGAGTTGACGGCGGATCATGGGCTGGGGATATTGATGGAGCATGAGGAGGCGAAGAAGTTGTTGGACAAGGGGAAGGATATCAGGCATAGTAAGGATGTCAAGGAGCTCAAGTGGGTCATCTTATCCGATGATAGGAAGGAGCGCTGATGGGAACAGACCGAAGAGGGAGGATATCATATCGGAGTGAAGTAGCTCTTCATTCCACTCATGCACCCTTCGCATTCTCCTCTTTCGCTACCATCCCCTCTATTTCGACTCATTAATATCCTCCAGCGTTTCGCTTCGACACTTGAACCATGAGGATGTCTGACGCGTATAGCTCGATCCGCTATTAGGTTGTCTGACACCTATAGCTTGATCCTTTATGAAGGCAGCGTATGAGTGGGTCAAAGGACATCGCAAGGGGTGTGTCAGAGTAGTGAAGCACTGATCAAACCGCCGCTCGGCTGGTTGTCAGTCCCATCTGCTCTTCGCAGATGTCAATCCCGCTGGACGGCCATCATGCGTCCTCCGACACTCACCTGGCTGGGGCCGAATTTGCTCCGCCTGATCGCAGTAGTATTCATGGTATGGGCGCTGGTCGCTCAATTCGTAGCTCTCGCCAAGTATGTCCACTATCCCCCGATGAACGGCATAGTGTTGACGAAGCACAGTGATATGGAGCAGTACTCGTCCCCCTCGACCTCGAACTTAGGCGATGGCGATACTACTTTCAGGTCGATTGAAGCGTTGTCAAGCACAAGCGCCAGCACAACCACCTCCAGTAACGATGCCAGCGCAACATCTGCCCCTGCATCATCGGCATCTTCGAGCCAAACAACAGATACCGCGGCCTCCTCGTACAGTAACACAGGTTGGTGGACAGGTGGATCGACCAGCCCGACCGACCGTACGCAAGCTATCACAGCGGTACCGACGCCCGCCACAACCGACACCACTAAGACCGTTACTGACGAGCCCTCGGCAATTCCTATCGACACTGCTGCATACACCCCTGCCGTTCCGGAAGTTACGGATATCGGGCGGGTCTTACCTCCCCGAGCGATCCGCCGTCATCCACCAGACGCTGCTCTCGGTTTATCAAAGCGAAATAGAGAGGTGATGGGACGAGATGGCACTGGGAGAGCGGGGAGTGGACATTGGGGAAGCTCATCGGTGCCGGAGCAGGCGGGCGGGGTGGTGTACGTCCTATCCGTCTCCCCGCTGGAAGCCTTTCATACTAACCTTGTGCAGCTTTGTCCTGCTCTCCCGACTGCTCCTTGGTATGTACAACTTATCCGGTAAACGGAGGAGCTAATCTCCATCAGCTGCGGTGCTGGCGGTCCTGATCCTGCCACAAATCGGCTGGCCCGAGATGTTCCTCTACACCCACCTTCCCTGGCTCGGACCGCAAAGTACGCCTCTTTGGCTAGGACTAGCTCAGGTCGTGTACGTTCTTCCCTTACACCCAGTTCGGGCAAGGCTGACGAATGTGCAGAGTGGCTGTTGAGAACCTCCGAGTCTAGTACGTCCACTTCCCCATCGTTGCTGACAGATCAGCGCGAAATCAACAAACCTCCTTCCCGCTTGGGGAGTCCTGGCTATCGGAGCGATCAACATCATCATCGTACGCCGCGTCTTCCTCATCCCAGTCTCGCTGATTTCCGCCCAGGCAGTGGTCCTCCTGTTTCTCGGACGAAGGATGCCCAAAACCCCAGCTCCACCACTCTATTTCCACCTATCCCAACGCCTCCTTTACTGGCAGTCACTCCCACCATGCTATGCCCAGCTGTTTCACCCGCCTCCGAATGAAGCTCAACTCGACCCTGAATCGCTGCCACCGAGCAACGCAGCCGAGATCGGTCTGGTGGAGGAGGACGAGAAGCTATACGAGGAGGTGGACTATGCCGCAGAACCGGTCTCGAACAGGGTGGAAAGAGAGGGAAATGAGGGGAGAGGCGCAGAGCGCGACGTGAGACGAGGTGGATACCCCACGTTCTCGGGGGGTGGGATGACGGATCCAAAGAAGCAGGTCCCGATGGGTATTGTGGAAAGAGGAAGTGATGGGCGGGTAGTGAGGTTCGTTGGGGACGAGGGGGGTGGAGTCGGGCGGCCGCAGCCGCAGAAGCTTGCTCGAGCGGGATCGATGCCGGTGGAATTGGATAGGACGAGGAGAGATATCGGGGATTCGGAAAATGTCCGGAGATCGCATGCTGAAACTGGGGTCTCTCTCACGGTTTCGAAAAGGAGGAAGGAGGTACCGCCGGCAGATCAATCGCTTTGCCCGGCACTCGCCCCACAGCCAGTACGACCTGCTCGGCAGCTGTCGAGGCTAAGGCAGCCTGCACCGGGTCCAGGCTCCGGTCCAGCTCGGTCAAGGTCGAAGGCGAAGCGCGAAACCCTCGCACCTATCAACGAAGAATCACCAGCCATCAGTTCGGCTTATGAAGTGGGACTTCCTGGCATCACCCTTGCATCCGACCTTGGGAAGCAGTTCCCACTCCCTCCAAGCCGGGCGAAACGCGAGTCTTCAGCCAGCGACATACTCGCTACGGCAGCAGTGCCGAGGAATACAAAGGTTACCGAGATGGGTTCTCAAGCGCTCCATGTCCCCATGTTCGGCGCTTCACATCCAACGAGAGAAAGTACCTCTTCATTCGGCAACTCTCGTGCCAGCGCCGAGGCTTTGACACCATCGCTGCCATTTCCACCATTACGAGCAGGATCAAGCCATCCTTCCAAGGTGGATGACGATGTCAAGACCGTCGCGCCGACTCTCAATCCGCCACCTCCGCCTCTCGCCTCACCCGCCGCATCTCTCGCCCGGCCCAATATCGTCCACTCCACCTCCGACCCGACCTCCCTCACTTCTATCCAGCCCGAGCCCAATCCCAACACCCTCCGCTCCTCCATCGACCCCTCCCGCTCCACCTCCACTCATTCCCGTAAATCCCAAGGCGTCCGCTTTGCCCTCCTTCCCCTCTCCACTTCGTCCATCGCATCCACCTCGACAATCATAGAAGCTCCTCGGTCGGGTCTGAGGATCCCGGGCACGTCGATAGAGTTGTCGTTGCCGTTCATGTCGGCTCCGGGTACGCCGAGGCGGAGACGGCATTCGATCGCTAGTCTCTCGAGCGACTCGTCGGTTGGGAGTGATTCCGAGACGGACGGTGAGAGTGGACCGGGAAGGGAGATGGAGTCGGAAGGAGAGCGAGGCGGGAGGAGACTAAGGGGTATGCGGGATGATCTCGTCAGACCGGAAAGTCTGGCTTCGATCTCGTCAACGGGTACGGATATGGAGACCAGACCGGAGATGGTAGCGCGACCGTCCTCGGAAGTCTTGGACACGACGAGCGACAGCTTTCTGAGCGGCGAAAAAGCGGGCCTACCGAAGCGTGAAGGGGAACGGCCGGAGAGTGTGGCTGTGCTAGGCGGAGGATGCTTGGATGGTGGGAAGGAGAGGAGGCTTCATTCGAGCATTGATTCAATTACATAATGAACCTGTGACTACCGAAATGTATGCATGTCGATCCACGAAGCCCAGCTACTGACTATCCTACTAAGTCCCGGGAGGAGATCACGCTACGACCTCTTTCGTCTCTGCATAGATCTCGCTCAACCTCATCTTGACATACTTGCCAGCCGTGATGACCTCGTATTTCGGCGGCCCGCACGAGTCCGGGGGGATAAGCGGGACTTCATGGTCGCACCCGAAGAAGAAGGGGATGGAGTAGCGGGTGACGGGAGGTGGGAGGACGCGGTGGGGGGTAGAGATGAAGATATCGCCTGGCACGTCATCGTCAGCTCCAAGAATGTGCTGAAGGTGGAGCAATGGTGGGATAGAAAGAGGGTGACGGTGAGGGTTGGGATCGGGGACGTACTGGTCCAGCGAGCGAATTGGTCGCCGATATTGATGACGAACGTTTCCGGAATACAGGGCGCGTTGATCCCTACCCACAATCAGCGTCAGTCCGGTAGAAAATATACGGCAGAAGGAGGACACACATTCGCCTTTACGGTTCTGAACTTCTAGCGCTGGGACATCGCCTTGCGCGAGGATCGTGAAGCATTCAAAGTCTAAGCGCCTAACCTGAGATCATAGTGTCGTATTAGGTTGTGGGCAGACGTACCAGTGTGTGGCTGATCACATGTCAGCTAGATAGATCGGGGGTGAAAGAGGGAGACGTACACCGATCCCGGGGTTGCGCTCGTTCCGCTCGGCTCTGGGGATTCCGGGATAATGTAGGAGACGCATGATGGCGGCGGAGTATTGGATCAACGAAAGGGTCAGTAGAGGTGCAGTGAGATGGGGCGGACGGGGAGGCGGATAGTGGGTGGAAGAAGAGGAGTAGTATGGGTATGTCGGTGACGTTATTGTTGAAAAAAAAAAAAAAAGAAGGGAAGTAGGATGAACCAACCTTGTCGTCAAAGAACCCCTCATCGAGATCCAAAGCCAAGGCAAACAACGGGAAGAGCGACTGTCCGAGCGCAAGCGCAGCCGAGCTATCCCCAAATCACCTGTCAATACACCTCTATTCACCTGACCAGCTGTCACTCACTAGTGCCCCAAGGTCGCACGTTTCTGCTGTGATCAGTCACAGCCAAGCACACCCAAAGTAGCTCACGAGGTCCTGAGCTCCCGCCCAATCTTTCTCCTCCGGCCAGAGATTCGGCGACTGTACCAGCCCGCCATTCGTCTGAGCTTCCGGAAGGTCTTGGCTGTGAGGATCGAGCGAGGTGTCGAGGGCGAGGTCGAACGCTTCCTGTAGCTCGCCGGCGTGCTTCCCCCTGCATATATCCATCAGTGGGGTGGAAAGTAGAGGTGTAGATGCGGTGGACGGACGGGTTGTTGTTCTCGGAGAGGAGCTGCATGTATCCCCTGAAGTTGTCGGATTTGGAGATAGCCACCTATCCCAGTAAGTCAGCTTGGTTTACCTCACCTGACGAGAAAGCGTACCATCTGTTTGACGAACACAGGTTGGGCGAAGAATGATTCGCCCGCTGAGAAGACACTTTCCATCGTTGACTTTGGGACGCCGTGGTTCGTCACTACCCGAAAATCCATTAGCTTGAGTCGAAAAAACAGGGGTGGGTGGGAGAGACGGACCGTAAAAGAATCCGGCCTTCAAGCAAGCATCCCTGATCTCCTTGGCGACCTCCTTCCTCCTCGAAAGATCGGGCGAGTGTGCATCGGTGAGATCACTGGTTTCATCAGCGAAGCGTTTCCAGTCGGGGACCCGTGACAAGACACGATAGGAAGGGAAGAAAAGTCATTTGATTTGAGGTCCGCCGCAAGGGATTCGAGGAGGCCGTCATCTCTCGCGGCGGTGGTGAAGGGAGGGAATCGGCGGATGAGGGCATCATGCTGTATTTCTCGTCATGCATTCCGGTCCATTCAAAGGACCTTCTCATGTTCTCGTGACGATCGTCATTCGAGACGAGCGGAAAGGGCACGCCAAATCCACCACATTGTCATCTCTGCATTGCCAGTTCTCCAGCGAATGATACAGTTGTACAGCATCATGTCTGCATGGTCCGAGGGTCCACCTCCTCATGTTGGTAGCATCAGGTAAGCCATGAATCTTGCTCTATTGGCCATCTCCCAAATCAGTAGCTATTATGACGATGGTATCATCGGGGAGATTGAGGTATATAAAGAAGACACTCAGCAAAGATACAAATGCATAATGACTTGATTTTTGAACATGAATCCTCATTGGGTCTTTTCCGTGGTCGAACTTAGCTGGAATAACTCGAGGACACGCGTGGGTGTAGCCGAGTTAAGTGCCGGTCGAGTAGCGTGGGCTAGAGATGCAGAGGCGATGAGTAGGCTAGGGAACTATAGTGACTTTTCAATGACTTTCAGTGACTTTCAATGACTTTCAATCTCGAATCGCTGGTTCCCCGACCCTCAAGTCCATCCCTTTTATACACCGTCTTCCAGGCCTATATTCGGTGATGTTCGGCGATGTTCGGCGATGTTCGGCGATGTTCGGCGATGTTCGGCGATGTTCGGCGAGATTATCCGAGCTTCAATTCTCGATCGTGACAGTTTCGGCGATGTTCGGCGATATTATCCGTGACAGTCGGCTCCTTCTCCATAGCGAAGCGTCCTCGCAAGCGAATAACCTCTTCCGGTCGAGTACCTTTCTTTGGACGCGAATCCATCCTCGATGATCGTTCCTGCCCGAATGCCCGCGAGACATGATTGTATGACGTTGAACGTGCCTTGTCGCTGTAGTAGGAAGACTCGAATCGTTGGCGGCGATGTGTGGTGGGGATCCGGCGATGAAGGGGGTGTTGGAGGGGTGTGTGGTGGACTTGAAGTCGTTGTACTAGCCGACGATAGTCGACAACCATACGTGATCGCCCGTCTTTCTTCGGTACGAAAAACATAGGCGAACCATAGGCGGCATTACTTGGACGTATACGACCTGCTTCGGTTTCTCGCTTGAGAGTGTCGAGCAAGATCATTCTTTGATCTTCGGTAAGCTGATATAGCTTGGCTACGGCTAGCTTCGCCGAAGGTAGTAGATCAATGCGCATGTCGTAGGGTCTCGGCGGTGGTAAGGTCTCGGTACCTCCCTTCTTGCGAAAGATGTCGAGGTATTCATGATGTTGACTTGGGACTTGGCTAAGAAGCTCCTTCGTTTCCTTCTCGTACTCGTCGGTATCGAGAGGCTCGATGAACTGGGGCTCGGTAGGTTGATACTCAGGTAATGTAGTTGGGTCCTCGTCATAAGGTCCCACAACTACGGCTCGGATTGACTCGGTTCTCGGAACTTCGGCGATGCTCGGCGCACTCGACGAAGTTGGTGTTTCTCGATTTGGACTAGGCGTCCACATGGTTTGACTCAGAAGAACAATGTTGTTCGGGTACGTGCATGGCGATCCTCGGCGTGACGAGGCAGCTTGAAGCACGGCTGGACTTGACTGCGGGACACTAGGCGAAACTTGGCTAGGCGCAACGAGCGAGATCGTGCGCTTAGCGATATCGAGGCGAATTCCGTGGCGAATCATCTAGTTTGATCCTAGGACAATGTCGGCGCCATGAAGCTTGGTAACATTGAGGCGAGACTCAATTAGACGGAAATGTGTTGGACGAGAGGTGTAGAGTTAGCAATCGCTTGATATGTGATGAAAGAGCGATCCGCTTCTTTGACAGCGACCGGAAGGAGTATAATAGTGTTTTGAGGGGGGCCGCTCGCAAAGCCTTCTCTGCCTTGAACCCGACCATAAAATGCGCAACGTTCATCGCAAGACATCATGTCGCACCTCGGTGATCCCGGGTAACGTCTTGCCTGGAGGAAACTCGTGTATCAGATCGGGTTTGGTACCGGAGATGGTTGGGTTTAGAGAGTAGAGGCGTGGCCCCGAGGCCCGAGCGTCAGCGAGTGGCTGTTATGTATGTTTATGTTGAATCCTGTCAATTTCTCACCGGTAGGCCGAAAAGTGGCAGGCAGATAGTCTTCGGGCAATTGATTCCGCTAATTTGACCTCGGGCGGAACGAATCCCCATCAATCAAATCTACTTCTTCCCTCTTCACCCCCACCATCTTCCTCACCAAACCACATCATGTCATCCGACCCCGTCACCCGCTCCAATACACCCTCAGCCGGTCCCAGCCGCATATCGGCTCCGCCCATACCCCCCTCCAAGAACCTCCCGACCAACTTTGGCGCTTCGATCGGGATATGGTGGAACAACTCAGGGTATAAAGAGGCGAGGGTCGCCGAGGAGAGGTTGTTGAGGCGGATGGAGATCTTTGAGCGTACACAAGCTGAGCAAGTGGTTGTGCAGGCAGGCGATGATGGTGAGGGGGAGGTATCGATGGTTGGGGAAAGGGATGGGATGAAGGCGAGCCTTCGGAACGTGTCTATTCCTACGCCAGATCCAGCCGAGGCTCCTGCCCATCCGGCGGATCCAGCGCCGACCACCTCCAGGTCATCAGCCACCTCGTCTACATCGTCTCTGTCGCAATCTGGCGGTAGAGGCGAGAAGAAGAATGCTGGAAGGCGGAAGTCGGGAACGAAGATGGGCGACTACATCAACACGCTCGAGATATCGAGTCGGGAGAACATGGGTAGTAAGGAGGCTGTAGTGGTGAATCACGGGTACGCGGCAGCCATGGGGTATGTGCGATTGCAGTCACGGCTAATCAAGCGGTGCCAAGCTAACGCCGGCAACGCATAGCTTCTTCTTCCTGAACTGGGAATCCATCGCCCAATCCTCCTCATCCACCGGCCGGCGCTGCTTCTTCATCGACTGGCTCGGCATGGGACTTTCCTCTCGCCCATCCGCCGACCTCCTCGCCTCCCCACCTTCCACTCCTATCGCAGCCCGCGTCGCCCGAGCCGAACACTTCTTCGTAGACTCCCTCGAATCATGGCGGATTGCCGTCGGGGTTGAGCGTATGCTCCTCATCGGACATTCTCTCGGCGGGTATCTAAGCGCGGCGTATAGTGTGAGGTATCCAGAGAGGTTGAGCGGGTTGATCTTGATGAGTCCGGCGGGGATACCGAGGGGTCCGAAGTATAGGGCGGATAAGCCGGAGGGGGAGAAGAACGAGGGGAATGAGGACGAGGCGGTGGACGCGGCGGAGATGGAGGTGGACCAAGACCAAGCCGAGGTGAAAGGGAAGACGAAGGAGCCTGAACCGCAGGATAAGGGGTCTTTCTTGAAGCGTACCGGGATGAAGGGTACGTCTTGACCTTCTCGTATCGGCCGTTGCTGACGGAAGCAGTCTTTACCTGGGGTTGGGAACGCGGTCTTTCCCCATTCACATTTCTACGAGTCGCTGGGCCGTGGGGACCACTCTGGGCGACACACTACACCCGGCGAAGATTCGGCTCGCAAAAGGAGGAGGACGTCCGGGATATCCACGGGTATATCTACAATATGAGCATCCTCAAGGGTAGCGGGGAGTTCTGCGTCTGTAGGTCGCGATGCCTTCACAGAAAGGTTCTGGAGCTGATATGTTGCAGCATATATCTTGGCCGTTGGGGCGTATGGGCGGATCCCGATTGTCGATAGGATAGGCAAGGTCAAGGTGCCGGTCACGTTCATCTGTGAGTGGAACTCGCCCTGCTCATGTTGGCATTCGCTAAATATCGGTTTTGATAGACGGTGAGAAAGACTGGATGGACAAAGACGGCGGTCATGCTGCCGTCAAGGAGCTCCAGAAAGCCGGTAACGATGGTGCTGTCGTCCACATCGTACCTAAAGCGGGACATCACGTGTATCTCGATAATCCGACGGATACGAATCAATTGGTGGGGGAGGCGATCAAGGCGATCCCGATTGCTAGATGACATGGATCAACGTGATGATACTCATACATGTGTTATCACTGGACCACTTTGTATTGGACCTTGGTCTAGCTTGTTTGTAATTCGACAGCCCCTTCGTTTCCGCGCCCTGGAACACCTTTCTTGGGATCTGCAATCTCCGCGGACCTCTCACGTGGATGACGCCACAGGAATGGAAAAGTTTCCAGCGGAAAGAAACCAATCCCCGATGACCGAGGGGATCGGCGGGTCGTATTTCAGCACATCCTTCCGACTGTCGCCTGCCTGTTCGATTTCTTCCCATCGACTTTTCTGCACCGGTGGAGCAATTTACCTTCTTACGCTTCCATGTATCATCGAACATAAGTTGCGTTCTGGTGATCAGGTGAGCGCATGCTTCTCCGACCCGTCGCTGTGACCATCAACCAAATCCTTCCAGCCAGCCGGAGCGCCCCGACCTCGAGTAGCATCCAAACTGCGCCGCACCATAGCGCCTTCCTCTGGACTACGTGTGAGTCTTCAGCTAACGAACTATCTTCGCTGTCATCGATCTGATCCCTCGAATCTAGCAAAAGCGCCACTCCGCCACGAGCATCCTCACTCCACCGACTCACTACTCCAAACCTGGACTCCTTGTACGTGACCTACCTCCCGAAGTCACTGGCGGATTCCATTGATCTGATCCTTTGTCCCCAGCCGGAATTACTCCCAATACCTTCCTAATCATCTATGCGCGTTCTCGTAGTGGGCGCCACCGGCTCCCTCGGATCCCGCCTCGTCCCCACCCTCCTCGCCCGCGGACACACCGTCATCGCCTTCGTCCGTTCCCCCGAGAAACTGACCACCATCCTCCCGCCACCACTCATGAAGCGTATTGAGATCGCGACCGGTGATGCCGAGGATGTCCAAGCTCTCAAGACCGCGCTGAAGGAACACAGGTGCGACGGTATCGTCTGTGTTGCCGGAGCTCCTTCTTCGCCTTTCGGTGGTCCGCCGTCTCGTCAGGGGCATATCGGGAAAGCGGTGGCTACTGCTGCGAAGGAGGTGGGCGAGACGAGGGGGAAGCCGTTGAGGGGTTGGTGGCTGGCGGGAATCATCTTCATGGAGATGCCCGGTCAGAATGGAAGGATGTTCCACGAGTTGTGAGTCCAGCAGTTCTACCCTTCTTGATCGATATCAGAACCATGATGCTGATCCGGCCCAGCTGGCCGTCTTTCCGCCCGGAACACATCCTGACCGTCCGGACTCTCCAATCGATCCCAACCTCCTCGCTCGAATGGTCCGTCTTCTGCCCAGCCCGCATGAAGATCTCGAACCCCGTCGTAATCTCCAACCCCTCGACCTCTCTCGGCGACCACCTCGTCCTCGGCTCCGACACCCCGCCGATGTACCAGCCGACTGGGTGGCTGCAGTATATCCCGTTCATCGGGATGATGCTCGAGATCATCGTCATGGCGATCAGGTATACGACGGTGATGGAGGATGTGGCGGATAAGATTGCGGGCGAGTTTGGGGAGGAGCGGTGGGTTGGGAAATTGGTGGGTGCTAGGGAGATGAAGAGGAAGATGGAGTCGAGTCAGGAGATCCGGCGAGAGAGCGAGTCCTCTTGATGAGGACCAAGTTTTCCTGGTGAGACGCGAGTTGGATAAGATGGATGATCGAAGTCGGGTATTCCTATAACGAGCGAGACAGCAGATACATGCGATGTGGATATATGTGAGCCAGGAATCGTCAAGCGGACTCATGGTGACGATTCCCAATGTCCAAATGCCAAAAGCATCGTGAGATCCCTTCGTCACGATCCCGGATCTAGCAGCAGGGCGATATTGATTGTGAACTTTGCATCCACAAATATCCCGGATTCTTCCCGGCCATCAGCACATCCGGGAACCTCGGACCGTCATTTCCACCGCGGCCTGATCGGGCGGGGACCGGTGCAGCTTTCTCTCGTAATCGAAGACAGCTCGGATCTGCATCGCACTCTCCCGAAACCAAAGTCCGAGAGTAGATATACCGAGGGAGTTCGAGAGAAATCTCTCGGCATCGCTCGCTCCGACCCGAATCGTGGAGGAAAGGTCACTTGACTTCTGCCTTTCTCAAATCCCATGTGATGCCTGTATTTTAGCGTCCTCTCGGCGGCGCGCTTTGCCGGACGGGGGCCAAGCAGCATGAAATCCTACCACTCCATGACCCGCGACAGGGTCACTGTCAAATTCAGATACTCTCATTCGCAACGATGAAGGCGTTTCTCTTGTCCGCACTCCCAGCACTCGCTTCGGCGAGATCCGTACTCGAGCGAAACGACTGCACCACCAGTATCCTCAACTCCACCTATCCCCAGATCACCTTCGGTCAATCCCGATCCAACATCGACTTCTACACCTCTCAATCCATCCGATCCCTCGTACTCGCTGTAAACCACTCGAACGGACAATTCCTCGACGGGATCCCGAACCTACCCGGACATCTCTTCTACTGGCAATCCCAAAACGGTTGGACAGGGGTCAGCCGGAACCAATTTCAGACCCAGAACAGTGATCTCCTCATCGACGTGCTGAGCGCTCAGAACGCGTTGGCGAGGGAACCTGGAGATTCGTTTGGGTGGTGGGGGGTCCCGTTGATCAACAATTACAATGATGATTGTGCTTGGGCGGCTTTGAGTAATCTACAGGCGTATGAGGCCTATGGGAGGGAGATCTTCTTGAAGAGGGCGATAGCGGTTTGGCAGGTGAAGCGCTCGCTCTCTTCCCCCACTCACTCGCTCGCTCTCTTTCCTCAAGGTCACGGCCATTGAGCTGATGGGTGATTTTGAGCACTTCAGTTCTTGTCGACGCATGGGTATATCGATCAAGGAGTCGTCGATACTGGATACCTCGAAGGTACCAAATACACGAATGTCACGTTACAAGCCAAGTGTAATGGAAAGAGCATGATCGGCGGTGTCTGTGAGCGGCACTCAACTTCCTTCCGATCACGGCCCGAGTTAACGGTGGCCTTGTAGACTGGGTCAACGGAGGCCCACCAGCAGGCGGTTTTGACGCCGCCGCCAGTCCTGACGTCAATGCCGTCTCCACGGGCAATTACGCTCTCCTCAGCGCCGAACTCTGTCGCTTGACGGGGGACATGTCGTATTGCGCCAGAGCGTACACGAACGTCCAGTGGATGGATAGGCATATGGTTACCCCCGATGGATTGATCTGGGATCACCTCAATGGAACAAGCTGCACCTTGTCAAATTACACCTTCACCTGTGAGTTCCTCATACCTTTCCTCTCGGATCCCGCTCAAATTCAACCTGATCTCGGTGGTCCAATCCAAGCTGACTCGGTCTTCGTAGACAATTCCGGGCTATACATCGCAGCCTACGCCGAGCTGGGACACTTAACCAAAAACGCCACCGCCACCAGTCTCGCCCAACGGGTCGCGATCGCCTCCATGAACACTCCCATCTGGAACACCGCATCGGGGATCAACAAAGAAGGAGCAGGGGACGAAGCCGCATCGGACGACAGTATAGGTTTCAAATCCATCATGATCCGTTACCTCCACAAGGCGTACCCTTGGTTTACCGACGAAGCTGTCAAGGCCGCGGTGGTACAGTATATCAATATACAGTATTGGGCCCTCACGCAGCTCGGTTCGGATTCGTCGACTCATCCGATTCGGTATGGCCGGAATTGGACGGGGCCGGCTTTCAATCTTTCGTCAGAGCACGCACAATTGTGAGTCCGGTTCTAGAGAGTGACACTGGTAGTGAAGGTTGAAGAGCTGACGTGATGTAGAGCCGCACTGGACGTGTTGAATGGCCTCGCATTGAGTCCGGATTCAGCGTTCCCGACTGGGAGCGCAAGTAGCTCTCCGGTTGCCATGGCTACGAATGGGACACGATGTTGATAGTCAGTACGTGTAGAGCATCTGTAAGCAGCCAGATCCTGCCTCTAGTAAATAAGATGTTTTTATCATGGTCTTCAAACCACTCTCATTCTACCTCACCGGTCGCCAGAATACACCGCACGTGCTGTCATGATTGTTCCGGGAAACACTCACAAGACGGTGACGCGCGACTTTCTTCCATCCCGAAGCCCCTTCACATGTCCAGTCTTCCATTGCGCAAAGGACGAGCAGAAGCCAACATACACGCAACCGGGTCATGTTATCGACAAATGCGGGCAGAAAGGCTTAAGTTTTGCCGGATACCGAAGGTCCTTTAAATCGCCAAGATTTGATTACCGATTCAGGGATCTCTGCCGGGTGCCTGGATCTGCTGCCGGAGGCGGCTCACGTGGTGAATGATCATTTCCCGTCGCTTTTTCGCAACACAGCAAACGGGAAGCTTTCATCGCTTCTCCGCAACGCCGTCAACTCGTTTTACCTTTCTACTTTCAACCACTTATTCTCTCCTCTAATTTCTTCTCGCTCTCTTCGGCGCACATTCCTCAACTTTTTCCCTTCAACTCGCCTATTCGCATACCCATTCCTCGACTCCTAGCAGTATGATCACTTTCCAAATCCTCTTCGCCACCCTCCTCGTCCTCCCCCACATCTCCCTCGCCGCACCCACCAAACGCACCATCACCCCCATTACCGACGGTTCCATCGTCAACGGAAAGAAATTCGACTACGTCATTGTCGGCGGTGGTCTCGCCGGGTCTGTACTCGCCAGTCGACTCACAGAAGATGCGGGAAGGACAGTCCTGGTCGTGGAATCGGGTTATGATCAGGAGGGGAATACGGATGTGACGAGTGAGTCATCGCTCTGAACATGGCTGACTTTGCAGGTGCTTCGGCTTACCAGAATGCCTTCGGTGTGAGGGTCACCCTCACCCTCCTTGCTTCCCTGCTGACGAGATGACATAGACTGCGATTGACTGGGCCTACCCTACCGTCCCTCAGGTGAACAACGCAGTCCAGACTGTCCGAGCGGGCAAGGCGCTGGGCGGGAGCACGACGATCAACGGGTTGGCATGGAGCAAACCGCATACTTTCCAGATTGACGCTATGCAGACGGTCGGGAATGCTGGACTCAACTGGGCTTCCTTGGAAACATACGTGAGTGACAAAGTCCTCTTCAAATGGGTTTCTCCTGATTGCGGAACAGATGCTTCGCGCGGAGAACTTTAAAGCGCCCTCGGCGTCGCAGGTCGCTGCAGGAGTCACTTATTCCGCGGGCTGTCGCGGATCAGGTGGACCCATCGGAACGCAATATGACCCGAACTCGTAAGTCCACCAAATGGGAGGAGAAGTGGTGCTGACGACTCGCAGGACCCCTGCCCAGGTTGAACACGACTTCAATAACACTGTCCTCGGACTTGGGCTACCCTATGCTACCGACCTGACATGCGGGAAGCCGGCCGGCGCTGCGCCTATCGCAAACACGAGGAATGGTAATCTCAGAGTTGACGCTTGTACGTGGCTTTATTTCATGAGAGCTGTATTCTGATCTGGACTGGGTAGATCGCGGGTATCTGTACGGCAAGACCCGGCCGAACCTGACGAGTCAGTGTCGCAGAAACCCCTATCTTGTCATGGCTGAATACTGACTCCTCGCAGTCCTCACCGGTGCCAACGTGGGCAAAGTCCTGCTCTCGACCGGCTCTACCCCACAAGCGACCGGGATCCAATTCCAGGATCAGAGCCACAATGTCTACACCGTCAAGGCGAACCTCGAGGTCATCATGGCCGCTGGATCGCTAAAGACCCCTGCGATCCTACAGCAATCCGGTATTGGTCCCGCGGATGTTCTTCAGGCCGCTGGCGTCACTCAGGTGGTGGACCTGCCGGTTGGATTGAACCTCATCGATCAGACTGCCACTACTACGGACTTCAACTTCAAGAACAAAAGAGGCGGTGGCCAGCCAATCACCTTTCCTCGATTCCAGGTTCGTTCCATTTCCCAGCGGACAAGTCTATCACGGTGAGGTGTGGCACTGACAGGCTCTTAGGACCTGGTGACCGGAGACGACGCGACCAATCTGCGCAACATGCTCACCAACGACCTCGGTTCCTACGCTCAATCGGCGGTCGACGCCGGCGTTGCATCTTCCGCTTCGGGTTTGAAGGCGGTGCTGGAGATTCAGGCAGACTGGATCCTCAATCAGAATGCTGGGATCTCCGAGAGCTTTGACTACACTTTCGGCGAGTCCTGACGATCTAGCGTGTCGACGGCGCTGACGAGAGCAGGGAGCACCCTCGGCTACGACTCATGGTACCTCCTCCCCTTCGGCCGGGGATCAGTGAAGATCCAAGACAACCAGCCATACTCCGGTAACACCAACATCGACCCTCGGTACTTCACCAATGCCTTCGATCGTCTCGCGCAAGGTGCGACTGCGCGATTTTCACGAAAGGTCTCAACGACGTTGCCATTGAGCGGGGATGTCACTGGAGAAAGTGCTCCAGGGAACTCGGTCCCTAACGGTGCTGATTTGGACGCGTGGGCAACATGGACGGAGAACAATTACCGAAGTAACTGGCATCCCATCGGCACGGCGGCGATGATGAGTCAGGATATGGGCGGGTGTGTGGATTCGCGCAACCGCCTCGTGAGTAGAACGATTGTGGGTTCTGAGCGGTGTTGACGTGTGCAGTATGGTGTCACCGGCCTGCGGGTCGTCGATGGCTCAACGCTCCCGTTCCAAGTATCGGCTCATCTGATGACCGTGCTGTACGGATTGGTGAATCATATTCCGAACACTTGCTCAACCCTGACGACCTTGACAGGCCGAACGAGCTTCGGATCTCATCAAGGCCGACCACGCTGGGGGATCTACGACCTCTACCTCCAGCTCTTCTTCTACTTCCACTACCTCCTTCAGCGTGAGCAAGGGGTCCAGCTCGACGACCTCGTCCGCGTCGTCTTCCGCTTCTTCATCAGCTTCGAGCGGTCGAGCGATCCACCCTGTAGGCGATACCACCAAATGTCTCGATGTCCAAGGCTCGCTCTCCAACGGTGCCGCAGTCGAGTGAGTAGTTTCGGAATCTCCCGTAGAAACGCTAAAGCGATTGTAGCATTCGCGATTGCAACAGCGAGAGCAACCAAAATTGGCTGATCTCACGTGGATCTACCGTCGTGAAGCTCGCTGGCACCAACTTCTGCCTTGACGCCGGGTCCAAACCCGCCAACGGGGTGAAGATGAAGGTCTGGACGGTAAGTCGCGCTTCAAAACAATCACCTCATCGCGCTGATGTACGTAGTGCTACTCCAATCTTCCGGCGCAGACTTGGTATTTCACCGATGACAACTACATCGCCGTACAGGGACAAGGCCAATGTCTGGATCTTACCAGTACGTCATGAGCTCATCAAACGACCTTCTGAGCTGATCGAGTCCGATAGACGGAGTGAACATGAATGGGAATGTAGAACAAACTTGGGCTGTGAGTCACGCTCCGATCGGTTCGGTAACCTTAGCTAACATGGAGATTCAGTGCTCGTCGAAGAACAAAAATCAGATGTGGATGGTTTGATGGACCAACACTCTCGGACAATATGCCGTGTATGAGTAAGCTGTAGCACAAGATTCTCAAAAGGACAATTACGTGTAGCTTAGGAGATATGAAGCCATGTCTATATCGCAGTGACATTGCGCCAGATTTCTTAGGCGTGGGTTGATGATGTCGTTTGGTTGCTCGTAGACTGCCGAGGGATTCTGACGTTGACCTGATCTTCTCGAGTACCAGAGATCAACTTGTCAGGATAAGGCGATCTCGTCTCCCGGTCACGTGACCGCCTGCGCAGTCCCGCTGCCGCTTTTTTGGAGAGCGCAATGGTACCAGCGTTGTCGTTCATGATGGGGAAAGGTTTGTTGCCAAGACCAAGCTGAAGGCCATCAAGCAGAAGTCTAAGCCAGATAGCCTGTCGTGCTGCATCTGCTGATGCCATGTACTCTGCTTCGGTAGTAGACAAAGCAACAGTTGGCTGACGCCGGCTTTTCCACGCAACAGTGCCGCCATAGACCTCGAAGACATAGCCGTAGTAGAGCGTCGAGTGTCCAAGTCACCCCCCCAGTCTGCATCTGCATAACCCAAGGCAATTCGGTCACCAGATTCTGCCGTAAAGGTAAGAGGTCGGATGTACCTCGGATATATCGGAGTAAGTGTTTGGCTGCTTTCCAGTGTGATTCGGTCCATTTGCTGATGAAGCGAAATAGAACACCAGCAGCCTGGGATAGATCCGGTCTAGTTACAGTGGACGCATAGAGGATAGCGTCAACTGCCTGGGGGTATGCACGGTGTCGTGCCGCCTGGTGTTCTTCATCCGTATGGTATTGGTCGAAATCCGTATGGAAGAGGACTCCGTGCAGGATTGCAATCAACCAAGTCAAATCGGTCAAGTATTGCCTCAAGGTAATGTTGTTGAGATAAATGAAGCTTGCGTGCCGGTCGATCTCGATAGATGTTGAAGCCAAGGAAGTATCCGGCCAGTCCAGAGTCAGAGCACTCGAATTTGTTATTGAGCGTGTGCTTGAATGCGTCGAGAGCTGATCGGCTGTTGCACGCAATGAGTTCGTCCACGTGGACTGACAGCATCAGGAATGTATTGCCTTGTCGTCTGGTATAAATGCAGGGATCGGCTCGAGTTGGAGTAAGCCCTTGACCTCGCAGCCACTCGTCAAATGCCTTGTTGAAACAGCGTGGCTTTGTGTGCAACTGCAGCAAAGAGTTCGTTGAAATCAATTCCCTCGATTTGACTGAATCCTTTGGCAAGCCAGAGCTTTGTATGCCGATGGTTTGCCGGTTTCTCCATCAATCTTTCTAGTATATACCCAACGTGCTCCCACGACGCGCATATCGGGTGATCGAGGGACGACTTCCCAGACTTTGTATTTGTCCATCTTTGCAAGCTCTTCTTGCATCGCTGGCTCCCACTGCTCCCACTCGCCTGAGTGACGGGCTTGTAGATATGATTGTGGTGCTGTTGTGCTTGCAAGGAGAGCATGCGCTGAAAAGAGATGTGGATCGATGCCGCCTTCGTCAAGAGGTTGTAGATTAAGCGGATCATCATCATCGATATTGTCTGGGATTGGTCGTAGTGTTTCTTGTTGATCAATTCGGGAGAATTGGCGTAAAAGCTGCCGTTGTGGTGATACAAGCATTTCTGTTGTCTCAATAATATCGTCGTCTGGTACTTGCACAATTTCTGGTCCGACGTCTGGAGCAATATCACTTGTTGTCGGTGAGTGATGTAAACACAACATCGCGTGATGTTATGACTGAATTGCTTTTCGTGTCCCAGATGCGATAGTTGTGAGTGCCGTCCACGAATCCCATTAGAAGACCTTCTTTGTAGCGGGGTGCAAGCTTGCTCGGATTGCGATGGTCACGATAGAAGACTTGACAGCCAAATGGTTGCAAATGATCAAGTCGGCTTTCTTTGTTTTGCCAACTGTCATCTGGCACATGCTGAGGTCCGCAGGGCGTCGGTTGCGAGTATATGCAATGTAGTTTGCAGCTTCTGCCCAGAACTGTGCGCCAAGACCGGAGTGTGCGAGCACGGTTCGAACGCCATTCAGGATTGTTAGATGAACTCGTTCAACTCGACCATTTTGAGCATGTGCTGCAGGTGGAACTTTGACGTGTTCAATGCCGCGAGATTGCATGTAGGTGTTCCATGCTGCCGAGTTGAATTCACCGCCATTATCTGATCGGATGGATTTGACCTTGCAAGAGAGTTGTCGCTCAACTTTTGCAATGTAAGTCATCATGGCAGTGAATGCGTCTGATTTTTGTTTCAAGAACGATAAGTGAATCTTGCGCGTGCAATCATAACAAGTGAGGAAATAGCGACAACCGCCGAACGATGGTGTTGTTGCCGGTCCCCAGAGATCAATATGCACGATCGAAAGTGGTTGTTGAGAGCGATTGTCAATCGGAATTGAAGGCGCAGGCAAGCGTTTGCCTTTACCAAGAATGCAGGATTTGCAAACGAAATCGTTTGCATCTTTTCCAGACACTTGACTCAACCCTTTAATCCTTCCTGCCCTGCTCAACCGCATAACGTCCTTGACATTTAGATGGCCTAGACGGAGGTG